>JAAUXU010048406.1_pt1 | contig 57599 bp, 51 predicted proteins | sample 7278151 | NCBI WGS metagenome assembly JAAUXU01 (sample SAMN14350113, study PRJNA611818) | marine sediment metagenome | isolation source: surface marine sediment (1.8m) | place: French Polynesia: Moorea | collected 2018-08
ACCACATTGAACATACCAGTTCTCGTCCGATCACTGAAGTCAAGCAGTGTTGGGCCCGGTCAGTACTTGGATGGGTGACCGCCTGGGAACACCGGGTGCTGTTGTCATTTTGCCTGAGCTACCTCATACATATAGTCCATATGATGTCATCTTTTTCTACTAACGCCCACCGATAGTTCTTTCTCTTGGTCCAAAAAGGTCCTCCTACTGACGCGCGAAAAAATGTTATGCCCCGGGTGAGGCTCGAACTCACGGCCTTCAGATTATGAGACTGACGCGCTGCCTACTGCGCTACCGAGGCTGGGTGATGGAAAGAGTTGCTGTTGCCATTCAGAATGAGCAACGTTGGCTTTGTGCGAAACTAAGGTTGATGCACTTTAACCAGCCAAAAATAAAAACCAAAAATTGCATGACACAATCAGGCTAAGGTGTGGGCGGACATGCGAAGAGCAAAGCTACTTCTCCGTTCAGGAAAGCTACGTAATCCTTGGCCAAAAAATACAGAAAAGAAAAAGATCCTCTCAAGCTCCAGTATTATCAGTCCCGGCGAGAGGCAAGAAAAGGATTCTACCTTGGTCCCGCCCGGGATCGAACCGGGGACCTTCTGCGTGTAAAGCAGATGTGATAACCACTACACCACAAGACCGAGGATGTCTACTTTTCCGCCTCTCGCCCGTCTAAGTTCTTGGGAGAGAGAGAACAAGCACATGGCGAAGGAGACGAAGGCGCCGGGCTCAATCTTGAAGTCCGCGACCACTCTCCAGCCGCTCCAGCTGTTAGCCATGAGACTTTCTTGCTCGCCGCAAGTGGCAAGTCTGTCTCTGAACAGCTGTGCGTAGAGTTGGATGGAGAATAATCAGCTGGCAGTCGTGGCCGAGTGGTTAAGGCGTTGGACTTGAAATCCAATGGGGTCTCCCCGCGCAGGTTCGAATCCTGCCGGCTGCGAAAGATCTTTTTGGCCAAAAGACGAAGACGTTTTGGGACAAAACAAGGAGCTCCCGTCTCTGCTCTTGTCCTCCGCGCCATTCCAGGCGGCGACCCGGGACGAGGTAGAGGGGCACGTGAGCGTCAACGCCTGTGGGCGCCATCTGGCGGCCGAGAGTGGCAGCTGAAGTAATACACAAATAAACAATCTTGACGACGTTGCTTTCAAGGCGTGCGTAACGATGGCTTCGTCGTCGTTGTTGCTGTCGATCTCTCGGTCGTCGTCTTTCATGTGGTATCAGTTTCGTGTCCGGCCGCTCTCGACGCTCACGCCCCCTCTGCTCAAGGGTCACGCCCACTGGCAAAACGTGAAACACATCAAGGCCGCCCGGGATCGCGAGATATCACTCCTGCACCAGAAGTACTCCTACAAGATTGGCTTGGCCGTCAAAGCCGGTGGAGGTCACACAGACCCCAAGTTGAACAGAAGCCTGGCCAAAGTGATCGAGGAGGCGCAGTCGCTCAACGTCACCAAAACGTGCATTCAGAACGCGATCAAGCGGGCGTCGGGCCAGGGAGTCCAGGACAAGGAGTATCTCGTCGAAATCACGTGAGGAGTAACCAACATCTGCATGATTTAAGACGCATGAAATTGGTGCAGGAACCAATACTAGGCTACGTGGTATCTGATGTTTTCGTTATTCTTGCTACATAGGGGTCCGGGCAGGTCTGCCATCTTGGTTGAGGCCGTCGCCCCGAATCGCCAGATGGTCTACAGCCGAATCAACCAGGTACTGAAGAAAAACCTGGGTGCAGTGGAGCCCGGACTGGCCAAGCTGTTTCGGCGAGCTGGGGTCGTTTGCGCTCATCAAACCGCAGAAGAGGCTGGACTACAAGACTTGGACGCGGCGGAGGAAACTGCGATCGAGGTAGACGCGGAAGAGGTAGAGGAGATTCCGAACTTCTCGGGCTCGAGCACCACGAAATTACCGACATCGTTCATGTTTACCTGTGACCCCAATCACGTTGTCAGAGTCAAGGGTGCGCTGGAGTCCAAAGGTCACACGGTGCCCACTGCAGAGATCAAGTACCTTCCGTACCATTACGTGGCCTTGGGCAAGAAGGCCAGAGACGCCAACTTCAGTTTAATTGACCAACTGATGGAGAAAGTAGAGTTTGCGGTGGGCGTGCATCACAACATCGCGCAACCCGAAGAGGACATTCGAGAAGGTTAAGGCGCTTACACGGACACGATGCGGTGTGCGCGGCGGTGGAGCACCTGATCCTCACTGTTATGTGCCGCGACCAAAGTCCTCCCAGGGACAACCACGAACATGGCAGTGCGTCCATGGCTTGTGTTGGCCACATCGTTCCATTTAGCTGTCCTCGTGTGCTCACGCTGTCTCACTTCTATGCACGCCTGCGTGCGATACTAGATGTCATGCGTACAGATTGGATTCTGTCAGTTCACCAATGTCATGTAGACTTGACTTTTGAGCCAGTTGCTTTCCCTGTACGTTTTATTTCCGGTCCTTTCGTTTTGGAAAAGCAAGAAAGAACCGTTCGGTTTTCGGTTGTTCGGTTTCCAACTATTTGGTGCCACCAAATGATCGTCATGAGATGTCCAGCCAGGGTGGGGGAGACCTTCTATGTCTATCAGCTCCTCCGCTCCTGCCTCAAGTCTTCCATCATTCCAACTGCTCCAGGCCCTGCTAAAAGAGAAGAAGACATACAGCTTCTTTGCCTCTAACCTTAGGCGCTCCCATTGAACCTAGCCGTGGAGCACCGAAGACCTAGAGGTAAAAGCATATAAGCAAAAGTATATCTCAACTGCGAAGCATCAGAGTGCTTCTAAATTTTTATCAGCTTTAAATAAGGTCTGCAAACCAAACTTGAAGAAAATTAGAATTCTGTTCAAGCTCCAGAGGTCTTCAAAATTTAGTCTATACTATGCGTAGATAAAAGTACTGTAACCGGGTGAAAAGGCATGTTAGGAGCGAGATGCATAACGTAACTTTCCATTAACTTTTAGCTTTAGAGGGACCTTGCTGCTCATGACCACTCAACACTGTTGCGTCACTGTACACATGGGTGCGTCTATCTGAACGGCAGACCATATAGGGTTACAGGTGATATGAAAGCGTGTTTCCCACGGTGTTAAATTTGGCGCCCTTGACACCCCTCCCACCCCCAGCTGTGCTCTCTTCCTCCGGAGCACCGCATTGGACCGGTTGGAGGAGGAGGTTGGAATGGGAGAAGAGAGACCGGGCCAGGCCAGGCCAGGCAAAGCCAAGCAGGCCATAGATGATGACAATCAGATGGACAACAGAGTGGGCAAGGTTGGGAGATATTTGTCTAGCAGCAGTCAATTGTCACTGCCACGCCATAACAGCAAGTTACGTACTGCATAGTCCTACGTCAGATCTTAAGTTGATGTAAACATGTGTTGAGATTGTACTAAACATATTCTATCTGCAGAAAGAGGAAGAAGTTCTCAAGCAAAGCTGTAAATTTCTGCTTTTATGAATTGTCGTTCATAGTATTTTCTTCTATTCTTACTTCAGAACATAGTCTGATATGCGATTAATGTCAATTATGCTAGGCATAACAATATTTATTTCTTGTAATCCAGAAGAATTTCCTACGATTAGCTCTGTTTGCGTAAGTGTCATCCAAAAAGTTCTTTATCAGGAATGCAGCTGCCAGAGGGCGCGGCAGTCGGGCAGCGAGAGAGTCAAAGATCCCAGCTCCTCGACAGGCCGGACTTGGCTGGCGTCTGACAAGCCTACAGACTACTTTGCTATGGATAGAGGTGGGCCCGAGGTGCTGCGGAACCAAATATCTCATGAGCTTTTGTGGAAGTTCGAGATTCAGGGACTTCGAGCTTTTTCAAACTACTCATGAGCAAACCTGACATTTGCTTGTTGCCCTTTATTCCTTTACTTCTGCTCCCTTCTCCATGACCACCCGGGTGATGTGGTCACCTGGTCACTAGGGCTAAATTTTTTCATTGAGTTTAGTGCGGCAGAACTGAACACCAGTAAAAGCAGCCTATGACTGATGCCGCACTGAACACACCTAAGATTATGTTTGCATAGTCTTATGAACACACTGAAACAAATTAAGTACGTTCAGTGCTGTCGTATTAGTAGTCTGCGACAACTCCACATTTCTCCACTCCTCAGATGACAAGCAAATCTTTCTGAGCCGCGTCTGAGCTACTTGTGATCAAGCTTATCAAAACTCTAATTTCTGGCTTAAAACAAGCTTCGGGCCTGGCTCGAAGCTTGAAACCCCACCTCTAGTGGATGGACCGTGACCTGAGGAGGCACATCGTTGCCAGGTGGCACTTTTCACTGCCAGACTTGAGAAAAGGCACAGGTAGAGGGCAGAATGATGATCTGTCAGCGAGGTAAGGTCTGAGATAATTCTAACATCGTCATGCCATTTCAATGCACGCTCCTCGTGTGATTTAGCTTCTGTAACATTGACAAATACAAAGTCGAATCTCGATTAAACGGATCCGTGGTCAGCACCAAAATCTGTTTTTTCAGCGAGAGTGGAGCACAAGTCTGGCAAACTTCGGTCATCGGGAAAAAGCCCTTACATCGAAATTCGGGTTTCCTCCTCGTTGCCCCGGGTCAACGAGTACCCTGAGCAACAGAACCTTTTGTGCAGCCCACAGGAAAAAAAGCTGACACCAAGGAAATCAACCCTCAACCCTGGAGCGACCCGGAAGGCGCCAAGCACCTGCCAGCTATCATTTAGCTGAACGAACACATTTAGCTAAACAAAAACATTGTTTTTCAAACAAACACATTCCGCACCAAATGACGCAGCAGATGAGGGGCAGACTTCACACCACAATGCCTTTTTGTGAACCTATGGAGATTGGATCACAAGCCCCAGTCTGAAAAGCCCTGATCTGGAACATTGACCACATTAAAGAAAATGCCAAAAAGCATGAAGAAATAAACATAAAGCCCAATCTAATGAAATTCTAGCAGGTTCCATGCCATAGCAATAGACCTTGACAGAAGAATTTTCTGCAAGAATTGGAGAGAAACCTTCAGCTCCCTCACCTCTAAATTGAAACCACCCTCCTTGTCTTGAAGGAGTCTCCTAGGGACTAACTGGGCAACACCCACAGAAAGTCTACTCGCTCTCAGACGAGTCCACTGCTCTTTAATCCAGGTGACGCCAGAGCAAATCTGCATGTGGCATGATTATGGCAATTTTCGCCATAATCATGCGAACCATAGTAGTGACAAAGTTGCACAACTCTCTGACACCAAACAGGCAGGCAAGTTGGCAGTAGGCGAAAGTCCCGTCTGGCAACGATGCCTGCGCTGCTGCTGTGGAGAAGTGAGCCGGCCAAGCGAACGTTTTGCGTCTCTTCGCGCTCTGCTTTGTCGTGGCTTCGGATTTCCCTTCTGCACCAACATGTCCCACCTGACCAAGGAGCAGTTGCGCGAGACGTTGTCCTCCCAGGGCGTCGAGTTGCCGCCGCAGTCGGTGCGCAAGGAGGAGCTCATCTCGCTCTTCCGGGAGACCAACCCCGAGGTCGATGCGGACGGTGAGGTACTATTCAGCGATGACGACGAACAGCACCAGGCGTCGGTGGCCAAGAAGGTGTCGGTGTCATCGAAGAAGTCCTCACAGTCTTCCAGGAAGTCAGCTGGGAGCAAACAAGACACGGTGAGTGGAGGCATCGGGTCTGCGTAGCAGATCGCGTTGATGTTCTTCCAACCGTCCAAGACCAGTCACTTTCTCCCTCACAATGTCAAATTGGCTTGGTCGGATGTTTGAAAGTAATTCATCCTATCACATTGATTATAGATGAAGTGAAGTCCGATCTGTGGACTAAGTTTGGTTTTAAATCTTTAGCCTGCTGCTGACAACTCCGTTTTGAACGAATACAATTCTCTGCTGGTGGATGGCGAGGACATCTCGAAGCTCACAGATGACCAGCTGTTCGAAAGGCTTAGGGAGTTCGGCGTCGACGTTGGTCCCATTGTGGGTAAGTGACCTCTTCGTCCTGCACGTATCGAGATGTTTTTTGGTGCCTTTCGTGGGTAGCCTCCTCCATCGCTGTTCCTCAGTACAAAGCAGCGTGTACTTGGTGCTGACAGCCACACGCGACGTTCCTGACCCTTTCATTGTCACGTCCTTCTCATGACAGAGTCTACACGGAGCCTCTACCAGAAGAAACTGGCCATCTTGATTAGGGGCGAAAGCGATACTCAGAATGGAGACCAAGGAAACCAGCCCACTAATGGCTTTGATCAGGTAAGACGATCTTGCAAAGTACGCACGTTGCATCATCATCATTTGCGGCTTTTCCCTCAGTATTCTGCCGATGAAGACACCGAGGAAGAGCAAACTAGCCCGCCAGAGAAAGAAGAAAAGGAGACAGAGGAAGACGAAGATGAACAACCCGCCCCGGTGGTGACGAGGACCACTCCGAAATTGGAGGAGGAGAGCCAGAATAAGAGCAACCTTTCACTTAGGCAGAGGTTTTCCTGTAAGTTCATGGTATTGTGTGGGTGTGGCGACTTTCATTCCAGCGAGTTGATTGACGCAGAGACAGAGTTGCTCTCAACGTCTTCAGCATTGCCTGCGGAGAATTGGCTCGTGCACGTCATGGCTAACCTATAATACTGTACAGATGCCCAATGCCAAAATCTTATCGTGCTAAAGTCATGATTTCCTCTTTTGTTCTCAGGGGGCAAGGATCGTCAAGAGCGTTTTACTCCTACCCCCAGGAGGAGCATCCACTCGTACAAGGTAAAAGAGAAGATTACGTACCAACTTGCTATTGGTTGCACATCCTGCTAGCTTGTAACAGCAGTGTCAGTGGTGAGATTCTTATCAGAGCTTCCTGGTACTTAGCCGTTTGAATGATCCGCAGGTTACTGAAACGTCTCGTCGCACCCTTACAAAGAGTCCTGACGGCAACCTGGAGCACGACTACGTCTACCGCAAGGAGACCTACGACAGCCAGCGAGATGGAAAGTGGACAACCAAACAAAACTTCTTCAGATTGCTTCCTTGGACGTTTTTATTCATAGCTCTGATGGCTACCGCCTATTACCTGGTTAAGGTAAGCGATTGTGCTCGCTTTCAGTTTGCTGGGATGGTTGCCTTTTAACTGATGTCTCGTTTTAGGGTTATTTTGTCTAACCATTGGGTTGCTGTCCTGTCCCGTGTGTCTCGTGTGCGTGTCTGATGCCAGCTGGAACCTCCAGTCGTTTCAAAAATGTAAGCTACTCGACGGAAACCGACATGAATGATGAGTGAGCACTTTGGGACTTGCACCTATATCAAAATCGTATAATCTGAGATGAAAACAACACGTACTTGACACGATCTGCATGGAAAACTGGCATTTATGCTTGCATTGGAACTTATTGTTTATGTTGCTGCTTACATTGGAACCAACCCTCCGGGATGCAGTGTTGCTTTTATGAGAGATTATACCATAAACATACCGTACCCGCGCAAATTGAAGCCGCTCTCCAATTGTAACCGCAACGAATTAGGAATTGTGAAAACGTCAGCTTCGGTTACTAACATAAAGTACTACCTTTGTAGCACTATCACTATAGTACTACCGTTGTAGTACAACTGTAACTATAGTACTACTATGGCATTGTAGCACAACTACTGCTGTGGTACTACTGCCGTCAACCTTAGATATAGTGAAGATTCTATTCTGACGTCTCATGATTTGGATGTTTTTTGCACTTGACCTATTCATTACATGAAAGCTTTCGGCATCGTGAAGGACCTCGATGGCGTAGCTATTCCTAGAGTCACTGACTAGTGGAAGGTAGTAACCGCTCTCCAGTAGAAGCCACACGGTCAGTCGAAGAATTAAGTAGTGACTGTGGCTTTTGTTCGCGCCGGTACGGAATGCCCATATATGCTCTCTATGTTACACGTTGTACAACATTTTTCCTGTTCCAGCATATGGACTCGGAGCGCATGACCAGATGTCTCTCTTACTTTTCGATGCCGAGTGATTTTATGCAGTCTGAGGCTCCTGAGGTCGAAGCTGAGGTTGCTGCCCTGGATCCGCCTCCGAGGGAGTCTCTCGACGAGCAACCGTCTGTCGCGAACGTGTGAAATGTATATTTCTTTATGTCCTCCTGATTTGCACATACTTAAACAGTTGAGCTAGCACCCAATTTTACCCTCGTGAAACATAATAGCTGCCGCCCCCTCCCTCCCCTCCACCCCGCTCTCATGGAGATGGCGCACATAGTTATTACCTGTTGCAGAAATGTAGAATAAACGTACGTGCGAATGCTGATAATAAAGGAGAATTCTTTGAGCAATCTACATAAGCGCAAGATGATATTAAAAAATGTTGCTACCATCAATGCCAATACTGAGAAGCAGGCGGGATACGAAAGCGGAAGGACATTAAGATATGCAAATGACCTCCTTACTTTGCAGACTTCCTCCACTGTGCAGTGGAAAAAAAGGACCAAGAGATAGGGATTCGGAAATTGCGTTGGCGTCCGTATGCAAGTGGCGGCCATGAGAGAAAGTGCAGAGCTTCTCTTGCTTGGCGCGCACTTAGGAAACGAGGAGCTTACTGCAGATTAATCCCCGTGAAAAAATGAGCGGTGAAAAACCTGACCTTTTTTTTCTTCTTCTTTTTACTTCCTACCAGAAGCTTTCAAGACGTTGCTTGGGTGAGCCTCACGGGCGGATTTGGAGGTGAAGAGTTTTAAGTGGAAAAAAGGCGAGAAGGAGTGATCAAAATGGCGAAAACGCGATTTTTTTTTCATTGTGTCCTCAGGCATGAAGATAACTTTTCAGAATCTTGATGAAGTGCAATTTAACAAAAATATTTTCATTCTCAGGAACCAAAAACATTTTTGGGATGTGTGTTCGAATCCTGACAACTTTTTAGACACAAAAATGTTAATTGTTTAAGAACTTCGCTTCATAAAGTCTCAATTTTGACTAAAGATTAAGTGGGTTTTTTGTTCAGAAGCTCCTTTCGGTACGTTAAATTGTTAGATATGGCGTCTTGGACCAGCAGCCACAGCTCCAGAAACTCACTATTCTGGTCCACCTTTGCAGTGTCTTAATCCGCGTTTGAGAAAAAGATTCGACTCTGGCTCCATTTTACATGAAGACCCTCATAGATATTCACGTCGAAACTCGGATCACCCAAGCGTACTTAAACAAGTATTAGGTGTTACTGTACTGACGTATGAGAATGGCGTACACACTTGTTGCCATCGTTGCTTTGACAATGGCAAAGTGACTCATGAAAACGATTTTCATGCCTTGGACGGGTGACTTCGTTATTGTGACACGAGTGCTTAGACTCATGTTAACAGGTCAGGATTGCCCTGCAACCTGAGGTACGTATCCAACCCCCCTCAGAAACTCCAGGCTCGGTTTCTGGCTGAGGTGGCAACTGCAATCAAAGCCACGTTTGCCTCTGATATACATGAAAAGTTGAAGGGAAAAGCTGATTTTTTTCATCTCCTCCCCCAGCACCCACCCACCCACTCACCCACCCACACACACACACACACGCGCGCGCGCGCGCACACACACACACACACACACCACAAAAAAAGAAAAGAAAAAGATGCTTGGCCCCTTACAGTGAACTGCACTTGGTCGATAAACTCACTTGGACACGAAGAATCTAGACTTTATTCGACGTAGACGACCCACAGACTGGCGCTTAACATGTATGATATACAGGTGCCAGTCACAATTTAAACTGTAAACGTTACACATTGAACATTGTTTGAAAACATCTTTGTTTAGAAGGGGGAAATGCAGCAATGAGTCCGTCGTCTTCTTCCTACTCGTCCGTGACCTTGTAAGTTGGCCATATCAGAATTGCACTCGGAGTGGTCGGAGAATACGCTCATTCGGTTGCTTCTTCTTCCCGCGAGCTGGATATTTCATGGTCGATCAACACTGCAAAGTGACGATCAGAGATTGTAGGATGCGCCACAGACTCCGCTCAGACTTCCGACTGCTTGGTGCTGCAGCTCCTGAACTCGGATCTCTTGGCCCCTGCAGACATGACTCTCTTTGGCCAGTGGGAAATTGTCACTTTGTGGGCGCCCAAAGTCAGCAGGTCGCCACTTGCTTCTCCCTGCACACGGTTTCGCAACGGGTTAAGAGTTATTTCCCCTGGAGACCCTTCTTCTTCCTCGGCACAGTTTTTATCATCATCATCTCCCCTGGGTAGAACAAAGTCACAGTCGTTGGTTTGCTTCCGCTCAACTACACTGCCAATGGCAGCAGGATTCCCTTGGGAGGAAAAAGTAGAAGGAGGCTCGTATTGAATTGCTGTTTCTTCTTCCATCCTCCAAGCTTCCTTCACTTCTTTTATGCGTATTGTTGTTGGCAACGAGGGGGGGCGAGGATGAATCGACAACGTGTGCGTTGACACAAGTGTCGAGCAACTGAGAGGCATGAAAACTAGGATTGATCAGTCACTGACCTTGACTCTCATGCTCAATGTCTGGACGCCCACAACTGTTGACTCTCACCCAAGACTGTTTCTTTGAACCAACGAAGGCTGTTTTTTCTGTCCCTCCTCCCCCCCCCCCCCATACTGTATTGCGTGCACTGTCCTGAACGATATCGGTCGTCAAAAATGCCTCCTTAGGAGAATGCGGGTGCGCAATCACATTGCAGATCCAGAAAGAAGGGGTAAAAACCGAGTGGCGAATCAGCAGCCTCTGACTGTTCCCTCGTAATCTGTGTTTGTGTTTGCGGGGTCTCATAATGCATCGTTCACTCTCCCTCTCCTCCTAGGCTACTAGGATGCTTCTACAACTAATTTCGGTGTAACCAGTAATGAATCTTTTTTCCCCCTACCGAAGCGCAGCTTCTCCTTATCCCGGGGGCAAAATGAGCAAGAAAAAACGGAGAAATGCGAGTGAGGAGCAGCCTTGATGAGGACGAAGGCAAAGGATGGGATCTGGGGGCTCTTTGCTTCGCATGTCACGCGTTATCGATGAGAAAATAGTGTGCAGAAGTGGGAGAGCGCCTCTTGCGCCATGAAGCGCCGCTGCGCCAGCTTTGGCACTTGCATAAGTATTGTGCAAAGATTGGCCGTGGAAAACAAGTTTTCGAGGGTGTCCTTATCACTTATCACGTCTTTCGTACCTTTGGCACCTACAGTGAGCGCCGCTTAAATGGTGGAGACGCGGTAAAAAGGAGCTTCATTCGTCAATCAAGCGCAGGTGGACGCAGATTGATCCTTCCCGAGCAGTTTGTCTAGCCATGACTGCTCCAGTGCCTCTCGTTGGGGGCACTCGTCAATGTCAACCTGAAGTCGAGACGCTCTAAAAGTTCTGAACAGGCCTTTTCTTCAAAGCGTTGTCAGCTTCTCAGTACTTTTCCCTCCCGGATCCATTCACCAGTACCAAGATGATGAATTTCCTTGTTCCTCAACTTTGTTGTTTCTTGTTCTTGACCAAGGACAGGAAAAAAAATTGTTGACCGCATCAGGGTGACCTCACAAGCTGTCATAGCAGGAAAAATTTGCACGTGACTGGAAAGTGGCGCCCACTGCATACCCAAATTGGTCTGACTTCATGAAAAACACCGGGCTGAGCTCTCTGGTAACATTTCTACAGGGGATCTGCAAGGTCTCTCACTGCTTGGCGTTTCCTTCCTGCTTGAGCAGAAGATGATCAAGTTTGCTCAATGTTTTGCTCAACTTAGGGCTCGTGAGCTCATTTACCCATTTGCAGCAGCGAAAGTTTAAGTTAATTTGCTAAACTTCACCCTGCTGCTTATCTCGACCGTCATATCAAGTGGATACACTTCTTGTTCTCTCGTCGATACTCCCTCCCCTCCTCGCCAACAAGAATAGCGTTACTTCCTTGGTCGCAAACATCCAGGCTGCTATTGGAAGGTAACACATGCCGCTGACTGGTCAAAAATTCCTGACCCCGGGAGGTTTCCCCAGTTCCGCTCGTGACTTCTTCGGAAGCCGTTGTCTCGGTCTTGCACATGTTCCTGTAAAGATGCAGTCATATCGTCAAGTAGTAGCAGAAAAGAAAATGGGGGGCGGCGGTATAAATTTTGGGCATTACCCATTGACAGGAAGGGCGGCGGCATAAATTTTGGGCATTATGCACTGACAGCAACGTCTTCTGCGGCATCAAGTGAACGCTACAGCGTGGAGGTGAAACCTTTCACATTGTCGAAAATACTACCGTGCTCAAATTGAAGTCATAAGTGTGAGCTGTACTGCGTGCTGACACAGTACGTGCGTGTACACAGTGTCCACCTATTCAGGAATATGGACTGTTGGTCTCCGGGGGAATGAGACATTGTGTCACACGTCGCTCGAACCCCGCCGCAATTAAGTTTTGGTCGAAGGAAGACCAGTACCAAGAAGCATTCACGTCATGTCCTGGATTCAACTTGGTTGTTCCATCTTTTTGCTTCAATGACGTAACTCGAGCTGCGCCGGAGAAATATCCTGTTTGCGTGGCTGCAACAGCGCGTGCAAGGTCTAGTTGGGGGGGGGGAGAGACTGACGGAACCAACTTGAAGCCTTGTCGGGGTCAGGCTAAATCGCTGCGGGGCCGTAATAAGCGAGCATCTGACTCACAATGCGCTGCTGTTGGTGTTGCTTTCTATCCTCATCTCTTTGTGCTCCACTGGCGACGGCCCCGTGCACAGGAGCTCTGGCACCGACCTCTCGAATCCGGGGTCGGACGAAGATGAGATCCTCCGGCGAGAGCAGCTTTTTGCGTTCTCGCCCGAAATCTTCTTAGAATCTTCGGCGCTGAAGTTCGGGGAGAGAATAGGCGAAAGAGTCGCAGTTTTACTTGGCAACATCGAGAAAGAGGCCACCAGCCAAGGCTGCAAGGATTTGGCCTGGAAAAGAGCTCGAGAATGTCTCTATGGGTGGCCAAGATGCAATACGCAAGTGTGAAATGTGCCAGAACCATTCAAATGGAATAGCTTGATTTCAGCTTTTCTCTGCAGTACTTGCGTGCGAACCACAGTGGGGATTGGGTTTGGCACTTTACCTTACTGTCACTGGGTACTTACAGAATCAAGCCAGAGGTAAAGACCATTTTATGCAGAAAGCACCACCATGCAACCTCAAAAGTGTCCCATTATTAGTTTCGAGGAATGGAAAGCTAAGTAATGCATATGGACGAAGATATCAAATGTCTGAGTACTATGCAAACTGAGTCGTCATGCGATAGGCCCTCCCACACCAAGGGTGGGTGTAGCGTATGGTGAGCACCAGAAAATAGTTTCCATGAGACCTGCTGTTGATACAACGTCTGCTATAGCGTACGCATGTCACATAGGCAAAGCTGCCTCCGGTGCGCCCTATACTTACATGCACGACCCACGTACGTATGTACGTGCAATGCGTGCCGGCCTTAAATACAAGTAATTTCAGTACCGGCATTGCAGATCCCGAAGCAGTGCGTGGTTCCTTTTTAGTCTCGACCTCGCGCATGAGGTATTCAGCCGCCGTACACACACTTGTGCGCCGCGAACAGCCCGACAGAAGCCGCAAGGATGACAAGCGGCGGCCGTTGCCTCCGCCGCCGCCACCACCACCTCCGCCTTCGTTATCAACGGGCGACTGTAAGCCCTCCCCCACTGAAGTCGTGTCCGGTGGCGCCAACAAACTCGCTCGCCGCGACGTCGTGGCAGCCGCAGCGGCCGCGGCGACGGCCGCCGCTGCCAGCGGAGAAGCGAAGTAGGAAGCGCGACGTTGCGGCACGAACGTGCTACGTCTGCGATCTGCAGGGAGGCCGAGGGAAGGCGGCGGAATAAAAACGCCACTCACATTGCTTGGCCGCCGACTGTTGCTGCCGCCACCTGCCAGAAAAATGATAAACCAAGAGTTTATGATGCAACGTCTACATATGACATTGGGCTACTTGCACACTAGGTGAGGTAAAAAACCTTGCACACACTCCTCAAAGAGTGTCAATGGGATTCCGCCTCACCCTGTTCAGTTCTTGCCCGCTAAAGACTTCTGGGAGAAATTTATTGAATACGCTAAACAGAAGCACGGTGACCATGAATTTCAACATTAAATCGCTCCATCAGACAATGTACGTACAGTGAGACACGGTATCGTGAGCAACTTTGCGACTGCCCATTGTGATGCTTCGTCGTCCAAAGTGTAGCAGCACTTTGAGTCATAGAAGGCGCCAAACCCAAATGATGCGTTTTTTACTGGTTTTGGTAGATTTGTTTTAGTCTCGTTAGTTTAGTCTCGTTGGGGGCTCCTCGCCCCCACCCGCCGATTCCGGAGGGGGTAACCCCGGGACACCCCCCTTACCATGTGCGCTACGTACCCGATGCCTCACGCGCGGGCCTGTCTGTTCGTCTCCGTCAGCAGTTCTTCCTTCCTGCTGGTGATGAAACGGATCCTTGTTGGAAGCTGGAGGCCACTTTGAGCAAGCTCGAAGACCACGAGACTCGATAAGCACGAGCTTCGGATTTCGTCCCTGCTTTGCTCTGGCACGAACTAGCGGTTCCAGCAAACTTGAGGTTTTGGGGCACTTTGAGCGCTATTGCATCAAAATGAGGACCCAAAAAGTTGACCTTATGTACTCAATCTTGTATCTCACTGACCGAGTTTAGGCGTAGATTCCACGCCAAAAGCTGTCATTGCAGTGGAAGCAGCAGTTTTTCACCTGCGAAATGGCATACGGAAAGGACCTGCATGCTTTTCACGTGTCGTCTAGCACTTTTGCGCGTTGCTCGGTACCCGCAGTGCCCTCGTACCGTAATGCTACCACACGTAGAAAAGTTGCCACGAGCATATGCATGAAGTACGCATGAGTTTTTACGGTACTTTCTGTTCTACTGCTTCATTAACTTTCCTCACCTGCGGCGCTGAAGAAGGTGAGGCTCGATCTGTGTTCGAACAGGCTAGGTCGTTGTACCGCGGTGACGACGCTACCATTGCAGTCACCACCCGCCGCGGTGGCGACTGCGGCTGCTGCTTGGGGAGGAGCTTCCTGCTCAAAGTAGGGCTGATAGGGCTCCATGAGTCTGATCTTGCCCCAGCGGTTAATGAAGAGCGCAATGGCTGCCGCCCAAAGAACCAGCACGAGTACTACGATGGCGACTTCCTCACCACGAACGAAGCCGCCGGCGGCGGCGGCAGGATCAGTGGAAGTGGATCTTGGATCATGGAAAGTCAACGACTTACCATTCGGGTCGTCATAGGACATGTTTCCTGCAAATTTGAGTGTCATGTAAGAACTATGCTTGAGAAGAATGACAGACAGTCCTCCCCACATGCGAGATACAAGGTGCGTCATGTTTATAGCTTCCTCTCGAAGATCGCTACTTTGACTGCTTCCAGCATTGACGAAACCTGTGCTAAGGAAGCAACATCAATTTCAGCGGGATGCAGAGGCCCTGGACTTGAAAGGAGATGAAGTCTTGCTTGGAAAATGCCAGTTTATGTATAATTTTAATTTAAAGTACTTTAAGGACTGCCCGAGGCTGATCCTGGAGCTGAAAGCCCACTCATTATACAGCAAATACCTGCACTTAAAGGATTAAGAAACAAATTGAGGTAAAAGTGGCGATTCAAAACTTCACTTAGGTGAACTTTTTAAAATACGTCGTTTAGAGAGTCTTTTTAAATATTTATCCCCGTGCTTCATTTTGTGGGCTGCAACGTCTCATTTCATACTCTGTGCTTATGTTACTGTGTAATCAAAGTGCAACTGGTGCCTTGTCTTCCAACACCCGCCATTTCATTGAAGAAGCAGCATTTTGACACACGGGGCGACACTTCGGAAACGTCAAAGTTGTGAACAAATGAGTGGTACTGGAGCAAAAAAGCATATCAGTCAAGTCTTACATGAGATTCTTGGTGTTCCACAGAGGGGACGATTCACTTCTGTAGCTCAACCCAGTCAAAAGTTTTGGTCCTACGAAGTTGACCACATGGGGAAGAAAAACTGGGCTGCTGGCCATGAGAGCATTTGTGCAGAAAATAGGTGTCTGACCCCTTTCACAAGAGGCCTTCAGAGTTGCAGGGCAAATAGAGACCTTAATTTAAATCCTTCATTAGTCCTTAAAGGTAGCAAAATCGAAGTTTTGACACTTATCATTGGAAAGTTGAGCTTATTAGCTTTCAAATAAGCTGGAAGCGACGTTCGTCAGATCAAGAAATGCACAAGATTGAGATGAAAATACATAGAGTGACAGATCTGCTCAACGCCCATCTGACCCCCAAAGGAGATCTGCTGCATCATCGAGTGGGGCCCCACCCTGGTCGAAACGGTCAGGAGGCTGAAGAACGATGTTACAGGTCTGGGGAGAAGTGGTGGACACAACAAAACTGTCAACAAGGACTGTCGCAGGATGCCGCCATTCTGGTTCCTGAACGGGCTCAGGGTGGGAGCCAAAGAGTACCGGAAGGTCATGAGGAACGCTGCTAAGCCTTGGCTGGACACCACATTTCCTTGGGGAATCTACATCAGGCAGCAGGACAGCACCCCTGGGCACAGGGCCAACGTCACGCGGAGGTGGAGCAAAAAACATCTTGCTGTTATTGCGCTATTGCCCTATAGACTGAGGCAACCGTCATCACCGGACCTGCTGTCCCAGACTACAGGATCTGGGGCTCCGTGGAGTCCAAGGCCTGTGCCCCCCCCCCTCCACACACACAGCAGCATGGACCACATGAATGCGTCTGTGAAGAGGGAGTGGGCATACATATACAGCAGCCACATGATCAAAGTCTGCAGGCTCAGGCTGGAGGTCATGGCGGTGGAGGACGAACGGCATTCTGACAAATAAAGTGAGCAAATCTGTAAGTTAATAAAAAATTGAAACCTGATACTCTCTGCAGTTCTTGATGTAGTGGGATAGCATATCATGCCAAAAAAAGGTCGCGATTTGCTCTGCCACACTCTTGGTGAAAAGGTCGAAGTGGTCAGATCTTGGCGAAAGCTTTTGGCCCTGCTAGAAAAGATTTATCAGCGTTAAATTTATGCAAAAGAGGATCAAAGATATCAGGGTCTTTATTAAAAACAATTGTTGAAAACACTACTTGCCAATTTTTCGCCTGGGTCTTCTTGACCATGGGGATCCTAAACCGAGAGTGCATAAACGATCGCTCTTCGGGGAGAGAATCTGAGATTTCAATAGAAGAGCGAATCACTTGTGTAGATCAGTATGGTCAATAGTTGTGAACGATCAAATGACGCCGGCAAAGCCTGTATCGATTGGAGAGCATCGCCCAGTATTGTTGAGTTGCTTTTTTTCTTTTCCTTATCTGAGCCGAAAGCGAACCGTTTCACTCAAATTTGAGTCATCGCCATGAGTCGCGCCAAGATATCCAGTCCAATTGACGCCAATATCGTTGCAGGAGATGCCAGAATAATAAATAACCTCACGAGTCAATTTCCATGAAGAGCTAAATATGGCACACCCGGTGTACACCGTGGTGAAGGCACAGTACCTGTGGAGTACAAGACCTTATGTGTCACGGTTGGATCGTGAGTATGACACAATACAGAAGTGTCGTTCGTGATCTCTGATCAGTTTGATTAGATTCGCACGCACGCGTATGCAGATCTTTCGACGTATGCGCGGATGAGGACGAGGACGACGTGGAGCGCAGTTCGTGCACGTACGGGTGCAGTTGATTAAAGTTGTACAGTACGCATGTTTCCTATTGACACACAGTGGAAGTGCGACTCAACTGTACATCCCTGAATGTACTGCGCAGCCACTTTGTAACGTCATTTCTAGGACAGACAGGCTAACAGACAGACGGACAGACCAAGAACTCACACTCATTAGAACTTAGTCTGAGGGCTAAAGAGCTTGCTCCAATGCCTAAATTTTCAGGATCTTTACGAGTCTGACAGCGCAGGTGAGTGGAGGTGAAAAAAAAGTTTTTAATGGACTCCATGGGATTCTTCCAGGCATACATAAGTTTCAGGCCTAGGACAGCAGAAGTAGTTAAAAAACACTTCAATCTACGCAAGAAGCAATCCCTTTGTATTCTAGGGAATAACTTGCATAAAGAAATTCTGAGTGAGAAGGGACACTAAAGTTTTTGGTTCCCAGGTCTCAAAGAGAGTAAAAACTTTGTCGAGCTGGTATCGGTGAGAGCAAAGGACGTGTACAGTTTCCTTTTTTTCTTTTCCTCTTCCCATGCTTACATTACACGGAATCCTTCACACCCTTTTGCACAGAAAGGCTAAATTTATGTCTTCCTTTTCTGTGCCTCGCTTTCCCTGGAGGCATTAAAATTTATCCCTTATGGTGATATCAGAAACCCGTGCGGATGGTTTGGAAATTGCCTCGCATGAGGGTCACAGGACTAAGATTTCTGCCCCTCTGGCCAAGCAGGTACTTGTAAAAGTTGTGCTGTTAGACATTCGTCATTACAAGAAAGGCCGAAAGTATCAAGTGAATTTGGGCTATCTTGTCATATTAATATACCGAAGAAGGTCAAAACATTTCAAAGTGTTTAAAATCGTGGGTTTTCGGACCACGATGCCGGCGAGGGGTCATCGGACAAAAAATACAGTGTGAGTCAAAAGTAGACCCGCAAGGAGCAGAATCGCATCGATGTTGTTTGTACACCAATGCGCCAGAACAGCAGCACAACAAAGTACGATATATTCTACGATGTGGCTGGACAGCGTCGATAAGGTCTGTCAGCTTGACAGGCCTCAGTGTCGAAGGTGCCCCCCATGTTGATCTACATGAATGGTAACAGTATGAATGGTGGTCAGGGACTCATCACAAGAACATTGCTTCGTCCAATTGCACCCTGATTGCGCCAAAACTGTGCCAAAACATCATCATGAACAAGACGGAGGCCTAACAACCTCTCAGCTGTTGACGTTATTGAGTTTAACTCGGTTTTACCCCTTGGAAACATAGTTAATCTAGATGTTCTTGTGAAAGTGTGAAACAGGCTCAATGTGTTGCCTGTTGTAACGTTTTACATGCTTCACCAGACCTCTGGTGTTCTGCGTGGCTCTAATTTTGACTCACACTGTACATAAAATGTGCACTGTGCTCCAGTTTGGGTTGCTTAGAGCAGTGGCCATTCAAGCATCAGCTGATTTATACTATGAGTTTAGGTGTTGAGGGGCGTGGAACCAGACAGGTGCGATGTGGCGCGACATCGCCCAAAACCGATTGAGGATTGTAGAACAATGAGCAGCATTTCCAGCATGGTTTGCTTGTCTGGTGAAAGCACCAGTCAGCTGACTCTCTGCTTTGTCACTTTCCCTCCAAAAAGGAGGGGAGATTTCTTTTCATACTTTTTGCCAAAAACACCACTTTTTTGAGAAGCTGGAAGAGAACTGTCTGGCCCGGCTTGTAAATCTTAGTCCACCACTACTTCTAACTCTGAAGACACAGGTAGAGGAGTGCACTCAAGGGGGGGGGGGGGGGGCAAGGGTCTCAAGGGGAGGTTGAGCTACTCCAGCTGGAAGCATGAGCATGGGCGGACCTGACACAGCCATCAGTATAACTTTACTTATAAGGTGACACTTAAAAAAGTCAGAAGGACTCTCGAAATGCCATGTTGAAGAAATATACTAGTAGAATTCAAAAATGAGATCTCGCACCACTGCTTTTGCCCAGGGCAGGAAGTGTGACAATATTTCATTTCACAACTTAACAAAAAACAAATATTTAGATCTGCCCACAAGGCCACTATTTTATAAAAAATATATAGAACAGTTTCCGCTTCTCCAGTCACCACCAAAGTTGTAGGTGCTTGTGTAGTAATGTACTTGGTGGGAGAAGAGCTCTCGTCACACACAGAAAAGCACAAATATGTATATGTCTCTTTGCCTGGCTCATTACAGCGGACTGTTGAAAGTTGCAAAAAATAGTACCAGTGGTATTACGCGGCAGAGAGAGCCAGCAGCTCACCTCAACCTGGGAAAAGGGGGCTTCCTGCAAAGACAGGCAAGCCCTCCGTGTCTGCGTGTGACGGGAGCATTTTGGGCTGGAAGTGGGACGAGTGCAAGACGCACTGGTGTATTTGTACGACGTCGTGATTCTCTTTACATTGGAGAGATGCTCTTGACGTACACTAACAATACAGAGGCTGTCAAGGTGAAAGTAAGTGCCCTTACAGTAAATAGGGTCCATCGACCTGGGAAACTTTGTCCGCTCTCACCAGCCAACGTGACAGCCACGATTTGCACGTGCAAATTCCCCCCTCCAGAGGTGAGGCTGGGGACCGACCGGTCTCATTTCTCTTGCAGCCGCCATCGTCCTCGTCTTTCTTTGACTCAAGAACAATGAGCACACCCGCTTGTCCACGCCTACGTCCGTCCCCGTACAGGGTGAGTCCAAGGCACTGCCGTGGTACCTCAGAGCAATAACCACAAAAACGTCCTTATGACCTTGGCAAAGTTATGCATTTGCGCGTGCGGTGGATTCGGGAGTAGCGTGACAGAATGTTTGCGTGCGCACGCGTACAAGAGACATTTGGCCATTAACTTACTCAGCATGTTGTTCAGCAGCAACTGGGACCCGTTGACGACGCCGTCTTTGAAGTGGGGCTTCCTCAGCCTCATCTGATCAGTCTTCGACCCATTGCGCTGCTGGTCAAGCCGTCGTTTGTACAGCGCTGCCTCTTTCCTTCGCTGTTGGCAGATCTCTTTGTGTCGCCTTAGTTGTGGTTGTTGTTGGACGAGTAAAAGTCATGGGACAGATTCTTATGAGGGAGTTGTCACACCTGAGCAGATTTACCATCTTTCAGAGTCACGTTGCGCATAACTCTTATTTGTCCAGTTTCTTCATTGCATGTCCAAGGAGGAGAGATGACATGAAAAAAGTCGTCCAGTGAACTGCCTTCATCGTACGCCATGATTTGAACGAATTTTTACAAGTAGTGAAAGGTTCCATCACCGGTTATCTATGGCAATTTGCCGAAATGTAAAAGAAAAGCGATGGTGTCTGGTTGTACTCTGGCGTCAAGAATCTGTCCCCCACTAGGGCAGCGACCTCTCTTTTTCGGCGTCTTCAGCCTCCTCTGGTGTATTCAAGTCGTCCTCGTCTGCTCCTTTTACATTCATCGACATCGCCGAGGGAAATGAGATTTCGAAAATACGGGACTGACAGGCAAGGCCTGGTTCATAGGCCTGTTTTCTCAGCCACTCTTGCTGGCGACATGTTACGATGTCGTCCCAGTACCAGGAGACCCTTTCCCTTTCTTGCACTAAGTCATTCTCTTTTGTCTGTTCCACCCAGATCCCTGATGTCGTTTAAGAAGCTCGCCACTTCTTCATCACCATGATCTTCAAAGAAAGAGATCTTTCCCTGTAAGAAAAAAGAGATAGGAGAGAGGAACAATGGTTAATTTATCACTTGAAGGATTCTTTTCGTGGTCGCTTAATCATTGGCGAATGTTTAGAACGTATGTATATGTGTGCTCGTACGAGGTCGCATGTTCAACCCCGCATGCTCAGAACTTTGCTAAGCCAGTGCGTTAAAACGCTCTAAAAGTATTTCCTTCGTCACCAAGCCCCATCTTCGAGATTGCGCAAGCGCAGAATCGTGGATTGGTATCGCAGGTGAAAATGTTCGCGTGATTGCGGAATTAGCAAACAAGGGTAGAAGTGCTCCAGCACATGCTAATAATAACTTGGTTGCTTATTATTGCTAGGATGTCAACTTCGAACTAGGTGGCACAAATGGTTCATGAGAGCCTTGTAGCTTACAGTTATTTCAGCATAAGTGAATCAGCTCTGACTAGAGGTCCACATACTGTGCTACGTGAGTGTTCAAATAGTACTAAATGGCACCTAAACAGAGACATCGGAAAGTCATGAAAATACACAAACAGCTTTTTTTTTTTTAAAAAAAAAAAACCGGTATTTCGACTCAATATTACCTAAACTAGGTTTTTAACAAAAAAAACTGCTTGAAGTTCTGCTTTTGGCAGAATAAGACATCAATCAGCCATTTGAAACCATGTGGAGGACATGGTCAATGTGATGTCCGGAACCAAGGGTGCCAAGAACGAGGCCAAGCTGGAGTCTGTCTGTCGGCAGAAGAACCCTGGCCTCCTTCAATGAGGCAGGCGAGCCATTGAATGTCTATGTGTTAATGTCACGTCGGGTTACACGGTTACGTAATTTGAAAGTGAAGTTTAATAATGCTGCATTCAGACTAAGCTTATGACCAATTCAGAACTGATTCACAATGTTCATCACTATAGTGATCACCAGGGACAATTTGAATTTGGCAGCTATTGGAGATCTCGGATGGAAATGGACCAACCTGACACAGCCTGTTTCTGAAAAAAAATTGCTTGTCGTATTCATTGAGGGGACCTTGCCGCAGTGTGCAGGGGTAGAACCCGGAACATCAATAGCAGATCTTTGTTCTTCTACTCGTTTCAGAGTAGTGAAGGAATGAATGATTCACCGAGGAAAAAGACTTGATTTGCAACCACTGTTAGCATGTTTAATTTTTAAAATCGAATGTTTCAGAATGTCTGAGGAACACGGCAGTCAACATATCTTCTCCCTCTGAAAACATGAGCTCCGAGCACAAGGAGGAATGAAGTAAAATGTAACCAAAAGTACCATGATCAAGACTATCACTCAACAGCATATGTCCATTGATTGTAAAACTCAGTCACTTCAGGGATCTTAGCTATACTTTAATTTTGTGTTATGAAAGTCTTTCTCCCCATAAAAGTCACATAAAACAGATTGAATGAGCAAAAGTTGACGCTGAAAAACTCACTTTCATATTTCCATATTCAATAATAGTCATGCTCATGAGATAGCTTCTGTTCTGGTCTAACAGACGGCTGGTCATGCTTAGTGACCCTAGCGTTTATTCGTGAATTTGTGAATGGTGATCCAAACAACCTGCTCTAACTTTCATTGCTTGTTTGAAAGTATTCCTGAAGCACCAGTTATGCCCATGACTGCTACGCCCTTGCCTGCGTGAATTTCATAAAAAGACTCCATCGCTTCGATTCCTTGTCTAACTAGAATTGGCCTACCGATTTTGGAGAAAAAATGAAGTTAGTCCAAGAGTCATATTTTCATCTTTTCAGGCCTAAATCTGAGTTTAATTGCCCCCGAATAAAAAAAAAGATGATTAAGAGGGTCAAAATACAAAGTCGAACACCAGCAATGTGGTTTCCAGCCCAAGTTATATCTTAAAACTTTACTTCAATTCCCGGCAATTCAAAAACATCCCTAACTATCCTTCAGTTCCTAAATTATATCAGTTAAGAAGAGAGTCTGATCTCTCAAAACCTGGCACACTGTGATTTGCTATGCTAAACTAACTTTGTTTCCTGCAAGACGTTCAAGGATTTTTGCTCCGCCAGTAAGCTAACAAAGTGTTTCCAAGCAGGCATAGCCAAGCGAATGCCGTACATAACATACGGTTTGGCCCTCCCAATCGTACGACCTCTGTTGCACAGTACATCTGATGGTGCGACCACACCAGACTCCAGACTGATACTCCCGGCCAAAGGAGTTGTACTACGCGACTTGCACTACTTACTCGCATGTGTGTCGGTACGACTACTTTGATAACGGATCCCGCTAAGTTCTTTGCCGTATAGAGTAGATAAGACCGAGAATGAAAGATGAAACTGGATCCACCGATGAGACGAATAAATGTTGCATGAACCTGTTCATGTCACAAAAATGTAACATAGTCATACCATGTCATATTCGAGCAATTTTTTCTCGTTAGGCTTTTGCTGCTCACCGCCGATGCTGTCAGCCCGTTCACATTACGTATTATGGAGGCTGAAAGTTTTGAAGCCTACGGCATAACACCATCGAGGAACGATATCATGACCTTACGTCGGTCCCCGCCATTAGCATGATCCTCGTATACTATGCGCAGCATGTGGCAGGTACTCAGCGAAGTTCGGTCCGTTCGCTATGGATGAGAAAGAGCAGCTGCTGCTTACTGCCTCGATCACACCCTGCTGCCCATGTACAGTGTATTGTATTGTATGCGTCGGCAACGCATACGCACATAAACAAGGACTCTAACAATGGACTTATGAGGTTCTCCCTCCATCATTCCCTCTCAGTCACTCGAAGAGCCTAACACAATGTTTGCTTGTCGTATGTCTCTCTTGTTTACGTGCGTAGAAAGCAGGCTGCCCTTCTGACTGAAGTTCAAATTTTCTGAGATGGTGATGTTGGAGGGCTGAGCCAGGCAAGTTGACATTGGAGGCAAAGAGAGAGTAGAGGTCATGGTCAATCTGGGATCCATGGGTCGAGCATGCAGTTTTCAAGCATGACATCACGCCTGGCCCGGAGGAGAGCACCTTGAGCAGGTGAAAGGAGATACAGCAAGTCTGAGAACAAGATTGTTGTTCAGACGAGTGGTCTTTTTTAACGATGTGGCACTTGTCAACAGTAGAATACTTGTGATTATCAATGTTGCCCACTTGTTTTTATGGATTGGACATGTTGACCCTACCATCCGGATCAATCACGAGAGGGCGATCTCATCATCTCCCCACGGAAACCAGAATCATCATGGATGTCTACCCGGGTTACCGTTCTCATGAGGGTGACGGCTTGCATGTTCGAGCTATATCATTTCCCTTAATGAAAAACTTTCCCTACTTGTAGCCCTGACTGATCAAGATCTAGGAAAAAGCTCGTGTCGTCTGCAGCCAGCCACGCCACACCCAAGAACTGGGAGGATCTTGTCAACAGGACATAGAGGTGTCCTGACCCCACCTGTTGGATGTGTGACCAGGACTTGCTCTGGAGCACGTAGTGGCAGACAATGGTTCATACTTCAAGTCGCTTGTGGACAGGTTATGGAAGAGGGGCAAGACAGTGATGGGAAGTAGACACAGACCAAGAATCTCCCCAAACTGGTCTCGTTGAGGTGAGACCTGGTACAAAAGCTCCATAGCAATTTGCGATTTCACCCCGAAGGTCCGCAGGACAGCCTTGAAGCCTTGGAGCGGAGCAAAATCCGCCCCGCGAACGTCACTATGGCCCGAACGTGACATGGCCTGACACCATTGCAGAGGAGGCGTCAGACACTCTAATGAAGGTGGCATTGACCCTCAGGCATTAAGTTGGAGGCCGCCCCACATTTCCAAGTGCCGTTCGTACGATAATAATGACGTCCGACATATGGCCAATGCTACTGAGTCACCAAAAAAGATGTTACGTTCAGTATGTGCACTTGATCGTGAAACACGCAGTCCATTCGTGACTGCCAGGCTTTCTTGTCCATTGATAAAAGAATACACAAGTTCTTCCGTGACATAATGCTTTAATTAGCGACTTCTCCTTTCACCTGGCTACATTATCTGGACCAGCATCGTCCATTTTCATGCCTAGTGACTTTTCATCAGTGTTTGCCACTCGAAGGCTTAGAACGAAATTGAATTAACTGAATCCAACCCTATCCGTCATCATCAGTGCGTGAGACACTCCATCACGGTACAGTACTTCTTTGCCACCAGGCAAAGACCTCTTTATTTAACTGCCATAAATATCGAATGAACTACTGTGTATTATACACCTCACCTCCTAATGTGGGTGAGGCCTCATATCATCTGCTATATTTCTTTTTCTCTCGCAATCCAAGTCGAGAAAACATGTTATTTGTGACATTTCTTTCCCCAGGAGAAAAAAGTAAACAGCACAAGCGAATTTGGCTAAACAACGTGGCGAAAATGTCAGTCTAGTTCTCGTGCAACCCCTCTTTTTAATGCCCATGCACTTAAATGTGACTGCATTCTGGTGAATTTGCTCTACGACAGCCTAACGCTAAGACTGCACCTGTATTGGAAATCTGGTAAAGATAAATGGCACCGGAAGAGAGCAATAATCGAACACTTGCAGAATTATAGGAAACCTTTCGGAACCCAACCAACTTCATGTTCATGTCGTCTTCACCGCCAAGTGTGTGAGGGCTACTGCGGATGGTGGGAGTATTTACTTCGACTACTTGGAACTATCAAAAGACATCTTGATCCAGAACGAGGAGAAGTTCCCATATGGGAAGAAAACCGCAATTCTCGTTGTCCAGGCTTGATTGGCCTTGGGGGCCTTGATTCTTCAAACGAATCTTTTGAAGGACACCATTGTTCGGCTGATATCAGTGAGGGAACTGAGCTTGCTCTTGGCCCTCTTTGCTCAAACACTGACGTTTTTTAAGTGGACCGAGAAGAAGGGGCCGCAACAAGGTGTGTCCCGCAGGAAAAGTGAGGGAAGCACTCATGCACTTTGAAGCACCGTCGTCTACCTGTTGTGTACCTTCGTGTCGCGTCGATAGGAGCAGCCACTGCACAAGGAATGCACAGTGCACAATACGACAGCAACCTGAGAGCTCCTATGGCTAGATTGTGTATGACAAGTACGTACGCGTATGTGTGTACAGACCTCGGGGTGGGGGATTGCAGACAAGTCCCGAACAAGCATTATGACCTATCGTTGTTGCTGGGCAGTGGGTGAATTCAACCGTTTTCTATCCTTCGGTGGAGTGATGTGATGACTCATGATAGCATTTGGTCGAAAGAGATAAAAGTCCAAATTTATTTGCGAGGCTCTGCACACACACTTTACTGAAGACTGCAGAGAAACATGATTGTTAGCAGGAGTCTTCACGTAGATTTTAGTGTGCTAAATCTTAAACTTGCCGCTGTATCAGCATATACTCTCCTGATCATTTCAGTTGCACCGTATCGGATCAACGTTATGTTCTGTCGTTCAAGTTTTGGTGATTCTAAGCAATGCTATTTGAGGCGATCTCAGCTATGGCCTCAGATAGCATCGTTCGGAATCACCCCAATTTGGACTGGTGATGTGACGAAATGCCAGCTACTCTTCTATGCGAGGATAAATGCAACTGTCTGGGATTAGTCTTGAGCATGAAAAAAGTTTTCCACAAGGGCAACTTTAACATGGAAGTAACCGTACCTCTGATGACTGGAAAATCAATGTTGTAATTTGACGAACTGGCACAACTTCTGCCATGGGTAATCACAAATTGGGAGTAATTTTTTCCCTTGGCCTTCTTCCAAACGATGTTGCAAGGCTACTGAAAGAGCAACCTTCACTTCTCTCCCTCTCCATCCTCTTCTTCTCTCTGGTCTCCTTTCATAAGTGTACTGTACCGTGTGCACATATGAACGTACGCACTTGTCCGTCTATGCACGTACGTATGGATCTTTGAGCCTGAGTCGCCGGCCGGGAGGCTTTTTTGCTCAGTGCCCAAGTGCTGTAATTACGAAATGCGCTCATCTGTGCACGCAGCGCACAAGGTCCTGGAACCGCGTCCAAGTGTATCTTGTTTATACATCTGTCTCGCCGCAACTGCCTTTCCAGAACTCATCTCTGGCTATCCCTGAATGTGCTGTGAGTGATTGGCGATGCTGCTGTCGTACTTAGTTCATAGTGCATAACACTTTGTCCGGGCAATTTAACAAGAGACCGAGCACTCAAAACTGCACTCAGTCCTTTTGGTACCCAACGACTTCTTTAAGAGAGAGAGAGAAAAAAATCTCGGTCGTCATGAACAACACTGTTGGGCGTCTATTATCGCCACCCCATCTTTCTCCCAGCTCTTGGACGCTTGAATCCTCCATCAGAAAGCCCTTTTTTCCAGCTATGGCAAAAAGGAGGCATTTCCACCAGAACCCTCAGTTGCCTTTTTCACCCACCAATGCACACCACTTGCTTTCACAGTGCGCAGCGCCCTTATTGTGTATAGAGGAGATGGGAGAGCAAAGAGAAAAAATGGAACTGTAGTAAATGTGTGTGTGGGATGCTGAGGAATGAGTCAGCGGCTGCCAATTAGGATCCCACAGTGTTGAGATTCTAAGACTTTTGGACTCATGGTTATGCTGTGCGCCTTAAGACTTCTGGCGAAAGAAAAGTCCTCAGTCAGATTGTGCCCAGTGGGTGGATTCTGATTGAGAGCACGGCAAAAGAAGAGCAGACCCAAACAAACTCAGGGGACTTGCAGAAGTTATGCATAGTTGGCTCTGCCATAGTTAGAACTAGATGTACGTCCGTGGTTGCTTCTTCCATCTCCATCTGACGGTTCCTTTTCACGGATAAGAGCATTTTTCGCACGACCGACAAGCTTCCTTATTTCACATCTTTTTTTTTCCTTTTTAGTGTCACACACAAGTAACCGTGTCATGTACGTACGTTTATCTTTACATACATTATGTACTTCTCCACACTTGTCTACGGTGCATGTGAACTTCACCTACTGAGCATATAAACAAAATAAAAGCATTGCGACGCGTCTGCTTTCAGATTTCGGGCTGACGACACCCCTGTGTGCTCCAGTGGGCAAACTGATAAGGAAGACCGAGACAGGATCAGGATCAACATTGGACTTGAGACAAAAAGTGAAAAGTTACTTCCTTGTTCGCCTATTTTTTACCATTAAGTGGTCTGCGGGAGTGAGGGAGATGGAGGTCTCCGGGTCCAACACCGCATACGTAGATTTGGGTCCGGAGAAAAGCATACGTAGGAGGTCGGTTCACCATGAATGAGTCAATTCCACGGTCTCCCGCGTTGTAATGACCGAGAAATTGCACGAGGGCGACATACAATAATGTGCGAACACCGTTGTGCTTAACCTCATTGCGATGCACATGTGAAGTACGTTCAGGTGTGCCAAGTTGAGCATGATTTTCACCCAGTCCTGTCATTAGGGATGGCCAAAATATGCATATGGGAAAGACTGGCTATGCACATGAATGTGCACAAGAAGATCTGGCGAAAACACGATCTGGCTATAGCGAGTCACTCATAGTGATCAGAACTAGTGATGCTGACTCGCCTGAGCCATCACTTACTGTCAAGTCGAGTGAGACACTTTGACTGGACAAAATCAACCGACTGCATAGAAGACTGAGTCAAGATTTAAAATTCGAACAGGGTCACGGACCATGTTGACTCTGCTTGAGGTCGTCACTAGTGGACACGAGTCAGTGCGTGGCGTTAAAGAATCACTAATGGCCAGCAAGGAAAACTGTGACAAAAAAAGCACTCGCCTAATCGTGGATATAAACATGTGAAGCATGTTCTGGCCATTAGCATTGATTACGTTCCTGCAGCAAAAAATGACAATTACGCACAAAGATCTATGCTCAGCATAGTCACTTACAGCAAGCAAGTGTTGCAATTAGAGATAGGCTTCAAGTGCTAAAAAAATTATGCTGCTTTGCCTCACAATTTCTAACTGGGGCTCAATCATATTTGCAAGGGATGGGAAGGAAGTATTGATGATGGTAAGTCTAAGCCAAACACTCGTGACATCTCGAGTTCCGTCAGACTCAGCAAAGTCAGCCCGAAGGTAAGAACGAGCCCGTTTGCGACTCTCCCATGGTGAATAAAGAAAGCTCGGTCAGAACACGACACTTATATATGACAGTTTGAACCACATAAGCTGAGCAGGGAAAAATATGAAACTCTGCCACTATAGTGTACATACCTACGTACTTACATTGTGTAAAACATGTTTTGGCAATCTCTACCTTCTATACATCGTACTAGCGTAGCAGCTGTTCTTAGTACGAACGCACAAACTGTATAAAAGCCAGCGAAGAGACTTGAGCAGGCATCAGTAGTTTTCTGATCCTGGCCTCGCCAGTTACCTATTCATCTCTCTTCTACACCATCCCAAACATTACAACACCATGTTCCTTGTGATCTTCCTCTACGCAATTTTCGCCGCCGCTTCCATCTGGAAGTTGGTTGTGGGCTTGAAACCGCCCAAGGACTTCCCTCCTGGTCCGTACCTGCCACTGCCACTCCTTAGGTGGACCCCGGGCTCTAAGTACTACAAGGTGAAGGGAGAAGAGGAACAACCCTTAGAAGAGTTTTTCGGGCTCTGCAGTGAAGTCTGCTCGCAGGCTCTTTTTCAGATCATGTCCGGAGAAATCAGTTTCTTTAAAGATGGCGTTAAAGTAATTAGTGTTGGATAATAAAGCAGCAAAGACGTGCATTACTTATGGTAATGATTTTTTTTCATTGACGCACCACAACAGCGTCCGTCAGCCAAGTTGTGTCACGTAGAAGACTGCTTTCAGAACCAAAACGAGAGCAAAATGTTGCACACTTATTCACAATGATAATTTTCTCTGTATGACAAGCTTTTGCATTGGCAATAGCCTTCCAGACGACTTCAAAGGACATGGACAGGGGCGTTGACCTCCTCCGCATTCTTGATCGTGATGCTGTTGAGTGACACAATTTACCTGACGGACCCTATAGATATAGGCTGGTCGTTGTTAGAACATTTTTCCAGATGCCCTACGCCGAGATTTTCAAGCAACTGTATGAGGAACATCGTGGTCCGTTCAGTGTTCACCTTGGACACAAGCGGGTTGTGCTCTTGACGGAACTCGAGTCAGTGAGGACAGTTTATGCAAAAGAATTTTCGCAGAGGCCAGAGGAGGTTGTCAGTGAGTGGAGGGAAAACAGGTGAGAAAATGGAAGCACAGTCTAGTATCGAAGTTATGAATATCGAATTTACCATAATTTTGCTGGCAACGAAGCATCTATCTTCTTCCTCAACCCACACGAGTTGCCAAAGAGAGTGTGTTTGTGTGCATCTTTCTCACCGCAGTGAGGCCAGCTGAAGGCGCCAGGGAGGCTCAAAAATTGGCCTGATAGGTCCTTGGGCCACAGGTACGGTGACACCTTGGCCATAAAGGCCAGGGAAGGCCAAAGAGGCTGCAGGCTCAATTTACTTTTTGAAGGAGCAGCATGCCGGGACAACTGGCAGCATTGGTGCCTCTGAAAAAACTAGTACAAAAGCTGGGTAAACCAAACGAAAGAGCACGTGCATGTGTGAGTACAGAGGTCATATGATTGAGAGTCTGACCGCATCTGACTCCGTAAATATGTAAAGAATGTAAATATCATGTGCAGTGATGGAACGAGCTCAAAAAAGTCGGGCTTCGGGCTATCCCGGTTCACAGGAAGAGCGTCCGAACCCGGGACGTTTGGGCTCAGGCTCAGGCTCAGTCTGATTCCGTCCCCAAGTTTTGCGTTTAACTTTCGTCCGAACAGGAACATTGATGCGCAGACAAAGATACCAGCAAATATATTTGGTTTTACGACCAACGTGTTTTTTCTCTGGGCCCAGGCAGCACCAGGCACTTCAGCTAGGCCTGTTCTGAAGTCACCTCTCGTATGATGTGTCTCGTTATGATATACTTGCCTCTGACCAAGCAATATCATAACTTTGACTGTACATACGTAGAACGTGCTGCAAACAGGAACATTTCCATGGCTACTTCCATTACTTGTCGCCCAAAGGTTTGGCATCATCTTCTCCAACGACCAAGACTGGCAGGAACAACGCAAGATGTTTGTTTCCACCCTAGCCAAGACCGGCTTCAAGCGGGGGCGAATGCAGAAGGCCATCGACTCCTTGTGGACGCGCATGAGCAGTGCCGTGGAATCGAAGATCTGCCTAGGCGCCACAGCGGAGGTATGGTTGTGGTCGTATAATAGTAGTAGCGGCCGATCAAGGTGCACCTACGAACTTACGTACCTAAGCACAGTCCACAGAAAATAGTCGTACAGCTGAATCTCGATTTTATTGATAAGTTTGTGCATCAACTGAAAACAGTCTATAAATTCGGGACACTTTCATGAAATCGAAATTCAACTATACTAATGACTTCCTTATCAGATCGACCCTGAAGACTTCAACCTGTGCATGATGGACTTTGTCTTCTCTATGGTGTGCGACCCCAACGTCATGGCTAATGGTGAGAACGGGGAAGAGACTCCGGACAAGGCCATCAAGAACATTGACTATGTAAGTCGGCCCTGAGAAATCTATAAAATCAAGGGACTTCTCCACTCATTGTCCTTGAACCAAAATACTCAGGATCGCCAGCTGGGGATTCAATGGTGTGAATCTAAGCTTTGGTATCGCTACGGTATCGCTCGCTTGTTGGCCCCCACTCTCACCGGCTACGAGGATGCCAAGTCCAAGCTGCAAGCATGCATGAACTCATTGGAGAAGATCGTCAAAAAGCACTACAAAACTTCAGCTGAAAGAGAAGTAGCTACACATGTGCATGTGCAATTATCTACATCCGCGCATGTGCAATTTTCTCCACCCACAGGAAGATGACCCTGATTTCATTGACCTGTATCTGAAAAAGATTAAATCCAACAACGACTGCAAGATCTGGGGCGGAGACGTCGGGATGAAGAGGCTTATGGGAGCACTAGACACCATTCCCTTGGGAGGAGACGGGCTGTTCATGGCACTTAACTGCGCCATCTTCTGCCTCGCCAGGTAGAGGAGCTGATGCTCCAGTGGTCTCCACATACGTATGTTCGTGGGATGTTGTAATTCAACAATTGCCATCTTAAAACAGATTCCCAGAACAACAGAAGAAGCTTCGTGAGGCTCTTGCTGCTACTGAAAATGTCGGAGAAGTTCACGATGGCCTCCGGCGTGGTGCCAGCCCTTACTGCAAAGCCTTCATCATGGAAGTTCTTCGCTACGTTGGACAGGGAGGGTTTGGAGCCGTCAGACAGGCAAAAACGGACATTTGGACACAAGGCTATCGCATTCCAAAGGGGGTAAGGCAACTAAATGCATGCACGACGCACAAAGCTGTTCAATAGTGGCGCGCCTGTGGTTTGGGATGGAGCTCGGGAGAACTCCATACATTGGGCATCCCCTGATGGTCCCCCGGGACGTGTTTGTTTATGATGGATATGAGCAGGCATAATTGACTTTTCAGGTCGATGTGTACCCGAACTTTATGCAAATCATGAATGATGAAGCTCACTGGAAAGAGCCACGCACCTTCAACCCGCAGAGATTCATCAATGCAGAGGGTATGTAAGGTTTCATTTCAATGCTTCGGAAATCACACAAAGCGACAAGAACTACTTCGTCCATATGATAGGAAATGTGGTCAATGACCCCCACTGGATTCCTTTCGGAGTTGGCGTCCGTGCCTGTCCGGGACAGAATTTCTCCATGGACGCCCTTCAAGCAATCGTTGCAAAGTTTGTCACAGACTATGACCTGGATTTTGGAGGATTCACATCGGTAACTATTACATAGTCACCTGGGTCATCAGCAATAGATAACTGCGTAACTTGGGCGTAGATGGGCGGATTGGATACAAGGAGCAAAACTCCAAGGAGGTTGCGCGAATGCGCGTTTCCTTCCAATATCCGACCTTCTTTATATTCGTAGAGGCCCCAATGAGGTTGCGGGATCGCAACTTTCGCTTCGCAATTAGGAACCATTAGGAACTCTTTGAAGACGTCCTAATCAGACACTTTTCGTCTATGCATACGCACTGCTTACGTAAAACATACACGGACTACTATTGTATTCACAAAATTACGATGCTTTTTAATACCAGCAAAGGATTCACTTCTGGAAGATAAAAAGCAGGTTTCCTTTTCTTTCTGATAGGGCTCACAGAAGACGTTCAGAAATGAGTACTACCTTCTGGGGACCCCATAGTTCAGAGTACTCTAGCTGTCTATAAATTTGAGGCCTGGGTGTCTAGACATACCAGAATATGTCTATGAAATGACCAGATTGCTTTTCTTCGAAGTCCGAAAATATGTTGCACACGGTTGCTCAGAGATTGTTAAACTTCTCTTCTTTTTAGAAAAGGAAAGTCGGAGAAGATGAGGAAACTGAGATGGTGGGGATGGGTCTGTTCAAGCCCAGAAACTACACCGTCACGGTTCGTAAGGCAGCACCTCTAGTCGCGTGAACGAGCAACGATAGTTCGATAAGAAGAATGTCTATGAGAAGAGGCATGACTCAAAAAAGCAAATAAAAATTAGAAGCATCACTCACGGTTCTAGAGTTTTGATTCGAAGACGTAAGAACGCTTTCATTGTCAGGCAAATGAAGACACAACTGCCCGATACTGAATGAGTATTAAGATTCCCATCCTCCACTCTTACTTTTCCCCATTTTGCTCTTGCAACAGTTGCTTCTTCAGCTCAGCCTTCTTGGCCGCAAGGAGATTTCTTTCTCTTTTTTCAGCCTTGCGCTTTTTCTTCAGTCTCTTCTCTTCCTTTATCTGTCTCTCCTCATCTTCTGTGGGCTCTGGCATAGTGACGTCAAAGTCCTGAGAAAGAACAACACATAGGTATAGGTAGGCACATACTGCAATTATCACACGAAAGTCGAATTTCTCACCAGGTAAGCCTCAAAGCTTGGAAAGATGCTGAACTTGTGCGTGAACTCATATGGGAGAATGCTACTCTGCACCTTTGGATCGTGACAGGCCAGATCAAAAGCCTCCTCTTGAGTGAGAGTGGCGAATCTAGAAGAATACAGTCGTGCTCACCTAGTAGCAGTGAAAAATGACAGCACTCTTACTTCCACTGCGATATGGACAACTCCGAAACAGTATTCTTCTCTGCGCGGATCAACAACTTTAAATTGTAAGTGGGGTCCAGCTGTGGCCAGGGCTTGAGAGAACCAAGGTTTTGTTAGAACGTGACAGGTATTTCAGCTTACAGAAGCGCCTCACCTGATGGAAGACGCTCTTCTCCCACAGGAATTCGTCGCAATGTCTGGTCTTGGTCGAGCTCAGGCCCCTCCACAACTCTGCCGAAAAGTGCGGGGCAATGGGAGCCATCATAATGATAGCGCTAGCCAGACAACGCTGATAACCTGCCACGTCACGTTTTACCTAAGCAATCCTTTAAAATCATATCAAGAATAAAAACCATTAAAAAATATAATACCTGCCCGGGAGCGTTCCAGAGCTCTCCTAGGAAGCTCTGTATTCTCGCCAGCACGACGGCAAGATTTCTCGTGAAGCTGTATGAATGATTGACACCCTACACGAGAGAGAAACACCAATGTAAAACCGACCAACAAACGCAAAAGTGGTCACCTCGCCTTCAAGTAGTAGTTTCTTGCATCCCACAGCTTCTCCCGCCATTCCTTCAATTGATCTTCTGGCAGAGGAGGAAGCTGTTCATGCTCCAGAGTCACAGCCATGGAGACGAGCTTGAGGAAACGGACCTATGCATGTTAAGTATGGTTAAGACGCAAGAATATGGGTATTACGCCACTTTTTTATTGTGTGCAAATTATCCATGTTAGTACAGGAGTAGGATGAAGTTCCGACCTGCAAGTTTCGTATCCTTGGATACGACTCCTCCGACCAGTTCCTGTGCGACGCTGGCCCCACCCCGCTCAATATCATCATTTTAAGCGTGTCGCAGCCATATTTGTCTAACAGTTGCTCTGGATCGACTCCGTTTAGCTTGGATTTGCTCATCTTTTCCCACGTAGTCACTACTGGCTGGCCCGAACCCATTGCCACTGGATGCTTCACGTCGCTCAGGTCCACGTCACTCTCGTGCAGGTACTCACCTGAGCCTTTGAGCCTAGACAAATAATTCCAGTTGAGGCAAGAATCAGACGTGCGACGGTGAAATTTCAACCTGTAACTTTTGCCCTTGACCATGCCTTGCGTCATAAGGCATCTGAAAGGCTCCTTGACTGGCGATATCCCCATGGAGTGGAGAAAGCGTGCAAAAAAGCGTGCAAAATAAAGGTGTAAAGTTGCGTGCTCCTTGCCGCCGATGTAGACGTCCACGGGGAGGGCACTGGCAGCTTCGGCACTCACGGCCTCATTGTCGTTCCTGTAACGTCAACAACGTTGCTTGAAACTTTGAGCATGAAAATTTACTTTTTACGTGCATGTCTATTGCTATGTGTACCATGAAGTACGTACTTGGGATCGAGATACCGCAAGTAGTACCAGGCCGAGTCCACGAAAGTATCCATGGTGTCGGTCTCTCTTCGAGCATCGCCATTGCATTTGGGGCACTTTGTCTTAATCCAGGACTCCTGGCGTGCGAGCGGCGAGTCCCCCTTGGAGCTGAGGCCGGGCACCTGGGGCAGTAAAACGGGGAGCGACTCTTCGGGCACGGGGACGGGTCCGCATGAACGGCAGTGAACTACTGGTATGGGAGTCCCCCAGTAACGCTGCCGGGAGATTAGCCAATCTTTCAGGCGTGGACTTGAAAAAATAACGATAGCATCATGACCGAAAAGGGATACGGTACTCACGAACTTGAGAGTCCTAATTTACCTTACTAAGTGTCCACCAATGCCCCTCTTTTTCGCCATTCTAAGTACCTCCTCCTTAGCCTCTTGCCTCGTCTTCCCATTCAGTTCCTCTCCGCTATTTATCACCACCTGTTGCTGCTCATTCCACACTGCATGACCATGATCCAGAAGTTCCAATTCCTGCGCAACCTGCGCCGCCAGCTGATCAACACAGGCTGTGGCCACAACACTACTGCAGTCTTGGGGCAGAAAGTTGCTGTTGCGAGCAGGCAGGACCAGGACGGGAATGCGGCGACCGCCGAAAGGGTTCACGACAGAGACAGAGAGTAATTTGACAGGACTCTTCAAAGAGTGGCAGTGAAATTCTAAAAAAAAAAAAGCAGAAATATAGAGTACTCATTTCACTGCGCCTGGCTGACTTCTCACCCCTTTCCACCAATCTAGGCTGATCGAGGATGTGTCCAGCCGCCAGAGCCAAGAAAGTTGCTCCATGGATAAACTCTGGGAACTCTATCCATGCGTCCACTGAGAAGCCTTTAGAAAAGCTGTCTGAGAGTCCTTCCACCTCCAAGTCCAGCCTCGTGCCTGTGCACTCCCCGATCCAGTTCTGCTGAAGTCTGTTATAATTAAAGAAAGTAAGAAGAAGAGTGCCACAACTGTGGGCAGCTACGCATACTTCTTACAGTTTTACGTCTCTCCAGTTCTCTAGAGAAGGATCTTCGAGGCCTTCATAAAGTTCTTTTGCGAAAGAAGTCGTTCTGATAAACCACTGGCGCAGAGGCTTCTTCTCGACAAGGGCACCAGATCGCCAAGAGCGGCCGTAATCGTCGACCTGACATTCATTGATGTATAAGGTTACTAGGGAACTCCACCTTGAAGGTGTACGTACTTGTTCATCTGCCAGCACAGTCTGATCCACAGGATCCCAATTGACAACAGCCTCCTTTTGATACACCAATCCCCTCTCCATCATCTTCACGAAGAAGGACTGGGTCCACTTGTAGTAAGCTGGATCACAGGTCGATACCTCGCGATCCCAGTCGAAGGCGCAGCCCAGCTTGAAAAACTGATCTCGCATTGTTGCAATGTTCTGCTCCGTCCAGTCCTAGAGAAGATGAGATACAATCATTAGCCGCTGCCTACTAAGAGTAGCGCATCCTTTATCCTGTACTTATCTGCATACGTGCTGGATGCAGAATTCGAGACTTAACCAAGTTATCGATGCCTTCAAATCACCTGCGGTTTGACTCCTCGCTCGATGGCCGCGTTTTCCGCTGGGAGACCGAACGCATCCCATCCCATGGGGTGAATGATCCTTCTGCCCTGCATGCGGTGAAAGTGCGCCAACGCGTCGGAAATGGCATAGACGCGCACGTGGCCCATGTGGAGGCGGCCGGAAGGGTATGGAAACATGCTCAACACGAAGTAGGGCTTCTTACTCCTATTAGCAACACGAGTGAAGTAAAGTACAATATCGCTGAAGCAGTTTGAACTTGATTACATGTCATTCACACGAAGGAGAACGACAAGGGTAGACGAGGTTGCCAAATCTACTGCTCGAGAGACTTGACTGCAGCCTCGGAGTGGCAGAGGATGAGTCCACATATTGAACTGGATATCGGACTGAAGAAAGTGATGTCGCGACTTACATGTCTCCCGTGGGCAAAGCCTCTTTCAGCCTAGACCCTTTCCACTGAGCCTCGATCTCTCTCATCGTCCCCTCGTGCCAGGAGTCGCGCCCGAAGTGAAAGAGGCGCGTCGAGGATTTCGCGACGCGCCTCCACACCCAGTTGGTGCGCGCGATCAAAAGTGTCATGACTGAAGATCAGGTCTGGACGGGCGGCCACTGTGACTCCGAGGCCTGGAGACCCCCGGGTTCTCCAGTGTCCAAGATCTCAGCTCCCTCGGACGTGCTGGAGGCCGCGAGACCACAATTGCTGTCGCGCCGAATCGACGGGACGGGACGGCGTGACAGATGCCCCAATAGATTGGCCGTCACCTTCGTCGTTTGCCAGCAAATCAACAGCTGCACCAAAAACATAGGAATAGAGACAAGGCTTCTCCAGAACTAATTCTGTTAAGAATTCTGTTAAATTTAGAAATGTCTGTCACAAAACATACATAGCTCCTTTTTACTCTCCAGAGGCGGGTTTCTTGACTATAAAATCACCACAAAGTTGCCATCTAAGCAGTCGCAACTAAAAATTGTTTAAGCAACCCAGCAACACATCATCAAAAGATCACAACCTCATAATCACGACATAGATATCCGATAGTCTAACTTCTTGCATTCTTCAAGAGACTCACCTCAGTTTACACGATGATGTGTTGCTGGATGCCATATACAATATCTAGTTGCCAACTGAACAGTTGGCAACTTTGTGGTGATTTCATATTCAAGAAACCCGCCTCAGGCCTACTTGTCTGCATGTTTTGCCACTGTCATTTACATTACCAATGGTCGCTGTTGATGACAGAACTGTGGCTGCAGAGGCTGCAGACCATAACTATGCTCCAGACCTAGATGCTTGAAGGCGATTCGCCGCCACAGAAAGGAGGAGCATGCTCGCTACTCTCAGTGTTGTTTTGTTGACGTTTACCCCGGACATAAAACTGGAGCCGAGGAAGCACCAACTGCAACAAAGGTTCGCTCTCAGACCAAGAGAGTGCCGAGTCCAAAAGAAGTTCTCTCTCAACTTTTGTCACAATTTGTTGAGCATAGGATCATCATTGGGAGCTTGAAGTCGCTCGAGCCCATGACGCCGTTGGCAATTTCACTGCTCTTTCCTCTTGACCCGAATCGACAGGGCGCGATCGTTGAGTGCACGAAAGACATTAGCGGCGCCTTGACTGAAACAGTGAAAAACACAGCGCGGTCGCACCTCGAATTCAGTCATTCATTCTAAGGTTGGGATGGATCTGAACAGACAGACTTTGCTTAGAGATCCCACTCAACGTGAACCGACATCTGCATGGTTGCACTGCCGACTCTACAGATTCCATGCAATTCTGTTCGGATTTATTTCCTAGCTGCTTAGCACAGGCATCTATTGAACAGGAGATGCGCTTATTTCAAGAAATCTGTGATTCCTCTCTGTTGACTCTCAGCTATGAACTGTCTTCTGAGTGTTAGCGATGAGTCGGGCTAGATTTTTTTGACTCAGATGGAATGAGACTGAGTGAAGATGGCTTGGAGCCTTCGAGCTCGGGCCCACACTCGAAGCATCTCTAGTGAGTGTTTGCTTCATGCTCCATTTGCTACAGCGAGACTGTGATTTGCACTTTTTCAAGAGCGGCAATGTGTTCTTTTTCCTTGTCTCAGTCATGATTCTTTCATGAGTTAGGTGTTTACATACGCACAATTAGGCGAGCTCCATGAGCCGGTCATCCACCCGCAGACAAATGTATTGCAAATGTACAGAAAATGCGCTTCAACTGCGATATTGTTATGGAAAAAAGTTGGTCAGCAGTAAAATCTGGCCGAAATTGAGGTTTCCGCTTTAATAGAGGTTGCTACCACCACCAAGGCCCGGTCGGATTGTCGTTACACGGCGCCTCCCTCTGGGGTGAGCGGATATCGCTACTCGCTCTTCTCGCAAATGACTTGAAGCGATCTCTCGCACACTGACGAGACGAGGGACGATTTCCTCTTTGTTGACTCATTAAAGTATCGGAAAGGTCTGACATCCGGCTTCCCGACCGGCAGGAAAGAATCTGATTGAGCCGTATTTGTGCGGGGGACGAATGGCAAGGCTGCCAGGTGTCAGCTAGTCCTGGTTCGCCAACAGGGATCTCTGAACCTTGGGGCATTAAGGTCGTTCTGTTATTGTCACAGAGACTTCACCAGTCATGACGAGCTTTCGTTTCTGATATGTACCTACCCGCACTGAACTTGCCAAACAGTTTCTCCAGCACAACCTTCACAATCATCCCCTTGCAGTTGGAAGCTTTCAGTCAGACTCTCATGTCATCTGCGGAAAAACACTTGACCTTGGTCAATTGTGACCCGTGCCATACATGAGCATATACGTGGGAGGTATTGCAGTGTTGGCTTAACTTTCCACACCACTTGATGCTTAAGATCCTCGCCTTGCTTTTTTTGCTTGTAACAAATTGGAATGAATGAAAGAAACAAATCATAGACAGTAAAGTCGCAACCTCAGAGGAACCAAAAGCACCATTCATTGTGTTCCTTCAATTGGGCGGCATTTAGGAGAGGGGAGTCAGAAATGCTCCGAAAGGACCCAGTTCCGAGTGAACTTTCCAAAGTACATAAATGCGGGAATTTCACAATCAAGCTTGGAAAATGCCAATCTGGCAGCCTTGACGACGATTGCAGCAGCTGGCTGAACTGCGACTCCTCTAATGGAGCTGTGTTTCGGGCCGGCTCGAGGCCCACAGGGCCCGAGCCAATCGTTAAAGTCACTCATAGAGACAAAAATTGACATGTTCCTATCCAATACAGACGACTTTTGAACAGCGACGCTCTTCAACAGGGATTTCACTTAGGACTCCTTTATTACTGAGTAGCCAAAAATACTATAAGAGGGAATCTAGAAAAGCAACGAAGGAAGTCACTTCGCTCCATAACGAAAGTCATGACGATGAGTGAGTGGATGTGTGACTATAAGGCTTTTTGTCTGAATCATAGGATCCGTTCATCCAAGCATCTAGAATACGTCATCGCTCATCGCCGGCACGCCCGCAGGGACTCCTCAGGCTGGCCCGTCACCGTCCGGGCCCATCGCATCCCTGTCCTCCGACGCCGTTCCATGCTAGAGAGAGAGAGAGGAGGAAGCAACGGAGTTGACATCGGTCGATGCCGGAACAGTCGCGACTTGACGCGACCCCGAACTTGGGTTCGGGTTCCGACGAGCCCTCCAGAGCCACCGTATGACCAGGCTCTACAGTTGACCCTCCCACCCGTGCCAACAGCGTCCACCCGACCCCGGGGTCGTTCCCTATGGTCGACGTCGTGTCCGCCGGTGTCTTGGAGACCCTTTCCCCTAGCCCCATGTGGCAGCTCCGCCGGCGGCAGCCCAGAAGGAGTGATTTGCCGGAGTGAAGCTGTGCGGGCCGGGGCCGTCGCCTGCTCCAACTACGCTACGGTGAAGTGTAAACTTGTAGTAGTTCTAGTAGTAGTAGTAGAACTACCACCACTACTAGTAGAGGACGAGAAGGAGATCCGCTCTCGTCTCTGCTCTCGCCCTCTAAGGCCAAAAAATCGGACGAGACTAATTTTCTGCTCTCCGAGGTGTTCCTCTTGTGCTGGCACGCAGCGCCGAGGAGATCCGGCGGGCGGTCGTCGAAGCGATGTCGGCCCACATGGCTTCCCGGTCGTCGCTGCCCGCCTCGCCGGCGCACCCGACTGCGGCGTCCTCGGCGACTCAAGTAAGTTCCCTGGCGTCTCCTTCGCCCCCGATGGTGGCGCCGGGCAAGTCCACCTCCATGGAGCGCCGGCGCCAGAGTGCGGAGGACTTTGTGTTCGGCCGCCTGATCGGCGAGGGTTCGTTCTCGTCGGTGTTCTTGACCCGCGAGGTGTCCACGGGTCGCGAGTTTGCTGTCAAGGTGTGCGACAAACTGCACATCCTCAAAGAGAAGAAGCAGGCGTACGTGCAGAGCGAGAAAATGATCCTGGTCAAGATTGCGGCCGAGTGGGATGAGAAGGTGCCTTTCTTCGTCAAGATTCACTCAACCTTTCAGGTAAGAACAATTTTACTTGATGTGCATCCACTGGCGATGTACTATCAGTGTTATCTATCGTACGCGTACGATGCTGATCACGTCATGCTCCACTAAGGTAAACAAGGACCTCGTCTGACTGGAAGTGCTGGATGTTGCTTGCGTTAGCTTTGTCAAGCACTCCTAATATCGTCCTTATCTCACATTGATTCAGCCCAGGAGGACGTCGTGTGTTTTTGCATAGTTGGACCATGAATGACGAGGAAGAATTTGCTTATGCGTATGGTACATCAGCACAGCTTAGTTGCAGCTGAAATGTGACGGCTCAAACTCAACTGGACAAACGTCCAATGACTCCAAGCAACTGGGGGGACTCATCTTCTGGTCAAAGTTCTCCTTTTTCCTCCTTTCTGCTTTCACTTTTCGACGTCCTTGGAGAGTTTCGTACTGTGTGAGCAGAAATTTCGCTGAAACCGAGACTTTTTTTTCCAACACCTATTATTGCTACAACGTACTACTCGGACTGATTCTGTTGGGCCGCCAGGTGCGCTTCCTTCCACGCTCTTGCGTAGTACAGATCAGCACTTTTGCCAATGAGTGGAACCTGCTGAATAGTACTGTTCATTGTAGCAAAGGACAAGCTCACAAAACAAAAGGTTGAATTCCTTCTCCGTTATCGCAGCCTTCAGCGCGTGATAATTTTCGTCATGTCCACACGTATCATGTGAGTCAGGGGGAGGGAGCATAAAAAATCGTCCCCAAAACCAGTCTTGGTAGTAGAAAACACATTTTGTGCCCGTCCTGGGGCGTCGTCTCAGCTAATGCTCGCACATCAGCATCATCATGCTTGCAATCACATCGAGATCCAGACACATGGACAACAACGTACAGTACGTACAGTCCAAAGGAGAAGTGGAGAGGGGGGAGGTCATTCATCGAGCTTATTGACTCACCACGAACTTATCTGACTTTGCCTCTTCTGCGCCCAGCTGCTCAAAAAATTCCCTGTGTCTGACTCTCGCCCCCCTCCCCCGATGACTAATGAAGAAGCTTCGCGTCCTCGACGTCATCCATATCTCGAAATTTGAGGTGGAGGCGAGCAGCTCAATACAGCGGCTTATGGACTGCACAGCCTGCTTATTTATTAGCGCACTGAGTAATCAGTCGAGGTCTTGATTGGAAAAGCACATTTATCCCCTTAGGTGTGAAGTAATGTCCAACGTGGATGTTCCTTTTTTTGCATACTTGTACATTCGCACTAGTAAGTGTTAGTGCGAGGGCATGTGTGTGACATGTGACAACGCTTTGCTTTGTGATACTGTGCATGCCTGAATGAATGAATGAACTTCTCGTGCGTGCTTGCAGAGAACACGTTCCTGCGAATTGTCTCTACTAAGTGATTATGAAGAGTATCGAAGAGTCTCATTGTCTTACATTGTCATACATTTCCCATTGCCATTGATGATTTGGATGACCTCGTCTACGTTCTCTGTTCTTTTTCCTTTTAGGATAATCTGCGCCTCTACTTTGTGATGTCATATGCCAAGAACGGAGACCTGCTCAAGTTCATTGATAAGATGGCCAATAAAGACATTGACTGCACGAAGGTACGGTCTGCATGTGCACGTCACGTTGCGTATGAACTGGAACAGAGAGAGTTGTCCTTGCAGTTCTACGCGGCAGAGCTGTTACGAGCCGTGGAGTACCTGCACTCCAAAGGCATCCTGCACCGAGACCTGAAGCCGGAGAATATCCTTCTCAACGAACATATGCACATCCTCATTACAGACTTCGGATCGGCAAAATTGTTGACTGCCGAAGATCAGGCTGGTATGTGGTTTGTTTGTAGTGTGACAGGAGCAAATATTGTAATGCATCTCCACATGTCAGATGACGAGGAAGAAAATGGGCCTCTTCCTAAGCGTCGCAGTTTCGTGGGCACCGCGCAATATGTCAGTCCTGAGGTCCTCTCCTCGCGGGGATCATCCAGAGCGTCAGATTTGTGGGCCATAGGATGCATTCTTTACCAGGTATGATTGGTATGCATTCTTACCGACGCACACGAGGCTTGGGTTACAACTACAATCTTTACAACCTGACGGGACGTTCATCCTGTTGCGATCCGTACCAATGGTGAATGAGTAACTTTTTCTTTTCCAGATGTTGACAGGCCTGCCGCCATTCCAGTGCCAGACGGAGTACCTAATCTTCCAAAAGATCCAGAAGCTGGAGTACTGTTTCCACGAGGGTTTCGATGAGCACGCCAAGGATCTGATTGGTCGCTTGCTTGTAATCGAGCCGTCTGAGAGGCTTGGTGCAAACGACGGCACTTATTACACCAGCATCCGCGCTCACCCCTACTTTGCCGGAATCGACTTCGACCGGTTGCACGAGTCCTCACCGCCTGTTCCCGCTGAGTACCTTCCGCCGGCGCTATCGCAGCCGGACCCCTGCTGGGCGAGGAACCCTTTACTCAAGCCGGGCGCGGACAATCTGCACAAGTTCGCCAAATAATTTTTCCGTACTATCCTTGACCTGTTGTCACATGTTTGTTGTCACTAGGCTTATGCTTCATGACGAGGACGACGGTGACGAATGTGGCGTCCTCCTGCAGTCCGTTGGCGTATCTGAAAACCATAACCGTGGGATCGGAAGTGAAGGCATCGGTAGCAGCGTCGATCGCAAGCGGAAGAACGTATTCAACCTGTCCGATGACGAGCGCAGGCGTCTGCTCGAGGAGCAGACCAGAAAGAACAAGTTCCACAAATTCGTCGAGGGGAACTTGATCATCAAGCAAGGTAACGCGACAACAATGAACATAACAGGAATACCGCTCACTCAGCGAGTCCCATTTTTGCAGGCATCTTAGACAAGAAGAAGGGTCTCTGGGCTCGTCGGCGGATGTTTCTTCTCACAGAGGGTCCCCATTTGTACTACGTTGATCCAGACAACATGGTGCTGAAAGGAGAGATCCCCTGGTCCGAGACCATCAGGCCGGAGACCAAAGATTTCAAAATCTTCTTCGTGCACACGACAAATAGGGTTTACTATCTCATCGATCCAGGTGCGTATTGCCTGTAAATATTGCTAACCACGCTTGTGCGAGAATGCATAGGAATACATGTATGATAAATTGTTTGCTCCTATTTTACAGAGTCAAAGGCAAATGAGTGGTGCCATGCAATAAACGAGGTGCGGAAGTTTTATTACGGAGAGGAGTAACTTCCATCCACTCCATATGAGTTGATCGCTCTTTTCACAATCTCACTCACAATGAGGAAGAAATTGAGAAGTATCTTAGGCATTTCCAATTCCACGCAAATCGGCGAGAAAAAGTTAAATGTGACTTAACTGAACTTTGGAAGAAGACAGACACAACAGTCACGTCCGCAGACTCGGAGAAGCCTGCTGTAAAATCAGATATTCCGATTACTGGTCAGAAACTAAGAGAGAGTGAGAGAGAGAGAAATGAGCCTTGTTGTTGCCAAGAGACAAAAGCAGGCACATATGAAAAAACTAGAGATTTGAGGAGAATGTTTTACTAGTACAGAAGTTTTAGCCCAGAAACACCGACACTACAAGACAACACAGACGCTATTCAAGATTGATTCTAATAATAATGTACACCCACATACAATAGGGATGATCAGATCACTTTTTTTTTAGCGAATAATTTGGATAAAATTCTCAGATCATAATTGCCGAAACCTTGGATCTGGGGAGATCCGTCACATGAGTGTTGTTGACTGTTTTGGAAGATGAATGTGGCCTCCAGATGTTTAGAGACAAAATTGCTTGAGTGCATGCAAGAAATTTGAGGCCATAATTGTGTTTATATGTATGTGTTGGTGAACTTGTGAGTGCGTGCACCACTATGTAGGTGCGGAATAAATCTTTCTTTAAATAGATTCATGAAATCTCTGTTTATTCAGAACAAGCATGGTCGTTTTAGTTATTGAAAAGTTTAACAGGTGCGGCGTTATTTGACGTTTTCGTAGTCATTCATATATATACAACTCATGCACTTGAATACAAACCATAGCATGCGTAATATACACTGTGCAAATATAGGGACGCCCAGAATATTGCTTTCATTCATTATACCTAAAGCATGATCGCAGAACATTTAGTTGGATCCAAAGGCTGCACTGATGTCATGAGCTGACTCTGCCCAAGTTGAACTCTGGCCCATAGCACAAGCAGACCCTCAAGTTTTGCCTGTCGGCAGCTGCAAAGAAATGATAGAGACCCATCAATTCTCTGCCTTGTAGTTGGTATTTTGAGCCCAAATGTGGAATGAGTCAAGGGCCATATGTCTTCGGGTACCACCTAGAATTTGAGTTACCACATAGAATTTCAGACGTTTTTACTGTTCTGTGCTTCTGTAGTGACTGTTCTGAATTTGTGATTCCAGAAATGCCATGTAGTAGAAGTATGTCTGATTGAGCTCAAATTTGGGGCCATTCTTCGACTCACTCCACGTTGGAGCCCAGCTACTAGGCTGAGAACTTCTTTGCAGCTGCCAATAGGCGAAACTTGAGGTTCTGCTGGTGCCATGGGACAGAGTCCAACTTGGGCAGAGGCTGGTCATGACATCAAAGCAGCTAAGCTGAGGTTGGATTCCACTAAATGTGTGCAATTACGCTTCAAGTACAGTGAATGAAAGCAAAATCTTGGGCGCCCCTATTTTTTCTTTGCGCATGTATGTACAAGTATACAATTTATATGATCGTAAATAGATAATATAGATTTATCCGTATGATTACGTACTTAAGGATGGTGATGCCGTAGAAGTGTATATTTACGTAGTGTATGAAGAACATGGAAGTTTGTCATCAGGTCAGTGGTGGAGGGGGTGGTGGGGCTGTTCGGGGCATGGGCGGGAGGCTCATTTGTCTTTTAATGTGTGTATGCATGGACAATTCTTTGTCGTTGGTTGGAGGCGTGGCAGAACGCCGAATAAGCAAGAAGGGGTGATTGGCTGCGGAGCAAAGGTGACTCCCCAAAGGTGGTGGGAAAGGAGTCTTGGGAAGCTTGGTAGGAGTGGTGGGCGAGGGAGGAGGTGTCGCCATAGGGGGCCTCTTGCTTCTCTTGTTCATGAGTGGAGTCGATCGAGAGTGAGGCATCTTTGGAGAGGTGTGGTTCTCCCTGGTGGGCGTATAATCATTGGTCAGGACAGGGGCCGACTTGGGCTCTCGTCCCTGGGGTGAGGGAGGAGGTGTGGCCGCCGGATTTGATCGTGCACTTTCTAAATGTTGCAGTGAGAATTTAGGGGCCTCCGCTGCAGTTATTGGGGAAGGAGGTGGAGTAGCCAGCGACTGCTTAAGGGCTTCCACTTGCGGAGTGACGGGTGCAGAGTGAACTTGACCGCGATGGTTTCGTTGTTCAGTGTTACCGGGTGGTGATGGAACCCCCTGTCTCTTATGGGCACTCCCCTCCAGCTCCAGTGGTAAGGAAATGGGCGGGCCCAACGGCAGGTGTAGGGCCTGGGGCAGATTGGGAAGGTTGGGTAAGGCAGGAATTTGACTGGAGCGATAAGTGGGGGACTGGGGAGGAGATTTGGGTTGCTGCTCGTTAGCGGAAGACTTATTTTGCTGGGGACTTCGGGAGGTGATGCTGGCATTAGTAGTACTAGTAATAGAAGCGCAGCTGATAGGGTCGTAGTTAACATTTCCCTGCTGTCTCTGTGGCTGTTCTCGGCAATTTAATGTGTTGCTATTAGCGCTGTCGTAGCTGCCGCTGTCGCTGCCGAGGTTGATGTGATGTTGTTGGGAGGATGTGGAAGATCCTAATGGGACTGCAAAGGAAAGTGGAGAAGGATACATGTTAGGGGTTGGTATTAATTGCATTTGTCTCGGCTGTTGTTTGTTTGTTAAGTTTTGCCGAGGTGAGTAATTATTAAACACATTATTAGGATTTGAGAATCGGTAATGAATATTGGTGGCTCGTGGGGGCACATGGGCAGGTCCCTGGTGGTGCTGAGGCCTGGCCGGTACACCTAGTGTCACAGGCGTTTTACCTCCTCTGCCCATACTTTTACTAGCAAAACTCAATCCCTGCGCGATTTTGGAGTTCATGGCGTTGGAGAGCGGAATCATCTGCCCAGCGGACTTGACGAATGAGGTTGTAGGCAACGGAGGCACCGAGAAGTTCTTGTAGGTCTCAAAGGGCTTGACCAGGTCGTCGGCCTTCTTGAGCACGTACTCGTGTTTTGGAGGAAGGCGCAACACAGATGAGTGCGGGTCTGCGTCTTCCTGGAAAATCACCTGTTTTCCGTCGTTCAGGAGCAGGAGCGTCTTCTGAGGCTGTGGCGGGTCGCGGCCGTTCCTGAAGCGGCGGTAAAAGCTCTGCACGTAGGTGAACACGCACTTCCAATCGGGCTTCTTCATCTTCACCATGTCGTCCACGTCCAAGAGTGGGCAGATGCCGGCATATTCACTGGAATCAGGAAGACACTCTTGTCAAACGTCACAGAATGTACGTGCGTACGTGTTGCACGTACATACACAATCCTGTGCTGCCTGCCAATGCTAGGAAAATTGCAACAGTGACGTTCTGCGGCTTGAGACGTAACTCATATCCGTTTTGCACAGGAGAGATATTGGCGTCAATGTACTGATTGGAATATACCATGTCTTGGATCGTTGGTGCCCGGAAGTCAGATAGTCAAAGAAGCCACGAGGAGGCCAGACTTACTTACCAAACTGTTCTATGTAGAAAGAATTATACTTACTCGGCCGCCTTGAACGCCAACGTGAAGTTGTATCGCCTATTCTTTGCCTCCAGCTTATCGAAGTCAAAGGCCTCCGGATAGAAGCGGTGGATCAGTGCACAGAAAGCGAGGCCGTCGTTCCAGCTTGTGGAAAAGTTGGTCACGTTGACGTCCTGGCAAAGGCAATGCAAAGTCATGATAAGAGCACAGCCTCAAACCCGCATGTGCAGACATACGCTGTAGTGGTTAATGGTCTGCTGAACCCAAGCCAGAATGGTCTCCTTGGCTGAGGTCGCGGACCTGACGACTGTCGTCGTCCGCGTGATGACATTTCCTGAACTGCTTTGCTGCTGCTCTTCTTTCTGCTGTGGCAGCGTGGAGAGGACGCCCATCGGGGTCATGGATGCAGCAGGCATAGACGTCTGCCTTGTGAGGTGACGCCCCGAGGTATCCCTGCGAGCACAAATAGAGTAGGTCCAACAGGTTTTCAATTCTAACCGTTGCAAAGACGTTTACATATACGACGCGTATCGACCGATAACTAGGCTCGGGGTTACTCCATGTCTAAAAATTAGCTGCAGCGCCCAAAAATGCTTACAACTTCAAGAACAACAACAGGATGTTTGAAAATAATGGATGTCTGTCTGTTTGTGGGCGTGCGTCCGTCCGTGCGTCTGTCATTCCAGCTTTTGCCCGAGGGATCGTCTGTCTGCGTGTGCTTGCGTGGTCAGCAGAGCCTGTGGACAGCGCGAAGCGCGTGGACTGTGCGCACTTGCATTTATAGGTTATAGATCGTGGCAATGACTTTAAGGGCGACTGTCAGGGTGACTTCGAGGACAATAGTATCGCAGCAACGACGAGGGCTAGGGTGAGAGTGAGAGTTGGGGCGAGGGCGACTTTAACGGTGACTTCTAGGATGATGACGAGCGCGTACGCGGATGAAAAGTTTGGGGACGGCGTGAAGCGCATGGAGTGTATGATGTGTGTGGAGAGCGACTGCAGCAACAACTTTAAGGAGGATTGTGATCGGCTGGATGGCAACTTTGGGGACTTCCAAGTATAATTGCTCACGAAGCTAAGAGGCTGTGCATATCAGATCTTCCCGATGACGGAGTTGACATCCTCGCCATAGCAAACGTTGTTGGAGTCACCACCCGAACTGCGGACCAAGTCAAATTACCCAGGCAATAAATAACTACACATTAGGCTAGGTCGAAAATTGGGATTCCCTATGGGTGTCCAAACTTTCCGACTGCATATCATATGAAGACTTTGTAGTCGAATGAAAATGAAAACAAATGAGTTTCATCTATGCCCAAATGCATGTAAAGTTGTCGTAAAATAAGTGGTAAATTTTTTTCAGGACCTGCTGTAAAAACATTTTTCTAACAAACTGGAGCTGGTCAGCATTTTGGTGAGTGATTTTCACCCCCTTTGGCAGCTTCTGACAGCCACCAGAGCAGAAATCTTTCACAGCAAATTTACTACAGCTGCTTACTACATAAATTTCAAATCAAGTTGGTCATAGGTAAATGCAACTCTTTCTAAAAACTATTTGACTACGTCTTCATCATTTGTCCTCAGGTAAAAAAAAGAACCAGACCCCATGAGTGAATTGCCGAAATTGACTCCATTTCGGCCTAGCCTACTACATATGGACTCAGGATGCCCCCCTCCCCCCCCCCCCAGCACTTAAGAATTTAACAATTCTAGAAGACAACATGGCCGATTTCCAATAGGAATCAGGATAAGTCATGGGTTAGGGGGGTTCCTATTTTAAAAAGTTTCCAAGGGAGATAAAAATATATAGTCTATGGATATCGTCTCGATATTTTGTGATCACTTAAGTTCGATGCAATAATTAGAAGTTGCTCGATATCGATACATCGTTAGATTAAGTTAACTAAGCAAGGGCTTGGTGAACTTAATTTGAGTCGTCCGTTGTCCTTTTTTTAAGGTGAAAAACAGTCTAATGTTGTGTGCAACATTTCAATTACTGCATTATCTATATTCGTCTCTAGGGAAAGATGACTTTGATGAGATCTCTTACTTTTACAAGGTAAAAAGCCTTGATGTGAATGTAACATAGCTGCGACTGTTTTCTTTCTTTTTTTGAGTGCAAGCCAAGATCTCAAATTGCTCTTTTCCCCTTGCTTTTCTATGCAATAAAGTCTACCCATTCCATCTGCGACGGCCACTTTGAAGCCGACCTTTGTCTATGCACTTAATGCTGTCGCTCATTGTTCACGACGACATTGACACAGCCACACCCAGACAAGGGGTCGAGTTACCCGTTATGTCAAACTTTAGCCAGCTAAAGGATGGAAAGTTTGAGCCAAGGACTATCTGAAAGTGCTCTTCCACAACCCCCTCGTCACGCTCATCTACACGTGTCGGACTGGACGGAGAGGTACTCAACTACGTAACGTCAGTGCAGCAAATGCATCGCATATGGGCAGAAAGGCTCAGTGGTGCTTACTGTTGCACTGACAACTGAGAGCTGCTAAAGTAGCGCAGCGTCCACATCATGTTTGAGTAACCTGGTGAAGCTAACTTTAAAATGGCGGGCAGGAAATATCGACTTAACTCAACGAAGAACTTCTTGGCACTTTTTCCAAGTTCAAAAGTGGCTGATTGCTCATTGTCCCTCTGCTGCCCAGACGGCCTACGAGCTGTCCACAGTCTTTGTGAACGGATGAGATTTCCTAGCATATGCGCATTTTCGCACGAGTACGAGGCGGGCAGAGGTGAACTCAGGATAGGCCTTCGGGGTGTCTCACGAGAGTCTCGAGGAAAGAAAGAATCTCCTTCTCAAGGGATAAATGTGACAAGAGAATATTTGAGCTCATGAAATTATTCGTGAACATGGGCTTTAGTCAGGACAGGCTGACCAGCGCATTACTTCTCAATCTTTAGCAGCGACAGTTTGAAAGTTGTGGCTCTGTCGACGCTCACGCCAAACTGGGCAGCTAACACAAATTTCTTTGTCAGAATCTTTTTACTCGCTCGCGGCTGCTCTGCAGGAAAGGTCGCCAATGTGTGAACGTGTAACGCACATTAACGCCTATTCATAGCCTCTTATTATTTGCTCCACTTGTACACACCGTCTGGACGAAACACAGGACACTTGACACTGGCCCTTTGCAGAAACTGTGGGTGAGCTCGCACGCCTGCACCCATGCGCGCACACACATACAGAGCCTGTTCTCACCCCAGCGGCTGGTGCTGCGGTTGCGGCTGCGGTTGCGGCTGGTGCTGCGGCTGCCTCTGCTGCGATCCAATACTGTTGAGCTCGCCTTCCATCTGGCGAAATTTGGCAAACGGTGACTGTCGCGGAGCCTTGTCATTATGGGTAGAGGTCGCACCTGTAAGAAAAAGGAGTGAGAGGAGGAGAATTGACAAAAAAAAAACAAAAAAAAAGTTGACACTTCATGAAATTCACACCTGAGTGTGATGCAATGAACTTGAGACAGCATGAAAACGCAACAAATTGCGAAATTTGAATGGTTGTAAAAGGGCAATGAATACTCTTTGTTAAATTACCCTTTGCATAGATGCACCGACACAAGTTGGAGGACGACACCGAACAAACAGAACTTACTTACATAGCGCGCCACGACGTGAACAAGAATACACAGGCAGGACAAATCGTCGACAACGTTGGTCAAGTGCAGGCGGAGACCAGCGCTCTCATCCCTAAGGCAAATACGTGGGAAGTCTTGCACATATTCAGTCATAAAAGTGGACTTTTCTTGCCAGTAAGTGAAGTTCAGCACTGAAGTTGCTGCTTGATGTAAGCTGTCGTAACCTGATCGGCGCCAGCGTGCAAAAGTCTCAGTTGCCATGGCGCACAATGCAGTACAAGACAAATGTGTCAGGTACTTGTGCGCTCGTGTGTACACAACGTCCGTGTAAACGCTTCTTTCAAGAGGGAAATCCCTAACGTTGCACAGCTGAATCAGCACATGCACGTTCCATCCTCGCGCTTGCGGAACAAGAAGCGATGCTTGGCAGTAGCGTAGAAGATTTTCTCATCAATTCTTGTTTGAAAAAGAAGACAGGGATTGGTGCCTTGACGAAGCGGGATTTTAGTTCCGGCGCTCTTCGTATCCTCGTCGCAAAGTGATTTATTTCTCCCCACCGCTGTCCATTTTTCATCCCATCTCACCCACGCCCGTCGAGATCGTTCGATCGCTATTCGACGCACAAAGTTGCGCCTCTTAAGTGCGATAGCGTTGGGAGGCTCGATGCAACACGCGCAGAGCTACCACTTCAGTATCAGTCTTTGCATCTGTCATAAGAACAAAGGTTGTCAAGTGGCTCAGTGGTCCAAGAGGTACCAGCATGACCTCAATGCTGGAGACGAGGCCACATCCAGGGGTCACATCATCCGTCGGACTGAGTGGCGATGCTACTCTAGCCGTGGCGGAATTAAAGCAATTGCACGACCTCAGTACATTTCTTTGATGAGAAAATGTTAGTTTCTCCCAGACACTTGGAAAGGTGCCAACGAACTCGAGGGCGGAGTACAGCAAAAACTTCAATTGCGGGAGACATATTTTGCAAACTTCTTATTAGTCTGAGTGGAGTGAATTGTTTACGCGTCCATCCCACGAGCTCAACGAAAGAGGATAAGACAAGGCTTCCTTATGGGCTCGACACCCTCCGTGGGTCCGCGGACTCTCACGTTGCCCCAAACATTTACCCATTCGTTGCTCCTCCTCAAAACATCTACAGAGGCGTGCAAATCTGTTCCCATCGTTCCGCTATTTTAGTGACGCCAAGACTAAAAACAAAAGAAAAAGAAAACACTGACACCATGGCCAGGGCCGGGACTGTGCGATGTCGTCACTTGATGAAAATCCTCCGACTTCCAGTGACTTCACGGGAGAGAAATGGGTGAAATCAAGTTTATACAGTGTGACCTTCAGCCCATGATTGGATCGCTACATTTAATTTATCAAGCACTATGAGGTTCTTTGAGGAGAAGTACTCTACCTCGAAGAAATGTAGCGCCAGCTCAGTCTTTTGACTCTCTTATAAAATCTGACATAAACAAAGAAAGTGACGTCGAGAGCGAAGTGATCCAAAGTGAAGGCCTATTTCGAACTTGTGATTTATAAGGACGACGTAATGTTTATTTGTCTCTTTCTTCGCCTCTCAAGTGAATCATGATCACCATTAAGGAGGATGCTCGATATTCATAAGGTTACCCAATCAATGTGCGTACGCACAACAGAGGCATTGATGACTGACGTTGTTAGGCACCACGCCTTTAGCATGTAGAGCAGGGTCTACAGTACATGTACGTACGTTCGTAGAGCACAACGATTCCTCGGCCATACTCTATTTCAGCACATCGCCTGTTGGACAACGCTAAAGCGATACATTAACTAGCACTAGCAAAATGATTTCATGATACAATTCATAATAGATACGTAGTTCGAGTCTCTTCAGTATTCGTCCCAAGGGTCGTCGCAAGTGTCATACTCACTCTGCGTGGGACTCGGACTCTGAAGTCCTGCGGGAGGCGAGACCCCCCGACTCCCAGCCCAAGTCTGTTGGCGAGGCAACGATCTCTTCTTCTGTTGCTCCTGTTCAGAGGCCATGATCTCACTCTTAGCACATTGATCGGAAACACTTGCCTTGGCTGACTGAACAGGACTAGTAAGAATCTTCTTTCCCCGCTGCTGTTGCGCGCGCTCCTCTTCTATTTTCCTCCTTGTTGGCCCTGAGCCAGCAGCTTTGGGAGGAGGCTTCTCCTCAAACGTGTTGTTAAGGAGGCTCTCGAACACGGCGTCCACGTCGTGAAGGTCCTCCTCGCCCAAAATCTCGTCGCTGATGCTTTCCCGACGAGAGTCGGACTGCTTCTGGAGCTTTCCGGAGTTGTGCTTTTCGCCGAAGAAGGCCAACACCGTCTTGTGCTTCTGGTCCAGCTTGGCCGCGTCCGTGAGAGCGCACTCGAACTGACCAAAGGATTTGCTTTTCCTCAAGCCTTCTTCAATCGGCACCTTCAGTCTCTGCTGACTCTTTTCTTCGTCTTCATCCTCCTCCTCTTCATTGTCGTCGTCGTAATCAGTCGCCGATTGGGCGTAGATGTGAAAAGTCGCACCTCCTGCGAGCTCGTGCGAGTCCAGCAGTTTCGGTAGGTTGTGCTTTCTGTTTCGGTCTAGCGAGGCCGCTCTAGCTTTCCGAACGGCAAATCGCGCGTCTGTCGGCCGTTGGGATGAATGCAGCTCTGTCGGACTCGATGACTCGGGTTTCAGTCGGAGGTACGTCTCGATTTTCGACTTGACCGACGGAAGGTTCTCGACAGACAATCTTCTCTGCTGCTTCTCTGGACTCTCATCCTCTTCTGTGAGGTCACTACAAATAGAAGCTAAGGTCAGTTGAGTCTGGTACTGATGTGCCATCGGTTAAGACGTCACTTTGCTCAGTACGCCAGCATCTTAGGACTTCTGACCGTTTCTGTCATGTCAAAGTGTTTCCTGAGACTGTCATATTTTTATCTGTCAGCAGTACTGTAAAAAGAGGGGGAAGACGGGGTGAGGATGACATGGAGGTGATGACACTGAAGGAAAAGAAAGATGAAGACGATGCAGAGATGACATCAGAGAAGAGAAAGGATGATGTGGAGTGGGGAATTTTGCTTTCCAACAGTAACTGTAGTCAGAACGTAAGTACGTCGTACTTGAAGTACTTTCCTTCAAAATGTTGGATTGTCCAATATTGAAAAGTTCCCTGACACACAACAACAGAGAATAAAGTTATTCTATGACACTGGTTCTGTGGTGATCTCAGATTTGACATCACTTTTGGGTAGTACTACAAAGTTCATATAGTTCATTAACCGAAGTATCCTGTACCGCATAAGAAGTTCAAGCGAGAAAGATGTCGTTGTTGTGTGTGATTAGCTGCTAACTTGAAACTTAACTTACATGTTCGATTTTTTCAGGATGGATCTTATTTCTGACTTGTGCTCCTGTCCAGGGGGTTGATTGATCCTCAGCCTTCCACCAGGTACCGCTCTTTCCCTCTCTTCCCCAGCCGTAACCGAACGTACCAACTTTGGTCGCATGCGGATCTTTAGGGGCTTCACCTTGGCCTCCACAGGATCCTGTAGCTTTATCTCTACCTCCTTTTCAGCCTCAGCGTCATGTTGCTTTTGCGCTTTCGCCTCTTCAATCTCTCTCTTGATAGCTTCTGCTTTGCGTTCCCTTTCTTCATCGTCGATAGTTTCAAGGGGCTTCTGTGCATCAAAGAGCTTGATCCGATCAGTGACCGAGCAAGTCTTGGCCAACTGCAAAATCTTTCGAATGTCCTCCCTGGTCTTGGTATACACATCAATCTGCTTCTCAATGGATTTGGACATATCCTTATTGATTCTCAAAGCAGAAGGAGAGTAGTTATACTGCTGATTTTGGCTTGACTGCTGATCTCTCATCCTGGCCTCTGCCAGCATCTTGGCCGCGGTGATGCTGTCAGAAGACTTGCTGGTCCGCAGCGAATATCCTGAGTTAACCTCTGTGTCCTCTTCTTTGATTCTCCAGGCATCCCTACGGCGCAGCACTGCAGGCTTTTTCTTATCAACACCTGTCCAAGGTAGAACAGCTTTCGCCTGGTTGAGAGACTCATTGGCTCTTTCCCGCTCATCTTCCAGCTCCATCAGCTTTTGGTATAAGTTGCTGCCAATGGACTTTGATCGCGCCCTGTTCAAGTTAGTCCTAACCTCACTCCTGGAGGATCTGGCAGCCTTCTCGAATCGCTCTGCAGTTTTTCGCACCTGATCCTGCTTAATTCTGTTCTCTTCAGCCATCTGCGGCCGGACCTCAGCCACCAAGCGTTTCCCCTTTTGTTGGTGAGGCTGAAAGACTTTTGGTACCAAAATTGGTGATCTCTCTTTTGCCTCTTCCTTCTTTTCAGAACTGCTCTTTCTCGCTCGAATCTCTTCTGGTGCCAAGATCTTTGGTTGCTTCTTCAGGAGGATCACAGGCGTCTCCTCCTCTGCTTCATGCAAAGACTTTGCCGCTGTTTTCTTGGGAGGTTGGTTGCCACTTCTCTTTGATTGTTCAGCCTTCTTCAACTGGATGGGCCTGACAATCGTAGGCTCAGGTTGTGGGTGTCTCATTTCATGAAAGGTTCCTTTAGGCTTCAACAATGAATCTCGGACTGAAAGCGTATGCTCCGCTGGCCGCTTGTTCTTCTGCCCGATGGCCGCCGCCATGCTTGCTGTGATCTTGTCAGGTTTACGCTGCTTCCCCTCCCTGGCCAGCCTCTCTTCCATCTCGTTCAGCTTCATCTCTTTTCTGGTCATGATCTCCATAGCTGCGATTGTTGGATTGGTGCGAGAAAAGTTTCTGTGGTCAGAATTTCTGAGGCCTTCTGTGACTCCAGGCGCCAACTGTTGTTGTTTTCTATTGTGAGCATCCACATGAGGAGACAGTGTGGACTCTTTTTTCATACTGTTATTCATATTTTCCATGTATTTTTCTTGGATGGATTTGACTTGGTCAGTCTTTTGGATTAGTGGAAAGTGGAGATCTTGTTGTTGAGGCGTAACTTTTATCCAAGGAACCTTGTTCTCATCGCCAGCAGCAAAATCCTCTCTAGGACTATTAAATTCCGTGACCGTTTGAGGAATGTTTTCCTGAGGCTGATCTTGAACTCCTTGTTGCTCAAGAAGCACTTGTTGCATCCTCCGATGTTGCTCTTTGAGGCGTTGCTGAATCAGCTCATCTTCTTCCAATCGTCTTTGCTCCTGATGTTGACGCTGTTCCTCAAGTTTTCGTTGTTCTTCAAGTCGTCGTTGTTGCTCTTGTAGCCGCTTTTCTTCTTCCAGTCGTCGTTGCTGCTCCTCTCGTCGCCTTTCCTCTTCCAGCCGTCGTTGCTGCTCCTGCAGTCGCTGTTCCTCCTCCAGCCGTCGTTGCTGCTCCTCTCGTCGCTTTTCCTCTTCCAGCCGTCGTTGCTGCTCCTGCAGTCGCTTTTCCTCTTCCAGCCGTCGTTGCTGCTCGTGCAGTCGCTTTTCCTCTTCCCACCGTCGTTGCTGTTCCTGTAGTTGCTTTTCCTCTTCCAGCCGTCGTTGCTGTTCCTCTCGTCTCTTTTCCTCTTCCAGCCGTCGTTGCTGCTCCTGCAGTCGCTTTTCCTCTTCCAGCCGTCGTTGCTGCTCCTGCAGTCGCTTTTCCTCTTCCAGCCGTCGTTGCTG
>JAAUXU010002539.1_pt1 | contig 57461 bp, 59 predicted proteins | sample 7278151 | NCBI WGS metagenome assembly JAAUXU01 (sample SAMN14350113, study PRJNA611818) | marine sediment metagenome | isolation source: surface marine sediment (1.8m) | place: French Polynesia: Moorea | collected 2018-08
TCCAGAGGAGGCAACAACCGCAGACTCCCGCCCAGAGGAGGTCACAATTGTGGACTCTCGTCCAGAGGAGGTAACAACTGCAGACTCTCACCCGGATGAGGCAACAACTGCAGACTCTCGTCCAGATGAGGCAACAACTGTGGATTCTCGCTCAGAGGAGGCAACAAATAGGCAGCCATCTCCTGAAGAGGCAGCAAATGTGGACTCTTGTACAGATGAGGCAATAACCATAAACTCTCGTCCGGAGGAGGCAGCAACAATTCATTCGTCCCTACAGGAGGCATCAACGTCTCGCGACAAAGCGGGAACTTCTTCCCCTGATGGATCTTCCATGTTTGACAGAGATGTTGCCGAGGCCGTGCGGAAAATGGTCAAGTCTCCGGACTTTTGATTTCTCTCGCAAGCTATAATATGGAATGAGTGATGATGCTGGGATAGAATGTTATAGTCCTGGCGAAAAGTAGAACTTTCAACGAGCATAATATGTGTGCGTATGAATAAATCATGCCTAATCATGCCTAATGTCTACGACTAGTTATTCTGTCACCATTTGCTCGTAAGTCACGAGTCCAGTACTTCAGTCTTGTCTTCTAGACTATAGTTTAGAGCACGTTTTTGTCTGCTGTTTTCGCTTTTCCGTCTGTGACTCCTTTACTTACCTTGCCTGTGACCCAATAAGATGGGCGACAGCGAGCAGGAGACGCTGAAAGAAGAGGAGAAGACGTTGAGGCGCTAGGTGGCGCGGGAGCTCCGACCGAGGCGGCCTCTAGAGCAAAACAAGAACGAGTTCAATTCAAATTTCCCGCCTTTCCGCGGTTGGCGTTGGCGCCGCGCCGCCCGCCATGATGAAACGGGATTTTCGCCAAAAATGTTTCTGTGCGCCGGAAAATGTTTTTGGCCCAGAGCACGAGGAAAAATCAGAGCTCTTGCAGAAGTGACCTCCAAGACTAGTTTTCCCGAAGACAATGGCGGCGATCTTGGGTGTCTCGGCGGAAGTTCCCGTTCAGCTGTCGCTCTCCCCCCTCCCGCCGGCGACCGCGACCCCGGCGCATGCGTTCACGAGCTCATTGGCCCAGCGGCCGGCAGCAGCACTGTGGACGGAGGGGACGACTCCGACGGAAGAGGAGAGGAACAAGAGGCGGAGGAGAGAGAAGAACTACTGCTATTTTAGCACGGCCCCATCGGCCGGCAGTAGAAGGGCAGGGCGGTCGGCCGGCAGCTAACTTGGGCAGGCGCCGCCTCTACTTCCTCCTCTTTCTGTCGTGGCATCCCAAGGTGAGTAGACGTGCTGAGAGATCGCCCCGGAGAAATTGAATTCAATCGGGTTCATCGCACCCGACCCAGGGTCAAGGGGTTTGGGAGAGACTAGAGGGGCCCCCGAAGAGCCCCCTTGCAAATCTGCCGATGCAAATAAGTCCCAAAAAGTGGTCGTTGTCGCCCACGTTGCCGGCCGGTCTCGATCGGAAAGCCGAACCACCCCGAGGCCATTCACCGGGCTAGGTCGGGATCTGAACAGTCTGGGAGGCTATCTCGGAGTCTCCGGGTCTCCATGGCAACGTCCTTTTAACCGCGGGTCGCTATCATTGCAGGGAAATCTGGCACTTTCTTTGTCCCCCTTTTCTCCACGTTGTGCAATAGTCGAGACCTGGCAGCAACTTTAACTTGTTGGTTTCCTTCTTTAGTTCGCTTGTGATCCTTCGCCGTTCGACACTGACGTACCGACCTCAGCTACACCATGGGCAAGGAGAAGATCCACATTAACATTGTGGTCATTGGCCACGTCGACTCCGGTAAGTCGACCACTACTGGCCATCTCATCTACCAATGCGGTGGCATCGACAAGAGGACCATCGAAAAGTTCGAGAAGGAAGCCCAGGACGTAAGTTCTTGATAGGAAGTCTTTCCGTGGAAGTCGTGATGAGTCATCGTTATTCTTAATTCCTTATAGATGGGCAAAGGCTCCTTCAAGTACGCGTGGGTGTTGGACAAGCTGAAGGCCGAGCGCGAGCGTGGTATCACCATCGACATTGCCCTGTGGAAGTTCGAGACTCCCAAATACTACGTGACCATCATTGATGCCCCTGGACATCGTGACTTCATCAAGAACATGATCACTGGTACCTCTCAGGCCGATTGCGGCGTGCTCATCGTGGCTGCCGGAACTGGCGAGTTCGAGGCGGGTATCTCGAAGAATGGCCAGACTCGCGAGCACGCCCTTTTGGCCTACACCTTGGGCGTGAAGCAGCTCATTGTTGGCGTCAACAAAATGGACTCCACCGAGCCTCCTTACAGCCAAGCTAGGTTTGAGGAGATTCAGAAGGAGGTTAGCAACTTCATCAAGAAGGTCGGGTACAACCCTGCCACTGTGGCCTTTGTGCCCATCTCTGGTTGGCACGGCGACAACATGCTGAACACCTCCGCCAACATGTCCTGGTACAAGGGATGGGAGATTAACCGCAAGGAAGGCAAGGCCTCTGGCACTACCCTCCTGGATGCTCTCGACTCCATTACTCCTCCCCAAAGGCCTACCGACAAGCCTCTGCGCCTGCCCCTCCAGGACGTCTACAAGATTGGCGGCATTGGAACAGTGCCCGTTGGTCGTGTGGAGACCGGTATCCTCAAGCCCGGCATGGTGGTCACCTTTGCTCCCAACCAGCTCACCACTGAAGTGAAGTCTGTTGAGATGCACCACGAGGCTCTCACTGAAGCCAGCCCTGGAGACAACGTTGGCTTCAACGTCAAGAACGTCTCCGTCAAGGACATCAAGCGTGGGTTCGTCGCCTCTGACTCCAAGAACAAGCCCGCCAGTGGCTGCAAGGATTTCACCGCTCAGGTCATCGTGCTGAATCACCCTGGCCAGATCTGCAACGGCTACTCGCCCGTCCTCGATTGCCACACCGCTCACATCGCGTGCAAGTTCAACGAGATCAAGGAAAAGGTCGACCGTCGTACAGGTACGCATGAAGGAATCATTGATATGATCCCCTTTCTGAAACTTTTCTTTCCTTACAGGCAAGTCCACTGAATCGAACCCCAAGTTCATCAAGTCCGGCGATGCCGGCATCGTGCAACTGATCCCGAGCAAGCCAATGTGCGTGGAGGCGTTTTCGGACTTCCCGCCCCTGGGTCGCTTTGCTGTTCGTGACATGCGGCAGACTGTGGCCGTGGGCGTCATCAAGTCCGTCACCCCCAAGGAGGTCGCCGGTACCACCACGAAGGCCGCGCAGAAGGCCCAGAAGAAGAAGTAACACACGTGGAACACACAAAGAGGGGTCAAACAGAGCGAGTGGAGGATGACGATATCCGTGTACGATCTATTTGATAAGTTTTGTTGTGTTACCGGAGGAAAGGTGGCGAATAAAAAGTGTTCCCAATCGTGATATGTGCATTAATGTTATTTTATAAATACCGGTAATCTGTGCGCAAGGTCATGGTTGGGTCCTTCATCGTTTGCACGTGTTGGAGTATAAATGCACGCACACGCAGCACGCATGCGGCGGCCACGTCGCGAGGCTCGCGTGGTGGCAGCTGATGGTGACGTGCATCGGTCGCGACTGATCCGTCCGTAAGTCTCGAAACCTAGACGACTGTTAGCTAGCGTACATCCAGAGTTGTACAGTACGTATATTTGTCTCTGCTTACGTTCTGGGCACAGCACGTCTTACAGACATACCGGTATGTCGATCATCTATGTACTTGTACGGGGCAAGAGTTGTTCAGGTCATTTATTCCTGGCTTTAGCTAAATTCAAAATTCTCACTCTGAGAAGACTGCGTCTCCTTAAAGGCATGCTTCTTTTGGCGTGAAAGCCTCGCCGACAAGGTAAGAAAGCCATCATGTTACAAGTTCGCAAACTTCTTCTTCATGTCTTCCTCGACGGCATTCATGAAGTCTTCTGTGTGTAAGAACATTCCCTCCTTCACGTTCTTGAGTCCGTGAATGCAACCAGCCAAGTCCTTGGTCATATTACCGTTGTCCACGCTGTCGACGCAAGCTGCTTCTAGGGCAGTGCAGAACCTGAGTTGGAGAAGATAATGAAAATGTGGAACCTCGACCTAGTGGCCTTCGATATAGAGAACTACTATTGCTATGGTAAACTTTTCTCTGAAAACCGAATTTTTTGGTAAATGAGACATCCCCTGTAGAGAAAAATTTGGCATTTTTTTTTATCACTACAGTGAACTTTTACCTTTACAATGCCTTTAAGCCTTTTAACTGCAGTTTCCCATCTCCCCTGCTGTCAATGGTCATGTTGGTCGGTTTTCAGTATCCGTTTTATCCCCCGTGTCTTATTGAGCCATTACAGAAACTTATCAAAAAATATGTTTCTGTAATAAGTTTGACATAAGACACTACTTGCATCATCTTAGTGCAAGACTACCCTCAATACCAAATCCAAACTGCTACCATCAATATATGTTGGCAAAAGCCTTGAAGGAGTATGGATATAATCCATTCTCTTTCATCTTCTCAAAAGTACTCATGACTATTAATACACGAGATCATCGTAGCTGACCGTCGGTTTAGTGAAGCACCTTCTATATAGTGAACTTTTGGGGGACAACTGCTAAGTTCTCCATATCGTGGTTTTACCGCAGCTTGGACTAGGAACATGTCTCATCGGCTTTTACGGTAAGTACTTACTTGGTGAGATCAGGGTTGTTATCTAGTTTAGCTCTATGTGCTAATCCCCTAGTCCAAGCAAAGATACTGGCGATGGGGTTGGTGCTGGTCTTCTCTCCCTTTTGGTGTTGTCTGTAGTGCCTGGTGACGGTGCCGTGGGCGGCTTCGGCCTCCACAGTTTTGCCGTCGGGACACACAAGAACCGAGGTCATGAGTCCCAGAGAACCGTAGCCCTGGGCGATGGTGTCAGACTGCACATCACCATCATAATTCTTGCAAGCCCACACGAAACCGCCAGAGGACTTGAGCACCTGGGCCACCATGTCGTCGATAAGACGGTGCTCATACCAGATGTTATTCTTTTCGAATTCCTTGGCGTAATTCCTGCAGGCGAAGTCATGACATTAAATGGGGAACGCATCTAAATCGGTCCAGTCATACTGTTCCAAATGAAAGAACCGAGGCGCCTGCCTTACTTTTCGTAGATCTCCTGGAAGATGTCTTTGAATCTGCCGTCGTATCTTTTGAGAATTGTGTTCTTGGTCGACATGTAGAGTGGCCACTTCTTCTCGATCGCAGTGACGAATGAGGCATGCGCGAAGGCTGCGATCGACTCGTCAGTGTTGTACATGCCCATGACGACTCCACCGCTCTTTTTGAAGTCGAATAGGTCGTGCTCCTCTTCGACCTTGCCATCGGGGCCGCACACCGTGATTTTCACCTACAAGGCTGGGGAGTTATAGCAAAATGACGAAAAAAAAACCCACCTGCTGTTGTTGTGGACATGAATACTGTTAGCACTCACTCACCGACTTGTTGGCCGGGATAACGATGTCCTTGGCCTTGTACTGATCGCCATGAGCGTGCCTGCCAACGCAGATGGGCTGCGTCCAGCCTGGAACCAATCTAGGGATAGTCTTGCATAGGATCGGCTCCCTGAAGACCGTTCCGCCGAGGATATTCCTAATGGTGCCATTCGGTGATAGCCACATTTTCTTAAGCTTGAACTCCTCCACGCGCTCCTCATCAGGTGTGATGGTGGCGCACTTAATGGCCACATTGTGCTTTAACGTCGCGTATGCACTATCAATAGTCACCTGGAGAAATGAAAGTGTGCAAGCGACCTTTACTCTCACAAATACAATCCACGGTCATGTACCTGGTCATCGGTGGCGTCTCTGTGAGGCAGCCCGAGATCGTAGTAGTCGATCTCAAGGTCGAGGTAGGGAAAGATGAGCTTGTCCTTGATCATCTGCCAAATGATACGGGTCATCTCGTCGCCATCCATCTCCACCACCGGCTTGGCGACCTTGATGCGCTTGCCGGCGCCGGTGGAGTCTGCGGATAAACAGTTGACAGCTAACAAGATTCCAAAAAGCCGCCCATCGGTGACCGAGCATTTTATGAGCCCCGTCACATATGTGATGAGCGCGCGCGCAGAAGACGCAACCTATGTTCAAACTGTGGGCGGCCACGTTCTCCGAGGACGCAAGAGCAATCAACCTATTGACGGTCCCTTCGAACACCGACAACTACGCCCTTGAGGGGAGGAAGTTTAACTTACAGTGGGCTTTCTTGTGCTGGCGGTGCGGTACCAGCCTGGCGGAGGCCGCCGCCGCAGGCGAGACGTTGGACAGGGTGGACGCCCTGCAGAGGCCAATGCCGGCGCGACGGAGGCTGGAGTGCATCTCGGATAGGAACGCGAGACAGGGTGAGAGGTAGGAACCGATCGGACTGGAAGGTCTTCAGCAAGAGCTGTGAACGTGACTGCAGTTGGGAGCACTGTACTATGCGTAGCGGCCGCCGCTGAAGTCTTACCTGCTGCTGCTGAGCTGCTGCCTCCTCCCCTCGTTGCTTTGTCTGCTGTTGGCAGCGTCGGTCGGATCTTCGGTCACCAGCCAATGTCTGAGTAGCAAGCGTCGAAAGTTGCTGCTGCAGCAGCAATCAGCAGCCGCCGATGCACAAGGAAAAACCTTTCGAGCGTTCAATCGTGTGACATGACCATGTATGACGATATTGTGACTGCTGCATGAAGTCGAACGGTGATCAGGTGCTCACCTGCCATCGCTCGATGCAACAAAAGTGTCTGCAGCAACTTGTACTCCACACAGACGTACCTGCAACGTCGACAGGCGCTGACGTCATGAGAGAAAGCGCTCTGGACAAGTACGACTCGGGGATGTCCCAGAACTAACAGTCGTCCACGTGGACGCTCGAAGTCGAAGGGAAAAAGTGGCTCGCTCATACATGGAACGATGTGATGCACCGGGGTCTGACTCCCGGGAAGAAAGTGGCGGGGATTAAGATGATCACTTTGTCGTTGACTTCTGTGATGTAACATCTGTTTATTGTGCCGGAGTCGTAGTGTAATATTGTACTGTTAGAGCTAGCATTGCGACTTCTCTTCTAGCGCTGCCATAAGTTGTCTGTGACTCCCTAGTAATGAACTCCACCAGACATCGAGTCAAGTTGGGGACCCTGGGAGTGCCCTCGTGAGGTTAGCGTGACAGTCTCGGGAGAAGTCATCGAGTGATGGTTGCAGGACACCAGCAGGACAAACCTGCTCATTGATCCTTTTAGGTGGACCAGCAATCAGGCAGGCTGGATCCCATCACAAATACCGGAAGAATCTACAACGAGGGTGTAAAATCTCGTGCTGATGGTGTTTTCGCATGTAGAATGGAAACTGATCGCCATTCTACTAATATGAGGATTTTGCATGAGGTTGCGTGATCTTGTCGTTTGCAACACTAACACTGCAACAGAAGAGATTAGATTACTCCTCCGCACTAAAGAAACTACCTCAGTCTTGGCATCCTCGCTGGAATGGGCAAAACTGACGTCTTCGTGGAGTCCACGAACCCACTCATCATGCGCGACACCAGTCTCAGCTGCAACTGGCTGTGTCGGAATAAGGATGAAGCAGGACGTACATAGCTGACTGGTGGCTGGCCGTGAGAGCAGCTGAAAGCTCTCAGAGCATTGCGATTGCTTGCTTGATGGCAAGAATGCATAATCAAGGAAGTCGCTGCCAGGCACGATGGTGGTTACCTTCGTTAGGACCCCAGTAGTCGGCTTGTAGTACGGTACGTTGTTGCTACTCTCAAATTGAGAAGGAATTTGCTGGATATCCAGGCAGTTACAGCTGCAAGCTCGGTATAGCACCAACAGGACTGCCTAAATGACTACCTCCTGTTTTGCAGTAAATCTGCTTGCTCATCTGTTTAAAATTTGTAGTTGGAAGACTCACGTTTGAGAGAAAAAAGAATGTATAGTTACTCCCTCGTGTTCTTTCCTTATTCAAAGTTTCCTTAATTCTGCCTGTCCTTTCATACGTTTGCGATAAGTTGATCATAACAACCATAAAACTCGCAACACGCAACTGACTAATTGGATAAAGATACTGATACACCATCGCCTCCGGGTTGTTTCTGCTAAAGTTAGTGTAAATTATGCGTTTAGAAAAATTAGACACGTTTTTGGACCATCTGCTACATATGTAGAGGCTTATCATGCATTTTCTCTGAACTGTTGACTCTTTTATTATCTCTTAAACACCCGTTTTTCTTTTATCTTCTTACCCTAATGCTAACTGTATGTAAACAACTTCCTCATTTTCATTTTTAGTGAAATTACCTTCATCATGTAGGGGCTCAGACTATGTTAGAACAGTTTGCTACAGCAACCATTTTACAAATTCGGGCCTTTCCATCAGATATGAGGTCTGTGGATTACTGACCCTTCAACGTGGTGAATAGTTTGACGAGAAAAAGAGATGTGAGCCCATACAATGTCATCTTCCTCGGCCTCACCACATTTTCTTTTATAGCAACTGAACCGGTGTACTATACTATACTGAATATCCAGTGAAGCAGAATGAAGTGGGATAGAGGCCCATGAAGAGTCGAATAGTCAGCCAAAACATATACATCAGGCTCAGTGAAGTGAGGTGTGACCAAACCAAGTGTGAAGTTTGGAACAATTACACAGGAATTGTCGCTCCTTGGCCGTGACACCCTGATAAGAGGGGTCTTGAAATGAGTCCTGGCCCAGCAACCTCGCAACCTCTGACTTGTGCCACCGCCCATTGGGAGAGACTCCCGGACAACAGCGAATGGCCACAGATGCTCAGCTGTCTGGTGGAGTTAGCGTACTCTGCTGCTGGCACTGGCGGCAGCGCTTGGGTCGCTAGCTGCCGCCGCTCCGACGATGCAGAGAGTGAAGTCGACACCAGCGGAAAAAGCGTTGGGAGGAGAACGAGAAGAGCGAGGCGAGGGTGGTTGGCACGCTCAGGCTGAGCGCCAGGTCCACCTAAACGGGAAGGTCTTTTTTCTTCTTCTTCCTCTACCTTAGCAACAGCAACGACGAGGCAGAAGAAGCAGGGTGCTGCCAACCAGTGACTGAGGAGGACGCCAACGGAGCCAAAGCTGCCGCTGAAGGTGAACTTCACCAAGGAGGAAAACTCGGATTTAAAGGTGAGTAAGACCGGCGACGCCAATCTAGAGCAGGGCTGCTCCTTGCCCTTGGTCGAGTACTTCAAGCTGGATGATCTTCTCGAAGTAGTCGACAGAAAGAAGCAAGGGGGCTTTTTTTCGTTTCGTTTCCTCTTTTTGACATTAAAAATCACGTCAATCGACTATTGCAAGATATATTTGTCAGTTTTGCGAAGACATTTTTTTTTTTACTTATAACCCGTTATTCGACTTTGGGGGATCCTTAGTGACGATCGATATTAGCGTTGCCCTGACGTCAGTCACGAGATACGCCGGCGAGTTTCACGTGTTGACGACACATCCATTTCGTGGGTTTCCTTGGCCCTACGCCAGGTCGGACTGGAGCGTCATCTGAAAAATGTTTTCTGTCTTCCCGCAGAGTCAGCCGCGACACTTCGGCCGCGTGCCCTTGCCTGGTCGTCGCCGTCGGCTTGACATTTACCATGACGCTGGTAAGACTCCGTCTAACGTGCTGCGGCGGCGGTCTCCGCCGCGCCTTGCACTGCGGCGCGAGACGTTTCGGGGCCGAAAAGTCAGCTGCGCCTGCCGAGATCAAGGGGGTCCCGTACTCGAAGCTCAAGATCGGCGTGCCCAAAGAGACGTGGACGAATGAGCGTCGTGTGGGTGTGTCGCCCGCCGTCGCCGCCACTCTCGTCAAAAAGGGTTTCACCGTTGGAGTGGAAGAGAACGCTGGTGCCGGTGCCAACTTCCTTAACAAAGACTACGAAGCCGCCGGAGCCACTGTCATTTCCAAAAAAGATGTCTATACCTCGGGTATGTTTGCTCACTTGCAATGGACGTCCGTCCGTCAGTGAAGAAAGGTGGCCTTTTTTGTAGACATCATCCTAAAACTGCGCCAGCCCAGCATGGAGGAGGCCAAGTTATTCCGGGACGAGGGTACCCTCTACTCATTCCTGTACCCTAAGCAGAACCAGGCGTTAATTGACGAACTTGCCAAGAAAAAGCTGACGGCCTTTGGAATGGACTGCGTGCCACGAATTTCCCGAGCCCAGGTTTTTGACGCCCTTTCATCCATGAGCAACATCTCCGGGTACAGGGCAGTGGTAGAGGCGTCCAACCATTTCGGTCGCTTCTTTACAGGTACCGCACAGTCATTAATCTTAGTTGTTTCTTCGCCTCGATTGTACTGTCCTTCGTTGTCCTCCTAGGTCAGATAACGGCCGCTGGCAAAGTTCCTCCCGCCAAAGTGCTTGTGATAGGCGGCGGCGTAGCCGGATTAGCAGCAATCGGACAGGCTCGCAACATGGGAGCCATTGTCCGCGCCTTCGACGTGCGGCCTGACGTCAAAGAGCAAGTCGAGTCTATGGGAGCTGAGTTTCTTGAAATCTCTATAAAAGAGGACGGTTCTACTGAAGGCGGCTACGCAAAAGAGATGTCCAAAGAGTTCATTGATGCTGAGATGAAGCTCTTCCACGACCAGTGCAAAGATGTTGACATTGTGATCACGACTGCCTTAATTCCTGGCAAGAAGGCACCCATATTGATCAAGAAGTACATGGTTGATGACATGAAACCAGGCTCCGTCGTGGTAGACCTGGCGGCCGAAGCAGGCGGAAACATCGAGACCATCAAACCTGGCGAGATCTATCAGTATAACAACGTGACTCATATTGGACTCACGGATTTTCCCTCGAGATTGCCGGCTCAGGCTTCTACACTTTACGCCAACAACATCTCCAAGTTGCTTCTGTCCATGTCGGGCACAAAAGACCACTACTACTTGGACAGGAATGATGATGTCGTCCGTGGTAGCATTGTCCTCGACAAGGGCAAGCTTGTTTGGCCACCAGATCCGCCCATATCAGTTGCGGCTGTCGCACCTTCGGGAAAGAAAGGCGTCGCTGCCGAGGTGGAACCACCTCCGCCTCCAAACTACTTCAACCAGCAGCTTCGCGAGTCGCTCATGTACACGGGTGGCATTGGAGGGCTGACGGCTCTGGGGGTTGGTTCTCCTAACGCCGCCTTCACTGCCATGTCGACCACATTTGGGCTCAGTTGCATCGTCGGCTACCACACAGTATGGAGCGTTGTGCCAGCTTTGCATTCGCCACTGATGTCGGTGACCAACGCCATATCTGGTATCACCTGCGTGGGCGGACTGTTGCTCATGGGCGGCGGATATTACCCGACCAACACAGTGGAAACCCTGGCTGCATCTGCGGCTTTCATTTCATTCATCAACGTATTTGGCGGCTTCCTCGTGACTGCTCGCATGCTGGACATGTTCAAGCGGCCCACCGACCCGCCCGAGTACAACTACCTCTACGGTATTCCTGGAGCTACTTTCCTGGCATCTTATGGATGGGCCGTGGCTCAAGGCTATCCCGAGGTGCACCAGATGGCCTACCTGACGTCGTCTCTGTGCTGCGTGGGAGCGCTCGCCGGACTCTCTACCCAGTCAACAGCACGGTTGGGTAATGCTCTGGGAATGATTGGCGTATCGGGTGGTGTCGCTGCTACTCTTGGAACACTGCTGCCTTCTGCACCAGTACTCACCCAAATGGGCGCAGCAGCTGCCGGTGGTGCGGTCATTGGCACTACCATCGCCAAGAAGATTGAAATCACCGACTTGCCTCAGCTCGTGGCGGCCTTTCACTCTCTGGTCGGCATGGCCGCTGTTCTCACCTGCGTAGCGACTTACATTGACCACTTTCCCTCATTCGCCACTGATCCATCCGCTACCATGATTAAGACCGCGTGCTTCTTGGGTACGTACATCGGTGGTGTCACCTTTTCCGGCTCGCTCGTCGCATACGGAAAGCTGCAGGGCTTGCTCAACTCCGCTCCACTGCTGCTGCCTGGTCGGCACGCTCTCAACGGCGGACTCATGACTGCCAACGTCGGGGCCATGGCATACTTCCTCATGGACCCCTCATTTAACGTGGGCGTGTCCATGCTTGGAACAACTTCAGCGCTGAGCGCTATTATGGGCGTGACTCTGACCGTAGCCATCGGTGGAGCCGACATGCCGGTCGTCATCACCGTCCTCAACTCTTATTCAGGTTGGGCCCTGTGCGCAGAAGGCTTCATGTTAAACAACAACCTCATGACTATCGTGGGCGCACTTATTGGGTCTTCGGGTGCCATCCTCTCCTACATCATGTGTGTGGTAAGTCTCACACTTTTCGCTGCGTGATGCTCCATTCGTTATTAACCTTAAGCATTACGTAATTTACCTGTAGGCTATGAATCGAAGCTTACCTAATGTCATCCTCGGTGGTTTTGGCACCAGCAGCACAGGCAGTGGCAAGCCTAAGGAGATTTTCGGCGAGCACACTGAATGGAAGGTCGATGACACTATTGCGGCCATGGTTGATGCTAAGAACATCATCATTGTGCCCGGCTACGGTCTTGCAGTGGCGAAGGGTCAATACCCAGTTGCCGAATTGGTGAAGATTCTCAAGGAGAAGGGAAAGAACGTCCGATTTGGAATTCATCCAGTGGCAGGTTGGTTTTTTTTGTATTAGTAGGACTCATATTCTTGCACACTCGACTGATATCTGGTCATATGTATCAAAATCTATTATTTTAGGTCGCATGCCTGGCCAACTGAATGTACTTCTGGCCGAAGCAGGAGTCCCTTACGACGTCGTTTTGGAAATGGATGAGATCAATGACGACTTTGACGACACCGACCTTGTCCTCGTGATAGGAGCTAATGACACCGTCAACTCTGCAGCAGAAGATGACCCTAACTCCATCATCGCGGGCATGCCAGTGCTCAGGGTGTGGAGGTCTAAGCAGGTACGAGTACTTCAAATTCCTTCAGCCGAAAAAAAGACTACTACCAAGGACATGAATGAACATTGAAGGACTGACATGAATGAGCACACGTACCTGGTAGACAGGTACATGCGGTAACATGTGCCGAGCTTGACTGTTATTTTCTTCCCCCGCAGGTTGTCGTAATGAAGAGGACCCTCGGCGTCGGCTACGCGGCTGTAGACAACCCCATCTTCTTCAACGAGAACACAGCCATGTTGCTGGGCGACGCCAAAAAGTCTTGTGATGGCCTACTTAGTAAATTGAAGGAGCACTACGGCCTCTGAATCTGAAGCACACTGGACAAATAATGTTTTATGATGAGGAAGAAAGTTATCCAGTAGGTTTAGTGCTGCCGCTAGGTTTTTTATGTAAGTTATTCTGAACATTGAAGGACTGTCTCCGCAGTGATCGACGGGCCTGCGTAGTAGGGAATAAATGACTTGACAATATCGCTCGTGTCGACTCCTTAGACGAAGAAAAATGAGCCAGATTCTTCTGCATGATCTTTTGGTCACTGAGCTGAGTCACCCAGTCTGAGGCAAGATTATTCTGCACACACTGATAGCAGTTTTCTGCATGTTCCTCCTATGAGTGACAATGTCTGCACGAGAATGTGCAGTTGTGTACCTCGTTAAGGAGAACGAACGAAGTCTTGTGGCGAGAAGAGTCCCCCAAACCAGTCTTGGAGTGCGCATGTTCTTCACGTACACTGACGTACTATAAACTACTAACCAGGACCCGCCTAGTAGATTTGGGTACAGGCGAACTTTTATGGCCCAAGTGACTGCGTCGGTGCGCTTCTTCTGCACAATTGCCCATAGCAGGTAGGACTCCTTTACAGATCCGCAAACTCGGCCAGTCTGCTCAGTCCGCTCGCCAAAAAAGTCAGCAAATACCCGTTCATTTCGCCATTGGTGAGTCTGTCCCTACCCTCCGCGTGAGACCTCCATTACGTTAGGTCACCCCAACTTCATGTGCTTGGGGTCCCAGGACATGTGCTGGGTAGGAGGGCCTCTACAGGTCACCCTCGACAGGCTGTCTTAGCACCGCACCAGTTGGGAGTACAGTACGTAAGTATGTATGCATTCCGTGCAAAGAGTATCCTCATTCATTGAGATGCCCCCTCAGTACGTAGATTCCGTATAAACAGTCCGCAGCCTGCGTAGGATTCACTTTCAAGAGCAAAGAGTTTGTACTACACGAGGCGTTATGTAAAGGGAGCCGAGTAGGCAATGAAGTCTGTGTGCTGCGCTCACACTTACATTACATGCTGACGAAACCGGCCTTGGCGGCGCCGGCGCCCCTGCCGCCGCCGACGGACATGTATTACCGATGTGCAGCAACAGATTCAGAGACAACTTGCTTTCTCCTCCAAAGCTTCCTCTACGTAATGCCTTTTTCTTTTCTGCACCCCACCAGCAGGACATACTGAGACACTACTGAACAGCGGATGACGTAGTACGAGAGCTCTCTCTTCTCCCACGTGAGGTCCGGGGGAGAGCGGTAGCAGGGTTGGCACCATCTTTCTCACCGACACTTGTCGACACGGAGCAACGTGAAACTCGGGGTTGACTGGACACACGTCTGGCTCGTCGTTCCCCATATCGTCGGAGCAGGTGACGACCAAGAGAGGTTCGCCATTCAAGACTCGACCACTGAGGATTATTTCGTAGTGTCCACGAAAAAATATTCGAAGTCTCAACTCGTTTCGCAGCTGGCAACGCCGTCGACTCTCGCTCACGCGCTGAAGTGAGGCAGCGCCTGCCTGCGACTCCGGCGCCGGCGCCCAGAGGAAAGAAGAGAGCAAAGGCGAGGCCGAGGCTGAGGCTGATTCAGGCGGGCGCGCCAAAGGCATTCGAGGTCATCCCGCAGCAGTCGAGCGACTGGTGAGAGCAGGGAGAGGAAGAAAGGAAACACGAGACAGACAGGATATACCTTCAGATCGGGGAGGCTGCCAACATTTCTGACGTCGATCGAAAAGGAGTCACCGCAATCGTCTTCGCCATGAGGCGCCGGCGGGAACGAGGTCAAGAGGAGCTCTCTGATTCAGCATCCTGATTTCAAACGAAGAATCTTTGGGATGTCGATTTTCCGGTCAAGGATGACCCCGTCGACAGTTTTTCTATTCTCTCTGCTGTCGCCCTTGTTGTTCTCCACGCCCTGTCGTGGCAACCTACCTCGGGATGGCGGTGGCGGTCATTGTGTGTGGTACGGGCAATGCGGCAAGAACCCGGATATCCCGCAGCGGGACCTCAACTGCGCCGACTCTGGGCCCGCCCGCCCGGCGGTGGCCATCGAAACCCTGGAATTGCTTGATCGTGCGTGCCCACACATGGCCCAGCAGTTGAGGGAGGAGAGCGGCGAAGTGCGGCTGTGCTGCGATGATGAGCAATTGCGGGCTATGGTCGACAACTTCGCCATGTTTCCCGACAAGCTACTCGGCCGTTGCCCTACCTGTCTCTACAACTTCAAGAAGAATTTCTGTGATCTCACTTGCAGGCCGGATCAGAGCACCTTCGTCAACGCCACCAAGATCGTTCGAGGAAAGAATGCACAAGGTTTGTCGAACTTTTGAATAAGTTAACCTTACTGTTGGCTCACGGACCTATCGCAATATTCATCAGGCAACGAGGTAGAGATGGTGCAGGAGGTGACCTATTTCATGCACGAGGAGTACGCAACTAACATGTTCGAATCGTGCCGCGACGTTCAATTCGGCGGCTCCAGCGTGTTGAATCTCATGTGCGGCGAGTACGGAGTACTTTGTACTCCGCACCGCTGGCTGACGCATCTGGGCTCTACGGCCAACGGATACGCGCCTTTCGACATCATCTACATGCTGGGGAATGACAATGTGGACGGATTTAGGAGACACAACCCTTATGCAGCAGAGTGCCATCGCTCTATAAATGTAAGTGCACCGTATCTTTTAGTATGCTGTAAGTAGTAATTAATGCACAGATTTCGTCGCCCCTTCTTGATCACAGTTATCAGCCTCTAGTGTACAACAAAAACTCCCTCGTTATATCCTCCATCACCTGTTTGTTCGTCGACAGCAAGTAACATGTCAATCGCAAGTCATGACTCGGGCATGCTCAGTTATTTGATTAAGACTACGAAAAACTGGGGTGATGACCTCATTGAGGCATGTGGGAACTGGGATTATGAGCGCATGCTCCTGGGATGAAAATCTCCTGATTTTTAGTCATGCTAAAGCACTAAATTGCAGCTTAAGTTATGCTGATTCTGGGTCATCTGAGATTGTACCTGGCCAATGTGCTGAAGACTTCGATTTTGAAAGACGAGATGTGTAGAGAACAAAGCAGATTTGCATGAGGTGCAAGAGAGACACCGTTCTTTGGAGTATGTAGCCACTAATGGTAGGGGAAAATCCCCCCATAAGAAGAGCAACATGTGCATTTTTTGGAGAACTCTCATAAAAAGTTCGTTTCGAGTTGGTGGGAACGCTACCGCCTTAGAAATTTTAAAATTTTGAAGCCAATGAATGCACCAGTATTGTGTAGGTTCAATTTCACTAGATGTCTGAACCATAGCAGTGGTTTGCAGAGTTTCCCTACTTCACTTCCTTATCGCATTTTTGTTCCGTGGCATTTGTCAGTTCAGCGACAACAGCTCATGTACTGTACCTGACGATGATGTGTAATCTTGAGCATATGGGCCTGCAACGTAATCGCTCAGTCAGTCCCAATTTTTTGGAACTAAAAAGTGCACAGAAGTATGCTTAATATACTAACGCTTACGCAATATGTTGGGTAAGAAAAATATGAATATATGAAGCGGTATCTAAGTGTGTGCGTGTGTGTCTGACAGACGTACATATGGGCCTCGCTATCACACGCTCCGCGCTCAAATCGGCCGCTCTAGAACTAGAAATCAGCGACGCAAAAACTAGGAGCCGCACAAAAGCTGGACACACACTCACACTCACACACGCACACACACGTAAATACGGCCCTCGAGCTTTGCATATCTGATATTTATGGGTGGTAACTGTGCACCAATCACATTCTATCTTTAGGGTGAACCCGGTTGTTCTTGTACGGACTGCGAATCAGCATGCGCACCAGCCGCGCTCTCTGGGCTTCCTCCATCCTCAGATTCCTCCGAAGGCCGAGTCAGCTTCGCTACCGCCATCGTCGCTGCCGTCGTCTTCGTTGTTTTTACAGCGCTCGTGCTCGGTGGCGTTGTCGTCACAAATCTCCTGAGTAACAAGCAGGACTTTTCTGCGCGTGAGTCAGCTTATCATACCTTTTTTATCCTACGATAAGCTGCGGCGAAAAGCACTTTCAGACCAGGCTTTCTCTAGAGTCCACAAATTGTACTTAGTATGTTACCAGGATCCTTTTGCCGCGAGCATGTGTACCTAGGCGTCACACGTTCACAAGGGTTCATCGGGGCAATATCGTCACGATAGAGATGAATCATTCTAAGCTGATGTGATATATTTGTGACACGAATATTGGTTTCCTTCTCTGCTTACTCTAGCTCCCACTCCAAAGTCCGCCGGCTTCTCGGTTGAGCCCAAGTCTCTGTCGACGTTTGACCACGCCACTATATACATGGAGAACACGATGACCTCGTTCTTCGTTTGGTGGGGTACAGGATGTGCCCGACACCCGGTGCCCGTCATGCTCGTGAGCGTAGCACTGGCGTTGGGCCTGCTCACCGGCGTCCACTGGTTGGAGGTCCAGACCGACCCAGTGGAGCTGTGGGCTGCACCAGGGTCGAGATCAAGGGTAGAGAAGCAGAAATACGACGAGATCTTTAGGCCTTTTTACCGAACATCGCAAGTCATCATTCATGCGAAAAATCTGGATGAGGTACGCATCATTCATACTTATATATTGGCGCTCTGACCCCTCATGACCTACTCCAGCTTACTTGTACGCATCTCCATCGATAGATTCGCCATGTGGACGCCTTCGAGAAGGACCGCATCTATGGCCCGGTTTTCAATGACACTCACTTCTTGCGTCCCATGCTACGTCTTCAGAAGGCTATAGAGTCGCTAGTAGCCGAGGATGGAACCACTCTTTCCGACGTTTGCAACGCTCCCCTTGCGCCACAATCAAATCTCTGCAACGTTCAGAGCCTCTGGGCCTACTGGCAGGATGAAGAAGACAACCTTAGGCCTGTCGGATCGGAGATAAGTTACCTCGACCAGTTCCTGATATGCTCTAGGTAAGAGGAGTGCACTCAGTGCACGACAGTTGATCGTTGTGATTAATTTCGATACTGTTGATGCAGGAACCCTACGTATACTGGTGGAGGCACTTCTGGAGGTGGCAGTCCACAAAACTTCTCCTGCATGTCTGCTGGAGGCTATCCGGTGCAGCCTTATTTCGTTCTCGGAGGCTTCATCGACGACGACGAGAAAGGATTCCCCGACCGCCCCGAATATTCTGCTGCCTCCGCTGTCGTCATCACCTTCATTCTAGATAATTATCACCCTTCCGACGGGGACAGCATGGAGAAGTTGGAACGTGCCAGGGCGTGGGAGGCGGAGTTTGTTCGGTTCATGAAGGAGTGGACCTCAGATCCTGAGAATACGAAGTACATGGATGTCGCCTTCAACTCGGAGCGCTCCATCGAGGATGAACTGGAGAGGGAGACGAGCGGCGACGTTCTTACCATTGCGCTATCCTATCTCATCATGTTTTTCTACATCACTTTCTCGCTCGGCCACGTCAGTCGATGGAACAGATTTATGGTGCGTCGACGCTTAAGTCATGTACTTGGACCGATGAATTGCTGAATGCATTGATTCTGTTTGTCTAGGTTGAGAGCAAAATTACCTTGGGCATTGGTGGCGTGGTAATTGTACTGCTCTCCGTGGGTGCGTCCGTCGGATTCTTCGGCTTAGTCGGTGTGCCGGCCACTCTCATCATCTTCGAAATCATCCCATTCCTGGTGCTAGCCGTCGGGGTGGACAATATCTTCATCCTAGTGCAGACTTACCAGCGTGACCCTCGACGTGGTGCCACTGAGACCCACGCAGAGCATGTGGGCCGCGTGGTAGGGGAAGTTGCCCCCTCCATGCTGCTCTCGTCCGTGGCAGAGTCCACCTGTTTCTTCCTGGGAGCACTTTCTGATATGCCAGCAGTGCGAGCCTTCGCTCTCTATGCCGGGATGGCTCTGCTGATTGACTTCTTAATGCAGATAACTTGCTTCGTCTCGCTCCTCGCACTGGACATGGCCAGACAGGAGAGCAATCGATATGATCTCATGTGCTGTGTGAAGGCAGCTAAACGTGAAACTGGAGACACGGAGGGCAGCCTCTTTAAGGTATTCAAGTACCTGTACGCACCATTCCTGATGCGTCCCTGGGTGCGGCCAGCCGTCGTCATCATCTTCTTTGGATTCCTGTGCACCTCATTGGCAGTGGCTCCTAGCATCGATGTCGGACTGGACCAAGAAATCTCTATGCCAGATGATTCGTACGTGCTCAAATACTTCGGGCACTTGAAGACCTTCCTGTCTGTGGGGCCACCATTCTATATAGTGGTGAACACGAGCCGGCTTCAGTACGACTACACTAAGAAGGAACTACAGAACCGGCTCTGCGGATCGTCGGGGTGTGACTCTGACTCATTGACAGCCACCATAAAACAATGGAGCAAGCAAAGCGAGACAACGTTCATAGCTAGCCCTGCCATGTCATGGATTGACGACTACTTCGCCTACATGGTCGCCGACAATTGTTGTGCTTATGATCCGAACACCCTGGAAGTTTGTCAGTCAAACCCCGTCCCTGGCAAGAAAGACAAAAAGCCAAGCAAAGCGGTTGTCTCTGCTGCATCTTCTCCAGGGACGGCTGTTCCTGCGCCTGAAGATGAAGAAGATGAGGACGATTTCTTCGAGGACTTTGAGTTTGAAGATGACTTCTTTGGAGGCAGCGAAGACGACACTAATGACGGGCACGGCGTCAACCAATCGAGCAACAGTCCTATTCCAATGAGCCTTTTCCATCAGTACGACGAGTTTTACTACTACGATGACGATGAGCCTGAAAGTGATGGAAAGAAGAGAGTGCGAAGGAGCCAAAGTGTCCATTCGAGCAAGACGGGTCGACCGAAGAAGTGCAAGCAATGCGAACGCGTGAAAAGCGGCCAGCGGCCGAGTCCCCAGCAGTTCCGTCGCCACCTTCGTTGGTTTTTAGAGGACAATCCGGGCAAAGCATGTATCTCGGCGGGACGAGCAGCTTACAAGGACTGTGTCAGGTTGAGTGCTGTGGAGGGAGAGGGTCTTCTGCCGGAATATGGCGTAACCGCCAACAGCTTCATGGCCTTCCACTCGATCCTCAAGAAATCTAGTGATTACACGGAGGCGCTACGTTGGTCGCAGAAACTGGTGGCTACTCTTAGTGAGAGCGTCTCCAAAGGGCTGGAAGAGGAAGAGCGACCCGACATCTTCGCCTATTCTGTGTTTTACGTCTTCTACGAGCAGTACCTGACCATGTGGGCGGACACGATTGAGTCTCTGGTTATCTCGCTGCTTGCTATCTTCCTCGTTACCTTCGTGCTCATGGGATTCGACTTGCCGTCATCAGCCATAATCCTTCTAGTCCTGGGCATGATCATCGTCAACCTCTTGGGCCTAATGTATTGGTGGAGTATTCAACTCAACGCGGTCTCCCTCGTCAACCTAGTGATGGCTGTGGGCATCTCTGTCGAGTTCGTGTCACACATCACCAGGGCCTTCTCCGTTTGTGTGGCCGAAGACAGAGTCGCGAGAGCAGAGATTACGCTCTTCACCATGGGAAGCTCGGTAAGTAAAGTACACTTTGAGATAATGTGCGCTTAATGAAACCACCATGAAAATCTCTGTTGATTTGTTCTGTCGCAGGTCTTGTCTGGGATCACGCTCACCAAATTTGGCGGCATCGTCGTTTTGGCTTTTGCCAAGTCCCAGATCTTCAAAATCTTCTACTTCCGCATGTACCTTGGTATTGTCCTCATTGGTGCTGCTCATGGACTGATCTTCCTGCCCGTCCTTTTAAGTTACATCGGTACGACTAAACACTCTTTCTGGCAAAGCCAAAAATTTCATACTTCCCTTATGCAAACTTGCATCTTCTTCAGGACCTCGAATCAACTTGGCCAAGCTCCAGCCAGTTACAGGTGATGGATCTCAGCGTAAGGCTGTCTGGACAAACAGACCAGTTGCGGAAATCCGGCCGCTCTCCGGAGATCAGCCAAGTCCTGAACAGCTACTGGCCAGTGGACATCCGAGTGCAGAGGAGCATCAAGGACTTGGGGCAGGCCAAGAAGGGTTTGCTCAGCCAGCATCAAGTCAACCACGGCCTAAAAAAATGGAAGTCCCCCATGAAGTAACTCCTCAACAAGTGTACTAGGAGATGTTATTTTTAGAGACAAACAGGAGATTGTCCCCAACCCTTATGACACTGGCTGCCAGATATGACAGAGGCTCCAATCCAAAGATCCAGCCTCCCAAGATTATGTAAAGAGCTTTATTTTTATTGGTGTACATTTTCTTTTGGTGTTTTACAACAATTAATTCTGTGATTTCGAAATTATGCAAGTTGCTGCACGGTTCCTTGTACTTATATACTGTACCACATAAAGCACGCCATGCCAGTATGAGTTTTTTTGGCGAAATTATTGCCCAACTACAATGTCACACACACAGTATGTACGTATTTATTAAAAAAATGCCTAAGAGCCGTACTATGCAGAAGCTGTGCTTGTTGACTAAAGGGACCTGGTCGCCGAGTTCCTGGGCCCTCACTAGAGCATTTCTCAGAATAGTGGAAGCCCCTTATAAGAGCACCGGAAATAAGTGTGTATGTAAGAGCCAGAATTGCTGGAGCCGAAAAGAATCTACCCTGTCTTGAGGTCGCGAGGGCAAAATTCCTTCACGCCGAGGTCGCTCCTATGCTCGGCTTCCACTACGTATACGGACTTCTCTGCCCGCGTAACATTATGGAGTGAAGGGAATGAATAACTGTGTATTGGAAAGCATCAACTTTGTGTTTTAGTGAGTGTGCAAGTGTCTGAACTTGCGAGAGAAGAGGCCTTGTGCAACTCGGAAGATCAAGCGGATCTTTGACGCTGAGCAAAAAGTGGGAGCGTCAGTGCCGGACTCGAGCCGGGATTCCGGTGCTGGAACCCGCCTCAGTGAGACGGGTGGTGTGAAACGGCTCGTGAGGCAACTCGGTCTCTTCCGACCCCACCGAGCTCCAAAAGGCTGCTGTGTGCTGTCTGCACGAGGCCGCTCGTCGAAGGCTCGGATGCTGCCCCGAATGTTGGCATGTCAGTGCGACAAGAGCGCCTCTCACGGCTGCTGTTGTCAAGAGCCTCATGAACACGTTCTCATTCTGTAAAGGAAATAACAGGAACTACTGCGGAAAGTGGACGTCGAGGAGAGGCAAAAACTCCAAGGTCGAAATAGAAGTTGGCGTGAACGAATCAGATTTGAGGATGCCCATGATGCGAAGGAGTATTCAGCTAGTATGTATGTCCGTGCACTAATTTTCAATTAGTCAAGGCTTTGCGTCAGGGCCTCAATGCTGTTTGTATCAAGTAATGCTAATATTGAGGTCAAGCCTTGCAGGCTTTGAGGCATTGAATGTGAGTGCTCAAACATATCGGTTTCAGTCGCTTTAACGTCTACAGACATTGCTGGATATAATGATGATTAGTAGTAGCTTCCAAGGTGTCATTTTCGAATAAACTTAATTTTTTACAGATGCTGACGCTCTCTCAAAGATCTTTGATTGCGGTGAAAGCGACATGATCCTATTGTGTCCTTTCCGCAGGTGAAGAGGTGACCACATGCACTTGGACTGTCCGGATGCAAGCCTTCTTTGTTCTCGTTCTTTTTCACTGCTCTTGAGCTGAGTCATTAGCAGCGAGGATGGTTCCTGATTCTCCTTGTTATCGTTCCCTTTGTTATTGATATTGGTCACTTCTGGTACTTCAACTTTCTCCAGGTCTTCCTCAGATGCTGGAAAACAAGGGGTCGACTTGCTTTTCTTTATTGTGTTGCTGCTACGCTTCATGCTGATATCTTCCACTGATTGCAAAGATTGAAAGTTGGGTTCAAACCTTTCCCGGAGAAGAGAGATTTTTCTCCTAGGACGTGAGTCAGCTTCATTTCTGACAAATCGTCTCCTTTTTGACCCTTGGAATGCTGAAGGAGACTGGGTATCGACATTAGAGTTCTTGGAAATAACACTATTCCAGGTCCGTAGAGGTGGATCTCCCACTGAAACTTTGGGTGTCCGATACTTCTCTGGCCCCGCACTGGTTGACGCTCTGCCCGAGTGCTCGGCCGGTGCACAGTCCGATGTCGAAACCTCAATCCTTTCCCCAGAATGATCAGGATTTTCAAGAGCTTCCTTGCTGGATTCACTATGACAAGGTTCCTCCTTCTCAGGGACCTCTAGTTGCACCGACAAAGTCAAATTCTTGCACTCACTGGTGACATTTGGAGCTGGCACGGGTAAACAGTTACGACCCAGGCGGAGATTGATATGTTCGCTGTTCTCAGCTTGCTCAGATCTGGTGGAACTGGAATGTTCCGGAGTATCTTCCTCATGTTCGTTGATTTTTGAGGTCAACATCTTTTCCGGAGTGAGTTTATCACTTTTTTCTGACATTGATTGTCTCCTCGCCGGACTCTGCTCGCTGTCCTTCTCGGGCGTGCAACGATGAGCTGGTGGACAAGAATTCTTGAAGGAGCGAGAGTACTGGACAATGCGAGGCAAACGACGAGGTGGCAAGTTTGGAGGGGTTTTAAAAATCCCATTATGCTCTCCGCGGGGAGATCCAGGCGACTTCGTCTTCGTATCCGACAAGATGGACTTGTCACCGATCTGTCCTAGACCATCTTCCTCTAGGACCCCGTTTTGGGCGGCTTTGCATGGTCCGGCCGGATGGAAGAAACGATAATACAGCAACATGGACGTCATCCCCATAAATGTTCCTAAAAACAGGACAAATGTACAACGCATATGATCTTCACCTTGTGGTATCGTACCTGCTGCGACAATGATGAAGGCTCCCAGGGCCACGTCGTGTCGAGGAGTCTTCGATAAGTGGTTTGAATACCAGAACATTGCCACAAAGGCAAAATTCTCTAGGATGATGACGGTGTAAAAAATGGCGACCCTTCCCCGGGACTGACCCTCTTTTAGATTGAAGAAACAGAAGCAGTAGATGGCACCCGCCACAGCGTTGTACACGCGCTCTTCCCAAACTGTGGCGCAGAAGTCGGTCTTTTGGCTGATCACCCAAGCGGTCATAAGCAGCCAGTGGCAAACTGTGGAGAAGAGACGTACATACATCGAGAGAAAAATGGGCTGTTAATCATGTCGCTTACAAAGAACTGGGATCATCCACTCTCCGAGGGCGACGGCGAGAAGTACAAGTGCCACGGTCCTCGCCGAAAGCATCCAGAACCGCCACAGCGTCTGCAGAATCATGCCAGTCCACGTCATATTGCTCTTCTCGGTGCGGACCATCCTCATGGCCGAGCTGTAGGCGGCGATTCCCCATCCCAGCGAAACCTGCGTATGCGTATGAGATATGCATGTGGGCATACATACGTATGTCAACAAATACATTCTCCTTAGAACGATGAAGCACTTACGACGGAGGCGATGACCGACAGGCTCGTCCACGCGGCCGCTTGAGCTGACCACTCCTCTCTCATGACCATCATGACGTAAAGATGAAAGACCAGCTGGGGGGCGGATTCGAGAAACGAGTCAAACAGTCTCAGCAGACACACGTCACTTTGTTGCTGGTAGAACCTGCGGTAGTCGATTTCTTCATTCGTCTTCATGGCTAGGAGGCCGAGTGTGATGACCACCAGGTACCTGAAGGTGACGTCGGAGATGTCAGAGCTTCCAACAAACCAAGGACCTCAGTGTGAATATAATAACCTGTGCACTATTCCTAGCAAGAAGAGGTGGAGAATCCAAGTCGCTTTGTTCATCACCTCGTCCATGAGGTGCCATCGCGCCGAGAACAGCTGAACCACGGCCGTGGGGACCAATACCAACCATGAGACGATGAAGGCATACCAGTAGTACCCGTCGGCGAGGTACGTGGCGACCAGAATGACATCTGAGAAATTACGGAAGGCTCACATAGTAGGTGTCGTGTTCCTAGTTTGAGTCGAGCGCACTTTTTACTCCGGACCCATTCACAGGAGGAATCCGAAAGGAGTTTGGACTCATGTGACTATAACTGGTCCGAGAACGACAAGTGACATGTTGGACTTCTCACCTAGTGTGATGTCGGCAAGATAGGTAATGACGGAACAGGAAAGGAGGAGGGCGTGCAGGTACGTGAACTTCTCGTACTCCTCGTTGACGACGGTCACGTCCATGTCCACTGCGACGACTGACACGGACTAGACACTTCCCACGCACGCGGCCGCTCCCTCCTCCCTCCGTCAAAAAAGTTAAAACTTAGCGCCCTCAACTGTTTGCAACTGTTTACAGGGGTTGGCAGAAAGCATCCCTTTTTTTCTGGAAACCACAAAAAATTTTATGTCAATTAGCGTACGTGCGAAAATCGTTTCTTCAGCAGGGATTATTTGAAAAACATGTGAAAGTTCAGTAAAGACTAAAAATACTTTTTTCAAATAGTTGATGCTCAAGTGATGAAAAAGACGAAAATTTGATCGCGTCAACATGCGTCTTTGTGGCAACCTCGTTGGGCGCTCAAAAAACAGAGAGGGAACATTCCTGATCCGCGCCTGCTGTACCAGAGGCACCAGTCGAGAAAAGTTAAGTTCATTCTTTGGTGCTGTTAGAAAAAAGTTTGAATTTCTATCAGATGCCGCCCAGAAAGAAGGCCAAGACAACGGATCCGCCTCCCGCGACGGCGAGGTCTCTCCGCCGCGGGGCTTCGAGGACCACCCAGGCCAAGGAGGAGACCAAGGAGGAGACCAAGGCCGAGACGAAAGTAGAGAAGACAAAGAGACCCGGACGCGTCAAGGCGCCCCCGCCCCGAGCTGTGAGGGCATCTAAGCGTCCTCCTTCTGACGACGCCCACGACTCCGCCAAGAAAAAGAAGTTGGAGAGGGTCGCCGCGCCGAGCAATGACCAGAAAGAAGGGAATGTCCGCGCTACACGGCTTCGGCAAAAGCGGCCGACCTCGGCTGACGTGGAAGACTCAACCCAGGACGAATCTCAGGAAGCCGAGACGAACGATGACCTGAAGAAGAAAAACGTCCGCGCCAAACGGCTTCGGCCTAAGCGTCGACCCTCTGCTGATGACCAAGACTCGACTGAAGAGATGTCCGGAGAAGTGACCAGCGATGACCAAAAGAAGAAAAGCGTCGACTCCAGACGGCCTCGGTTGAAGCGTCAATCCTCTACCAGGGCCCAGAATCCACCGGAGAAGTCCAGGGAAGTGACGACCACGGACCAGAAGAATAAAAACGTCCGAGCCACAAGTCTTCGACCAAAGCTTCCATCCTCTGCCGACTCCCAGGAATCGACCGAAGAAAAGTCCGGGGGCGCGATGAGCGACAACCAGAGGAGAAATGTCCCCGGCAAGAGTCTTCGGCCGAAACGTCTATCCTCTGCCAAAAGCCAAAGTTCGGCCGAGAAGTCCGGGGAAGTGACGAGCGACGACCAAGCGAAGAAGAAAGTCCCCGCCAAGAGTCTTCAGTTAAAGCGTCCAACCTCTGCTGACGCCCGAGATTCGACCGAAGAGAAGTCCACAGACGCGATGGGCGACGGCCAAAAGAAGAAGAACGTCCGCTCCAGACAGCGTCGGCTGAAGCGACCATCCTCTGTCGACTTTCAGGAGTCGACCCAGGAAGCTGGGGAGGCCGCGATGAAGCACGACCAACAGAAGAAAAGCCTCCGCACTAGACGGCTGCGACAAAAGCGACTGTCCTCTGCCGAAGTCAAAGACTCGACCGAGGAAAAGTCCGAGGAGACCACGGGGAGGAACGACCAGACGAAGAGGAATATCCGCACCAAGGGTCTTCGATCAAATCGCGCCTCCTCTCCCGATGTCCAAGACTCAGCTGACGAAAAGTCCCAGGAGAGTGTGGTGAAGGACGACCGGAAAAAGAGAAATGTCCGCACCAACGGTCTTGGATCAAGGCGTGCGCCCTCTGCCGACGTCCAGGACTCGACCGAGGAAAAGGCCGAGGAGGCCACTGGGAGGAACGACCAGACGAAGAAAAATGTCCGCACCAAGGGTCTCAGACCAAAGCGCGCGCCCTCTGCCAGTGTCCAAGACTCGACTGAGAAGAAGTCCGAAGAGACCACAGGAAGGGACAATCAGAAAGGTAAGACCCGCGCCAAAACTCTTCTCCCAAAGCTTGCACCCTCTGCTGCTATCCGTGATTCTGCAGAGAAGTCTGGACAGGGTGCAGCGATAACTAATCAGAAGAAGGACGGTGTTAAGAACTCGCTATTTCGGACTGCGAGCCCGCTGAAGCGCCCGCCCTCCTTCGTCGACGTCTACGACTTGGACGTCTATGGCGAGGACGAGTTCGGACCAAATCCCGAGGGGAAGAAAAAGCGGAAGAAGCCCAAGAGGAAGCGTCGCGGTGACATAATCCTCACCTTCGGCCGTGACGACAAAGCGGACGTAGTGACGAAGCTCAAGGAGCTAAAGAATCTGAAGACTCCTCCGGTATTGCAGAAGAATGTAAAGCACGGAGAAGGGCCCCAGGAGAAGCGACATTACGAGGTCGACGACACTTTCCTCCAGCCCATGCCGGACGTCTTCCCGCCCCCGCCTGTCGACGTCGTCGTCAATACTGAAGCAGAGATCACCTCACCCCCCTCTAAGCCGGAAGCGACACCGAAGCCCGGATCATTCCACTTCGCCAGTCCGTCTGCCACGATGGAATGGGAGGAGAAGAAGGAAAATTATCTTTCTCCAATGACCGTCCAATCGAGGTATAAGACTCCCACCGTGCCCAAGCACGTCTCGAAGTGGCCCGGTAAGGTGTCCACGCCGAGATCTGTTGAGAAGCAGCTACCGAAGTTGTCGACCAAGGAACTAGTGAAACAATCCTTCGGCTTCGACGACAACAGCGAGAATGAATCGGAGAGCGAAAGTCTCCTGGAAATCTCACCCGTGCGAGGCGAACCCGGTGTCCATAACCAGCATCACAATTCCACTGCTTTGTCCTCTGTTGCATTCAAGTACACCAGTCATAAGTCACGTGGGCCAAGAAGTGACGATGAGGGGCCCTCCAGGTTTGAAAGCTGCGTCACGATCCAGCCGCGGCCGAAACACCAGCTCTCTATTCCCGCAAAGTCGGGGGCCGTCAATAGACGCAAACGACAGGTCCGGCCTGCTGCAGGGTCCAAACCGTCAAATGCTGCCCCGTCTGAGGCTTCATCGCTGTTTTCTGTTCCTGAATCGACCTCGCCCTCGAAGCAACAAGACGCATCTCCCATGAAGCCTCCAAAAGTTAAGAATACTAGGCGCAAAGGAGAGCCCCGACCTCCCGGCCCTAACCCGTCTACTTCCATGGCAGCATTCTCCAAGTTTTCGTCTGACGAGTCCGTTTCTCCCGTGAAGCAGAACACTGAGCAGGTACGATAGAACTTCATGGGGAAGCTTGTTTCAGTCTTGGGGTGTATTGTACAGTACAATTTGTACATCAACTCATTGTTATTTTCAGGAGAAGCACGCCGAAGAAATGGCCTCGCAGCTAAGCTCCCATTTCAGTGAAATTGAGGACGTCGACCTTACGTTTTGCTAACTTCTGCCCCCTTCAGAGTATGGTATCTTTATGTTTATAGCGTGTTTGAAGTTATTTAATGAAAAAAAGTGTTCTATACTGAACTTAACAGAAAAATACCTATGTAAGTGAAAGAATATATTGCCGCTTTGTATAACAATTACTTTCCCAGCAAGTCTCTTGCTTTTGTACCCACCTAACCCACACTAAAGTACTGTAGTGAGTGCTCTTGCACTTCGTGGATCTCCTTCGCCACAGAATATCATAAGACAGTGTCCAGCCTTAACCGCTGATCTGATTGGACCATACTTTTCCTTTGAGTAGAATAGTGTGGCTCAGTCCTGTCGCTTAGCATCCATGGAGCGTCCCATCCTACCGTCAGGCATTCCTTGGGCGTGAAGAGGATCGCGGGTGCCGCAGGCAACGTCGAGGACCACAGTAGAGAGCAGCAGATCACCTGGAGCTGAGCAGTCTGATTCTCCTCCTGTTCGAGAATGGCGAGGAACGGAGATGCGAAGAGTCGATCGTGACGGAGGCAAAGTGCGTGGCCGGCTCGGCAGGCCTGTTTGAACCAGCGCAATCATGACCGGGGACAACTGTGCATCGTAGCCGCTGGTGACGCACGAGAAGAAGCTTTCAATGTACAGGCGCGCAAGGTTGGCACTTGCTCAGCAGCAGAACTTTCAAGATCCACTCAGCCGCCCCTCGCGCTACTGACCCTCTCATTGAACAAAGTCTACCCAACTGTGCATCCGTTGAAGAAGGAGAGTGTGAGTGCAACAGGGAATGCGAGGAAGTTTTTATTCACGGCGACGTCTCGCTGTCATCTCTCCAGAGACGAGGTGTCGTCAATCAATGCCGCCCGATGGGTGCGAACAGGGAGTCATTCATAACTCGATCGCATGCAAGAACAGAGGCTCCTCTTTTCTTCCCTGGACGCTAGTCGAAGATGATGCATCCAAGATCTAATGTAAGTGGACCCCTCGTTGGTGCTGAAGATGATCCTGTTGACATAGAGCCTCCCCAAAGTCAGACGGTAGTCTGGTTTGTTGATAGATGGGCAGGCTGTCTGCTTCTAGCGCTTATGGAACAGGACTTGCATCCACCAATTGTGTTGAGCTTGACCACGTCACAGACTCGTGAGTGTCAGCACTGTGTGGTGTGTGGCTATTGCAGTCGAACGTTTTGGCGTCTCGACTCGGCTCGATAGAAAAAGGCTCTGCAACTGGTGAAACGTCTGGAAGGGGTGTTTGTCAGCTAGCCTTACCTGGAGAGACTGGACTAGTGGGGAAAAGGTCGCTCGCTCCTCCTCATAGCTGCAGTGAATTGCAGATGCAATTGCACCCCTCGTCGTGTCAATGATGTTTTATCGTCGTCCAAATATTTACATATTGAACTAGGATATCAATCTACATGGGTCTTCAGCAGTGACGCTTTCACGTCACTGCTGAACTCGTCACGTTACGTTACACTCCTCATTGTTGAGCGGACAGGTGTTATAGCCAAACAGACCCGAGGAGGTGTCTGCCAGGTTTGGTCCACATCTCTTTATCGGTCAAGGTGCTGAGACTGGTGAACACCTCTTTATTTATTTGGCGAAACTCTTGTTTACGTCAAGGTCCATGCGTGTGAGAGTAAAAGTTGGTGAAATCCGATCGGTTGCTAGTTCGTCATCTTCCAGGGCGAAAGTCGTTGCATCAGCCTCAGAGTCACGCCCGCCTGGTGGTTTGGTGGTCCCGGCTGGGCGCCTCTCCACCGGAGAAGAGGAAGAAGCCGGTGATAATGATCTAGCTCCTCACACCCACCAACCTGGAGCAAAAAAGTTCGTCTGTGCATGCACACGTAGGTAGCTCAAGAACGCGTGCGTCATTCACTACTACGGAGCTGGAGCAGGAGCTGTCTGACCGATGCGTTACGTAGTAAAGCTCCGGACCAATGGCCCAGTCCTTCCTCAGCGAGCGGATCCCTGATTGGCCCCTCTTCTGCCGGCGTGGAGCCACCTCATTCAGCCACGGAGGTGGAGAAGAGAAGAACGTTCTGGCAGATGGTGATGACTTTCAAGCCCTCGCCGCCAAGCCAAGCCAAGCTTTAAGGCACGTGGAAAGCTTGACTTGGCTTGACTTTGGTCGATGAGAGGATCAGTAGCGCGAGGGGAACCCGAGTGGATCTTGGAAGTTCTGCTGCTGCACAGGTGCCGAAGTTGATTGACGATTGCTAAGTCAAGCCAAAAGGCAAAAGGCTCGGTACTGACTTACATCACTACTGGAAGAGGAGGACGGAGTAAAGAAGGCTGTGGAAACAGAAGTCCAAGAGCTCTGTCTCACTGGAGTCGTTGCCAAAATATTTATCGAAGAGTCTCCGGCGCTCTACGTCGTATTTATTTCGGATATACCCAGGGCAGTCTCGGGATCTCCTGTAGGGGACCGGTGGAAGTCGGGGCGGGTTCGCTTGGTGTCGGTGCTTGCGCTGGCTCCCACGCCTCACCAAGGCGCCCTCATTCCGGCCGGAGTGGCTGAGAACGAAAAAGTGGGCCCCGTGTAGCCCGGCCGAGGCTGTGGACAACAGCAGCTAGATAAGATTGAGGAGTAACACAGAGAAGAAGCCCAGCCGAACGAAGCGCCGGCGTGGTCGAAAGAGCCGACAAGTGACACGCGGAGGACTCCCTTCTCTCGACGCGCCCTTCCCCGGCACCTCCAGGAAGATCCATCTCATCGCTCCCGAGGTCATAGTCGCCGTCTAGTCATTCGTCCGTGATCGATCGATCGATCTTCGCCATGGACGACTCCTACCAGCTGGACTGGGAAGAAATATGCAAACGCTTCGACGTCGACCCCGACAGGGGTCTCTCGGACGAGCAGGTGCAGGAGCTGAAGAAGAAGTACGGCAGCAATGGTGAGATCAGAGGTCGCTCCAGTACTTAAAGAGCACCCGTACATCTCATTCTCGATCGTATCTTCCAGAGCTGCCGGCAGAGGAGGGACGGTCGCTATGGCAGCTAATCCTCGAGCAGTTCGACGACCTGTTGGTCAAGATCCTCCTGATGGCGGCAGCAATCTCATTCGTCCTGGCGTTCTTCGAGGAGGGAGAGAAAGAGTCGATCACGGCCTTTGTCGAGCCGTTCGTCATATTACTCATCCTCTTCCTTAATGCCGTGGTCGGTGTTTGGCAGGTAATGATCTTTCCTTCCCAAGTGAGCGGATAAGCGCGATGCCTGAAAGTGGTGTATTAACGTGGCTTGTTTGTCAGGAACGCAACGCCGAGGACGCCATCGAGGCCTTAAAGGAGTACGAGCCCGAGATGGGCAAGGTAATACGGGCGAACAAGCACGGCGTGCAGAATGTCAGGGCCAGTGAATTAGTGCCTGGAGATATTGTGGAAGTGTCTGGTGAGTGAACCATAGTTAACCAGCCCTGGGAGTCTCGTGCGTAGCATTTTCGTCTTGTTTCCGTCTATAGTTGGCGATAAGGCTCCAGCTGACATCCGCATCATCTCCATTCTATCTACAACTCTGCGCATCGATCAGAGTATCCTCACTGGAGAATCCGTCACGGTGATCAAGCACACGGACCCCATAAAAGATCCCAAAGCGGTAAATCAAGACAAGAAGAACATCATCTTTTCTGGTACCAACGTGGCCGCTGGAAAGGCTCGAGGCATTGTGATTGGGACCGGCCTGAACACCGCTATTGGCAAAATCCGAAAGGAAATGACCGAGGCTGAGGATATCAAGACTCCGCTGCAGCAAAAGTTGGATGAGTTTGGAGAGCAACTGAGCAAAGTATAAGTGAAGAAGTAAATAACAATAGTGCATCTAAGCATTGATTGCAACTTTCATAGGTCATCACTGTTATTTGCGTGGCAGTCTGGGCAATCAACATCAATCACTTCAACGATCCTACTCATGGTGGCAGTTGGTTGAAAGGCGCCATTTACTACTTCAAGATCGCAGTGGCTTTGGCAGTGGCGGCCATTCCGGAAGGTCTTCCCGCCGTCATTACAACGTGTTTGGCGTTGGGAACGAGAAGGATGGCAAAAAAGAACGCCATCGTGAGGTAAGACTGCTAAATCGACAAGTTCCTTGCAGATGAGTCTAGAGTCTTCTTTCGTAGATCGCTCCCTTCAGTGGAGACACTCGGCTGCACCTCCGTGATTTGCTCCGACAAGACCGGCACTCTCACCACGAACATGATGTCTGTGTGCAAGCTGTTTGTTTTCAAGGATAAGACCAACTTTGATGAGTTTGAGGTGTCTGGATCAACCTATGAGCCCAATGGAGACGTCTTCAAAGATGGCAAGAAGATTAAAGGTAGCAATTGCACAGCCCTGGAAGAGATATCCCTCATCTCCATCCTCTGCAACGATTCTGCCATTGACTACAACGCCTTCAAAGATTGTTTTGAAAAGATCGGAGAACCTACTGAAGCTGCGCTTATCGTGTTGGCGGAAAAGATCAACCCCCACGACTTGCCCAAGGTGGGACCTCGGCAGGAGGTTGCCAAAGCCATCAAGAGGGATTTGGAATCCAAATGGAAGAGAGAGCTCACCTTGGAATTCTCGCGGGACCGCAAGTCAATGAGTGTCTACTGCTTGCCTAAAAGCGGCTGGGACGGCGGACGGTTCGGACCGGGCCCCAAGCTCTTTGTCAAGGGTGCCCCGGAGTCCATCCTTGAGCGCTGCACGCACTACCGCGTTGGCGACGCGAAGTATGCTATCACCAACACCATCAAGCAGAAGATCATGAACCGTGCAATTGCTTACGGCACCGGCAGAGACACCTTGAGGTGCCTGGCCTTCGCCACGGGCGACGAACCAGTCGACCCACGGAGTTTCGATCTAAGTAACCCTAGTTACTTTGCAAGTTATGAGACCGGATTGACCTTCGTGGGTGTTGTGGGCATGCTGGATCCCCCTAGGGTCGAAGTTGCACCCTCCATCGACCTTTGCCGCAAAGCAGGAATAAGAGTGATCATGATCACTGGTGACAACAAGAACACTGCTGAGGCCATCTGCAGGCGCATTGGAATTTTTGCGGAAGACGAGGACACCACCGACCTTGCCTTTTCAGGCCGTGAGTTTGACGACTTGTCCCCAGCACGACAAAGGGAGGCCTGCGCTAATGCACGCATGTTTGCTCGCGTGGAACCACTGCATAAGTCTAAGATTGTGGAATACTTGCAGTCCATGAACGAAATCACTGCAATGACAGGCGATGGCGTGAATGATGCCCCAGCGCTGAAGAAGGCGGAGATCGGCATTGCCATGGGATCAGGCACCGCGGTGGCAAAAAGTGCCTCTGAGATGGTGCTGGCAGATGACAACTTTGCTTCTATTGTTGCTGCAGTGGAAGAAGGCAGAGCAATTTACAACAACATGAAACAATTTATCCGTTACCTCATCTCTTCTAACATTGGTGAAGTCGTGTCTATCTTCTTGACTGCTGCTCTTGGCCTCCCTGAGGCTTTAATTCCCGTGCAGCTACTATGGGTCAATCTGGTTACTGACGGCCCACCCGCAACCGCCCTTGGCTTCAACCCTCCTGATCTGGACATTATGACCCAGCCTCCTCGATCATCTGACAAGACGCTTATTACATCTTGGCTCTTTTTCAGGTACAAGACTTTACTGCTCACTACCGTATGCACGTGACAACATGTCTCTGGTCTCTTCTTCCAGATACATGGTGATCGGAGCGTACGTAGGCGTTGCTACTGTTGGAGGCGCGGCCTACTGGTTCCTTTTCGACCCCACTGGACCCCAGATCAATTACTACCAAGTTAGTGCAGTATATCCGTTGTCCTCGAAGGTCTAAGGAATATATCATTGTGCTTTTTTTCAGCTGTCCCACTGGCTACAGTGCCCATTGGAGCCGGAAAACTTCTCAGGAGTGGATTGTAGCGTATTTCAGTCTCCAGTGCCAATGACCATCGCCCTTTCCATCTTGGTGGCTATTGAAATGGCGAATTCAATCAACTCCCTCTCGGAGAATCAGTCTCTCCTGGCCATGCCGCCGTGGAGGAACATCTACCTGTTGCTGGCAGTGGCAGTCTCGCTTGGACTCCACTTTATGATCCTCTACGTGCCCTTCTTTAACGTAAGCGACCACATTTTTTTGTCGTCCAGCACGACCTAATGGCTGCTCTTTTCTCCTTTATTTGTAGGGAATTTTTCAAATTACTCCTCTCAGTCTGGAACAGTGGAAAGTGGTCACCTACTTTTCACTCCCGGTCATCATCATCGACGAAATCCTCAAGTTTGCCGCTAGGAACTTTGTCGGCACGGACTAAAGAACTCGTTTTATATTCTTTAGTAACGTTACTATCTCTAGTAGGTACATCATGCAAAGACTGGCGTGCTTGAGTAAGGTCAGCAACAAATGTCCAATATCCAAGCATAAGTAAGAATCGCGAGCATGCGGTGATGCAGTGTTGTTCTCATACAATTATAATTCGATGCTGTGTTGCGTCTGTAGGATAATGAAATGTTTTTGTTTGTTTGAGTTGCTTCCTCTGTAGTTACTGCTAACAAACAAGAATCGTGTTCGTCTTGTGCTGCTCGTGCTCAATTCTTGGCAAAATTTTGCTGTCAATTCTTATGTCACATACAGGGTGAACATCACATAGCTTCAAGGTGAATCGACTCATAGCTCCACACTATGTGCGCTCTAAATGCACATATGTGGAGCTACATACTTGAACGGGAAGAAACTTTGTCGGGTACGTGCAAGATCCATGACTGTGTTCTGAGCAGAAAAGTACTTGCTCATGACTGTAGGCAAAAAACGAAGTTAACATTCATCTAACTCCTACTGCAATGAAATGGCAGAGGTTGCAAGATGCGAAGCTGAATTGGTTGCCTCCCAGGCCCTCAAATGAGAGGCTGCAACCCTTCTAATAAAGTAGTGGCACTGGTGTTTTGAAATATCTTTTAAACCAGCTGTTTAATTGACTTAATTTTAAAAATTTCACATAAATGATGTTACAATATCTACCTTCATTTCATGTTGCCTTTTTATGAACTAAAATGCATTGACAGCATATAAATCAAGCAGTTACAGAGGTCCAAATCGAACTTCAAGTAGTGCTTTTCAAATTATATAAATTGACCTATACAGTTATACTTCGCTAGTGAAAACTTCTTTTCTACTCCAACTCCAGGTCCCTACTTAGTGTAAATGTTTTGGAGGCAAAAATATGCATGGCGTTGGTAGTCGATTCACTTTAAGTGGGGAGTGCAGATTCAAGAAAATAATGATTACCCTCTGAGACTTCTGTGCTAGTACTAATCCTTGTACTGTTCTTACTTCTACTTTGGATTGGATGGTGCAGTGAAAAGCTGCATGGACTTGTTTGGTTTGGCACCAGTCAGGCTGTCCTTAGACTGAACACGTCCTTAAGCTTGTCCTTCCCTTCTGCTTCCTACTGCTATTTCTTATTTATGCTACCAAGAACTCAGTAAGTACAAGCGTGGGTGTGAGGGGTGCCAAGAATGAGACTTTTATTATCGTCATTACATACATACGTGTTGGAATGCACTTGATAAGCTTTGGTGATCACCAGGCGATAACGATTGCAGCTCCAGCGTTTGACTGGGGACAAAACTGTTTTGTCTTTGCCTCGGGTCTTGTTGGTGTCACTGGCGTGGCAATACCTGCCCAGTCTGACTATGAGGGCCCAGAAGTGTCACTCAAGTAGCAAAAGTGACATGGTAAAGTACTGTAGGTCACATCACATGATTTGTTTTGGCATCTACGAGTACTACGAGTATCTGATATGCTGTGAATGCAGCTTGGGGTCGCTTTATCGGCGTGATGAGGCGCAACTTACCGTAGCTTTTCTAATCGTGAAAAGCCGCCGCTGTTCTTGCGACGCCGGGCATGACGAACGCCTGCAGAGTGCCCCCGGGTCCCGTCTGTAGCGTGTCTCCATCCACCACCCAGCGGGTCTCGCCGGGACTCAGCGGGGACAACCTTAAGCCACGAACTCTTAGGAGTTCTACCCCAGCAGGTTGGCGCTCTCCATTGTTGTTTTTGCTATCTAGAGAGGAGAGATAGCGCAGGAGATCCCTCTTGACCACACCGGCGCGAACAAGCAGGAGCCACAGTGCGCCGTTGGTCGTCTCCGCAGCTGGTGCGAAGCGGCGGCCTCTGGATCCAAACTCGCCGCACAGTAGGTGTACGGCGCAGAAATCTCCTACCTCAGTGATCCACCCAGCATCGTTCGGCAACGGCTCAGGCAAGTCCGGCATGGACGGAAAGCGTGGCCTTGGTCTCTTCCTCTGGTAATCGAGGCTAGTAAAATTGTTGCTATTATTGCCTGTAATCTGAGGTCTCATAAGAGATGGACCCTCAAGCAATGGAAAAGGACCCGAGCGCCTCAGCCTGTCATCAAGCTCCTGCCAACTGCGAAAGTACAGCTGACCTTCAGCCAGCAGGGACGTGTACGCATATTTCGGAGGCGGAGGCTGCTGCATCTTGATGGATGGCAGCAGGGGCTCAGTGCTATCAGCTTCTTCGTCGTTGTCCTCAGTCTTGTTTGTGGATAGAGAAGTGGTTAAATGATCTTGGCCATGCTGGTTCCGGCCGTACGTGTTTTCACGATCCGTAAGTGAGCATGTAGAACAGGTGCGCGATTTACTACGAGTGCGTGATATCGGCGTAGACGAGTTGCAGTTGCTGCCATGGATTGATGTGGTCGCTTCATCGAAGTTCACCGGGACTCTCTTGATCGCGGCCGCGGGTCTTGCCTTCTTGCAGCACTCGGCGGGAAGATAGGATATGAGGGCAGTGCTACTCTTGACGGTCATCACCTGCAAAAGTCCATTCATTATTTGTCCTTGCCGCTGCAGCAGGCGTCGAAGTCGCCGCGGCGGCCGTCGATCCCCTCCGAAGATGCCTCCCTTAATCGGCTCCCAACTAATATATGCTGCTGCCACCCTTGAGGACTCTGCAGTCTGAGCAAAAATGAGGTCGAGCGTCCGCCAGCGGCCTTTCGCAGCCGCCACTATCGTGGCTGTTGCGGCGTCTTGAGCATAAGGTGCAGCCGCCGAACTGCATCTTGCGGCAAAGGCGGCGGATGCGCCATCCACTGGTACAGCCACCACGGAGAGATGTGCTAACGCGTCCTGCCAGTCGGCACGGGCAAAGAGACCGCACAGGAGCTCCGCAGCGGTTCCATCACCGCCAATGGAGAGGGCACCGCGCCACCTCGCCAAGTTCTCTCGCACCAGGAGATCTCTGGCGTGCGCCGGACCCTCTGTCAAGAGCACCTCGTACTTGGTGCCTGCGTCACGAAGAACTGGCACTACTTTTTCTCTGAAAGTGCGTAGTGCGGTACCATCAGCACCGGCTGCTGGGTTTAGGACCACAAGAAGCTTGAGACCAAGAAGAGAAACACCCAGTTTTGAGGGCAGAGTGATGCACGACGTTGATGGGAAAAACATGGTGTGGATAGCGCTCACCCAGCGGTCTTTGGCCTCGATGACTTGCAAGAGAGTTCGGGCTTCTAACTCATCCTCTCTGAAAAGAGCAATTAATGACTTACTCTACATAAGTGCTTCCGGGTATGAGCAAGTGCAGTACTTACGATACGTCTGAAGAAGTCTCACTATTTCTTCCACCTGTGACCTCTCCTGTCCAGTGAAAATAGAGCACCGTCCTCTCACTCTTAACACCAGTGTAAGCGATCAGCATCATCAGTGGCGGACCCATGTCGTATTTGGTGTTGGCCGCCAGCGCCGTGGCCGGCCGGCAGGACACCACCTCGTTGCCCATGATCTCGATGGAGGCAGCGTGAGTTTTCATCGATATTAGACTGGCGCAGCAGCAGCCATTCCCTAAGTGATTGGACCTCCTGCGGCCTTCCAGTTGTTGGTGACAGTGGACAGAAGAGAGCAAGATGCTCTCTGGCGTCAGGGTCACCCTGTAGTCAGCCACTTGTCGTCGCACCCACACGCGAAAAGTGTCCTCAAGAAGTGTCTGCCGATGACTGAAGGACTGTTGCTTCTGCTCCAATCTGGACATGGTGCCTCTTTCTGTCTTGCCTGACTATGGGCAGAAGCCTTTATTATATGCACATTTATCCTCGCACTGCAATTCTTTCTCAAGAAAAAAAACTTTCCCAACACAACCTGCACCGCTGCACCAAACGCGATTGCATTTGCTCTACAGCTTTAAGTGCAATTACCTAGTGGTCGTGTTAAGTACCAGAGGGAGGCCCTGGAAATGCTTGGCGTCAAGGCTTCAGTGTACACAGAGACGCTTTGGTTGTACTTTTTTCAGCCGTCCAACACGTCGATGTCAACTGCACCATCGTACGAGTGGCCGGTCTTGCTACGAGAGGCAGTCACACCAGCCGAGTAAGTCTGACCAAGAAATCCAGTTTTTCCTTCTGAATATATGGCAGAGGAAAATCCTCGCTGAAGATCGCCAGAAGGTGGACTGATTGGTCTCATTTTTACTGCGAGGGGAGGCAGAGAGAGAGGGAGGGAGCGGGGGTATCTGTGGGAATCTCTGTTCGTGTTGTCCTGAATCTCTTCTGCTTACGCGCGCGCGTCAACCTTCTTTATAATTTCACGTGGAGACCGATGATTCAAGCAGGACTTAACGTATCACTGAGCTGGCAGCGAAGCCGTGTACGGGTATAACACTGGTGTATGCGCGGAACATTATTGATATAACGTTCTAAGAAAGAGATTTCCTTGACAGGCATGAGAAATTCACACTGCCAGCAGCGCTTAAACTTCTCTCAGAAACAATTGTCTTTATTTTTTTTTTCGTAACTCGTACGCAATTGTCGACATTGCGAGAACGTTACGATTCTTAGATAGGAATTTCATGCACGGGGTGTCGTAGTCGACGGACTCCACCGTGGACACGATGCATTCTTTCCTCCATGAGTGAATGAACATAGACGAGGGTGCAAAGTTCACTCGATGGACGATGATGAACTATCAGCCAGGACACCTTCAGCGTGTGTACGCAAACTGCGCTGATCCATGAATCCCAGCCACTAATGCACGTTACATATAGACATCCATATTTATAGTATGCTCATTCAGGCATGGGCATAGCATGAAGCACACTTATTTATTTCGCGCTATGCTGCACTTATCAGGAAAGCGTACAGATATTTTGCTGATTGCATTTCACCAAATGGCAGCGATTTTGGCACATTCATGTGTGTTAAGCGGGAAAAACTGCGCCTACCTGAGGGGAGCAGTCTTATTCCTCCGCCTGGGGCACTTTTTTTAAAAAGAAAACGAAAGAGAAAACGTCCAGTGGTAACAACGCAACAGCCAAGAAGGACAATTATCTTCTTCGACTGTGTCTGTGCGCTACCTTTGTGTAATACACACACTATGGCGACCGACGATGAAGAAGAAAAGAAAGTTTGATCGTCGTGAATGCTTCTTCCCTGCTCGCTCAGTCACTGAGGTAACACGAGGTGAGTGTGAAAATGCCTTCTCTCCGTCTGCCCCCCCGTTCGACTCCTCCTTCATCCCTGCCGGCTTCGACCACAACGCCGAATCCGTCGGCGGACTCGTCCAGACTCCGCCAAGGAGTTCCGCGTTGCTCTGGCCAAAGACGTCGTCCTCCCTCACGGCCCTGGACGCGAGGAATGTCAGATGTGAATCTTACTACCGATGTACGAAAACAACGTGCCTTTGATAGTCGAATGACTATTACATTTACTGCATGACTTACTGGAGATCATGTGTGTACGTGCGTGCATGGCAGAGCAGTGACATTGAACTTCACCCACCTCAAGAGGGTTTTTCATGGCACCGAAGATGAAAGTTTTGAAGAAGGCCTCATGTATTTACTGCAAAGTGCCCCTTGGATCTCTTGGCCATTCTGCTCTTGAGGACGTGACCGAGAAATGTGCATCCCGACATGTCACAGAGTAGGTCCATGCTGGAGGGGAGGGGGAATCTGTGGTGACGAATTCCTCCAGTCATGAGTCAGAATTGGGTATTGGACAATGTAATGTTGAATCTTCTTGGATCCTGACTCGAAATGCGTTCGAGTCTGAATCCATTTTGTGATTTTTGTGAAAACCCTGAGATTTGGATCGCATGAATAAATCACACTGACACAAAGATCAGAGTCGAAATTGGGATCACGTACGTATGTAGTGCAGCCTCCCCTATGTGGAGGAGAAGCGGCTTTGGCAAAATCCGTAGTTTCAAACAACATTGAACAGTTTCATTGGACTCATTGACCGTGATCATGAATTTGAACGCCCTTTTCTGCTTTATTTCTGTCCATTGTGTAGAGAGAACGCCCTTTTTCAGGATAGCAATCGCGTTGGTTTGCTGGCCAAGTCTTAAGCAGAGCACCAAGATCCAAAAAGGATCTTGTAGAGGCACTTTTGTGAAGAAGACAACTCTTTAAGATGAAAGACTTGAAGGGAAAATTACCGTATGAGTTTACACTAAGCTCTACGAGCCAAGGTAGAATTTAATTTCCCTGGTTTATTTTCGATTAGTATGGGAGAAAAAACTCGGCAAGAAATTAACGAACTCTTCCTCCGAACATAAATGTACATTTCCTCTTGTCTGTTGAGCGGAAAAATTTGTTCCTTTAATGAGAAATTGGTATGAAACGAGTGTGTTCGTAAAGCAAATATTCATCCTCCGAGCGTTCATTATTCGAGGACCACCTGCGTATGTGTTGCAGCGGTGTCACTGCAGAGTGAGAATAGCATTTCCGTTGACTTATATACTTCACGGGGATATGGATCATTTTTCACTACTCACACTGTACGTGCGTACGTGAAAACTGGCCTCCAGACACCTGGTTTTTCAGCAATCCGTGCATTGCATGCGCATCGTCCATGTGCACACACGCGGGCGCGCGCCTGCCTCTTCATGGACGCGCACCTCAGGTAGTGAAATGGACGTATTTGTGCAAGAAGCAGGATTCTTACGATAAGCATTCATGAAAGAGACATGGAGAAATCGAATTCAACCACCAGGCAATTTCTCCACCGCATTGACGCTTGTGGGGCCTTTTCCACGGAATCATTGGTCATGCGCTCAGGCTATCATCAATTCTATACGTGTTTCTTCAACCTTAGCCTGACAGGAGCCTACTTGTCTTAGAAAAGGGACCCGCATAAAAAACGCAATCACTTACTTCTACCAAGGCAAGTGACACAATGCGTCAGCACCGCTGAGGGGTCCTTTTTCTCCTACACATTGCAATGTACATGCACGTACTCGAGGCCATTTCACTCGCAGATGGCCTCATGGTTGCCGCCCACCCATATTAGCAAATACAACAGATCTCTCTAATAAATGATAATTGATGAGGGATGACGCCTGTAACGTGCGGAAAATCGTGCAGCAAATCTTCTTCCCAATTATCGTCATAATTGCACTCCACGGGGAATAATAAACTGAAAGTGTTGCATTGAAACAGGACGATGAACTGACTGCCAGGCGTTATAGTGATGCAAACTACGTTCACTAAAACAGATTAAAAACAAATGCATTCGTGAGCAAATGCATCCTGATATTGTCGTTATCCTTGGTCTCATAGGGAATACAGATTAGGTAAATTCAGGAGCTCTGGTCCCATTGTTTTTGTGAATGGTATGCTTGTGTAATGAAACTTAATGCATACACACCATCTACCAGTTTCTTCTACTTTTTGTGGATGATGTGCCTCTTGACCTTAATGGTGGGGCAGATCTCTCCGCCTCCCAAGCTGAAGTCCTGAGGCACCGAGGCCCACTTAACAATTGTCTGACCCATGGACGTCGCTGAATTGTTGCCAATGCCAATGGCTTCCAATCTAATTATTATGATGATGATACAATGGAACACGGTTAATAGAGACACTTTGGGACTGCGAGTTTCGTCTCTAATAAGCGTGTGTCTCTAAAACCCGTGTTGATAAAAAAAACATTGTCAAAAAGACAGAAAAAGCTGGAAAGTGACCAGCTTTTGTTCGAGGGTGCGAAACTAGAAGTCCTCAAACCCTCTTTGCACAGGGTGAGTTTGTGTAAGAAGTAAATATGTACTAGTTCTGTAACAGATTGTGGTATCCGTGTTGTCTCTAATAAGAGTAATCATTTATGTAGCAATTTTTTTGTTCCTGGTGTTTTGTCTCTGATAAGCCAAAATCTCCAATAAGCGCGTCTTCATTAAGCGTGTTCCACTGTATTTCTCTATGGCAAGCAAATCCTCTGAAGGTTCGCTCCCTTCCCAGGAATCCCGGGTAGTTGACTTAATTGACGCGAATAAGGCCATGCACTTGTACTGCCTTCCGAACGAGGTTGTCCTAAGCGACGTCAATGAGAGTCTCCACCTTGTTGCCGACAGCACTGACAAAGTTGATGGCGGCGGACGCCTACCAGGACGGCGGGGTTCAGCGCTGATAGCGTCGTCTATCGGCTTCGGCGCCACGTTCTCTCCGCCCGCCGTGATTAGCAGCTCCTTCAGCAGTCCTGTCACACGTCCCAAGCCGTCACAATCCTCAGAGCCAAGGTGGCCTGTGCAAAAAAAGCCACCTTTACCATCTCGCCTAAAACCGCAAACATGCTCGTCCATACCGGGGCAGCAGCAACTTGTGAACATGCTCAAAATGTCAGATGTGTAGGGAAGGATTCTTACTAAAACATCACAGCGGTGGAAGCCGCATCAGTGTACAACAGGGGGGCAACGACGGCCTGATGTCGGGGTGTAGAAGGGAGGAGATGAAGAAAGAGTAACAAAGGTGATACCGAGCTTTTTTTCCCTTCTCCCTTGGCCATGAACCCGCACCAAGCTCACTCCATGTGTATGGGAAAGTGGTGCCCGGTCAGTTCGGACATGTCTTCGATGGACCTACTGTGTACATCGGACTCGTTCAACTAGTGCATGCTACTGCTCATGCGGACCTTGTTCGTGTGAGGAACAAACCTTGCACCCGTACATAACCGTCCGGGTCTTGGACTCCGCCACCCAAAACATGTTTTGCGTTGCTACATGAAGAAGTAACGTTATGACCTGATGATAAAAGCATACATGACATCTATGCATATGAGTGCCTCCTCTAGCACGTGTGCATACGGTAGATGATGAGAATTACAACAAGGTGGATCCAGTGTCTAATCCTGTATCATATAACCGGTGTACGTCAGAGAGAGGACCTGCGGCTACGAAGTGAACGTGATGCGCTCGTTCTTTCTCTCTTCATGCATGAGCATGCACCACGTACTTGCGGTACAAGCAGTTACATGTGTTGTAGCGGAAGCCGAGCAAAGGACGTGTCCTCAGAGCCCTCTCCCCCCCACTCGTCACTGAAGTGCGATCGAGGAACAGTGGAAGCCGCTTATAGCGGCACCTTCGGGGCGGGCCAAAACTCCCGGCATTAGGGGTGCACCGGTTTAACGGAAGACTCAGCTCAAGGCTAATCATGTCTCTCAAGCCATGTGTCAGTTGCTCATTTTCGTCTCCAGGCTGCCTTCGAAACCGCTTCAAATTTCAGAAGAGGACTAAAGTATGATCCGGACTCGACTGTTTAGGTCCAGAATATGTTGGCCCTTCTTAACATTGCTTGCAAAGACCAGGCTTCTAGCTAAGAATGTCTAAAATTCATAGTCCACGTGTGTTGCTGCCGGATCGTCTTGGACCTTCGCTTATGGATCAAGACTCTTTACAAACAAATATCCACGAGTTTGCAGTAATTAAGTCTGCATGCATCGGACAGGATAACTGCAATCATACATTGATTGATACCTTGTACCTGAGTATGTGACAAAGCAACAAAATAACTACGAAAACTTGTACTTATTTCCTATTTCAGGTCGGTTATCAATTTCTTGTGTACCACGAGGATTTCTCTCCTTATCAGCTTGGAACTTTGTGATCATTTGTTGAATGATAAAATACGTTATGCCTTCTTAATGTCCTCCTTTTCCTCTTCTGATGTTTTTCTCTCCTTTGAGGGGTCATTCGACGCAACAACATCAGCAAGGGCGGTCGTCGACGTATCAGTGGATCCGTAGTAAGCCTTTCCCTTCCACGCAGCCTCGTTGTTCAGCATGTCCGCCACTTCCCCAGTTGTGCGCCCCTTTGTCTCCGGCAGATAGATGTACAGGAAAACGAACAGTATCAGCACGATCACAGAAAATGGCAGGAAGGTGAAGTCGATCAACGCGCCAGCCAGGGGTGGAAAGACTAAGGCCACCAGCAGATTGGCGCTCCAGTTAACGACCGTTGCCACCGCCACTGCCGCTGGACGAGGAGCCTGGAAGAAGACAAGGTTATACTAGTATACAGGTTAAGCTTACGCCCAACAGACTTTGTATATAAGTGTCCGTAGCACTACATGCCAGTGTATGATGTGACATACCGTAATTTAAGTACTACTTGTTGCATAGATGCCCCTGCATGATTTTAAGTCAATAGTAGAATCATCATGCGACAGAAAAATGAGAGCGCTTCCTTGCCTGAGTGAAGAGTTCTCCCGTGATGAGCCACGGAATGGAACCTGGGCCAAGTGCAAAGGACACGACGAAGCCAAAGGTGGCCACGATGACAAAGTAGCCGACCCAGTCGCCTTCCAGAGACAACGCCACTGTGATCAAGATGGAGAAAACAACGATGCCGGCCAGACCAGTCAGATGCAGTGACCGGCGACCAAGGCGATCCATCAAGGGAATCGTCACCTGGATGGATTATTCCTTCATGTAGCATTCATTACACAAGCAATACCTGGTCACCTCACCAGGGTCATGATGACCATGAGGGCACCGACACCCAGGGTGGCATATTGTGCATTCTCGTCGGGCACACCGGCATCGATGAAGAACTTGGTGGAGTAGTAGAAAATGGCTACCATGCCGGAGAGCTGCTGTGAAAGGTGCATCAATATGCAGATGAAGAGTGGCAGACGGTAACGGGAAGAAGCCTGAAACATGCACGGGGAATTTAATGGTACTAAGCTAAGCCATAAACGTTCCTGCTATCATTCATGTCATGTACCAGCAGTTCGATTATATTCATCCTGTCCGACGTTCGGGCTCTCTCGGATTCTTCCTGCATTTCCTCAAACTCTTCTTCCACTTCCTCTTGGGTCTCTCGCAGCCTCTCCAAACTCTTCCTACCCAAGGTATTGTTGTTGCGGTTCAAGATCAGATACTTGGGAGACTCCGGCATGAACGGCAACAGGACGAGCTGCCAAAAAGAGGTGTCTACAGCAAGTCGGGTATATGACCAGTGAGAATGCCAAACGCATACTATGCGAGTGCCAACAAACAAATTGCTTCGGTCCACAAAAACCAGAGCTTACCTGTATTACTGCCGGCACCACTCCTCCCAAGGCCAGCAGGAGCGGCCACTGCTGTTCCGACCCCAAAGCGATGTCCAGCCCCAGCGCTTGGCTGCTCAAAATCCCGATGGTGACGGCCAGCTGATTGACGGTGCCAAGCCCGCCCCGGATGCGAAGAGGAGCAATCTCGGTGATGTACAATGGCACCAAACCTGAGTAACACGGAGTGTCAATGCAAGTATGAACAAGCAAAGATTAAGTATGAGGCTCACATTGAACAAATCAAAAGAAGTCACTATTTGTAAGTACATATGTACCTGTGAAAAGTCCGCATGCAAGACCGATGAGGAGCCTTCCGATGAAGAGCAACTCGTAGCTGCCTGCCATCTCGCATACACCCATGAGGACACCGCCGACCACCGAGAGGCCCTGAGTGTACCAGAGTCCACTGCGGCGGCCGAAGCGATCAGCCACGAACCCCGCAGAGAGTCCCCCCATCATGCCGCCCACCTGACAAGCAGAGACGGCGAGGGAGAACAGCAAAGTCACGGTGGCCGAAGAAAAGCCGTCGCCACCCAGGCGAGCCTCATACGAGTCAGCAATAAACTTTTCGATGGACACCTGTGACACAAAGGTACACGTAATGCAAACCAAGACGCTGGTCGAAACACACGCACCACTTCAGAAATCGTGCCGAAGTTGGCACTCAGAGCAGCTCTCACCTGAGGTGAATTGATCACGCCCGTGTTGAAGCCGAACTGGAACATGCCCAGCACGGCCGCGAAGATGGCCTGGATCAAGAGCCCCTTCATGATTCGGGATCTCCTTCCAGCACTCTTCCCTCCTCTTACTCTTCTTGGAGTCTTGAAGACTCGATGATTTCTTCCTCTATCGTTCTCGGCTTCTTAGATGAATGAATTTGTTCGGTTGAGGATGTTTTCGAGAAATGCTCCTCTCACTGTTGGTGCTCCTTGCGATGCAAGAGGAGTTTACCCTTGGCGAAAGCAACTTGGAACATATTGTCTACAGCGGCTGCAAAGCCTCGGGCGGTAAGATGAGGTCGAAGGAGCCCCGCGGCTGACCTGTTGCAGAGGATGGAGTGTTTTTAAGTCCGGGCGAGCGGCGCATGCGCAACACACTATATGGATGGGCTCGCTCAGTTTCAAACTAGGCCGGAGCTAAAATCATTCATAATACCCAGGGGATTAAGTAGTAACTATGCTAAAGGATCATTATTTAAAGATACGTGCTGGAAACTTGCAGCACGTACCCATGTGCAACTAATCAGCTCTGAAGGGTTCATCAAACACTTCTCTAGTGACGGGTCGAATTCGCCCTCTGAGTCAGGCTTCAAATGGCGGTTTTGGCAAAGGTTTGGGGATTCGAATTGGGGAGTTGTTTTCGCACTATTGACTCGGATATTACTGGTAAGTTTTTTGGAGGAAGATTTCTGGCACTTCTTTGTGGTCACAATGGTCACGGCCATGGGGAAGGAGACGCCTAGCAGACGACGATGACGGCGCTTCTTAACGCAATCTAACTCAGGGACAAGAAGTAAGTCTTACTGCTGCTCTCTCATCTATCCCGACCGAAAGTCGAAAATACTTGATATCTTGAGAGAGGAACTGACGAAGAAGATCTGACGGTACTTTACATTCTGTTTGTACAGTTCTATGTTCTGGTTGGTCATGTACTGTTAATGTCCTCTGTGCCGCTCAAAGTTCTGTGAAAACAACAAAAAGGTCTTGAACTTACCTACTGCTTACGCTCTTACTTATATCTGCTTTCGTGCTGTACTCTCACAAATACCACAGTCTGCTCTACCCGCAGACTCGTCAGTGATGGACAAATTCAGGTATGCGATGTTCTTCTTACGTAAGAGGGCCCACGATTCGACGATTTCACAGGCGAGGATTTGCGAACACCGATGCTTGACCCATCAGAACTACTCGACTGTTCAATTACTGCCTGCTGGCCAGAGACAAGTAATTTATCTTTAGTGACCGATACCGGACCGTTCTCCAGCAACGAGGAATACAGTTCTGTGAGCAATCCTTGGCGAGACCATATAAATACAGAAACAAATGTGCTTACATGAGCAAATATGAGAGCTTTTATCTCAGAAGGGAGGTCAATGACAGTGTGCGCGAGGAGCGCAATAGGTATTTACTGCAGACTTTGCCTAGTAGTCTGTTATGTTATAAAAGGGTGCAGAAGTAACGTGGTTTACTTTACGAAACTTACGTGTGCACACATTGTCAGCCGGCGGTCAATGACAACAACGTACAAAAAGCGTGGCAGTATTGACATACGTATGTATATCAACCTACTCACGCTCAACTGGGGTGTGCATTTGCCTTTTATGCATCACCTAAAGCTTGTTGCGATTGAATTTCAGCTCCTGACGATCACTCATTAATTCCTTGAGAGGTGCTGTCAAACCCCAGACGTTCAGGGCAAACGAGACCTGCAAGGAGACGCTGACTCCTCGGCGTCGCTCGACCCCTCGGCGTCGCTCGACCCCTCGGCGTCGCTCGACCAGATGGCTCATTGCTGGCAACCATGCGTAGTCAATGAGCATCTGCCAAGTAGGTTGTCTTGGGGCAGTTTGGGGCACTCTGACACGGGCAGAAGCTCAATGTTCTCTCTTTCTCAGCCAGATGCTCATCATGGCTTATGAAGAGCAAAAGCACTCTTAAGCTCTTTAAGCACTAAGTACAGGCTTAAAAACTTACAAGTGCAGACAGTACACAGTGTGTGACGTAAAGATGGCGGAGGGAAAAATATACAGTACGCGTATTGCTGAAAAGAGTGGAGAGGGGTCATGCGAAGTTGTGCGCGAGAGGGTATAAGGGCATAAAGGAGGGCCAGAGGAGTGACACGGGAGGGTGGGAGGAGTGCCGGAGTAACACTGGATTTACTTCAGTCACTCTACATGCATAAAGAATAGTCACACTAGGGTAACATGTTAAAGATAGCGGCGGTGGCAATGAAAATAGGGCATTCTAAGATGTCTTGAGGAAAATAGAAGAGATTCAATCAATCCGTGACTTGGATAGTGGTAATACCTACGAGTCTGTTGCATGGTGTGACTGACTGCTCCAAAAGCTAGTCATGAGAGTGAGAGCAATGAAAGGTTGCTGCAACGGGTACGGCACCTGCTGGGCAATCTTAAATGTATGCTTTATCGCAAATTCCGTATTCACACTCTAGAGCTCACACACTACAAGAAGTACTGTCTTCAGACGATGTATGGTCAGTGTTGTCTAGAGGATTCGAATGAATTCTTGTCGAATTGTTCGTCAGGAGAAAAAAGCGCCGTTCCCTCCTAGCAATACAGGGTGACCAGTATGTCTTACAACGGCTTAGATTTCTCGCTATAACTTTTTTTTTTAATTAAGTGCCTTTCTTTCAAGGCAACATCTGATAGGTCAATGAGTGCTGATCAATGTTTATATCATAATTTTGGCACTAATCTCAGGAACAAGGCATCAAAATAGAGAAACATGAGGCCATAATTGACCTCCATCTTGCAGGAGAAAGCTGCAGCAAGATTGCCCTTAAAGTCACCAAAAGCACTGCCTTGTACACCATGTTAAAGGCATGAGGAGACCAAGAGTGTTGAAGACAGGCCAAAATCAGGACGGCCACAATCAGTTTGGACCAAGAAACTGATTGAGGCCACATGAGCCAAGATTTCTCAAAACAGACATCGCTCCATGAGGCAACTGGCCTCAGAGGCCAAGGTGAACTGCGAATCAATGCGCAAAATCATCTGTGAGGACTTAAAGATGAAGCCTTTTCATCTGCAAAAGCGCCAGCTCCTCAGTGCTGCCACAACAGAGAAGAGGCTGATCCAGACGAAGTTGCTCCTCAAGTGGGTGAAATGTCATATGCGGACTTCGATAATTTGGTCCGATGAGAAGATTTTTACTGTTGAGCAAGCTTTCAACAACCACAACGACTGGGTTTTGGCAAAAAATCTTAAACAAGTTCCAGTCAATGAAAGGAGTGTGTTTCCTCAACAGAAACCAGACTCAGTGGTGGTCTGGACTGGCATAACCTCATGTGGCAAGAAAACACCTTTGATCTTCATCCCAGAAGGCATAAAAGTCAACCAGACTATCTATTTGGACATGTTGCGGACAAAGGTGCTTCCGTGGGCCAACTCTGACCAATGAGATGAGTCATATCTCTTCCAACAAGACGGTGCACCCTCGCATACAGCCAAGAGGGTACAAAGATGGTGCAAGAAGTCTTTTCCAAACTTTTGGTCCAAGGAATTGTGGCCCCCTTCCTCTCCAGATCTTAATGTTATGGACTTTGCAATTTAGGCCATTCTGAAGAGGAAGGTGGGTGTCAAAATCTATAACAGTGTCAACAGCCTCAAGACAGCATTGGAGGTTGCATGGGCTGACCTCGACCCAGAGGTCATTCATAAATCATGCACTGCAGTTTGTGGGCGTTTGCAGGCAGTGGTGAAGGCCAAACGAGGCTACATTGAATAAAAGCTATGTAACTTTATGAATTTGAGGTCACTCAATCCTTTCTTGCTAAATAATTTTTTGTACAGCTAATATTTTAGGAGTTATTAATGAATTGCCACATTCTAAGACCTGCTGGCCACCCTGTAGTTATGAAAGCGGTAACGCCTGTAGGTCCCACTGTGCAAAATCACCTTGTGTAACGTCTCCCCTTAGGTGAGTTCTTGTGCTGTCAGCTGACCAGGGCGTCATCATCAAATTCTCTCGCGGATACTGAAGACTTCAAACAGTGTAGGGTGCTTTTTTTACTCAAGGGTGTAGTAGGGGAAGTTGAAGAAAGATGCTTGGCGATCGCCGTTTGGAGGTCAACGAGGACCTGATTGTGGTTGCACTTGGGTGCATGAGGACGCTGCTCAAGCCAGGCTGTTTGGCGCATTTGAAGCATGATCGCTCTCGATTGACGTTAAAATAATGATGAGTACTTACGGTTATTGCTGATGTCAAATAAAACATCAGTCCGGTCTTGGATAACGCTGACTGCATCTCGTAGAAAGAGCAGCAAGGAAACAGCTACCCAGCTGATGACGACTACCACAGGTTTTGGCTACCAGACTACCACAAGTTGAGTTTTTAAGTCAAGGGGCCCTGTACTACTGAAGGGAAAAAGTGAGGCTCTCGCTGCCACCTTCATTACATCCATTTTACTGATAGGTCAATTGAGATGGCTCCTGCTGATGCAGTGTTGACCTGAGAGCTACCAATTTTGAAGGAGTTGTCAATGGGCTCCTTGAAACTTCCTTAGGAACAGCTTACCCCTGGCTCAGCACTGCTTACCTCTCCAGAGCATCCAATGTCCATCAGGAAGAGCACAAAGAGCTTGACCAACGTCGTCAATGTCCGTGGAGAAGACAGCCTGATGGCCTCAACCAGAGTTTTCTTTCTTGAAGTCTTATTGGCAGAAGAGACAAAGCATTAACATGCTTGGGCATTGATGGACATGATAAAACAGATGGACTAAACTGCATCGACATATTCATTACTTGTGAAAAAATCTAATAGGACAGCGTGAATACGAAGTCATCACCTGATTTTGGAGGGCCACAGCTCTGCTAACTGAAATCTCAGGTAATGAAGCTTGGAGGGACTACAGACCCCTTTGTCATTACGTGAGCACTGTCAAATTGTAAAGGCCACCAGCACTGAGGAGGTTCATATGATCCCGCAGGAGCACCTCAGGCTCGCCATAGAGAAGATTAAAACTAGCCTCACAGAGTAACTAGAAGTGGTGGTGAGCAAGTCGAAATTGAAATCATATCATAATGGAGTTTTGTCTGTCTGTCTTGGACCCCCCTTTCTTAACCTTCATACTTCAAAAATAAAATATGGCAGATGAAAATTGAGCAGCTTCTTCCTCGGGTAGATCACAGCAATGCCAAGAAGAGGAAACTGGCATTTTTCTTGCTGGAAAAACTGAGGAACGCCGGTAGGGCGGATAGTAACATGTCTGTACAATCCACTTCTGTAAAATCAAACATCTATAAAGGAAATTTCTTGCACTGAGCTACACTAAAAAAAAAAAGGTGACCGCAGTTCCCTAATGCCACCAACATTCCTTGAGTGTGACTTCGGGAAGTTGAGGTATGACTCCAAACTCAGGTGATGACCTAACCTTTGTACTCACTCTGTACAGGGTGATTTAGAGTTGGCTGCCTTTCAACTGTGACTATAAAAGCATACACAGAAATAGAGGCATTAGGCTTACCTTGAGGATTCTTTTACAGAGAAAGACATTTCTATGCTTCATTCTCAACGCTTAAGAAGAATCATTAAAGCTGAGATGGCAGCTGTTTTGCTTGTTGACTCGTTCGTTGCTCACGGTTTGTCAACAGCGAAGTCAGCCAGTCTTTCTTAGTGATGCTTACGAGCCGGCTTTTTAAGGCTCGAGCCGAGCCGAGCTAAAAAAAACTCTGGTTCGTGCCGAGCCGAGCCAGCCATAATATCTGTAAATCTGGACAAACGCATTTGGGGCACCAGCACTGAAGCTGTGACCAGTAGTATTTGACAGAAAGGACACAGACATACATTATCACGTTCAGAAATTGTTAACTCATTCTTGTGACTTGTGGTCTCTTAGAAATTTCCATTCAGAAAGCCCAGGAAAGCTGCATCAAAGAGTTACTCTAAATTATATGTATACTGTACTACATAAACGGCCGAGCTAAACATTCGGCTCGACTCGTACTTTTATGAGTTGAGCCCAATTCGTAACCATCACTAGTCTTTCTCGAAACTACCCAACCTCTGTTGCAACAGAAAAAAAACTTCCAACGATATTGATATTGCTTCTTATGATGCTGAAACTCCAGAACGACGCATGGTTTTCTAAGAAGAGCTAATGCGAACTCACCAGCTAATATCCTGTAGAATTGAAGGTATAGTTGAAAATATGATTTGGTGAAGTTGCACAAAGTAGCTTTTTTGCTCCGATACGAACCGATCCTCAGAACTGACGCTTATTTTAGTTTGGTGAAAGAAAACTACTTCCATGCAAAAGCGTCTTTTTGCCACTCCCTGTCCTGATCCGTCGAAGTGCACCGAGACACAAGTGTGTAGTAGGGATGTCTCCGAGCTGAAGTCGCGTCGAGCTTGGAGTGAGGGCCTCGGCTCGAACTCGATGTCTGCGGCTGGCTACGGCTCGGCGGGATACACGCAGACCGCTTTTCTTTGTAGTTGATTTGGCCTGGAGAACTTGTCTACTTGTTTGCCTTGTTTCGCCCTCAGTCTTTTGGGTTTGGCAGAGCCCATCAGAAACCACTTTTGATGAATCAGATTGTGTCATGCCAATTTTGACTCATACTCATAACCGCACACTCATACTTACATTCCATTTGTAGAAACTGGACCTTGTGTATGAACAAAAGTGCGTAAAGTTGGGGCCCAAATCTGATGTTTATATTGTCAACTTTGTCATTGTCCGCATTCTGTTATTTCGAGCCGAAAGTAAAGTTTTCGAACCAATTTTTAACCAAGTCCGAGCGAGGGTCTTAAAAGCTGGTAAGTTTGTACTGGAAGCTTCCTGTACTGCACTGCAGTACAGGTCGCTTATTGTGCATTTGAGGCCAACGCGCGCTCTAGAAGCGGCTGCGCACTTTCACCGAGCAGGGAAAAGTGACCTTTATCGCTGATGTAATGTACACATGCGGAATAATGAACGGCAGTCTCGTGGCCTACGACGTCGGCTCTGGAGAGGAGGAGAGCGACGAGGAAGAGACCCAAACTACTCCTCCGTCCAGCGGAGAAATGATAGAGGCCATGAGGCTGTTTTAAGGGGGCTCGAGGTCAGGATGTTTGAACACTCTGTGCTACTGCGCCAGTTCGAAAAGTCGGTGGAAGCCTCCTTGCTGAGCTCTACTGCAAGGCAATGGACAATTCATCGATGTATTTTTCCCCGTACATATGTAAATAAAAAAGTGAAAACATCCTTTGTCATACATGAGTTTTGCGCACCATATCCGAAGATTTTTGCTTAAAAAATGCTGCTGCGTCTGTTACATTAAGGCTTGGCGTCAGAGCCTCATTCCTTGTGTCGCACGTGATCATATGCATCGCGCGATACAAGCATTGAGGCACTGAAAGCGTGTGCAAATGACTCGCACCGAAACTTGGAGCTCGACACACATCCCCAGTCAGTAGATGCTGGCTGACACCACTGCTGCAGCTAATGTTTACGCAGCTGCTGGGCGCTGGCCTGGACCACTACTAAGTCTGTGCCTGGACCTAGGAACGCCTGTTGACAGCAGACCAGTTGACCTTCAAGGGCACGTAGGGCTGGCTGTACGTGAGCGTCATTCTCTGCGGCACCATCGCAGCAAGATCATCATCAGTGAGTTTTCGTACGCACACACGTGCTACGTCTCTACTTCTAAGCCCTCAATTAAAAGTTGTGAGCTCAACACAATCAATCGTATTTACTCTAGACACTATTCATAATTCAGCGCGTTTGAGTGCTAAGCATTCTTTCAAAAGTTTGAGGGTGCTCAACAAGTGGTCTGCTACCTATACGAGTCTTTGTGTACAGTCAAAAACCAAGAACAAGGTTTGAGCTACTACTACGAGCTACTAATATGGACACTTCTAAGGCAAGTCGCTCTAGTGCAAGTGGAAGAACTCCTGGAGAAGGAAGACACCAATGCCACATTTCTATTTTTGTATTCTCCTAGTCGACTCCAGTTTTGAACAAAAATACATGGTACATCGTCTTCTCTCTTAAACAGTTTGTCCTCTGGACTCGACACACGTGGGACACGGACACACACATGGACATGCACACGGGCTTAACTTGGGGGGGGGACATTTTCATGAAGCAAAGCACGAACTTTTTTTCTTGAGAAACAAAGGAGGTGATCCATGACAACGACACACCAACAGTTTTCATAAACCTTCACTTTTACTCTAAATTTCCCCTGGTTATATTAGCCAGTCTCTCTGACACTCCTGCCTGGCGGCTCTATGAGCTGGAATCCCCTCCCACGCGGGCTAATGGCAAGAGAACGTCTCCAACGTGCAGTAGGATGCTTGTAAAAATATAGTATGCACATAGACTATACTGTTGATCTATCTGTAGTACACGGGTTAGGTAATAAATTGTACAGTAAGTGTGTAGTGGGAGAGTATTCTAGTTTTCTTATAGCTGGCATTTATGAGATGCAAGTTACATACTGCACTTGACTGAACTGTTAGGATGCAGGAAGAGGTTAGGAAATGTAAGGAAGTTATGAGTCCGACACGAAACATCTACATAGCTGAGTTGCAGCAACTCCTCCACTAGAGATAGGTAGGTAGGTAGATAGATAGGTAGGTAGTTCGGTAGATAGAGAGAAGGAGCTGGCTGTCAAGTTACAGACGCACATCCTCATCGGTACATTTAGCAGCACATCAGCCTTCTTCATCTTGTTCCACTTCAACAGCTCAGCATGCAATCGCTCTCGTACCACACAGTAGTTGAAGCACAAAAAGCTAAGGACGACGGGTGGATGATCACAGCTGTTCACTAGCACAATTATATAAGCTTTCTTAGCAGGCAATGTGAAAACCCGCTTCTCAAGACTAGAAAAAGATTTCTCTGGTTTGACGTCGGCGATAGGTACGTACATACGAAGGTGGACACGATCGTTTCAAAAGAGCTAAAGACCTCCTCGAGACAATACTGAATTGTGTTTGTATGTGTTACTCTAATGCCTGCTCCGTGACGGCCAGACTCAGCTTGTGCAGGTCCTGCTCCAAGGAGTCAGAACCGTCGTCGCTGCCGCAGCCAGAGCTGATGCTACCAGCCACGGCGGCCGTAAGAGATCCGCTTTTGTCAGCAGCACCCATATGTTGTTGGTGTTGTTGCTGAGGCCTCTGTTGGTGCTGGTGTGGCTGATGCTGGTGGTGATGCTGGTGGTGATGCTGCTGAGATGGTTTGGCGCTTTCCACAGCTCCAGCCAGTGCCGAGGAGTCCCTGTGGAAGAGCTCTCCAGTGATTGAAGAGCTCCGGCGACTGCAAGAGTCAGACGAAGACGCCGACGACATGGACGAATTCCTCCTGTAACTGTAGCCAGAATCCCACGAGCTGGTGGATAAGGTAGAAGCTCTTCTTGACAGGGAGGACGACGACGATGAAGAGAGAAAGACCGCCGCAGAGGGGGAGCAGGCAGACGACGTTAGGCTGTGGAGAACCTCGCTGTCGACCAGAGGTGGCTGGAGTAGAAGTAAAAAAGAAGACCATTATGTTAGGCTTTGCCCCCTGCAGCAAACAGTGAGTCAGCCCAGTTGGTGTCATCGACGATGAGCACGCAGTCGGTGAGACGGACGAGCATATGTGCTTTCTTAAGGTTCTCGCCATCAAACACTGCGTCTCTCAGTAGCGGTAACATAACCGACAAAAGTACGACTATGCATAACTAATGTAATGCATCCAAATTTCTCCTGCGGTGATGAGATCTCGTAATGCACAATCGTCGTTGTTTGTGCCGATTCCACTGAGTTCCAAATCCACTGTGCACGCATTATGTACTAAGGACTATGTACTACTACTATTCACGCGAGGAATTGCGCACGTACGATGCTTTTGTAGCCGTTAAAACGTTGACAGCCAGTGTAACTATTCTACTCAAACGTACGAATCTGATAATTACAAGTAGCAGTAGACTCCTGCTCTACTGCGAGAAGACTCGCAGTAGAATTGTGATAGGGTGTGTAGTAGAATATCACTCACAACGCAAAGGTCGCATACATCATCGTATTCCACTCTTGTCCTAATCACTAGGGTACAGCGTGTAGGCACAATACATGCTTCAATGCTGTACGTGCGTTCAGAAATTGCTGACAATGTCAACACTTCTCTCCTTGTGCGACGCAATACTAGCGCGTGCGATATAGCGGTATATGCATTATGTTGTATATATCTTTGCATAGCTGACGTGATCAAGGTGCCTGGGAAAGTTCTTACCATCCTGTGATCTCCTTGGTAGCTGTTTCTCTTTATCTGAGGGTAAAGCTGGAGGCTGGAGGGCGGGTTGATATCCGGCACCGACCGCCTCTGCACGGGTCGGTCGGGAAGGAGTCCCCCTAGTGTGACCGAGACCAGCCCGGTCGAGCAGACCACTGGATTCATGGCGCCGGAGCCGCAGGTGCTGACGGGACCGGCCCTTCCTCCGCTGGAACAACTGAAGGTTTGGAAGGACATTGGGGCGGGTCCGCGCGGGAAGAGTTGGGGGCCGCCAGCGACCCCCTGCGGAAGTGGACACCCAACGCTGGCTCGACGGAGGCCCATCGTTGATCTGTGAACAAAACGCCAACAATCTAGATCGATGTAGAACGTCCAGAGAGACATCGCATGCATGATGATGACAGGCGACCGCCATTGTTTAAGGAAATGTGACTCTGCATCTTTGGGCATCAAGCTGAGTCTGTATCTTGTGCCGGGTCCGTCAGAATTGATAAACTCGGGTAAAAGGCCAAAATGAGGCCTAACAAAATTGAAATTTGAATTCATCGTTATTATGTAGCTCTATTGTCTCAGAACCTCTCGAGTAAACAAGACACCTTAACAGCCATTCTCAA
>JAAUXU010037590.1_pt1 | contig 57429 bp, 64 predicted proteins | sample 7278151 | NCBI WGS metagenome assembly JAAUXU01 (sample SAMN14350113, study PRJNA611818) | marine sediment metagenome | isolation source: surface marine sediment (1.8m) | place: French Polynesia: Moorea | collected 2018-08
CTTAAGTTATCTGTGAAAGAGAGGACCACCACGACAGCTGACTTTTCGCCTCAAAATCCTCAGAGCGAGCCAGGGCAACGTTCACCTTCTCCCTCCTTTATTTTCTTTGGTAACTACTAAGTCTGTGGCTCAACAAACCCGGCAAGCCCAACTGGGGCTTGAGCTGTCAACTGGCAGCCTGCTGCCATCACTGCCTCGAACTGGGCAGAACAGAAGAGTGTCAGGAATCATGATCAGCCAGTTCCAAAAGAAACAACACTAGTGAGCGTGAAGTGCATGGTGACGTCGAGGCGCATGGACAGCGTGAAGTACGTGGTGGACGAGGAGAGAGTGATTAATAGAGTTCTTCCACGCAAAGCCGGGTGCAGGTTCAGCAAGTTCGTACATAATAACGATAATTTCGCGCTTTTTTTTGAGCCCAAGAAAAGTACACGTATGTCACGCTTTTTCGGAACAGACGGGCCGTACTGGGTCGTGCACAAAAATCTGGACATGCAATAACTTCAAGAAATCCTAAAGGAGGGGCCAGTTTTTCTTCTGAAACGAGATACGGTACACGAGGGCTGAAGTCAAATCACAACATTTGAGATTTGTCAATTCCCTACCAACAATGGAGGCAGCTCCACGAATAACAATCTCTGAATTGCACCATGTGGGACACAGTGCTGCAGCAATTAACAACATGGCGTCCTATGCAAAGTCCATTGTACCATACATGATATCGTATAACATGACTGGACAGAAGCACAGTGACCGAAAGCTCAGTCCTTGCTCTCTGGCAGGCCTGAAAAGGCCTATCGAGGTGACACCAGACACCCCCGTATTGCTACTGGCCAAAGAGAGGTGCCTAAACCATCACTAGGGCTGACAAATTTGATCTGGGAATGACATCCTACTGAAGAGGAAGGCACCACAATTCTCGTCATAAGAATGAAGAAGATTAGGGCTGAGCACCGTGTCAAGATCCTCAATGACTTGAAGAGTGGATTGTCATCACAGAATTTTTTCTGTGATCTTCACCATAGACAGAAGCCACAATTCTCAGAATGACAGGTACACTGCTGTGAACAAGAGCCACGTCCCCTTCATCTGCAGGACCAAGAGTTCTGCTGTTGTCATGGTCTTCTGCATTGTCAGCAGTGAGGGCCATGTCACGAAGCCACTTCTTTGGCATGGGTGAGAAATGCAAGGCCAACAACTACCTAGCCTTCCTTAATGATGTGGTGGTGCCTAGGATGAAAAAGATGGCAGGGATGAGTACAACTTCCAACAGGAGCGCAACTGCCCCATGGGACCAACATCATCCAAGACTTCGTCGGGGATGCTGCTTCTGGCCATGAAAGTCTTGGCCTTCAAACAGCGCTGACTTGACTACTCTGGATTACTACTACTTCTTGGGGAAGTTGGACAGAGTTCTGTTGAGTGCCCTACAACAACAAGCTAAAGTCTACTGTCAAGTGCAGGGTCGTTGCCTGTGATGCAGCAGAGATTGCCAATGCACGCAGATCGTTCAGGTACAAAATTGAGTCGGTCATCGCAGCAGATAGAGGGCGTATTGAATGACTAGCTGCCTCATACTCTGTATTAAATGTATATCACTGGCAATTTGTCCTACTTGTCCTCCTTTACCATCTGGGTTGAGTTGCTCTACAGGGGCGTCTGCATCAAATTTGGTACTGCGTAGTGTGGATTTTTGGTCCGAGTTTTGAGCTTTGGAAGACCTCAAGTTGTTCGATCCCGACCTGAAGCCCTCAGTTGTGGATTGCAACCACTTTTGATTCGATCTTGGCATCTGCACGACCGACTGCAAGACCGATTTGATGTAGACACACCCCTGTATGTGCACACTGGAGCGCAAAAGTCGACATCCCCCCCATACGGTTCTTCGAACATTGTTTTCCTCATGATCTTAATATTCGTAATAAACGTCTACTCTCGAGCTGGGCCAAAGTCCCACACTATCCTAAGTACACTCATTTCGAGATTCCGTGCACTGAATTTCCACCTGCGCCATGTTTTAACCTACTCTTTATCTGCAAAAAACACATCTCGAGCGAGATGAGACACTTGCTGTACTCGTTACGTAACCGAACTCCTTCAGTTTAAGGTGCAGCAATTAATTTTTTGAGCTGCTGTGGCCGCGATAACATTGAGTGTGACGATTGCACTGTGAGATGGTTGTGCAGAATGGGTCCGCTGAAGTTCCACCCACGTAGTACAAAAGTCTCAATTTCATGCCCAACAGTTGGGACGCGCATGCGCACGAAACTTCGGGAGCCCCAAAGTTTGGCCCATGAGCGATCCCCAAACAATCAGCCAACGCCCCCTCCCCCTCCCTCTCATCCCTCCCCCCCAAAAAGAACCCTAATTGCCACCTCACCCAGAAAAAAATGGGTATCTTGTGTAACCCAACCCAGCTTTTTGGGGGGGGTCAAAAATGAATGACAGAGATAAGCTTTTGACTCATCTTCTGTGTGTGTGGAGCTAGACAACAGCCGAAATTGGTTACCCCGCTCATGACGCTTTTGATATAAGGCTATGAAAATCTTCAGCGTCTTTCTTTGTGCGACTGCTGCCAAACCGAAACAAAAAAAAAGAATGAGCAATTTTTACGTGGGATCGGACATTAAATCAAAGCTTATTGGGATTTTGGCACCACACACACGTGCTCAACAAAGTCGGGACGATCCTCTCTGGACACCAGAGCAAAAATATGCACTCAGCCCTGCAAAATTGGTCACAACACACTAAAGGCTCCTGTGAATTTAAGGTTGGCACAAAGAAATTTTCCTGTCTGATGCTCATGAGCAACGACCTTCGATCCGCAGCACAAATTTGCCGTGTTTGTGGCATTCCTGAGCGTCATTGGCATGAGACCAATTCCTCGCTCCTGACCCATTTTCATCGTTAGCCCATCCCCCCCAAAAAGATGCCCAATTTGCGAGTACATTGAGAGGGAGGGATGGAGGGAGGGACCCGGGGGATATGCCAAGAAAGAACAAAGGAGGATCGTGCAGAAAAACAGAATTTGCATTGTTTGTTGGCCACCATCTTCTCCCACACAACAGAGGAGCTCTTGAACAGCACACTGGATAAAAGGGGTTAGGCCCACAGAAGGCCTATTTATTGCTGAAAAGGGAAGGGGGAGGATTTTTTTATTCGGGGAGACGCATGTGTAAAACAAGGATGGGGGGGGAGTGGGTGGATGGATTGGGACACCTCTTCTCTTCGCGGAGAAAGACAATAAAAGAGCACGTGTGTCAAAGCCTTCTCAGTCAGACAAAAATCGTAAGACCCGCAAACATCTGACAAAATAGTGCATTTCTTTTTCTGATTTTGGCAGTAATGTGTTCTTCTTTCATTGTCTCTGCTCTGTTCTTGTCCTAGAGGGACGAGAAGCTGAGTTTTGGGCATCATTGAGAGCCAAATTCGGCACTTTTGGGCACTGTTGCTTTGCTGACATCGATTAAGCCTACCTAACCTTGGCCAAAGTTTGCCTGGAGGATCGAGCTGACATTTCTTCCGAGCTTATGCGTCGGCTCACTTTGATGTACGTATGAACAACAGGCAGGAACGTTGCACGGTGGGCACAGCACTGAGAGACTCTTTTCAAAAACCCGTTCGTAACCCAAAAATGCAGGTAATGTAGCAACCCTGACTATTGTGTGCTGTCTTATTGCCTATGTTTATGATATGATAAAGGCCGCTATTTGCGGCCTGTCTTGAACATGTCTGCAGTTCTCACCGCGCGGAGCCATTTAGGACCATTTTTTGCGCTGTTGCGCGAAATGCGCAAAAATTTACACCCAGCGAAAGCAACCGCTTTTACAATACAAGGTGCCAGGCAACCTCTGGACATTGTGTACCTTAAGTGAGGATGCTTGTGGCAACCCTCTACACTTCAGCTCCGTGACAGATTCTGCCGCCGAGGCAACTTTGAGGAGTGAAATCATGAATGGTCAGACACATTTCCTCGTTTTCACGCTCCAAGTGACAGAAAAGTGACCTCTAAGGAGACTTCCTTCGTCCATGGCTACTCTGACTATAGGTTGACAGGAAGTGACTGGGCAGAAAGCGGTGACAGCCAAAAAAAGAATCTTCCTCAACAGCAGGAAGTGACGAAAAAGTTGTCTTTTACAAAATTGAGAGAAGCATGCGAAGAAAAAAGTGAAGCTTCCTGAAAAACTGAGCATCGAACAACCTCACCTTGAGGTAGCATGAAGAGACTTGATGATTTTTCTGTCCCTCGGTGCACGTGTGTTCGCCACGTACGAAGTACTGAAGATCCACCAATCTTGATCAGTGTCGGAAGTGGCAAACCTGACCTGTCACTGTCCACTGAATGGACCTTGGAATGTACCTATCAGACCTGACAAAACCGTCCCCCGCTAGGTGTGACTTCTGATTTGCTCTGCCCATTTATGCAGGACTTCATTTCAAGTCACTCTTATACAAGGTACCCAAGATGAGTCAGGATTGCACTGCAGAATTCGCTCACGCTTCTGTCACAGCGGAGGACATTTTCCTCCAATCTCTGGTTCAGCTGGTAAATGGAGTCACCGACAACAGTGACCAGTGCAGACCTTGCGTTTAGTCATTACAGTGGGGTAAGATGGCCTCCCCACACTGCACTGACAGCTTTTTAGGTAGAATCTTTGTGTGGAGTCGGTCATCCAGACAGTGATTGACACATTTTGCTGCTAAAAGTGCAGCTTCCCTAGAATGCGCCAATTTCCCCCTTTTCAGTGTTTTTTTCTTGATGAAAGGCGCTGAAACTTTCTGCGGGTGCTGCTACACACCCTCCAGAGTATCCTAGGACTTTCTAATGCAAAACGTTTTGCGGTGGATCTCATCGATGTGCAGGATGACGATTTTCTGTAGTATCCTTGAGCTTCCGCATTCTCACTCCACACTCTCGAAAACGAACAGGAAAGTATGTTCTCCATAGCCCGCGAGCCCGATAAGTATGTTCTCCATAGCCCGTGAGCCCGATCACGCCCAGCCCCACCCGGCCCGAGCTCGCAAAACATCAGCTCTAACTTCGTGGTCTCTCTCTCTTTCTCTAGCTCGAGATGTGTCTTCTCTCCTAGCTGCTACCTTTTAACTCGAGGCCCATCGCTGGCCAGCTGGCCAGGGACTCGGTCCAGAAGTCGCGGTACTGGTGTCAAGTGTCACTACTCCTGGTCCAAGCTGCATACCAAGCACCATCTTCGATCGCCTCTCGCCAGTGGATCGCGTCTGAGATGCAACATGACGCCTACGCTCCGTTTCGTGTGGTGTCTTCGTTCAACGCACTGAAAGTGGCACTCGACAGATAGTCGACGGTCGACTGGCACTAGTGCATTGCACAGTGCTACTATGACGCCTTTGCACTACAGTCGATTCGCGATATGACATCTTGTTCTCGCTACGTATTCTTCGCTGCTGACCGATTTTTTTACTCCAGACGAAAGCTGTAGGATCATTCTCGCTATATATCTCGCATCTTAAGGCCCGCCGACCAAAAACACGTTGCGTCGAGAATCGACTGTACTCGCTACAGCAAGAATAGAATAACATAGCTTCAGCTCTAAATACCAAGTCCCGTCATTGAAGAACCGTTCCCAACTGTCGTGCCCAGCGACACGCGTCTAGTGGAAGGCAAGTTTCTTTTGTCTGGCTCTACACATGGCGGGCCCTTCTCAAATTCGTAGAGACAAAGAATGAATGATTCAGAGTCCACCGTGTAGTTTATTCCATGTTCAGAAAAATATACTTGTACTTTAAGCGAATAAAGTCCTCCATAAAACAGTTTAAACGTATCACATGTATGTAATTGTCTTACACACTCCTCTGATAACACTCTTTACTTTCAGCTCAGCATCCTCCTATGCTTCTTAATGATTGTGACTAAGTAGTTGAGCACAGATGCCGGAACCAAAATGCTGCCGTGATTGACGGCCTCGTCGTTTGTTAACTGGATGCCGATCCGCTGGAACGCCTGGTGCATCCTGGACAGGGCCGGACCAAAGGCTGAGGCCACAGTGTCAACAAATAAGAGTCCAGTTGTCCTCCGACCGTCGACTTCGGCACCGTTGGCACTTCCACTGCTGTTCATCCTCTCCTCGGCCGGCGTGATCAGGCGAGCTTTCAGGCAGCCCAGCCTGGAAGCGTTTACGGCAGAGAAGTCGCCACCCGAGCTCAAGAGATCTCCATGCATGTTCAAAACCTCATCTGGAGATGATAATTAACGGTCCTGCCTCATTCACGAAACAAAAGCCAAAAAAGGGACAGTCGCATCTGTACCCGCGTACACTCATTTACAGGGTGGCTAAAAGTAACGCAAGTTCTGTTACTGCCATCATGCATTTCTGGAACCTTCCCCAACCCACTAAAAGATTCTTGAACTATGTAGCGTTTCCACACTGATAAAAACTTACTTTTGTGTTCAGGAACTCACCTGGAGACATGCAGTCGTGGTACAGGTTTAACAAAAACTCTTCAACCAGAACCCTCATCTCATTCATTGTAAGGTCTGAGCACAAATACAGGACTCCGGTCTCCAGGTCCTGCTCCCTATACACGACATTGATGACGCCAAGGTCATAGACGCATCTGGCGTCTTCCATGCACCCCTCCTCAGAGAGCAAGTGGACCAAGCCGCGGGTGCTTGAGTAGTCGAGGAGGGCAGTCTTCAGCTGGCCACGCACGAAGGGCAGGAAACGATCCTGAAAGTAGCGTGGCTGAGCACAGGATTCATTTTAACACCCACCCATACGAAAAAGTGCAAGTGTCATATTTACGTGTGTGCCTTGTATGTATGTGTGTATGCATGTGGGCGGGGAGGGGGGGGGGTCGAGCGTACAGCGTACTTTTCTCTCTGTTCAGCTTTTGCGCTGGATAAAGACTAACGTAGAGGACGACAACAGTTATAACCACAAAAATAGTCATAGCTTTTGAGTCGCTAAAAAAGAATGTCAATTCCGTTTTTTGCGCTGTGATAAGCAAGATAAATTAAAGTGATCAGCAGAGGTTTCACACACGTAATGGCCCAATTTAAGTATTCTAGTAATTTTTTGGGTTGGTTTTTGATATAAGTGGGTTTTAAAAAAAAAGGGGGGGGGGGGAGGGGGACAGCCATTGAGTTTGGGTATTTTTGATCTCGAAACCTCGACGGTCTCTCACGTCAACAGATTCAGACACAGGTTGCCCGTCACCGGGGAGACGATGACAATCAAGTAGGAGTGGTTTCAGCTCACCAATGAGCCACACCAGATCAAAATGCCCACTTACTCGTAGAAGGGGCCCGTCCGTGCCCCCCCACTGGCAGTGGAGCGCCATCCTGACGATTCTGTTGAATAGGACTGAGTGGACGTGGGCTTTATCCAGCGTGGAGACGCTCGAGTCCCTCGGGTTGTCGGCCACCCGGGCCAGGAAGGTGACAAAGAGATCACTGATCAGGTGCACGAGGCGGCCACCGGTGATTGCACTTTCGCGGTCAAGCAGCAACACCTCCAGGATCTCTCTGCATATGTGGAATGAAGCATCGCTCGGGCAGGTGACGAACAGATCCCTGGCGTCTATCAACAGAATGAGGGCGGCCGCGTAGCCCAGTTTGCGCCGCAGGAGCATTCTGGAGAGAGTTCAACTTCACTCACTTTTCAACAAATGCATCTGACAGGGGTCCTTTCTCACCTGATGGCTGCAATTGCCACCTTGAATGCAGCCGTCATCTTGGTGTCTGCAGCCACGATGCCATCGTGACTGTAGATGGTGTTACTGGCCCAGGGAGGCAGGAAAATCTTTTCCTTGCAGACACTGAGGATGGTAAATGGATCGCCCAGCTTGGAGAAGCGTTGCTCTCTGTCAAAAATATGTTATGCATGTTCAGCAAATCAAACGCACAACACTTAACGTCTTACGAGTCCATGCCATCGATGTGCACGATGAGCGTGGCGGCCAACTGGGCCAGGAAGCTCTTCTCAGTGGGCAGCAGAGATTGACACCAGCCAGACGTCAGTTTCTCCACAAAACTGGGATCAAAATTCATTTTTTAGCATGAAAACAACCTCTGCAAATGAAAGAGTGACTTTCTTGCCTGGTGAAGTTTCTGTCGATCGCTGCCGGGGTCTTCTTGTTTGCGACCATCCCCTCGAAGATGGCCACCATCATGCGGGAAATGGTGTGTGGTCGAGTCCTCATCTCATTCACTTTTTCCCTCCAAACGCATACCAAGTCGCCCCAGCGCATTTGAGACGCCATGTTTTCCACCTCGTTTTCAGACTCCGACGTGATGACCGAAGCGACCCCGACGGCCCCATCCACAACCACATCCCTGATCCTCGAGAGGTAGAGCAATCCAGTGGCAAAACTGTCTCGGTGGTCTGGGAACCTAAGAGAGCATATGAACCAGTGCGACAATTATTTAGAGATGACTTGACAAACTTCTAAAGTCAAAAGTGTCACTTCCCAAACAGATATCAGGGCTGGCTGGCGGGGCGTTGACCCCAAAGCAAGCACTGAGGATTTGCCAAGACAACCATTTGCCAGGCAATGCATAAGAATGTCCCAAACTGGTAAGCATCTATGTTTTAGGAACTTTGTGGTCAAATTTCAAGGTCTGATTATGTGATGAACATTTTTGTCGCCACAAAAGAGTCGTACTTTGGCATGGTCGGACCAAAACAGGCCCTCTAACTAGGGGTCCAGTTCGGCCTGAAAGGCTTTTGGCCGCAGGGGACCCAGACCAGGCATGCTTGTGACCCCAAGAAAAAAAATGTTACTGACGTGATTCCCCCTCAGAACCACCCCTATGCCCTGGTTGCTTCTTGCCCAGAAGCAACCTCAGAGGCTGCTGGAGGCTGGAATCAAGGTCGCCCTCAGCCGAAGGCACAAGAATGAACATTTTACCGGGCAATGCCAGCAATCTCTGCTAACAGTGGAAAGAAGCGCACTTGTGGGACGGGGGAGTCAATAACTCGACTGGATGCAGCTACAAGTGTGGTTCACTCCTCCATGGCAAGCTCGAAATCTCCTCAAAAACCAATCTGGTAAGCGTATCTGTGCTTTAGGAACGTCCATTTGTCCACAATATAGTCAAACCTCTTTATAGTAAACTTTGCTATAGTCAAAAAGTTTATATCTGTAGAACATCGAGGAAACTTTGCTTTACTGGGTGCAAGACTCAAATGGAATGAGATAAAAAATAAGTTTCGAGTTCTCCCTCGATCTGCTCAATAAGTGCTATTATTTAGCATCTCACGACTGTTTTACATAAAACTTTCACCGGAGAGAGGATTTTTTTTTCAGACAGCATCTGGCTACATCTTTACCATTTGGCACCAGGGAGCAAAGTTAAGTTGCACTCAGTCCAGCTGCAAAATTTCATTAGTCTGACCTAACCTAATCAATTATCTGTAGTTGGCTGATAATTCTGGGAAGAGAATGGGACAATAGCCCTAATACTGGCCGTGGAATAATTCAAATACGGAGTCCCAAAGGTGATCAGACCCCTCACCCGTGGGGAGGGGTTCACCTTATCCTAGGGGTTGCTTTTTTACAGGTCGGCGGCGGATTTTTACAGCTGATACATGTATGCAAAAATTGAGCATACTTCTAGCGAAAGACACAAAAATTGCGTACTCCTTTCACCTGTAGCAGGCGTTGATTAACTGCTGGAGGACACCGCTGGGGACCATCTTCAGATCTTCTAGGGCAACCATCATGGTAGTCGGTAGCAGGAAGTCTGCCAGGTATTGAGGACAGAGCTGTTTGTCCTTTGTCGCCCTCCGGATGACCGACTCCAGATGCTGCGGATGCAGCGTGTGCGAGGGCAGCGTGGCCAGAAAGGAAATAAAGAAGAGCACTCGGGAGAGATTGGACTCGTGAGAAATCAGGTACTCCAGAAGAAATGAATATTCATCGCCTTCCCCTTCTCTCTTGTCCAGGAACTCGTAGTTCTCTCTGGGCAGAAAGAAGCAAGGCTTTTGGGGCAGCACCAAGTAGTGATCACATGTGAAGTAGGCGACGTTCCACACGACATTGCACAGTTCCTCGGAATCCTCGGGACTGGCGGACTGCAACAAAAAAAAATGAACATTTTTCGCAATAAATTTTGGCACAACATTATAATGCCGTTTTTTCACTTTTAAGTTTAAATCTGCCTTTCACTTGCGGCTGGACATGAAGGGGCCACGGGCTGAGCTTGAGACACTTTTTGTGTCTCAAGCTCAAAGAAAAGAAATTGAACCGCACTATTATCATTTGTACTGGGTTGTTTCATTTATCGAAAAAAGGCTTAGAAAGCAATATGACAAGATCCTGAAGCGATACAACAAACATACACTGCTTGCCTAGAGAGTTAAAAAAAAACTGGCTGATTTAAGACTTCTACCAATACCTAGGTCACACCATGGCATGGCGGGGTCACCAACTATGCACTGAAGTCATTCAGTGCAAAAAATATGACAGTTTTTTTAGGTGATGCGCCAAGTTCAACAGGCAGGTGTCTCTCACCGAAGAAGTTATGTTTCTCAGGATGTGTACGTGGAGTAGTACCAGGCCTATGATTTGTGGGTAGTCTATCTCGCTCATGCAGGTGGCAATGCATGCTCTGAGGTCCTCTAGCAAGATCCTAAGGAAGGCCATGGACACCTTATCGGGCCCCGCGGTGAGCAGCTGCTTCAAGAGGTCCTCGTACAGGGGTAGGAATATGCTCCTTTTGCTCAAGTACTGGTGCTTGTGAGAGTTGTAGATGGACATGAGGCGGTGGATGCGATCGTCGCGGCGATTCTGCAAATGAGACAGAGGGGAGCATGTCCAATATCTGCAGATGTGACCAATGTCCTCTCCTCATTACCTGGAACTCCTTTGGCAGGAGATGAGGAAACGAGTCCCTGATGACGCAGAAGAAGTTGCGGATGTCCTCGAAGGCAAAGTCGTGCATGTGCATGCACTTAGTGCGCTTGCAATCGCCGAACTCCAGCTTCCGGAAGCAGATGCGACGATGGCGAAGAGACTCGCAGCGGGTGGCGATGTCAACGCTCGGCAGTGAGGGCAACATCTGCAACAAAGTGGAGGAGTCAAAAGGAATTTGAGCTTCTCACCCCTGCCCGGTCTTATGTGACCACTACTGCTGGGCGATACCCTGGTAAAGATTAGTTCATCATGCACAATTCAAGATCTCATGGCGAATGTTGGATATGTTTGAACTACTCACATGATATACATCCTGCTGCGGTTCATTCGGCTCTCTTTCTTGCAACTGTTCCGTCTCTACTTCTGGTGCGTGAAATTTTTCTTCCCGTTGGGATTGTTGTTCCGGCTCAAACTCCTCACCGTCTATGTCCTCAATCATGTCATTACTCACTAGACCCAAATCGATAACGTCGCCTTCCTCCTCGGCAGTCAGAGTGGGGTCCATTTCCGTACCTTGTGCTGGCAGGGAATTCACCACCGAACGATCAGTAGACCTGTGGGACCGCAGATGACTACTGTACATACAATTTGTACGTATTTCGCTCCTGTTGAAGACAGGACACAAGAAGACATCATGTCACTTTTTCGGATGTACGACGACAGCATATGCCTTCATATTTCTCGCATCGGAAAATGACCATAGTATGACTTTAGCTGAGACTGAGCTTTGCGGCCCTCTGAGCCCGTCGTAAAGTTGTGCAAGCATTATTTCCGAGTGTTTGAAGCAACTTTTCCGCTGTCGGTACTGCGATTTAAATAGATTTTAAGCCATGGAAAAGGAGTGAGTGATCCAAAGCTCTGAAGGAGCATCTTCCCCTCTGAGTGTGCTTTATACTGTACAGTGACATAGACGATGGCCATTGTCTTTAGCAACTTACCCAACAGTGAGATCTGCCTGAGGCCGGATGGTGATTTGGCCGTCCGTTTGGAGAGCATCTTCTACTGCGAGAGGATCCCCTGCTGCGGGAAGGTCCTCCCCTGCAGGAAGGTCCTGCCCTGCGGGAAGGTCCTCCCCTGCGGGAGGATCCTCTGCCCCGAGAGGGTACTCCACTTCGGGAGAATCCCTTGCTGCAGTAACATCCTCCCCTGCGAGACGACCCTCTGCTGCGAGAGGATACTCTACGTCGGGAGTATCCTTTGCTGCGGTAACATCCTCTGCTCCGAGAGGATGCTCTACTTCGGGAGTATCCTTTGCGGTCGGGAGATCAGGTGTTCCTGCCACCACCTGAAGAAATGGGACCTCTGTTTCCTGCATAAAAAAGATGCCATGTATTATGGGCCAGGAGGACGAACGCTACCAGAGGCTTCCAAAAGATAGCTCCTGGACAAACAGAATTTCTGTTCTGCGGATGAGTTTCCACACTCTACAATTGAGGATCCTCAGTCCTCACTGGAGCAATTTCTCGGAAGACTGACGACGTTCGTCGTCTCGTTGAAACATTCCATGAATATCTGGTAGAGTCTTCCCTATGCAGCTCTCTCAGCAACTTACCCTGACTTCAAGCATCCTTACGGAGGAGTCTCCTTCCTCACCAGAGCTGATGACAAATTTCTTTCTTCTCTGTCTTCCAGATTTCTTCTTGCCTCCTTTCGCGCTTCTGGGGATGATGTTAACGATGGAGACGTCATCATCACTATCTACCAATTCGCCCTCCTCCAAGTCCATGGCACTAAAAACAATTTAGGGGCGTTATGCATTATTACATAGTCATATTCCATTCATAGTCATATTCCATCAGTAGGTACATTTAAGGAGTGATAGCATACACAACTCTGAAACAACTATCGCGCCTAATAAATTTGGTGATGCCTGAATTATTCTTGATACGTATTCTGCTATATCTTCTTGATAACTATTCTTCCCCACGCCATGGACTTGGAAGAGGATGAGGCGGAGGAGATTGGTGATGACATGTCTACTGATAGCAGTCAACACAGAACTGCACTAACAATATGCGTTATGTGACAGCAAAATGGGAAAGAAAGTCATGCTAATCAGGTTTGGCCAAGGTGATTCGACAAGGAGTTCTGTGCTTACAATGGGTCATCAGATGCGCTGCTCTGCATTCTTTCTCATTTGTTTTGCAATGACATTGGTAATGCCGACCTCATTGTCATTCTCTTCCATCTCACCCGCCTTCAAGTCCACGGTGCTGAGAATAATCAAGGTAAGAGAGTCATTTTGTATCATGATACGATTTTGTATCATGATTTGAATTTTACAACTGCCAGCATACACAACTCTAAGTCAAGTATTGAGCCTACCACTTTTCTAGGCCTAATTAGCTTTGGCTTGTTCTAATTGAGATCACACCCAGAGATAACATCTTGACTACCTGTTCTTCGTCTTTTCAGTCTTTCTGAACTTGTGCTTGTATTCCGCGACTGAGATCTTTTTCTTCTGGCTACAAGAGGCGTTCCGGACTTTGACATCGTTCTTCAACTCAGCAGCTTGAATTGTTTCTATAGAAGAAATTAAGAAATTAAGGTGGCCTGTAGCAGTCTATGTCAAAGCCAAAGTCGCTATTTTTAACCTGTGGAAGGCTCCTCAAAACTGTCAGGCCCTAGAGGTGGTGAAGAACAAGATGGAGTTTTAACGGAGGCTTCGGTACTACCCCCCGGATTGTGAAGAGACCTCTCTAATCCGGCATTCGCGACTTGGCGGTGATGTATCCGTTCTTCTGCGGCACCTTTCTGACTGTTGGAAAAGTAGCCTGATTCCTTCTTGTGCTTCTTGGGAATCTTGAAAGACTTCATGGTGTCCTTGAAAAAGACGCAGGGAAATGCAGGGAACGCTTTAACTTAGGCAGCGATTCTTACCTGCTTCCCAAGCACACGATCAAAGTCCGTCTCCCCAGTCTTGTACTTCTTAACCAATTTGCCCCGTCCTCTCGTTGGTGTGCTCGTCACTGCAGGACCCTCTGTCAAGTCGTCCTGGCTTAGACTGGCCAAGCTCCTGTTCATCTGTAAGAAGTGTCCACTGCATGATAAAAACTCAGGGCTTTTTTCTTCAAGTTCTTTTCGCTCTACCTTCCTTTATAGTTTTCATAGTGAATTGTAAATGGTCTTGAGGCAAAAATTATCGCATCAACGTCGATAATGACTCTCAAGGTTTGCCACTTGCAAATCTTCTCGCGCTGAACATATCGGATACTCCTGGCTTGCTGTGTGCAAAGGTAACACCAAAAGCAGCTCTACTCTTACTGCTGCATACTGTACCTGGCTGCTGGATCCCAACAGGACGGACTGTTTAGATGAGGCTGAGGACGCAGGACTCGACTCACGACTTGTTTGGTCTTTGTCATCGGGGAGATTTCGATAACGATTTCGACCTTTTCCACTGGGACGGTTGTAAGACCGACTCCGGTCTTGACGACTGGAACGACTATGGGAACGACGTCGGTCTTGTCCACTGGGACGATTATGAGAACAATGAGTTTTGTCCATTCTTGAAGTTTCCTTCGACGACGAAGTGCTGGAACTGTTGGTGTCCACTTGGGCACTGTCGTGGTCCCTGGGCTGCCACAGTATGGGCATGTCAATGGCTTGGCTCTTGGCGGGAGGTGGCATCAGCGGTTCCAGCGGGGTAGTTTGGGCTGAAATTTGCAGACATCATCGTCTTTAACAGTGTAGTAGGAAGGAGTGGGACTGACTCTACCTTTTACCACTTCCAAGAGTTCGAATGCAAGTTCTTCTGTAGTCTTCCCCCGCTTAATACCAACAAGCTTAAACGGTGGCTCGGAGTACGACCGATGAGTCACTATCCCAGTTTGCCGGGCCATCGGGTCGAGCTGAGCAAAGTGATTGCAGCGGACGTTCTGAAACAAAGTTGTGTTAGAACTCTTGGACACCGGTGCAGGAGGGACCCTGTCCCGAGCTCGCCCATGGTGGTCAGGATGTGCAGTGCAGCAAACATTTATGAAGCAATGAAGTAACACAGCAAGTGCATCCTGATAGTGATACGGTGGGAGCCACTCATTAGCTCACCTGATATAAGAGAAATGACCTACGCACAGTGTACAGCAAACGTAAAATCCTTGGGGTTTAGGTGAGTTATTCAAGTACCAAATGGAGACAATGGGGAGCATGGGACCTCTGTGATTTAAGTGCACAAACCCAACTGGGTTGGGTAAAATTACCTTTAGACAGAAGAGTGTACACGACATGAGATCTCATGAAGTTCAAATGAAACTACCTTCTCTAGGCTTGATACGAATCATATTCAGCATATAACATTTACTTTTTAATAGCACATGTACCAAAGGTGCCTTTTCGCATGCATCCGCTCACGCATGCACGCACACACGCAGTATCGATATTGCCCCCACGTACAAAATTGGAAGTCTGATTCCGTGCTGTGCAGTGTGGAGGTGCCCTGCATTGCCACAATGTGTCTTTCTCAAAGCATGAACCCATCTAAAGTTTTTGACTCAAGGTCCCTGAATCATCAAGTGTTCTTCAAGTTTTGAAGGTCAGTTACCGTAGAAGAGTGATCGCCGTCGGTGACCAGCTTGTAGAACTCTCTGACCCTCTCGGCGTGCTGAAGTGTCTCGAGTCGTTTGGGCACTTTCGGGCGCCCTGTTTTCTTTATCTGTATGACTCCTGCAGCCCCCGCGTCGCCAGTAGCACCACCAGCGCCAGGCCCATGAGAGGGAGGAACTCTGTCACTACTCTTCACTACGCGAGTCTTCAATTTTTTCCGTGGCGTTGGACTCTCGAGCCTTTGGTCTTCCGTGTCCAAGGATGACTTCTTGGACCTGGACGCCGACCTGGGTGCATTCAGTCTCTTGCCGCCAGAATCCCGCTTCATTTTCCGCGCCTTTGCTGATGCCCGACAACCAAAGGTTGAGTCCTCTCCTTTATTTAGTCCCCTGCAATGGACATTATTAAAAATGTAAATACATCAACCTGAATTAGTGGTGGGCTAGGGCCAGACTCGCCCCGTAGCGAAGTCTTGGATCGGGCCGGGTCATTTCTTGCCGCGCGCTGCCGGCCGGTGGCTCTTGAGCGGGGACGACTGAAATCGGCCCGGCCCAGTCCCAACCTAAACAACACCCCGGCTCTTACCATCTACTAACTTCAACAAGTTCGTATTGGTTAGGGATGCTCAAGTTAGCCTGAACAAGTCGAGGTCAAGTTGAGTCCAGCTAAAAAATAAAAAAAAGAAGCTCGTCCGCCTTGCCAGCCTAGCCAGCCAAACGCAAATCGGACGGCATAAACTTCTGAAAACCCTAGAGACTCTGATAATTCAACGTCATCTGTCAGTCAACACCAGTCAGCCAGACCAGTTAGGACCGTCGACTTGTCCTAACTGGCCTATCGCGACTACAGCTGGGGGCTGAAAGGCCGCCGGTGGCAGCCTTTAAGTAAGTTGTAGTAGAAAGCGGTGCTCCCGGTGATGACGTCACGCCCAATGCTCGGTTAGCGACTCCATCTTGAGTCTTTCGTTGCACCTCATTGTGGGACTACATTCTCAGTTTCGTTTGGACCTCGTTCGGCAGGATGTCTGATGAACGAGCAAACAAGCTTACTAGGCTGAGACACCATTGAATGCTCGATTGCCTTTTATAAAGTGATGTCGAAACAGGCTCAACTTCATCAAGACCAGCGCAGGTCTGTCTACACCCGTTAATCTTCAGGACATTCGGCATGCACGTAGTTAGGGCTGATGAACTTGAAGCTGTGATCCTTCTGCCGTGCTTGTTGTCTGTTGTTGATTGATGACGATGTTGACTGTTGCACTGACATTCACAGTTATATTTCTGCTTGCTTGTACCTGACTTGACAATGCAAGAATCAGTTTCTGCAAACTGCACGAGTCATCACATGTCTTCTGGTAAGTTGCATCAGGCTTTCGTGGTCCCATTTCGCTGTAGATAACTTCTAGGCTCTTCATAGCGGCATCTTCTGGACTTTTAGCACCTATTTCTGCCTTGATCTTCTCTGTTGGCTGAGGCGATATTTTTGACTATCCTCAGTGTATTTTGCTCTTAACTGCACTGAATTTCCTAACTATAATTGCCGTCAATATACCGCTAGCTCACAAACATATAGCACAAGCAGATCGAGTAAAAGAAAATCATCCTAGGAAAAAAGTTGCCGGGTTTTTTTCGTGAATTGGGGGTCAATCTCATTAATGTGGCGGGGAAGGAACGGCAACTTATTCTTTCTAGAAGAAATAGTAGTTACATATGTTAAAAAGTTTACCTTTTTCCTTTGTCCGGCGTCTTTGCTCTTATATTTTTGGGTGTAAGGCGCTTCAACGAAATGTAACAGGGACGGATTGTCTGAAACAAAATGCAACATTCTAGATTTTTATAAGGTTTTAAGAAACACCGCGCTCGCTGAAGCGTGTGACTGGCATTAAAAGCATCATTTATATTTACAATGTGAACAACCTTGACACAACCGGAAAAAGTCGCTATCTCATCCAAAGTTGACTTAAAATGACGTCAGACATTTCTTATTGCATTTTGACATTACCTTTGGATGCATTTGCTCAAGGAAAACAGTGTCCTCATGTTCAGTTACGAGAGAAGACTCTGTTCTGACGTTTGAAATTTGCAAAGGTAGCGACTGAAACTAGGCGGATGAGAATAGCTTACAGCCAGCTGAGCAAAAATCAGTTTTGCGATTACTCCATGAGTTTCATGCCGTCAAATTAAGCAAGAAAATCGTGATGAACTGAAAACTGCGTGCACTGCAAAAACGTACAAGGGATGTCAAGTTCAGTCCTTCGAATCCATCAAACGGACGACCTTAGAACAGACCCGACCAAAACACTTCTTTTTTCCAAAGTTGTATCAGACAATTTATGCTATTTTTTGCTAGGGCGTGACTAGTTTCAGATTGTTTCTCAAATTTCTCCCCGAATAAGAACGACACCAGTGACAGCACTGACAGACCCTGCGGCAGGGATGGCTGGTGTCACTGAGAAGAAGAGGCTGGGCACTTGGGGTCGCCGGTGGTGATCCCGGCCGGGTCTCAACTCACCGGCTTGCAAAAGTAACATGACACTGCCGCCAGTGACTTGCAAAAGTGTGCGAGTTCATAATTCCTGGTCAAGTAGGCCCGATGGGCTTTTCAAGCTCGGGCTTACTCGAGCTTTCAGACGTCGTGTCAGGGCCTGACACTGCATCTGCGGGCTTCGGGCCTCGGGGGTAGCCCGCTCCCAACCCACCTTCATCAGGTCCTTGTTCCTCTGCGCTGTCTCCCTTAACCTCTTGTCTTCCTCCCCTTGGTCTCCATCGAACGCCGTCGTCTTGACACTTGTCGTGGACGTCGAGTTGAACGACGACGTTGATGCCTCCAAAATGACAGTCGGCGGGTCCGTTGCCATGACCACTACCTTTGAGTCTCGACCCAGAGAACGCAGATTCGACAGCTGACGGCGACAGCGCAAAACAGAAGAACATCGAGTTGGTCCGGGCAAAAGAGTAAACACGAACGACGTGATATGGAGCAAAAGTATCCGACTGGAAGTGGGAGGATGCAGCTGTTGTTTTGGTTCATGTTCAGAATGTGCGACCCGACGTCACGTCCTCCCACCAGAGACATAAAGAGACCCCGCTTAGGGAGCTGCCTTAGCCGGCTAGCTGAGGGCCATCCCGGCCGACTCAGCCCCGTTTGCCGAAGTCTTCATTTACCACAACAAGGCTCAAAAACCGAAGCATACACACCCTCCATGCTTTTACATTCGTCAGGGTAAATGCTCCACTCCGCACAAAAATCTCGCAACCTCTGCACAAACCGCTGTCTCAGGCTAAGTGAAGTCTCCTTCTGTCCCCGCCTCCCACCCGAGGGAAAATCGTTACATCACATTTTCATCACAACAAAAGCACCCTCAATCATATTTTGGCAAGCTCCCCTCTCCTCACCTCCTATTGATCAAATTATGATGTCAGCATCTCATGACCATGATGCAAGTCATGACCCATGTCCGAAGGGTCCAAGAACATGCTTTTGTGCATGAGCTACTTTCTGGACTGACATTTTCGACCATGCAGAGGATCAGTCAAAGTCATGAGTCAAAGGGAGGCAGAGTAAAATCTGTTGTGTTTGAGGGCCGTCGTCAAGAAGGGAAAAATCTCTCTGGAGATTAATCCCGTCACGCTGTGCAACTCAGTAGCCCCTCGTGAACCCTCACTGACAAACGAACAAACAAGTCATTTTGGTCAGAAGTTGTACAGTAAAAAAGTCCACACAGACTTAACAGCTACAGCATAAAAGTGTGCTCATGGACCCCTTTGACTTGACTTATCTTGTGTTTTGGCGTGCGTCATGGCAATGATTTGGAATATTGTCAGATTTCCTCCTCTTGCGGGGCGGGGCTGACTTTACTTGGGCTTGAGAATAGGCTTGTCTCAAGCAGCACTTGTCACTCTGAGCCAGTCTGTAACTGAGTCTTTTGTACAAATTCCTTGGGGCTTCTGGGTATGATTTGGATGAGTGGGCTTGATAACAATTTCTAGGACCCCTTAAACTCTGTGTTTGCTTTAAGGCACCTCTCATTTCTCAGCTGGGCCATCTTCTCCACATTTCCCTCATTGGCATCACCAGGATAGTCCACTTGTAATGCAGACCAATTTGATAGCAAAGCATACCCTTGCATAGTAAGGTCTTTCTGTATCTATCCCCTCCTGGGTGACTGTCCTACTGCAGCTTGCTTGGCCCTTGCCTAGTTGTATGCTAGAATGAAGGAAGTCCTTGCATTGCATAGTTGTCTTGGCACAACATTTCCATACCTTGACTTCCGAGTTTGACTACACAATTTGGTAATATATCTTAAATTTATTAAAGGTACCTGATACACACATGAATTACCACAATTCTTGTAATGTGCGTAAACAAATATATTTGAAATAAATTCTTCTTGGCACTATTGGACTTTATTTTTTGTACAAATAACAATATATCCCATCCATCCAAGGTGACATTGTATGCCTTAACTTCAGTCTGCTCAAAGCAAGGGCTGAAGGTCTAATGTGTTGGTCAACCCAGCCTATTACAAAGGTGCAGCCACTTCTTCTTCATTTTCACCAAGAACTTTGCTATTTATGAAGGTCCTGATTTGCTGTTCATGATCGCTTCGCCACTGGATGTTGATCCTGATCTGTTCCAGGCCCTGTGCCAAGGCTCTCAGCCCAGACCCAACCTGGCGACTCTTGAAAAAGGACTGCACCTCCGCCAGGTCAAACTCAGTGGAGAAGTGACTGATGGTGGATTCGATGAGACTCCCCATGGTAAAGGACCCACCACCAAATTTCTCAACCAGCTTTTCCCAGTTGACCTGGAGGTGTCTCCATGCCAGATGGGCACCAGCGAGGTTGTGTGCTACTCCAGACACCACAGAGGTGGTATCCTGAGGTCGTATTTTGTCACGGTCCAGTGATGCAGCCAAGTACCTGGAGATAACAAGCAAGGTTATGAGCTTGGTCAGAGGAAACTCATATCATAAAAGACTTTAGGTAGAAGAGCAGTTCCAGCATATTGAGCAAAACAATCAAAGAGTCCTCGTTCAAAGAATCATCTTCGGCATTATTCACTGTAAATGTATAGTTCTTATCAGTTTGCTCACTGCTCTGGCCCTAAAGAGATGGTGAGTTCCTGAACGTTCATCCAGAAATTGGAAAAACACTTTTGAACTACTCCAGACATATTTAGTCAATTTCCTCACCTCTGAAGCACATATGTATCTTGGGATACTGCCATGGCCCTCATCCACAGGCTCTTCTCACTTGGCACCTGTCGGGAGCCCACATATTTATCCCAAGCGAACTTCCAATCCTCCACTGAGCCAAACTTGATCCCAGCTGAGTAAACCATCCAGCGCAGGTTGGGCTTTACAGGGATGCTGTTTGTGGGTGACCTGAGGTTGGCAAACAATTCCAGGGCCTTGATTTTGGCCTCAGGCATGTCTGCATTCACTGCATTCAACAACACCAGCTTCCTCAGCAGTCTAGTGGGAGAAATGCAATGATGGTTGAGGCTTGATTTTCCTAAGCCCACAATGTGGCCTTTATTGTTATGGCCAGTACTTGAAGGTGCAACCAGTTTCCCACTTACTTTTCTAAGTGTGTTCCTTCATCCTCCCAGCCAAGCTTGTTGTAGATGGGAGAGATAAGGTGTCTGATTAGCCCATTGATCTTTGGTACCAGATCAGTCTCTCTCAGGAGGAGCTTCCAAGAGCCCAGGTGCCTGAGTGCTGAGGCCCAGGGAACCACTTCAGTCTCTTTCAGCAGGTATAGGCACAGGCCCAGAGGTTTAGAGGCTGGCAGCAGCCCTGCCCTGAGAGGGAACAGAGTAGGAGAGTCAGAGCAGGCAAGGTCAACTCTTTCTTTACAAAAATCCTTACTGTGAGAGTGAGAAAGCGTCATTGATGAGCTGGGCTCTGTCAGCTGCAGTAAAGACCTCATGATCCTCTTGCAGTTGCAAGATGAGGGCATCCCAGTTTTCAACTGGATAGTTGACCCTGTAGTAGCCGGTACCATTTAGGTTTGCCTTGTACCATTTGAGATCACCAGGCAACTCGATCTCCACAGCTGCAAAAGGATAGGGAGGCTGGCTTGAGCCCATTCAGGATGAAATGGAGAGGAGGAGAAAGGAAAGGCTGACCACTGCCATAATGTGATGACTGAAATTGACTTCTCCTACCATCTGTCTTGTTGAGAAACATATGCTGTACTGGGAAGTCGTCCAGATCAGTCCTGAAGGTGACTGGCACTATCCACGTGTACTCACTGCCATCATCATGCAGCCTCTCGATTGAGGAGTTCTTCAGCTTTAAAGAAAAGAGTCATTGTTTAATGCTAGGAGCATTTGTGGCCGAAGAAAGATGGTTTTTCTCCTTGTTAGATGGTTTTTCTCCACAGCTGCTGTTGCCCAGCAGCTGACTTTCATTGTCTTAGTGTCAACTGGTTCTGACTTTGAGGAAGAGTTCCCAATTGGTCTAATTTAATTTGAAAGTGAAAGAAAAGCTCTCAGCCACGCAGGATCCGAGCAAGTTTGGTTGGATTCTGTCTTTGCATCACTGTCAAAATATGAAGGAATGATCTCACATTCATGGCCTTGAGAAATCTCTCCTGTCCAACAGAGAACCTATTGGTGTCATTGATCCGCTTAAAGGTGATCATTGGGTAGCCCATTTGAAGAGTCCAAGTGTCCATCATCTCGCTGACAGTGAAATTGCTGTTCTGTTTCTTCTCTTCTGCCTCTGCCTCAGATATGGCCCTCCAAAGGTCACCTGTCTCTGCATTGCCGAACTCATGAGCCTGGAAGAAAGCAACAAGAAACAGCTTTCAAAGCTCTTTCTGATACCACCTACAAGAAAAGGGTCTAGTGTCCTAACTTGCCATTTTCTGGCCTAGGCCCAAGTTTGTTAAAAACAGCATTCAGTGCTCTTGAGCACTAGGTTCAAACAGGTGTACACAAATTTTGAAGAAGCTCGTCACTTAATGCCATCGCTATCAGTAAAGTTGGGATACTGCTCAGCCTTGAAGTTTTAGCACAAAGTGGCCTGGAATAAAAACTTTCTTATGCTAATAGTTGACCTCTTCATGCACTGACGTTCTCAAGGTTTCCTCATATCTTTGAACTTTTTCCTGCCCAACCTCTCTGATTATCATTCAGCCTCCACTTGCCAGTGCTTAGTTTAGAACAGAGCATAGCATAAAAACTTGTTACAACGTACATTCAGGTACTTTCTGAGCCCCTTTCTGACGACCGCCTCTCCCAGGGTGTCCTCCAACATGTGCACGATGGCCGCGCCCTTCTTGTACGATATGGCATCAAAGATGGCCTCGATCTCCTTGGGATCGTGCACAGACACCGACACGGGGTGAGAATTGGACAACGAGTCCAAGTCTAGAGCAGGAACAACCATGTCGAAATAGAACTGGTCCATCATGCGCCACTCTGGTTCAATGTGGTCCACCCCGCTGGAATAGAACAGCACAGGTTCGTGACTCAAAGTTGTGAAAGACGTATTAAAATTATGCGTTCCGCATAAGTCGTTGTGCATATTTCTGGAGTCATTTTTAGCATTCTTCTCCACGCTGCATGTGGCAAGCCCTGTGTGACAAGCTTTCTGGTGCAATTTTTTTGTCACTAGAGTCATATTAGAATTTATCAAAATCAACACGAAGTGGCTTGAGTTTTACCTCAAAAACATGCCCAAAATAGACTGTCTGTTGTCTGTGCACCCCTCTACCAAGTAATGAATGACAGCGTCCGGAAGGTTGGTAACAACAGCGGATGCACTGCCACCAGTACGTACGGAGGCACCGACAAGGCCTACTTCAAGATCGATTGATATTAAGTATCCCCGAGTCTAACTTTCACCAGAACACTGCCACTACCATTTTCTGGAAGGCAAAATATACGCACGACTTCTCGCACACCCGGTAAAGTTTGTCTCCATGTTTTAAAAACGGTAGTGACACCGCGCTCTTGACGATTTCTTTTTTAAAAAAAACAGAGGCTCAAATGAAAGTAAGGACCAACCTCCGTGCTGTTTGTCACCTGCTCTGAATTTTTCCAAGACGTTCATGATGGCCCCCAAGGTGGTCAAAACAAAGAATTGCGTAGATTGTGAGTAGTCCATATGCAAAAGATCAGCAGCCATGATGAAAGAAAAGAGTTGTCCCAGAGCAAAGGTGCGTATCAGTTCCGTTCTGGGGTCAGGCAAAAGCGATCAGGTTGGGAGGAGAAATGGTCTGCTTGCTGTTAGTAAAAAAATATTGGTTTCCATTTTTCTCTGCCTGTGTTTCAAAAATCTGGACTGACATCATATATAAAAATCGCTAGTTCCCTTAAAGTCCATTTTTTGCAAAATCCATTAAGTGTGTGATGAAAAAAACAGTTATTGAAGAGGAAGACAAACTTTACTTATTATGCAAAGCGCGAGGGCCGCATGTGCGTGTGTCCGTGACGATTTCCTGCTTTTGCGCGACCGCTTGCAAGTTTTTTGCCCGGCTGATTTACATCTTTTAGCGCCAAGCGCGAGGAGAGCAGCGCCAAGTGCGTGGTTAGCACGAAGCACGCGGTGGGAGCCACGGACAGTTGGATGGACACACACGTAGCGCTCCATCTGCTTGACATTCTTCCTACCCAACACGGTGGGAGGCGTGTAAGCACTGGTCCTAAAACTGATGCGCTTGGCAAAAGCAGGGGCTGTGAGTGGAAAGAGACAGAGCTCTCACCGATATTCCATCCAGCTGGCGAAGCCCTCATTGAGCCACAGGTCATTCCACCACATCATAGTGACGAGGTTCCCGAACCACTGATGTGCCAACTCGTGAGCCACCACCACGGCCACCCACTGCTTGGAGTCCACTGACGTTTCCTCCGGGGAGTATAGCAAAGATGTCTCCCTGTATGTAATCAGACCCCAGTTCTCCATAGCACCAGCGCCAAAGTCCGGGATGGCGATCAAGTCTGAAACAAAATGTGCAGAGATTATTGATGTGTGGAAAAATCCATCATTCTTTTTACACTTGCCTTGCTTGGGTAATGGATATGGGACTCCGAAGAATTCGTCATAGAAGTCCATGATCCTTGTGGCTGCGTCCAATGCAAACTTTGCCTGGTCGAGACATGATGCTTATTAGGCTCGGTCGAAAATTTCAATTAAAGGTGGACATGTCTAATTATTTACTACATGACAAACTAAGACTTCATAGTCGAATGAAAATGAGAAAAAATAGTGTTTTACCTTTGCCTCAAGTCATTTAAAGATTTCTGGACCCAGTACATAGGGATGTTAGGTCAACATTTTAAATTGAGGCGGACCTGCTTAGTTAGGTTCTAGATGCTGTACTGAAGTGGTCTCAAACTATAAAATGGAAAACAAAGTGTTTGCAGCTTTGCCCCACAGCCTTTGAAATCTCAACACCTCTTTATGTTCTGAACTTATGTAGGAAAACTTCATCTTGGGAGAGACACAGTCTCGATCCTCATTGCCTCGATTTGGGTCCCTATTCTCCCTGACCTCAGTCATCCACCTGAATTTCATTTGGCAATGTTTCCAGACTCATTCCAAAGCCTCACTGTCCTCATCCCAATTGATCTGGTCACGATAAATCACATGTGGCATTGGTGGGCTGGTTTGCCAGCCAGGACCCACTTTCTGATTTCTTGATGGACCTCTGACATAACTCAATAACTCAGAAATGATTTGCACCTCAACTTTTTTGGGTTTTTTGGAACTTGCTCCAACAGATCGACGGTCGGACATTCCAAAGATATTAAGAGATAACTATTTTTTGTGGATGATCTTGTAGACCTAGTATAAGTATTCCAGATTGGCACACATGAGTCCATTACCCCCCAAAATCGAATGAATCACCGTAAGTGGGTTGAAAAAAGGTCATCCAATACGATTACTGGCTTGAAAAGAGTAATGTGCCATATATATTACTCATTACTTCACAGGTGAAGCGTTACAAATCAATGCAATTTCCCCTGGTTTTTTATCCTTGAATTGTGAAGTATGGACTATGAATGCTTGTTCCCTGAAATATTTGAATGTGTCAGCGCAAGTCATGTCACAGCTACGTAAGCTTTGAAGTCAAACAGTACATAACCCTAGCACGGGCAAAGGCCTCACTCTATTTGCAACCTCTCAGTCCCATGTCTCTTGCATCTGTGCAATCTGGCAGTAATTATTGACTCGTTCAATTTTGCACATGCTGTCATGAATGAGCAGGTACTTGTTTGCTTGTCATCTTGTCATAGACCTTGGTTGTTTTTTTAAAAAAATTGAGTTTCCATCAGGACTAATGTCACATGTGTTATGTCAGTTGCACAACGTGTCGACGACGCCATCCATATACGTTCAAGCACAGTACAAGTGCTTACCTGTCCGATTTTGTCTTTGGAGGCGATCACAGACACATTGATATTTTTCTGGGTGGCGTCCGAGATGGAGTCAAAGTCACAAACCACAAAGGCCACCAGGTATGTGCTCATATCTACCGTCTCGGCGAATTCATCACGGATCTGCAGCAAATTACCTTTCTGAAGTTGGTAGTGAAGCTCAAAAATCAATTAAAGACAGTTGATCAAAAATTTGGCTCTGTGCTAAATTGCGTATTTTTGTATCTGAATAGAACATATGTCGTACAATGTTTTGCTATTGCAGTGCATTTTGGAACCCAGTCCAAACTGCACATTCTTCTCAACTGTACCTGTTTTGACTTCCCTCTGACCGGGTTGACTGCCTTTTTGGGTGTGTTAAAGAAGGCTGTCATGTTCTTGTCATGTGTGATGGTCATCAGGAACTTAGCCTTGAGGGCCGGTTCATCAAAGCAGGGAAAGGCCCGACGTGCGTAAGTAGGCTCAAAGTGGGAAGTTGCCAACACCCTGGAGAAAAAAAGTTTCATCTGCTACATCAGCTGAGATTTCAGAGACTAACTTGTGGGTCAGTTGAGCACTGCTTGTCGACTCTTTTGATATCTGATGCCCTGAACCCAATCAGCAGGACAGAACTGTTCTTTTCTCAATTTTAATTTTTTTGAACGAATTGAGATATGGCACAGATACAGCTTTCAGTCGCCATAAAGCCTGTAAGGGATCTTTTATATTGTGCTTATTCCAGCATCTAGCATCTAAATGTAATTCACCTCTCATTGCCGTCCTTGTCCTTGTAAGAGGAAATGTAGAATCCCTCCAGGTTCTCAGACAACTTATACTGGAACTTGATCCTGACTGCGTAAGTCACACCTGGCGTCATAATGTCACCCATCTCCAAGTAAATCTGTTCCCTGGCAGGGAATTCAAGCATTCGCTCCACCTGTAACATTAATGCTAAGTGAGTCACTTTTCTCTAATAGAAATGAACTGTTTCAGCTGAATTTCTGAAGTTGACCATAACTACTGTTCAAGCATAACATGATAAACGTACCTCTGATAAAACAAAAATCTTACCTTCAGTCTCTCATTGATGGTCCTGCTGGTGATGGTGATGTTCTTGGAGTGGAAGACAATGAAGTTTGTCTCTTCACTCACCGTGAAGATCAACTTCTCAATGCCTAGAGTCAAACAATCAGAACCAGTAGACACAGAATTAGTACAACAACAGCCTGTAAGAAATAGGCCACAAGCAAATCTAGGCAGTAACTACGAGGTCTCTTTTCTTTGGGGAAACAGAGAAGTTGTTGTGAGATTGAATCAGCTTTTAGACAAGAGCTTCATTACTGCCATTTCAAAGTGATACTGTATTCCGAAGATGACAATAGTGTAGTGCACCAGCCCCTTGTGTAGTACAGTCATAGCACTTGCCATGTCTTTCATGGTCAGGGGGAGCTTCTGCTTCTCCCTGATTCTCAACATCCCTCCTCATCTTCCTGGCAAGTCCGATCTGCCAGAACTGCAACTGATTCCACTGCAATTCTTCATATTGATGGATTACTATTGCTTACCCTTAACCCACTTTGTTGTGAGATTGGGTGTCAGTTCGATGTCATATCTGATGGGCTTGATGAACTGTGGCAGCCTGATGTCATCCCATGGGAAATCCTCTCCATTGGTCGCTATCAGCTCAAGCTCCTCCGGTTCTGATGCCTCGGGCTCTAATGTGCCATCAGGAGGACAAACTGGAAGGAGGGGACGCAAGCATTTTTTTTTATTTTGAATAACGACTTCACAACCTAGACGTTGCCGCTCTAACCATCTCAGTCACAGTTTCAAAGCAATCTCGCACAGCGCTAGTTCAGCATGTGCCATTCAATCAAAGTCTAAATCTACATTTGGAAACCTTATACCGCAATCTAGAGGGCAGCAAGGAGTATACCAACAACACCGCTGTATCTTTGAGCACATTTCATTGAATTAGCATTTCAATGTATCAGGTCTTTAACAGAAGACCCCATCTTAAGCTTTCTTGGAAGTTGCCGAGAAAGAAAAAGAACATACTACCTCTGTTCTGGCCTCATGGAGATGCAATAGTACATTCTGCTGCATGAAAATTTGATAGTGACAAGACCCTTTTAGGACCACCTCTGCTTAGTACCTGTTACCGTTATTTATGTGCCCACATCATTGAAAAGCATTCAGACTTCAGGAAAAAGAAAGAAAGAAAAAAAAATAGATCTGGCTGCAATCTTCCAGCCACATACCATTGAAAGGCCTGACAAATGCCACCGCCAGTGAGGTAAGGAAAATGGCCGTGAACACAAAGATGAGGATGGCAATTGCCTGGATCTTGGTGCACTGAGCCACATGGCCACCCTCGTACAGGGCCTTCTTGCCACCACCATTGTTGTAAAGCCCATGACGGCTGTCACCTGGAACATAGAGGAATAATTAGGAAGTGCAGATCTTCCACCATGAGCATAAAACTAGATTTTTTTCTGACTGGAATCAATCTGTCTTTGGTATCACTATGTTAGATAAAAACGTCATTTGTTCATGTCACTTCATGTTCAGGATAGACGAATCGCACTTTTTGATTCTTCCTGTCGCCATGAGCTGAATTGCTGTATTTTTCTGGACACCACCCCTGTGACAATGTCATAATCTGTCACTTGCTGCATCCAATCACAAGTAAGGACTATGTTGTTACATTTTGCTGAGACCGTAACCCTTCAACTAACTCTCAATAGGAACATCGATACTGAAATTGACACCAGGTTGAAGCAGCAGTCAGGATCTTGTTGGTGTGGTTAGATAGTCGGTATTGGTGTACTGCACCCATCTAGAATATCCATATGTAGCATCTGCGTGTATTGTACATACGCAGATAAAAAACCGATACTTTCCAAACAGGACGAAGAGTAGTGCAAAACTTGTACAGTCGACCCCACTTAATAAATCCAGAGATTTTTCAACCACTCGCTTCTTGTGGCCACTTTGAGTTGGAACGGAATTTTTTGAGCAATTTTCTCCGTTTAATGAGGATCAAATTTTTTAGTTACTATGGCCACGTTCACGCTCAAGAATTGCTCACGAAACATTCCTCAACTGCGACTCAACCAGCATTTTCACGTTTAGCTCTGAGTCGACAAAAATGGCGACAAAGCCGCTTTCAACATGGAAATCTATCGTGACTTTGCTCCAGGGCTTAGTAAAATAGACTCATCAGTGACAAACTGAGGATTTTTTTCTCTACAAAGAAATAAATGTGGTTCTTTTGGTACAGAACCCCAATACTGTGTACCAAGTACATTCTTCAGGTGTAGATAGGCCGTAAGCTTCACCTTCAGTTTTCATACCAACTGTTTCTTGTAACGACTTTCATGCAGTCCTGAGGTGGCCACATTAAGCGGGGTCAGCTGTAGAAGCCCTGGATGAAGGGAGACTTCAGTCAATGTTCGATGCTACGAAAGTCTCTTGGAGCCTCACTTCTCATTAGACCACCTTGCATGAAGTTGCACCGAGCAGAACCATCGTATAAGGGCTACTTTTCGTCACCTGATCCAGACAGGAAGGCGACATCGTCACCATCGTTGTCCGTGATCATTCTATTCCTGCTGCTCCACATCTCAACCGAGGCCACCCACGACTTTGGGCACACGAAATGAGCACACCCGAGGGACGGTGAAAGAGAAGCAGCTACTCCGGGTCAGGCTTCTTCAAAAACCAGCTGACTGAAGACAGCATCCCAGGATGCTGCAGTAGCTTCTTCCTCTCTCTTGTTGTCTTGTCAGCCGCTGCAGCCGCGGCCGCGCGGCGACCGCTGCAGAAGCAGCAGCAGCCGCTGCAACCACTGAAGCCACTGAGCAGGTTCATAAGGGGGAAAGAGAAAGCATGTGTGTCTACTGCACACGCAGAGAGAATTCAATGACTAGGGAAAGGCCCCTGGGAAGGCCCTTCTCCACCTCCCTTCTCTCCCATGGACTGTCTTGCCTGCTAGATGCAGGCCCCGGAGCTGTAGAAGTTCTCCTTGTTAAGGACAAGGATGAGATTTGATCAACACTCAATATATGATGCGCATTCCAGGTCTTTTGGAGGTTTGATTTTGTTGCACATTTTATCCAGTTTAGTTACATTTTCCCCTGTAAGTTTGGATGAGTTTTGTTGCAATTTTGATCGTTTCCCCCAACCGTTTTTGGACGGCTTTAGCCTCTTAGAGATTTTGTGAAGGAACACCTAGAACTTGTGTGTCCCGCCTGATGTGAAGCCCTTGAAGCAAATCTGCTCTTGTTTTCCCCTGTTCTCTCTTTCTGTTCTGCCATGGCATGTCCGATGTCAATAAGAATCAATGCACCACCCGCTGTTCTGTCATTCTTGCTGGAAATATCAGATGACGACATTTTAGAACAAGAATGAGTCTAGGTAGGCTTACTATTTTTTTTTAACTCACAGGTTTACTAGCAAATTGACTGTCTGTACCTATGTTAAGTACCTATCAGACTTTTATTTCTCTCCTTCCTATTTTACAATGCTGAAATGTAGGCCGGTAATAAAATTGTCATTGTCCACTGGAGGGGAACTTTTTGTAGGTAGAGTAGAAAATGCGGCAAAAAAGGCAACAGCAATTGATGAGGGGAAGGAGAGCAAGGGGGGGGCAGGGGAAATGTCCCCCTTTCCTGCCTTTCCACTTTCAGGAAAGGCTTGACTTTAAATTTCCCTTCATCTTATTTTGTCAAGGACGAACATTTTTTCTTCCTCCTCCATCAACATTGTTGTCTTGTACATCGAAATGCAAGTACAGCGAAGTCTCAATTTGGCAACATTGTTCGCTGGAAGAGTTCTGGTTCAATCACAACCTGAAAAGTTTTCCAGGAGTAAATGAGTGAGTGAAGACGATTGGTTTCCCACCTACGTTCTTGTCAGTTACCTCAACCATTCCCATTACGTTCATACAGAAACTTCTAGTTTTAACATCAAGACTAATGGTTGTAGCGAGAAATTCTTTAGTATCTTTAAACTGAGACTCTTCATTGAATTCTTAGTTGAACCAAATAAGTTAAATATGCTCAGCCTCATTTCTTCACCTAATTCCCTCTCAGTTTCTTCTGATTTCAATCATAATCTTCCATAAAAATTGAGACTTTCTGCCATAAAAATGGGACTCTTCTAAGTAGAAGTGTGTTGCAACGGCGAAAATATCAAGGCCCATTATAAAACGAGCTTCGTCAAGTGGGGGTTTTTCTGCACTTTGGAAGGATCAGTAGTGCCTTTTTTTGCAACCCGCTGCTTCTGTACGAACGTTCGTACGAACGTACATAGAGAGAGTCACTATGAGACTCAGTGCTGAACAATGCCAATCACATACATGTATGCACGCACAGATATTGGTCACCCAGAATAGAAACATAACAGAATAACCAAATCAGGGTCCAGTCTTTGGGTAAAAACTTCGCCATGCGGGACTTTTTTTCACCTCGACTTTCTAACAGACATTTCAACGCTTGCGACAAAACAGTTGTTTGCATAGGTTAGCTTCAAAGATTTTCCTTTTTTTTACCGCCTTTCATAGTTTTGCACTAAACTATGAGCAAGAGAATCTTTACATCCCCGCAAAAATTTACCAAGAGTTAGACTTTGCAGGAAAAAAAACTTTACAACGGTTACCTCTTTTTGCCCTGAGTGCTGGCTGTAAACTCTCTCTGTAAGCCTTGACCCAATTTTTGACAAGAGAAAAGCCAAAATCGATGTCTACACGAGATGGATAATTCATGATTGTATAAAAGAAAAGATTACAAAGTAAGACTCCTTCCTCGAAAAAAAAGAAAGTCCTGTTGCACATTCAGTTAAGTTTTACCCTAATGTATCTTTTCTTTTCTATTCTCTTAATAAACGATTATGTTTATTCAAACATTGACGTCGTGCTCATTCTGCGTGTGCCACACACGTACACCTTGGCGGCCGCGCAGTCCTCCGCGGTGGTGGAGTTGGGCGCGAGCAACTTGGGAAGGCCTTCGGAGTGCGTTATCAAGACTGCAAACGGCCACTTTGAATGGCCTTTTGAGCGGCGCATGCCGAACCAGTGACGTCGATATTGAGCATTGTGTCAAAGATGTCCAGCCCAACAACAGCGATCGATTGTGACTTATCAGCCACCCTGTATTCCTGACTTAGCGTGACTCAATGGTTTGCAGCGGTCGAGCCGATCGGAGTCAACCCTTTGACGGTGGCACGTCAGACACATTGCAGCAACAGCGACAGCAGCTGCGCCCGCACATCCCGTTTTGCACTGTACCGACGTCATCGTCGTCGCCGTCGCCGTCGCCGTTTTGATCGTTTCCCCCGTCATTATGGAGCTTCCGTTCTCTTTATGCACCCACAAAAAGACGCTTCCTCCTCTGCACGGTCGTGTGAGCCAGAAATGTCTGAGGCGTCATGAAAGCTGTCATACTTTGGTTTTTCACGCCTCACAAGATGCTCGGCTTGCAGACGACGATGATGCTGCCACGCGTGCATAATGAACGAGCTCGAAATGTTCGTAATTGCCCATTTCGGTCCTTTGCGGGTAGGAAGAACAGGGGAAATTGCGCCCAGTTTGGGGCCCCAAATGCAGAGACTGAGGAGAGATTGTATGAATTGAAGAAAGGGACTTCACCCGTCAGTGCTCCCTATGAGTACAGGGTGGTCCGGAAGTCGTTGCGCGCTCTACGTACGATGCACGATGACTCGTGGGACACCCAGTACAAGGTGGAGTCAATTTAACGAGATGCTTTGCTATCCATTTGGTTTTCCTCAGTAAAGAGTTCGTGAGTTGCAAAGTGTTAAATCAAGACTTTACTGCACCAACTTTTTTTGTTCTTTAGAACTACAAATGGACAGTATCACACCCTCTTCTGGCATAATTAAAATCCGGAATTTTTGGCGAATTTTTTCAGCCGGTTTGGTGCCTAATGTTTTCTCTTCTAATATTTTCGAAGCTCTTCAAAAATTTCTCGCACTTTTTCTTCTCCTTACCTCAGCCAAATCGCTGGAGGGTTTTAGAAACTCCTCTGGAAAGCCACTTTTATTTACTTGATTCTTGCTACATTGCAGATTCAGCTACAAATTCAGCACCACAGGGTTGCCCACTAAAAAAGTTGCCTGCTAAAACTTTGGATTTTTAATACAATGAATTCCATGTGATCGCCTAAAATTCCGAGGTCTGGACGCCATGTACTCTGCGTCAGTAAAAAAAGTTTTGATGTCCTCTTTTGTCCCAACTTCTTCGCACTTCCTACTTCTGCTTTCTACCCTGCCTGGCGTCCCCGGCCCCCCTCCCGCACCTCCCCTTGTATCCCCCGTCCATGCGCGTCCCCGTGGGACATTTTTCATCTCTCATACTGTAAACGCACACGCTCTGCAGTATGTAAGCACAACCCATTGGTGGCACGATCTTCATAAACAATCGTGCCTTTAGTAGTTGGTGTCCCATCTTCCCCCCCGCTGGGGGCCTAAAGAGCAGTCCAGTCCACTAAAAAGGGACTTCGTCAGGGTCACGCGTACGCAAACATCAAGTTTTACTACTACTAAGTAAACCGGCGGATTTTTGTTCCTTAGCCCCATCCATTGAGCTTCCCCCTCACCAAGTTTCATCTTTTTTAACATTATTGATGCCTCCACGTGAAAAATCCCCACATGTCTGCCCAAAGACACCACTGATCCTTCCTCCCCCTTTTCTCGAGTTACTCGAGGTTTTGCATTCGCGTCGTCGTCATCATCGGCGGCGGCGTCCGCGTGAGTGTTGCTGCTGTCGTCGTCGTTGCGGGCTTTTCCGCAGCTGGCGTCGCTGGTTTCAGGAGGAGGAGAACTTCTCTACCTGAGTTTGGCTTTAGTCACGGACCAATCTAATCAGTAAGGTACAGCTAGCAAGAATAGGGATGACACAAAGACTCGTGATGAAGCCCGAGTCGTCCAGCGGGCAGGGAAGGGGATTCGAACGACTTTCCACATGTTGTGCTTCTGCTGCTCATCAGAATAGAAGCTAGGGTCGGGTCCAGAGGCTGGAAGGACTTGTAGAGTCCCCCAGACAGTGACGGAAAGGACGAAAAGCCCGAGGAGCTGGAGCTCGAGTCGGCTCGAGACTCGAGGGCGCGAATACATCCCTGCTGAGAGTCTCCCGCTCCTTAGTTGTTAGTTGTGTGTGAACTGTGAAGGTAGAGGCTGGAATCGCCTGGAATCTTCTCTCTCCCAATTGAGGATAATCTTCTGGCACAGGTAAATATGTTTGGATTCTTGTTTTGCTCACTTTTAGTAGAAGCCGATGAAGAAACGTAGTTTTTTAGGGTGCAGGTCCATAAATCCACCAAACCGCACCCAAATGCTCCAAACCTTCAGCTCAAGTGACATCCAGTGCATCTGTGCATCGCTACGTGATTCGATAAGAATGTCTATTTTTCGACATCACTGCACTGCACTTTCAGCTGATTTTCATTCACAATCACGGTGGACAAGATTGGAGCTCTTGTAACTGACGCTTTTCTTGTTGCCTGCTTTTTCCGGTGGAAAAACGCAAACAAGTAACATCAAAATCCCCGTTCTTGTCAAATCACTTGACTTTTAAGGCTAATGAGTGATATGGCACAATGGCTTAATTAGACAAAATCCGGATATTGGTGGCGATTAAACTTTTATACACGAATTGCGCAAGCACATGTATTAGAAAGTGGTGAATGTGTACACCATGTGCATCAGGCAACCGTGTATATGCACATCACATGTGTCAGGCAGTACTATATGAACGTGCACGCCAAAACCATAAGACATCGGTTATGTAGTCTGCATGCAGGTAAAGTAGGAATGTAATGAGATATCTTATATACGTACCTACACGCCTGCAGGGTAAACGTTTAAAGGAAGCCGATATTCACACTTGACCCTTTTTCAACCAGTGTATATGGGAGTTCGAATGTCCACGAGTTCATTGATGACTCATTATTCATCCTATGCTAACAATTCCACTCCCTGTCGATCTATAAACCCAGAGACTCAGCTTATAACTATGGGAAATGTTATCGACCTGACGCTAATTCCCGTCCACCCTGTAGGGTGAGTCTCCAAAAGTGAAAAGCGACTTGGTCAGCAGGAACCGCGTGACTATTTAGAGACGGGGGGTGGCAGTCTCGTCTGCGTACGCCAGCACAGTGACGTTGGTAACGAGCAACGCTTGGATGTTTCGTTGCTTCTGGGAGAGGATGTAGGAAAGAGCAAGACAATGCTGATTTAGCAAGGTAGCGCGGATGAGACTTCAGTTCAGTGAAACTGCAGGCAACAGCAAAAAGTGGAGATTTTTGCCACACAACGATTGATAACTATGCAGTTATAGGACTTTTGCAAACACAAAGTTGGAACAGGTTTTTTCCCAAGTATTCTTTTGGTGAAATCTACTCGCCTGCCTATAAGATGTCGTCAGCATCAAATTTACAGTTAGTGAACATTTTTTTTCTTTCATTCTTTTATCTGCTGATGTGGTCACTCCAGACTCTGGTGCGCAGCAACGTTGACAGATTTAGCTAAATTTCTGACGTCAAAAGTATCAGTCACAGGGTGACCCAGATCAAGTGTCACAGACTAGTGAAGTAATGATGATTCCAGATGTTTCAGCTTTATTCCAATGAATTGGTGGACGAGCACGTGAGAGAGACATCATAACTTTGATAGTTCATCACTATGACTCCTCTAGTCTTTGACACTTGATCAAGGTCACCCTGTAGAGAAAGACCAACATTTCTAGATCACTACGTATGTGTTGCGTGTGCGTGCTTGCACGCTGTGAGCAATTAAGGCTACACATATATGAGTTACTGTTCTGCAGGATGGATAATGGATGACCGTTACCTGCTGTTAAAGTAGCACGGTGAAATATTGTATTAGTTTGGGCCATGAATAATACACACGAGAAAAAGGGAGGGGGGAGGGAAGGAGGGAGGGAGGTACCATACACACGAGACACGTAAAGAGAGAGAAAACGCAGGTACAGGATCACCTACAGGATGGTGCATAACAGACACGCGCATTCATGCACAGTAAGCTGTGGTTGAAGTTCCGGACTGTGGACATCTACTCCGCACGGATCACAAGGTTGAGGAAGAGGAGAGGGAAAGATATCATTGAGCTTGTTTAACACGAAAAAAGCTGCCTCCTTTCTCTACCATACGAGCTGTCCGTATATTGGTCTGGTGGCAGCTCAGACGGGTGTCCAAGAAGTCATGTCAAGTTCCAACATTACTTAAAATGGTGACTTGTTTAATACCAAATGAAGCCACATGGGTTGGGCATGACTGAAACTAGGGCCTGGACAGCTTTTCAGTTTCACGAAGTGATTTCATGGACACCCTGTGGCAACATTTTGGAAAAACGCTGCGTTGCTATGGAACAACCCTATTCTCTTGCTTTTCTGACAACGGGGCCAGATGCAGTTTTTTGGGGGCTGGCCTCAGAAAAAAAGGGCTTCAGCTTCTAGTAACAACGGACAATGTTATAAGCCGATGACTTCAAAAGGACACCCAGATTTTACATCTTATGTTACGTCCTTGCAAGGAACAGTATGTTCTAGTCAGCCACATCATAAAAGCAGTAGCTTCTGTTCCGGTCGTATAAAAGAGCGGTCTCAATTCAGTTTCTGCTGATCTTTTTCGAACGTGCATAAATGTGACACTTTAAAGTTTCTTAAAGGAACTTTAAAGTGTTAAAAGTCAGTCCTCTACTTTCTGTCGCTATCACTTGGGTCCCATTCGTGCGCTTTGTTTGGCTACAACTAAAGTAGCCAACAAAAATACACCCTGTACTAAACTCACTCATCCTCACCGTAGCTGGGACGAGTAATCTAAGACTGGGGCTCCCCTTAAAACTATATAACGGACATTTTACAGGGCTGCCGGTCTTCTAATTGTAGCTCTCGCGCTGCAGAGGGAACTGAATTGAAAGGAAGTAAAAGCGTCCCTTTAAGAGCAGAACCATTACATCCCGAGCTTGAATCTTCTTTCAGAGCACTTCCAATATGAATATTCCGCATATTTGGCCTCCATTCTGAGCCAAGGTCAATGAGCAGCAGCAGCCTTTTCTCTCAGCCCCGCACAAGCAAAGGCCCTTGGAAAACACCCAAAAAGACCTGAAGAAAGGTTGAGCATGAACAAAACTCAGTCCCTGCGCAGTAGACATGAATAAAATAACCCCTTTTTTACCTAGCCCAGCACGCTAATGGAGGCAAGGGATTAAAAGCAGGCTTGGCCTGAGACTCTTCTTATATTCTATTTTGTCAAAAAAAAGGTAAAGCACCCAGTGAGTAATTGCGTGCAGACACACGGAGAAAAACGCCGGAAATAACGAGTCTGGATGACTGAGGGGAAAACAAACATGCACGCGCACGATGGAGGAGGAGGGCGAGGAGAAGAAAGAGTTTTCCGACGAGGAAAAGTCCAACATTTTGCACTCTCAACGTTCTTGAGAGCTTCACGACGGTATTTTTTCCATCTTTGGAATTTCAGCTCGTTCAGTCATTTGAAAGTCTGAACTCTTCTGTCTGATTCCATCATCCTCGCCCCGGCACAGGGTGCCCAAGAAGTCGCGTGAAAGCCGGAGCTCTTCTGTCTGATTCCGTCGTCCGGGCCCCGGCAACAGGGTGGCCAAACAGTAGCGCGGCACTAGAAATCACTGCATTTCACGTCCGCTACAGGGTGGCCGCAGGAGATTTACATCTTCTGAAGAAGTTGTCTCTTCTTGGTTCATCCTGCTGACGCAGTCTTGGCGACGTCTTTTTGAAGCCGATCCCCCAGTATTAATGGCTTTGAAGATGACAAAACCTTTTTTGGACACCCCGTAGGAAGCTTTCCTTGTAGGTGTGTGTCACGAAAAAGGGGACGGTACAGCAGGAGGCGGGACTTGGGGCTGCGGGAGTTCAACAGGTGGGACGTGTTGAGGCTCGTGACGGAGGCCAACACGATCGACTCGCTGGGGGGGAAGAGTGGACTTGCAATGTTAAGCGTAAAGCGACATTGCACAGTTTTGACTCATACGGGAAAATTGAGAGAGTAGAAGCAAGCAAAAGCTTTCAAGAATCAAGTTAAATTCCCGGAAACGAAAGAGATGGAGAACTTTTTCCGGAGTAGTAATGTAATCTTTGTAGGTGAGTCAAGTCCAGAGTCCACAGTTGCATCCATCCAGAGCGCTTTCCTGATCGTCCTTTCTGCTGTAAGCAAATCTGTGCCATTTTCCCTCCCAAAGTACCTAAAATTCACTTTTTTGTCCCCAAAATTGCACTCACCCACTCGCAGTAACTTTTACGACACCTCCAGTGATGCCTCCACCAACGTCCCTGAAGTGACTTTTTTCTCTCTGTCTCTCACTTGTCCCCGTCCTCTTTTCATCCAGTCCAACATGGAGGCCTTTTGCCATTTTCCCCGCAGCAGTTTCACTACATGGGGAATATTCCCGTCCCGCTGACCCTAAACATACTTATAACCTAAGCTGAGCAGCTGACAAGTCATGATGACACATCAAAGGCAACCGAATACGACCTCAGACACACTTTGACTGGCCTCAGATTAAAAAAAGGGACTGTTTGGGGGGTCTCCTGAAACAAACACATCTCGTTGCTTTAAATCTCGACTTCTCAAGTGTCAACTTTTTTTTTCAGCGAAGGAAATCGCGCAAAACTGCGGCTATTTCGCATTTTACGCATACGAAAGAGAGAACGAGACGTCACAACCGAGAGAAGAAGAACGACGACGACGACGACGACGACGACGACGACGACGACCCCTCGTGCACGCACGCAGACACGGACGCGCACACTCGCGTGAGCTCTCGCTCTCTCCAGCGGCTGACACGCACAGGAGAGAGAGAAAAGAAGAAGCGTGGACGACGTCGACGACGACGACGACGAAGTAGAAGAAGAAGAGGATGACGAGGGGGAGGAGGAGGCGGAGGGGGGAGCATTCACCCTGTGAGCGGCGATGCAGCTTCACAATGTGTGCTTCACATGTGCGTCTGAGCTCACGTTATTAGTCAGCAGCAACGTGAAGTGCACTGACTGCTCCAACTGAGAGACAGAGAGAAAAGTGCTTGCACCAAGGCAGAGCAGAAGTGTGACATCATGTTGAAGACTTCATAACAGCAGAAGAAAAGAAATCAGTGCACGTACGTACGTTGTCTTCGGGGCAGAATCTTGGCTGGGCTCACTCTCGAGTCAGGGGAACTTGGTCACGTTGGTGCCGGAGTCCGCAACGAGCACAGGTGTACTTGCTGACGGCCACTACGGATATTTGGAACAGGAGTCATAAGCAGATTGAGACCTTTTTCAATGCGGCTCCGAGAAAATTGGAGGAAATCCCCACTTTTACGCGCCTCCGCCAGATCCAAGGAAGCAAAAATGCTCAGTCTTTACCAAAGTTGTGCGTCAGGTGCGCATCTGCTAATGTTCCACAATGAGCTTTCCCCGGAAAGAAGTCCAAGTTTTGCCCCGAACACACTGTACACACATTAGACGAACACCTGACGGACAAGATGTTGGACCGCAGCGAGTGCCAGAAGCCGGTGAGGAGGTCGGGCTTCAGGGGAATCCGGTCCTCCAAGTTCCGCCACGTCTTCGGCTCCCCCGCCAAAAAGCAGATGTGCTACGACAACGTCAGGTGGGAGCAGCACACCATGGCGATGTCATGGCTGCTGTTGACATCCATGGCACATATTGCACATAGAATTGAAAAGAAAAACTAAGTAGTAGAAATTTAGTAGAAGATTATATTTCGGAGACTAGAGATTTTCACGTATTTTAACGGTTAGACGACAACATTCAAGCCTCCAAAGGTTGTCACTGAGGCCAAGTCGAGGCCTTAATTGTTGGCTAATGGCAATGTCGATGTCTTCTTGCCGTCCTCGTCAAAGTTAGGACGAGAATTTATGTGTTTCACTAATGACAGTTACGTCAGCACTGCGCTTTACATGCAATTTGTGCGTTAGGATCACCAGGAATGCCCACGACGGCAACTTCTGCGCCGTCAACCCCAAGTTCATGGCCGTAGTAGTTGAGGTTGGAGGCGGAGGAAGCTTCGTCGTCCTCCCGCTGGACAAAAAGGGGAGGCTGGAGCATAACCCAGCGAAGGTGAGATCGACAAGGATGGAGTAAAGTGTTGTAACCCCCTTCCCTGTCAAAGAAAAGAGAGAAAGATACCCTCTCCATAGTTCAGTTTGATACCCCGTTTGAACCCAAGTTATGTAATGCCAAATCGTAGTTGTCTTTAACAAAATGCACCGTGTGCAACAAAATACTGAGAGGATTCTCTTAGTCAGTGAAGGTTGAAAATAACTGAGATTTTCGAATTACTGGGTATTCTGGTACTTCGCAATACTGGGTGACCCCCTACCCCCCCATTGCACGCGTATGAACATCTGCGCACAACGTCCGAGCATAGCTGTAGTACTTTTCTCGGACTTTCGAGTCACGGCCCAAAATGACGAAATTCTTGGTCTTTGCCAGGTGTGCGGACACAGCAGGCAAGTGCTGGACATCAAGTGGAACCCGTTCAACGACAACATCATCGCCAGTGGCTCCGAGGACTGCACCGTCAAGCTCTGGTACATCCCCGACGGCGGACTGGTCAGTGATCTCAGCGAGTACCTCGTCGATCTGCAGGGTCACAGGTAGGTCGGTCACTTATTGTAAGTGATTGATCGTGCACGTCGTTTTTTGGCCCACACTGTGTCACTGAATCACTTCGTCTTTAGGCGCCGGGTAATGTACCTGGAGTGGCACCCAACGGCCGAGAACATCCTGCTGAGCGCCGGCTACGACCACCTGATCTTTGTGTGGAACATCGCCAGGGGTCAGGCGATCAACGTCATCGAGTGTCACGCAGACACCATCTACTCGATGTCATTTAATAGGTCAGGAAAAGTCAATGTGTCATTCTTTATCCTTTCTTCCCAAACACTTCGATGATCCGGGCCTTACAGACACACTAGAGAGCGTCCCCCTTTTTCTTTATCCTCCCCTCGTACCATAATTCGAACAAGAGGAGACTTTATTTGAGGGCCGTGGCTTAACGTGAGGTTACAACAATCGTTGCAGACAAAAAACCCCCACGATCTTACCTTACTACACAAGTTTTGTCGAACGACCACCGCATGCCAAATTCGGCCTTCTGTCTCAAACTGATGTCTTGGCCTCGTGTTCAACCTCATACGTACAGCAGTGTCAACGCTATTGTTCATCCTGGCTCAAGCTGAGCCAAGTCTCACCAGCTTCAGACATGTCTTTTTCATGCTGCAGCAGCAGCAACAACAACAACAACAACAACTTTCTCCTCTGAAAGAGCTTTGCTCTGTCAGTGTGCCCTGCAGGCAAAAAAAGTCAATCTTCATCCATCTTTCTTGCAGAAATGGTTCTCTTTTGGCTACTACGAGCAAGGACAAAATGATCCGAATCATCGACCCAAGGACTGGGGAGGTCTTGAGACAGGGCGACTGTCACAAAGGGACTAAGGCCAGCAAGGTAACGCTGATAAGATCTTGGCGACAGCGCTTGTCCACTAGTGAGCGCACATTAGCGATGTTGTTTCAACAAAAGTCACGTTTAGTCAAACGATTGCCTAAGTTCTTGACATGGTCAGAAGAGGATACGGAAAAAAGTCTTGTCACATGCTGGTTTGGAGGACTCTTGAAGAAAAGTCCTTTCTTATGCTGTGATCATGTGTGCACTGCCAGCGCTGCACTGACCGTGGATAAACAAGTGCAGCTTTTTTTTTGTCAAACCATGTTGTCAAGTCCAGAAATTTGACTAAGTCAAACATCACGACTGTACAAATGCCAGTTGCGCATGCATCTCTTGAATAACACCGACTTGGTGTCTTGCCGAGCAAAAGAAAACATACAATGTGCAGGTGCATGAAGGAGAGAGAGATTAGATAGGTAAACACGTTTTTGCCCCCTGCATGTGTGCGAAACTGGATAATTTCTTTCCCCTCTTTCTTGGCCTGAGGCAAACCTATGAACAGTCAAAGTTGTTCAAAATTCCGCATATAGCAAGCATACTAGGAATTGAGAAAGTCATACACGGCACAGTTTTGGCGCATTTCCTTCGGTGGGATTGTACTGAGTGTATCCAATATGTAGGTATGTATTGTGCCATATGTCCCCACCACCGGAACTTTCAGCAACAAACTCTGTCTGGGCTGCCAGAACCTGTAGAAATCTTGAAGAATTTCAAGAAGCCGAGAAAGTAGCCAATTCACAAAGTGCGCAACTTCGTCACACAGTCCTTTTTTTCTTCTCCTCGAAGTCGTTTTCATGTGTCTCCGGCAACCAAAACGGTCGAGACCCAGACTCCTAAACCCAGGTTTATCCTCAGAAAGTGGTTTTGCAGACAAGATCAGCTGTTGAAGGACCCCTTTTTGTAACGTTTAACGCCACCCCTGAAGGTCAAGAGGAGGTGCTGAGGCTTGCCAGACACTTCCTTAACATGATCAGCCCTCAGTCGACCTACGTGGCAAGCCTGAACACCCGCATCGACTTCCAGGAAAGTCTCGCCTTCTTTTTGCCACTGTTCGTCAAGTCCTCTTTTATTTCACCAAGAATGCCACTTAGTCGAGCTGATCAGAGACCTCTTGCAAGCCCCAAGTCTTTGACATCTGTTCTGCTCTCTCTTTCCGAGAATTCACTCTGTATATAAAGTCAATGCGACTTTGAGAGAGAGAGAGAGAAAGAAGATGAATTGTGAGTGCAAGTATTTGTTTGTTTCCTTGTGAACAGAGCAAAAGCGCAGAGAGAGAGAGAACAAAAGGCAGAAAAGCTTCATGGTAAAAGGTGTTTTTTCTTTCTAAAACTTCTCAGAGAAACACACACGTAGTTCAGGATGCGAGATTTTTTAAATAAATTCTGCCTGAACGGAGCCAATATCTCTTTTCCCCTCCTATCTCCTTTATGTTCTCATCTCCGGGACAATTTTAGCTGCTTTCTTAACTTCAGCAGCAGCAAATGACGCATGTTTTGCGTATGACTCTGGAGTCTCTCTTGCCATCTGCTTTATAACTGGCGGACTTATTGCACGCAATATCTGACTCTTTCTCCATCCTCCCACTGCTGCAGAGTGAGTGAAAAAAAGTCAGTACAGTACATAGCGAGAAGGGTGACGTGAGGTGGATAGAGGAGGTGTCACAAGAAAACTAAGAGGGGTGAAACACTCATGTGTGCGACGGTTGACGTTTTTGGTCACTACACAGACGTAGATTTCCAAAGTCAGATTTCATTCCTTACTCAGTCAGCGAGCCAAGTTCATTTGTACGGGGTGTTCAGGCTAAAGCTGCACGAATTAGAACTCTCAGGAAAGATTGCAGCCATGAAGTTATACTGCTACTTGTGCAGAAGTGTCGCCCTCCAGCAGTGCAGTTATGCGCTGCATGAGAGGATTGTGCTGCTGAAGCAGAGCAAAAAAACCTTGCGCTTGTTTGTCCCCTTAGTTTTTCTCCTTTGCCTATGTTTATGTTATGCTACAATGATTGAAAGATCATGAGTGACATTTTCATGAAATCCTGCTCTTTCTCCTTCATCACAGCCTGGACAGATCACTAAATATTCTGAATCAGCACGTGCAGTTAAAAAAGCCCCGTTGAAGTGACAGCAAGATAGGTTGAGCCTGAAGGTTGAGGCCTGACAAGAACATCCATTGTACTAACCCAGCAGACGAATGGAAGGGGCACTGATGCTGATGGCAATGGAGGCTACTCTAAATGTAAAAAGTTTTTGTGTGTGAGGAAGAAGTTTTCTGCATATCATTACTGCCCCCATCCACTTTGGACAACTCTGTGAAAGGCTGTTTGTGCCAAGTCCTGGACGATTTTTTTATTGTAGTGTAGCACCTTCAGAGGACAAGACCATTCAGCTCCGGTGCCAGTTTTCTATACAGTCTGCCACACCCTGTGCGCACAGGGTGAGTCACAGATAAGGGGATAAAGTATGTACAACGAGACAAAATGAGGAAACATCAGTTCAAATTGTGCCTGCTCCATGACGTCACCCAAACGGCCACGTTGGCTGCGTCGAGCCTGACGCTGAACTGGGACTTGCAGGTGTGCATCATGCTGTGCCTCTTCAAGCACATAACACGTGAAGGCCTTTAGTGCAGAGACAAATAATGTATCTGCAGTTGCTGGAGGGCTATTGAGCTCATCTCTTGGTCTAGCTGCCGCAGACTCAATTGCCGGCCATGTGAAAGGACAAACGAGCTGTGGCCACCTAAATCAATGGATCTGAGTCATCGCCGATGCATTCTTAGGGCAGGTTTGCCAAGGCCGAGTTCCTTCAGAAGGTCTCTGGTCCTGCCTCTTAATGCAATGAATGACGCTTAGTGAGGTTTATCGAGGCACTGGTAACTGCTGGGCGAAGGCATTCAACTTTGTCTCGTTGAGTTTGCTACAATGGTAGACGAAACAAGCCAGAGGTGCTGAACCTGCTCTTCGCATGCAAAGCCGGATCTACAATGGGAAAAACACGAAATAAGGTTGAAGTTCTTACATGGGAATTCCCCGCAGCATCAGCAGCGAATCAATATAATGCATAGTCATCGACTGCGCGCGAGGCACGAATAAAAAATTTATGCTACTCGTACTTTATCGATCTGGCACTTTACACTTGATGAGAGGGAAAGAGAAAGAACAGAGAAAGAGAGACATAAAGTTATGTGGTCGATCAATCGTGAATTATGACCAATGTCCAAACGCAAAGTTTGATTTACTCAACATGACTTATTTGCCGTGGTGAAAGCCAAAAAAACATTCTAGGTCAGTTCGGACTTGTTCTGTGCCAAAGGGTGCAATGATGTTACTTACAGTGACTGATCGTCGAATAGATCTAGCGCAGTAGAGATATATGACTAATACTGTATTAAACGTTGGCATTGTGACGCGTGGCCAGCGTGCTCGGTGTAAACTACTTATTAAACAATCCTTAAAGCCTGACTCTTCAGCTTGGCTCTCTCTTTTGTCCCATAACTTATATTATAACGTAACGAGTTCCTGCTCTGAGGTCCCCACCTGATTATTTAACAACTGTTTCTCCTATAAAAGTTCATCCTTTGTAACGCTCAACTCGCTGCGTTTTCCATCAAAGAGCCCTAATTACATACATGGATCTGCAAATGAAAGCGACTTAACCTTAGCTAATACCTTAGCTAAGTTAGCGTAATCGAACCTAACATCGATGCCCCTCTAAAATATGTATGACCTAAGAATGATGCAATGTTTATGTGCCTTTTCAGACGGGTCGTGAATTAGGATTTGGAAGCAAAAGTTTTCAAACCTACGCTAAAGCTGAAAGATCTTACACTTTAATGCATGGCTTAAAATGGCACTGATTTTGACTGACCTTCGTGAAGGATGTGGACGTTAAAGCTTTCTAACGTGAGTTCTAAAGAACATAAGATATGTCACTTCAACAAGTGACGTAAACATACTAAACCGAAAAGACTTTGACAGTTTCTAGGCCAACATTCAGCTACGTCTGCTCGATCAAGCAAGGTTTATTCAATATGCATGCAAAAAAGGAGAAAAAAGTTCATGTATTCAGCAGCCTTGGATGGAAAAAAAAGTTTTTCACGTCAGCCAGAGGGAAAAATGCGTCAAAGACATCTCCGTGGCAACGTTTTTCAAGGTCAGCGTCAGTCTTTTTTTTTTTTGAGCGCCGCCGAGAGGATCTTTTGTGGCAGAATGAGAAACCTCCGAAATGTTGGTGCAGCTTTTTGCTTAATGAGTCCCAGACTCAGTCACACGTCTTCTCTCTCAGTCCGGGAACATTGTGAGTTTCCCTTTGAAGACTTTTGCGCAGACTTTCCAAAGTCGCTGCTCTCTCCAGTTCCGTGGAAGCAAATTTCACTGGCTTTTGCATTCGTCGGCTGCTCTGCGAGGTCGCGTCCACCCTCTCAAACACCTCTCAGCTGAGCAGCAACCTTTGCATGCTTGCATAACATAAGCGGTCCTTAAGTCAGGCCTCTGAGCGATCCAGATATTCAGCGAAAAAAGCGTCAAATTATATTTGCTGCTTTGAAGTCGTGGCACATTATTTGCGCACTATATTTGGCTCAAACGATCCGCTCTCTGCACTCGGCTTAGGGACAGAGACAGACAGAGAGAGACTGATTGAGATTGATGCGTGGAGCAGGTTTGGTGACTCTGGCTGGGTGGGAAGTACAAAAAAGTCCTGAATCCTGGCACAGAACATGATTTGGCGTCTGAGGCACAATTAGCATTGGAGGATTTTTGCTCCATACATGCACACATGCGCTGAACGTGGTGCTGTAAATATTAACCCCCCACTGTATGCACAATCTTTTTTCGTCTTCTGTGACTCATGGCAGTGTCAACACACAGAAACAAACCCCATACATGATTGAAAGGCTTGCATGTACACCAGCTCTGTCACACTCGCAAGGTCTGTACCACACACTCAAGCTGTGCACGACATTCACTCACTCATGTTATACCTTTAAAGCAAAACTTATACTGGGGTGTAAAAAAATCCGGACTAGCTGCAGAGTAGGATAGGGTTTGTTGTTACGTTGGTCAAGGTTGCCCGTATTTCTGTCAGGGAAACTCTTTCAAGCCGAGATTGGGTTTGTAAACACACGTGATGGTAACTGTGATGAGGGCGTTGACGGAGGAGGCGTTGACGACGAAGACGCGCATCGTCGGGGCAGCCTGGGCGCTGCCAAATGAATCTTGGGCTGCCTGTTCTTCTTGGCCAAGCTGTGGCCGGGGAAGTGCTACAGGAGCAAGAACAGGCTCTTCTGCGAAAGCCATGGAAACTCAGTGACACAAAAATGTCAGTCTGGATTTTCCTCTACGTACACGAATTGGGCAAGGTCGAGAATTTTTGGAGTTTCTCACTCAATGTCGTACGAGGCAGATACTAGTCTAAAACAGCTGCCCCACAAGTGTTCAAATCAAATCACGTAGAGCTTTGTTGCTGCTACACTAGCGGACATAAATCAGACAAACTGCCTTCTCTTGTATATTTGCGAATTGCTGGTTCGTGCTAACTACACCTGTACAAAGGTGTCGTGGTGCGCCCACCACAATAACGAATTCAGTGACATGAATATTAGAAACTTTTAAAAGCTTTTTGTTTCCTGCAAAGTTTTGGTATGACATCTAATAACTTATAACTTTAAGGAACTTTAAGAGCTGCTCTAATCAGAAAAATGTCAGACTTCTTCCTGACGGAGCTTAATATTGAGCCGATCTTATGAAACTTTATGCCATCCGAAGAGAACGACATCGTCATAGTTCCTAACATAGCTTAAAAACATATTGCAGGTTGTCTACTTGGGCGACACCGGACGTCTCTTCACCACCGGCTTCTCCAAGTTCTCCGACCGTCAGTACGCGGTCTGGTCGCAGAACGACCTCTCGCAGCCGCTCACCATGGAAATCGTTGACTCGTCGTCAGGTGATCATCGCCATCATGATACCAACAACAAAAATAATAATAGCGCTAAGTGCTCACCTGGCCCATTTATTGCTGTCATATAAACTGTTGCTGCATTGAGCAAACAATGACTTCATTTAGCCCAATGGCAGCAACAAACGACGCAGTTACAACGTTGTCGTCAACGTTCCTATGTGCACACAGAGAAAGAAAATAAAAAAAACCACCTCTGTTACAGGCGTGCTTTTCCCCTACTACGACCACGACACGAGGATGGTCTACGTGGCCGGCAAGGGTGACGGCAACGTCCGCTACTACGAGCTCATTGACGAGGCCCCGTGGGCATTTTACCTCAGCCAATTCATCTCGGGAGCTCCCCAGAGAGGATTTGGGGTCCTACCAAAGCGAGGTTGCGTGACAGTCCAGTGTGAAATCTTCCGGTTCTATAAGCTTCACGCTACCAAGGATATGGTGGAACCCATCTCGATGATAGTGCCCAGGTAACGAAGCTTTGACACTCATCCGTTGGGATGGAACAGGTTCACGAAAAGCCCGTCGGGCTTTCCGGCCCAATCCCAACTCCTAGTTCAATACAGTCCGAACAAACTTGCATTCATGCATACGCATGCAAACATACATGTACGGACGACTCATGCTGGAGGCTCGACTTGTACCCAAGGCTTTTAGAGCAGCCTCGGGGTTATTGCTTTCGGGCTTTCGAGCTCGATTCCATCCCTATTCTAATTTTCCTGTCCATCTTTCACAGGAAGTCTGAGATCTTTCAGGATGACATCTATCCAGAGACGGCAGCTCCAACACCTTCGCTCACAGGTGAGGGGTGAACATGGGAAGAGGGAAGATAGCATTGAGAGAGTACCTTTCTTTAGAATACCTTTATTGGATCAAAGGGCAATTTGAGCACTTAAAGGCGATTTTGACACCAAAGGGCAGTTTTGGCAACAAAGGCCCTATTATGTGCAACATTTTTGCTATAAAAAACCCTCCAAAATCGCAGACGAGGAATGGATCTCAGGCCAGAACGCGTTTCCCCTGCTGATGTCGCTCAAGTCCGGGACGCGGATCCGCACTTTCAAGCCAGTTGTGTACAAGCCCTCTGAGAACGCGATCGTGGCCTCTGACAAGAACAACGACAAGAAGTTTGTCTTCCTGTCGGAGGAGACGAAGCCCGACTATAGGTGAGTGCGCTTGTAAGGCGAGTGACTTTTTCTGAAAAGGTGAGTGGTCGAACTCTTGTTTGTAGGCCCATTGACATGAGAACGGAGGAGAGACAGAGCGCGCGCATCGACCACCGTCCCCTGGGGGCGGAGTCGTACAACAGGACAGTAAGTTCAGCCGTGCAGTGCATGAGTTGGGCCATCGCCAGTCTAATCATCTGCTTTCAGATGGCCGCCGCCGACAAAGACGCCGCCGCCACCTCGAGCGTTCTTCTCACGCCGCCGATCCCGGCCGCTAGGACGTCGCAGCAGCAGTCGGGCTTCGACAGCAGCAGCCCGAAGATCACCAAGTTTGAGCAAGTGCAGAGGAAGTGGGTCAACAACCCAGGAGTTAGCAGCAGGGAGTCGAAGTTGATCTTGCCGTCGGGTTCCACGCCGGTCAAGAGTCTGACGGGTCAGTTCGAGTCCAAGAACGATCGCAGCCTGCTGGAGGAGCAAAAGAAGGAGATCGAGACGCTGAGGGCGCAGGTGGCGATCAAAGAGCAGAGGATCAGGGAGCTGGAGGAGCAGATCAGACGCATTGGGAACGGACATCAGGAAGGATAGTTTGAGTGTGAAGAACAAAGAAACCAAAGACTGACCGAACCAAAGAAGACATGTCTAGCTAGTTTTGTGTGCATGCAAGCACTCCTTAAAGTGGCCATTGCAGATCCATTACAGCAAGACAAACACCGACGAAACAAGGTTCTGGCAACACGCAAAAAAGGCCTTATCGGAGGTCGTTTCTTCCAACGACTGCCGAGTGTCTGTACGGTGATCCAGAAATATGTTTCTTCTCCACACATCTATGGTGACCGCAAAATCTTTCTTAGTGTTTAGGTATCAAAGTGCTGCTTCTACGGGAGCGATGAAATTTCGTGTCCCGTGGTAACGAAGTGGAAAGTTGAGTTTACGAACGTTAGAAGCTAATACTGTCTGGCCTTATTAACCCGGTGGATATGAAATTTTGAGTTAAAAAAGTCATCACACGCACGTTTCTTATCCTCTGGATCAGTGTAGTCAAATGGGAAATATTACGAAACTGAGGCTGATACATGTCCACCCTGCATATGTTGTATGTATAGAACAAGGGACGTATATGAAAATAAGTCGTTCTCCACCCATGAATTTTGCATCCCCCAGAATGCCAACCGTGTAAACTCTCTCAGTTGTTCATGTGCTGGATACAAATGCTCGACTGTGAGTGATTCTTCTTCAATTCATGGTCACTGGATAATTGAAGAATCAGAAGTCGGACAGCTTTTGCTTGGGGGGAGCAAAATCTGACTCCGTTTTCCTAACTCTATAAACTATGGATGACATGGGACAAATGTAAAAGATCAAAAAATTTTCCATTTGGTTCTGAATCCCAGCACGTCAGTGACAGCACGGCAATATTTCGTACATTTAGAGTTAAAATTCAGTTCGGTCAGTTTCAAGAACTTGAATAACTCAATTTGAAATTGGAAAGGCCGATTTTTGAACGATTTTCTGTTCGGTTGATTGTTTCTCTTTCAGTCATCGGACTGAAAAAAAAATGGAAGAGAAAAAAAAGAAAATAGGTACGAAGCAATTTAACCTTTTTTTAAATTCATCGGTGTTTCGTATAAGTGGGCAGATCTCAGCTTTAACAAATATGCAGTTGATAAATTTGCGAGAACTACTACACAATTAGTCTAATAACCAATTCATTTTTTTTTTCAAATCAATTGTAAATCCAAAGGTGGACGAAAAACGCCGATTTTTAAAAACAAAAATTACCAATACCTAAATTTGAGAGGAGAGGAACGCATTTTTTTGGATCATTGTGTACTTGAAAACCCTTTAACTTGTGTGCGCTACGAAAAAAAGGCCTTCCCGAGAGGCCTCCTCACTGTCATAGTGGCATGATGACAATGATTCTATATAAAGTACATTGCTACACCTGTAATGTATCAACCACATGAAGCATACAAGCTCAGATGGGACCTCATGTGCAATTATCCACAATAAAAGAATACCCAAGAAGAAGCTGACCTCTCATCTGCTGGTTCAGGGCTGCGATGGTGGCAATCCTGAGCTCTTGGTGGGCGTCTCCTCCTTTGTGATGATGACTGCTAGGGTTGCCATTGGCCTGACTACCGTTGGTCAGCTTAGAGTTGCTCTTCTTCTTAGATTGAGTCATGACTCTCACTGCGCATCCTTTTGTGTGTCCTCCGCGGTTAATGACACCGATTGCTGCGCATCCTGTGCACACACACCCTGTATACACAAATATCCACGTAGCAACCCACCCATCCACACCCTGTACAGTACAGTGTACACATCCACACGCTCGCACACACCCATGTCCTGCCCATACCCACCGACCCCTCCACTTTTGGTCTCTTCTGCAAAGCTATGCGAACAATTCGCTTGCACAACCAGGCCATTAGCTACTCTACACTTGACCTAATTTCATAGCTCTCGTTGTGCGATTCCCTCCTTAACCCCCTCCCCCCCCCCCAAAAAAAAGAGGGGGGGGCAGTAGCAAGTCTACCATTCACATGTGATGCTGGCAGAGGCCAATTCCATCATGAGCTAAAGTTATATGTGTATGTGTGTGAGACCGGAGTCCTCAAGGACCCAGTTTACGTAAGCTGGCAGCTTTTGTCCTAAGTGTGGGGTGACCAGAGCCGTATACAGTGGAAGCCACTGATAGGAGGAGAGAGCGAGACTTGGTGGGTCCAAGACTAGTCTACGTACATACAAGCTACGGGCAGAAGTGGTGCCATTCTGCTGTGGCCAATTCGGCTGCTGGAGCAACCTTCCTACCGCGGCTCATATTAGCGACTTCCACTGTATAGCTCAGGACAGTAGAAATTGTATTGGGGGACATTTTGCACTGTAAGAAAAATCTGTAAAACTTAAGGCACGCTTGACTACTAAAACCGTATCTGTTGCTCAAGAAGCGATTCTACTGGCATTGAAGAGACGTCCTTCGCGCAGCCGGTCAAAAAAAGTCAAAGTACCACTTTTTCTGCTACTCCCTGTATTCTCCTCAATGGTTTTATCAGTGATTGGGTATTGTTTCAGGCATTGCACAGGGTGTCGAAGGCCCACTGCAACCGCAAGAGACCATGGTAGACGAAGCAGAGGTTGCATTTGCCCCTTCCCAGAGTCACCCTGTTCTGGCTCTGGCAGAGCCATGTGACCAAATTGCATTCTGACTGTCTACATACGTGGAGTGCCTCCATCTCCCTCTAAATGGCCGCCTGACACGTATGCACATACATGTAGGTATCTTTGCGCCAGAGAAAAGCCTCCAAGGGGCTTGGGATGTCATTTTTACATTTTTCCAGCTTGATGGCGGCTTGCTTAGCTTCACTCTGCCATGATTGACCTCCGTGATCATGGGCCAGTTGATGCCCTGACACTCGTTCAGCAGCTGCAGGCATTCAAAACCAAAACATCTTGGGGCATCCAGAAAGAACATTCTACTCTTCAGATCACATCAACTCTTTGCCAGAACTTCAAAAGCTTGGCAGAAACAGCATTTCATCTAGCATCAGAGAAGTCCGATCAAAAGTTTGTGTTGCATTCATTGCTCTCTCATTCAATCTTGAACCCGTCATCGTCTGCTGCCTGAAGGTGTTCAGGGACTTGTCCCACTTTCGCCACATTCATGCACATAACACCTGAGGAGCAATTTGAGTCTCAGTCTGTCAACTGCTCGGGCGTTGGACGGTCAAGCACCCATCACAGGAGCAAGTTCTGGTCCAGTTGAATTCCCGAAAAACTTTGATTCCTGGAGGGAAGATTCAACCGAGAAAGCGGCTTTCATATGAAGCAATCCTCACTGTCCTCTAAACCGCAAAAGCTACGCCACAATTTGTCCAGCTTCTTCTCGATGAACCAGAGTTCATGCATGTCCTGACAGAAGTGGTAACGTTCGATGCACTTTGGGAGATATCGACATGCTTCTGATGCCAACTAACTTTGCCTCATTCCAGCATGGCAAAGTGTGGATGCTAAAAAGGGATACATTGGAAACTTTGCTCAATTCGAATTTGAGCAGTATTTACAGAACTCAATGATGCCCTTCTTGAAAGTGTTTGACCTGGAAGTCCAGTTTTGCTACTCCTCCAATGGCATGAGGGACGAATGTTTTTTTATCAATGGCTGCATTTCGGCTTCATGGTCAAAATCTGTTAAATGCTTGACGTGCGAAGATCTCTTCGAAGCCAACTATGAAGCATTAAGACTTCTCGAAAGAGCAACAGACAATTCCACAGCAACAAGGAAGAATTTATGTAGTCAATCAACACTTTGGATTGTGTGCAACCAACAGACATTGGGTATATCTCACGCCTTCATTGTCTGATTTTCGCAGTTTAGGTTTACGATCCCTTTTGTACACACTTTCTCAGCCAAAACGTCTTTGTGGAGACAGAAGTCGGACATGTGCAAGTAGACGCAGGAAGATCCTCGGTCAAGTGGCTGCCAGAAAGAAGCTGAGCCTTGATCCTTTCTCCCAAAGTCAAGCTGACTGGTCAAATTCGACAATGGGCTCCTTGTCAGCTGAGATAAATTATAGTGCACCAACCTCCAGTAATGCTCTCATGCGGATGCTGTGGTCAAAAGTGTTTAATAGAGCAAAAAACTTCAGTTCACTTTCATTGGAATCACTCATCACAATTTGCTCTGTGACTGACTGTAAAAAGAACTGGAACGAGCTGTTGACTCGCCTCAAAAGTGCTCGGGACAAAAATGGTCAGGCTTCTGGCTCGAGGTTGAAGCATTGTCAAACAGCTTTTCAGTTATAGACGAACAGACTTGCTTGGGCATATCTGTTCTATCTGAAGGACAACCTAATTGAAACTTTGTCTGGCTCATTCACTCAAATATTGCCAAAAACTCAACCCCACTCGAAAGTCAAAAGGCCAAAGCTCAATCTACGTCGGGCTTGAGGCTTCGGCAGTTTAATCCACTCCTAACTCTACGCATTAGCTGCAGTCAGCAACAGAAGGCTGGGCAAGAACTGCACCCATGGCATACTTCGGTGCGGAGAGTCTCTCCGGTCTAAGGATCCAAGTCTCCGAGGTCTGGTTGTACTGGTAAATGGTGTCAAGGGAGCCACTGACAGTACCAAATCCTCCCACAAGGAGAAATGAGTCTTCATATTGCACAGATGCCATGTCGAAAATTGGCTCTGGAAGAAGTGGTCCTTCCCTCCATACTCTTGTCTCAGTGTTATAAATCTCACTGCGAATGAACACTGACCCGTCATGGGCACCTCCGGCCACAACAATGTCATACCTGTCAGTGGAAAGCGCAACAATCTCGGCATTTTCTCTTAGATGCTGCTCCAATAACTGAGCTAAATCGTAGCACTTAATTGGAACTCACTGCCTATCATGAACTTTATAGGAAAGTTAAGTACTTACATTCTCGTAAGGCTGCCTCACACATAAGATCAAGATGACTATTTTCAAGAAGTACAACTGCACCTGCTCATTAGAGGTTTGGATATAAGAGAAACTTCCTTTGCAGGCCAAAAGCTCTAAGCCTGAAGCCATTTTGCTGTGCTGTTTTCTTTAGTAAATGTCTCCCACTTATGAAATATTGAATAGTGCTCTTCCCCTCGTAAGAGCAACATCAGAAAAATCTAAGAGGATTTCCTCCCCCACTTTGAGTGCGACATGATGGCGAAAAAATGAAACTGTGTTTTCAAGGCAAGAATTGTGGGAAGAGCGTAAAGTTACGTAAAGAGGGTGAGAAAGATGAAGATTAGGCTCAGAAAGTTGAGGAAAACAACAAAAAAGCTTAAGAAGGTAATGAGAAAACTGAAGAAGTGTAAGTGAAAAACTCTTCAAACTGATGATAATAATCGAGAAAAATCTACAGTTGATGAATTAGATAACGCCAAAGGGAAAATTTTGCAAAAAGAAAAAGATGACAACTGTGAAGGGAAATTGCTGTGGGATGTTCAAGTTGCTTAATATGGCTAAAAGAACAATGAGACTGTTTTACGAGTCTGAGGCGTGGATTTTTTCGTGCGAATTTTCACCTTCTCTGATGATAATAGAGTGGTGTCCCGGTCATAAATTCTGGCCCCAAACCTACTCCTATATGCGAGTTCCATTGTATGTCGCTCAGGCATTACCCAGAGAGGAGCTGTGCCTTACAATAAAAATGTAACTTACGAGGAGTCTTTCCTCACCACACCGCAACCATGACCATATCGTCCTAGGATCATGTCTGGCAGACTCTCAAATGATCCATTTTCAGGGTCAAATCTAAGTGCCACGTGATCTGCACCCGAGTAGCTATTTCCTGACATAAACACATATCCAGGTTCGACTTCCACAGCACAATGATGGGCCACAGGATGTGGTAGTGGAGGTCCTTCAGAAAACTCCCCATCGTCATAGTACTCTGAGGTCTGCCCATTACCACTGTTTTAACGAGAAATGAGAGGTAAACAAGACTTAGAAGTCCCCCATCGCAGAAGTAAAGCATCCTTTGCATGTAGTACTTGGCTGGATGTAAGTTCACTGATCATTCAGTAGTTTATACCTTTGTCCTCCAGAGATCCAGTAACGGCCATCACGGAGCTGTGCTGCACTGGAATATATCCTATCATGCAGCAAAATGTCTCCCAAGTCAATCCACTTATAGCCTGAATACTTATAACAATTCTGATACAGGGAGGAAGGAGAACCACCACAGCAGAGTACTGAATTGTCACCATTGTCCCACATTGCAAAATCATAATAGTTGGCATTTGGCATGTCAGGCACTTGACTGCAAGTTCTCGGAGGAAGGGTGCCTTCCAAATATGGCAGGTCAATGACCTCAGCATCTGCTAAGGAATAGCCAAGAGCATATCCACCACAAGTGAAGAGGGTTGTGAGGCCTGAGAATAAGGTGGAGTATGTGACAAAACCACAGTGCTCCGGTAGCACGATTTCTACCCCTTTTTGGTCTCTGACTGCTCTCAATTCCCACAACATATCTTCAGTCAATCAAACTGTACAACAATCAAACTGAGGGCTACTATCTGCACGGTTTTGGTTTGTGGTCGTGTGATACTTGACAGTTTTGGACGGTACCTGAGGATTCCTCCCGAACACAATCGGTGTGCCCATATGTGCAGGTGCTGCAGTTAGAGACAGACTCTTTATAGCCAGTGAGGAAACATTGTTGATTCTCATTGTCAAAAGTGAACCAATTGCAAGCCTCGAGAATATGACAAGCTTCTGCACACTCATCAACATCAGTGGCAGCATTCCCAGGTATATATACTCCATTGACTCTGGAAAAGCACAGGACTTTTACTTTCAGCAACAGCTGCAAGAAGTAATTTTAGGTAACTACCTAGCATTAGCAACAAAACACTCTTCTTCAAAACAAGAGACATCACCGGAGATGCAGTTGGAGCAATGTGAACCATTTAGTGCACCACAATTTCGGAAGCAGAGACAAAACTGCAATTGAGAGTGTTCATATGATTGTTTCTCCACCGCGAAATGATCAGGTATGCTATACTAACAAAACTTCCTGAGTCATAACTGAAGTAGTTACTGCCTTCAACAGATGCGCAGTAGTTTAGACATTCCAGCTCACCCCCTGGTGTTGAGGTAACATCAAGATATTGTGAATTTGCACACTTGCCCTCCACAAAGCAGCCCATTGACTGCTGCCCCCAAGCACTCAATGGCATATGTGATGTCAAGGTGACAATTAAGAACAACCAGCTTGATGTCATCATAGAGAATAAGATCATAGCACCTTTCAAAACTGTCTGTACACAAATGTCTACCGGCTGTTTGTCCTTATCTAATCTGTTACCTTCGTCTCCTATACTGTCAAGCCACAAGTATTGTCCTCAATGTTATCTTCTCCCTATTGATTAAAGCAGTAGGGTCATTTTGTTTTGTTTGTGTGGGGTTCATGGGGCATGCAATGGGTGACACACCCACTTGGCGGAAGTTGGTCTTGGTGGAGATCTTTCCGTTACCCCATGAGTTGGATTCATACTAAACATATTGATCTGCCCCAATGGAGCCGCTGCTTTCTCAATGCAGTCCAATTCAATGAATCTGAAAAGGCCGCCTCGGCTTGGAGTGATGTCTTTGTTGGAGCTCATAGAAGGATTCCTTTCTTTCCCTTGAGAGTGCAGGGCACTCGCATGCAAGATTTATAAACACTGCATTTTTCCCCGCAAACGTGGCAATTCTGGTTTTGAGTGCTACCTATTTTCTGCATATGACAGTTTAGATAATTGCGACCGGTGATGGCTTGAATTGCAGTACTTGCCACAGCACTTTTGTGGTTGTCGCTGTTCCAGTTGTGATGCAGTTGCCTCAACAGGTCATCTAGTCTTTTTGACTGCAATCAGTATGCCATTTCATGGCATCGCCTTCCCTGAGGAAGCTTTCTCTCTTATATGAAAACTGCTGTCCCAGTGCCAGCTAACGACTTCTTGGTCACTGACTTGAACATGATATTAGCCCAGGTTCGGTGTCTCTTTATGTACCATATCAAATGCCATTCCATCTTTGGCGGTTGCGTTGGTGAATATGCAGGGTAGCCTCAACTGCCATTGACGGTCAGTACGGGTCAAGTGGTGTTAGGTCTGCTATTGCTTACTGTCAGCACTGTCTATCTGACATGCGTCATGCAGAGTATGCCAAGCCTTCGAAGGCGGTCAGATTCAGTGCAGTTCTTCCCTGATTGGTCATACGATGGACCCGTAGGAAACTTTTGGCCAGATCGTTTCTGTGTAGATCCATCTCAAAGAGGAAGGGGTTGGGTCGCGGAGTAGGCCCAAAGCAGCCTGACTTTAGACAATAGGCTTTGGACTGACTTCGCCTCATTACAGTCCTGGCCGTAAGTAATTGCGTCGGGCATGACGGCACCTCCTACAGTGTACTGAAACATGTTGAAGTAGAATTTTGATGTGGAACGTGCAGCTGTGATACTGGGACACAATGTTCAGTAC
>JAAUXU010109009.1_pt1 | contig 57415 bp, 75 predicted proteins | sample 7278151 | NCBI WGS metagenome assembly JAAUXU01 (sample SAMN14350113, study PRJNA611818) | marine sediment metagenome | isolation source: surface marine sediment (1.8m) | place: French Polynesia: Moorea | collected 2018-08
ACGATGTTTGGCCCTCCGGACAGTCGGTCATGTCGAGTTCTGCGTCCGTGACGAACAAAAACTTGAGCAGCTCTTATGTAAGGCTGAGTTGTTCTGCAAATCTTGTTGCACTTGCGCAAATGACCGCCCTGAAAGTCGGTGCTGATACTGACTGTCATGTATGGACAGACGAGGGTCTCGGTTTACTTTTCATGCGCCGCAAATGATAAAACTCTGCTTCGTCAGCTCATCCTACAGTCAAAAATTGCTTGACCCTTTCTTCTCAAGTTTCAAGTTGAGTGTTAGGTGGTGAAGGACGGGCCTGAAACACAGTGCGGTCTAAGACACCACAGTACACGTGTGTACGTATTCGCCAGTCAGGCATGCTCGTATAGGTTTTTAAACTGTTTATTATTCTTTTTCAGGTATGTTTCTTTTCCTCTGACCAGCAGAAAAGAGGGCAGTGTCTAACATGACGATTTCTCCAGCATGAGCAACGGTGGAGGCGACCTGCTGATGACAGGCATGGTGACCCCACCCAGGGACCCCAGCAACTTGGTCTACATCATCTTCTACTGGCTGGGCATTGGCACTCTCCTGCCCTGGAACTTCTTCATCTCTGTCTCGGAGTACTGGAAGTGAGTCAAGGATGTTTGGACCTCTGACTAATCTGGATGTGTAAACGCTCTCGTCAACGTCCGCACGTGCACGTAGGGACGGACAACCCTTGCTTTGAGTAGAGGATCTTATGTGCATGAGCGAGTTAGCGATGACCCCCAGCTGGACAGGAGAAAGGATTCAGTTGTTTATGGGGTTTTGCGCTGTTACGACGTGCTCGAACCCACTGCCGACATCCGCGGGACCGTGAGGAGTCGCTCAGGCCGAGGGATGCATGTTCGGAGCGGACGTGCGGAGGAGCTTTGGGTGCGAGTGCGAGGGGCTGCTTTCCGACCGAACCTTCAAGGACAAGGTCACGATGAGCCGGATCGACGTCGTCAACGAGAAGGCAGCTGAGCAGTCGCTTTGGCATACTTACTAACAGTAATAACCTTTGACTCCAGTCCAGCAGGTGGTCGTGAATCGGTCTTATGATAAGTCGCATGTTTGTTAACTCATGTACCTACTGGACATACGGTGAGGAACGACTCATACCGCTCTTCCAGTACACTAATGCACGGTATCCTTATTGATGCTCCCTCGCTGTCTCTCTCCAGGTTCAAGTGGAGGACCGCGAACGAGACCTTGGAGGAAGAGTCGGACTTCTTGGTCACAGTCGACGATATTGGTAACAATGACACCGCGCAGTCCACAAACATTGCCCTCAACACGCGACAGACTCATTGGCCGTCGCACATGGCCGTGGCCTCCATGGTCCCCAACGTCACGATGCTCCTACTCAACGCAGCATTTGGCCATAGGTCAAAGAAGGAGTTGCGGCTGAAGGCGCTCCTGTTCGCTAAATCCCTCTACTGTCCACCGCAGGTTCCGTACTCAGCCCAGGCTGTTCGTCAGTCTCTGCTTGGTGATCGTGCTGTTCCTCTTCACGGTCGCCATGGCCTTTACTGACACCGAGTCCTGGCAGGATGAGTTTTACATAGTCACTCTGGTCTCAGTGGTGCTCATCAATGTCAACGCGGCCATCTTTCAAGGCGGACTCCTCGGGGTAGCCGGGAAATTTCCTCCCAGATACATCGGAGGAGTCTTCAGCGGCCAAGCCCTTGGAGGCCTCTTTGCCAGCGCCACCAACGTCGCCTTTCTGGCGTTCGGCGCCGACGTCGTCGACGCCGCTTCCTACTCGTTCCTCATGGCCGTCCTCTTCCTGGCAACAGCCCTAGTCACCTTCGTCGTCGTCACTAGGTAAGGATCACACGTGCAAAACATGGACAACTTCGAGTATGTGAGGTGTACGAACATCAACTCAGGACTCAGTTCTACAATCATTACGTGGGAGAATCGCCTGCCTCCAAAGAGATGTCTGTGATCGTCGAGAGGAAAGTGGACACAGAAGTTGATCAGGAATTGGTCAAGAACTTGGTCAAGGAAGTGACGCCTGAAGATGTGGGTGTTCAGCTACCAGCCAAAATTTCTCCCCTTCACGTCTTAGCAAAGGTCAGCAGCAGCTACCACGTGTGAAAGAAGTCTTGAATGTAACATTGCCACTTCTGGATGAGGTAGATCTCTATGTACGCGGCCTCCATCTTCCTGGTGTTCTTCGTGACCCTCGGCTGCTTCCCTGCCATAACTGCCAACGTCGTCTCCACTGGTCAGGGGCAGTGGAGCACCGTCTACTTCATACCTGTGGCCTGCTTCCTCCTCTTCAACACTGGAGATTACCTTGGCAGGTAAGGAGTGATCTGATGGTGAGGTCAATTCGTGCTAATTCTGCTCCATGCATATGTTTTGCACTTGGCACAGGTGCTTGGCTGAGTGGCTGAAGTGGCCCCGCGCGGGCAGCCATGGCGCGGCCATCATCACCTTGGTCCTGTGCTTGGCCCGCCTCGCCTTCATCCCCCTCTTTCTCTTCTGCAACGTCAGCCCTGCCAATCGACATCTCACCGGGGTCGTCTTCGCCAGCGACGCCGCCTACATTATCATTATGCTCGTCTTCTCCCTCTCCAATGGGTACTTGGGCTGCGTGGCCATGATGTCTGCTCCCCAGGTCTGCGCGCCCGAGGAGCAGCAGACAGGCGCCAGTCTGATGGTGGCCCTGCTCGGGCTCGGCCTTGGCTTCGGCTCCCTGGCCAGCAACTTCATCATCTTGCTTTTATGAGCCGCTTTTCTCAATCAAGCACAAAAAAGTTACCTCTCAGATTACCTCTCAATTTTCCACCATACACGTGAATCTGAATGCACAGTGAGTATCACTTTTCTTTCAACACCCAGATCAGCTGTCGCTGTCTCCTCAGCAGTGCAAAAACCGGGAAATATGGTATATTTCCCAGTTTTGGGTGCGAAAATACCGTGACTTCGTATTTTTGGGTTCCCAGTACATGAGACAGAACAGTAAAGAAAACATCTGACGTCAAATTACAAATTGCATGCGCGTAGGGGGTACTTAATTTTCCTCGTCTGATGACCAAAATCCTCTGAATTTGATCATTGAAAACAAGGAAAATAAAGTGCTACTTTACGGGCATGCAATACATAGTTAGTATATCATATATGTAAAGTGTGTTGTAATATTTGATGGTGATTAGCATCCTTGTAATCCCTTCATTGATCATCTCGAACTTGATACAGTACAATTTCCTCATGATTCTCTGCAAGGAGACGACACCGCTGACAACTGAGGGTAGGGATTATATCAATAAGATCAATAACAAATAAGGTTTGTTTGACGTTTCCCCCCTCAATGTTGTCTCAGATTTGACATTCTCAGGCTCCACAGTACTGTTTGACCAAAACTTTATTGTTTGTCATCATGTTATCTCGACTCTTGCAAGCAAAATAGCCGACCAGTCATTGTACTGTGTAATAATAGCATGTTTTACATATTTTTAAGCATACTCATGTCACGAGTGCATGATATCCATAAGTCTCATATTGTATGCAGATCGACTGCTTAGACTTAGTTTCTGGAGAATTTCTAGAGTCCTGATTCGTGTCATCATTGGTGAGCTTTGTCGTCAACTGTGATGCTGGCAAGTAAGGAAATTGACGCGACTCGAGTTGGATCCACCTCTGACCAAAGATTGCTATCGAGTCAAGATATCTGCCTGGACAAGAGATTTGGTGAAACTGACTTGGAGTTGCCAGCATCTCTAGTTTCAACATAATGCATTTTCGTCGCTTGTGCAGGTGCAAAGGCCAAAACTTTTGATAAAATCTGAATACTGGTGGATTTCGAACTTTGACTATCTCCTGGAAAGACAACGTGTACACGGAGATGAACCTGGTGGTGTTTCCAGGTGCCACCAGAGGCCCCCCAAGAAGGTTCCTCACCTGGTCAATCAATAGTCGTGCACACCTACGATGTGTGATGCCTGCACTGAAGAGAAAATGCAGCTGCAACATCAAGAATGCCAACATGTTTGACTGTCCAATGTCTCACCATTCTTCATACACTTTGAACCTCTTTTCTACCATTTGCCTACCTAAGCCAGAAAATGTAACCCCAGAAGTACTGACAATGACGTAATCGAGTGCTGTTCCAAGTTGACTTGAAGTTCCTCGCCAACACAGCCAGTCGGTGGTGGAGCAACTGGTCCACTGCCAAGGTCCACCACCTGGTGTACACAGATACACCCAAGAGCGAGTGCCAGGTCGCCACCGAGCAGAAGGCCCGACAGGTGCCCTATTGCAGCGGTGCAAGATCGGTCACTGATTCAACAACAATCATGTGGAGAAAAGTGTCTCTTCACGAATGACAGTGATGGTAGCATCAAATGCAACTTACTATAATTTTTCATATTTACACTCATCACACGGGTAGGATACAGAACATTCTAACTAAATGGAGTCCAATACCAACAACAAATTTCATTGTTGAGTCCTCTTCACGAAAAGAAATTCTTGACACCTTCTTAGAAGAAGAATCTGTCGCCATCAGAGTTGCCTTTGTTTCCTTCTTTGTTGTTGACACCGAAACTGAAGCTACCAAAGAAGTCTGAGCTCTTGCTTCTTTCACCGTTGCCTCCGTGAAAGAAGTTGCCGAATGCTTCAGTGCTTTCCTTTTCTCCTTGGCTGCCGTCAGCGGCGAAGAAGAGTCCGCCGAAGCCACCACCTCCACCTCCACCACCACCACCAAAGAAACCGTTGCCAGCAGCACCTTCAAAGGCTCCCCCCATCAAAAACTGGCCACTGCAGTTGTTGTTGTCACCGTCACCAGACATGATTGCCCGTGTCTTCGGAGTCTCCACAGGGTTCTGAGAGGCCTGGGTGGCTTCCAGTGTCCGTTTTGTCCTCTTTGAAGCTGTTGATGCAAGGTCAAGATTCTGCTCAGCTTCAGCAGTGCGATCCTCAGGCTGCTGTTGCTGCTGTTCTGGAGGGCTCATTGATGAATGGACAACCTCTTCGTTTTCCTTCTCAGCAGCTTCGTCTTCCTGCTCAGCAATTTTGCTTCCCTGCTCAGCAACTTCGTTTTCCTGCTCAGCATCTTCGTTTTCCTGCTCAGTACCTTCGTTTTCCTCCTCAGCACCTTCGTTTTCCTGCTCAACTACTTCTTCTCCCTCGTCATCTTCTAATTCCTCGCCTGGTCTCTCTTGCCAGGGCATGAGGTCCACCCCCGGCGGCTGCTGCGGCGTCGGCTGGGGTGGCGACTTATTTGGAGGAATTCCATCAGCACCCGGATTGTCCTCCATAGGAGTCATTGGAGTTTGAAAGACTTCAGCGCTGCCGTCGGTGGGTTCTTTGTCTGAGTCAGCCACAGCTGCTTCGCCCTCCTCCTCTGCAGTAGGCTGGACAACATGGTCCTTGTTCAGTTCCAACTCCGCCAGGTCCTTCTCAAGTTGAATGAGTTCATCCCGTTTCTCTGCAATCTCTCGGTGCAGTTGGAGGATTCCCGGGTCTCTCATGACCGCATCCTCTGCCAGAGCAGCCTCCAAACGCTGTTTGGCAGCCACGATGCGATCCCTGTTGCAAAAATTCACCAAACGCTTGTCAGCTTCTTCTCCTTAATCTTGTATAACGAAGACTTCAGGCAAAGATAGCTCCTCTATCGGTTGCGGTTTCATGCAAAGCATCCCCAAGGGGAAAACTGTTCCATAAAAGTTTGTTGGTATCGGGTGATAACCAGGAAAGTTTTGTCAGTTCTGAAAATCTTGTAAACTAAAAGACTGATGAACTTTCAGTTATCGCTCCTCGGCAGAGGAGACTCTCGTGCAGGTTGATGATTTTGCACCCGTACATACACCCACCCACTACAAACCCTCTTAGACGCACGCGTTTGGTGAACAACTTTCCTGGCTACTGCTGCTCTCGCTTCCAGATTGGCGCCATCGTCACTGCCTGGGTCACGGTCGCCATGGGCTACGTGCTCACAAACTGGCATCTCCTGCAACACTTGCCGGTCCCGTTGGAACTTGGCCATGGCGGCGTCAAGGCGCACAGCCTCTTCCACCTCCATGGCCTCCATCCGACGTTGAGTAGCTTCCATCTGGCGCTCATGCTGGGGAAGCGAGTCTTCAATTCGTCTGCAAAATACAGGGTTGACCACGTCCACTTACGGCACCCAAGTCCAAGGAGCACAAGTAGAATATTTTTGATTTTGTTTGAGCAAAAGTTGGATCAAGAACTTTTGGAAATACGCCCTGATTCAGTTCTAAGACAAGTTGTGATGAAGTAAGCTAAAACAGACACCATTCTGTTGGTTCGCTCGGGGGGAGCCAACAGAATGGTGTTACTCTCTCTTCTTGCACGGGCAGAACGGCGCCCGTGCCCGTGCACGTCACGAAGTAGACTCTTGGGTACCAGAAGATGACGACTGACTACAAAGTCATCAACAGCGTGTGAGATGGATATTGAAATTGAATAAGGAACTTGATGCTTGCTCGCATTTTTGATCTTGATGCAGTCAAACTTGGTGCAGATTTACGTCGCCAGCGTTGCAAGCATCAAAGTAGCTAAATCACGATTGATAAGAATTAACTGAAGGTATGTACTACTGAAATGTACTACGCCGCAGCTAAGAAAACTGACTTGGCCGTTTCCCAGAAGTTCTTGGTCGCGAGCTCCACGACGGCGATCTTCTCGGTGGCGGCAGCGAGCTCTGCGGATGTTTTGGCGCGTTCCTGACGAACTTGGGCGGCTTCGGTGTCCAACTCGGCCTTGCGCCGCTTCAGAAAGGCCTGGCGCGTCTCCGCCTCAATCAACGAAAGCTCCTCACGTCGGAGTTCCGACTGCAGAGCCTCCAACTCGCCCATGGCATCCTCGAAAGACATCTTGGCCCTTCCTTCTCGAGGTCTCCACTTCCACAAAGTCCGCTAACCAAAGCTTTCCCTTTTTTTGAAAGACCATGATACCCAATATTTGTTACGTTCAATCCCGCCACTTTTCTGTGACGTTACGGATAGCGATGCATCCAGGCTCGAGTCAAGCTCGAACTTTTACAATCAAGCCAAGCCGCGAGGTCAGCCCAGGGGTGACTTCAGACAGTTCCAGTGGCAGAATGGGCACGATTCCATTGGCTTACTTGGACACCCTCGGCGGTGCTCGTTCGACCTTTTCAAGGCCGAGCCAACCTTGTTTTCAGTGGCCCATTTCGGACTTCATGCTGTTCACCACGTACGCGCTTCCAGGTGGTCTGGGTCGGACTGATCTTTGGAAGCATCAACCTTATTCAGGCACGAGGTCACCATCGAGGACCTTTTGACACCAGCTTTGAGCAAGAACAAGCTCAGAATTCATTTTCGCCGGTCCAATCGTCATTGGCTGTCATTTCAAGCATTCCAGGCCAAATGTCATCGTTTCATCCCCCGTGAGCTGAAAGCTCCAGGGATGTCGCTGAGCCGTTGATTCGGCTCGAGATCACATCCGTCAACGCGACGCGCCAGAGGACGGCTCGAACCCATCCCCGCGACACTGAGGTCCGAGCTCAGGGCGCTGAGGAACCAGTCAAGTACTTTGACTGGAGAGGCATCGACGCGAGTGAGGAGTCTTGCGCATTGCATTGTTCTCCACGAGCCTGCACTTGCATGTGTACTTACCGTAGTACGAGGGGAGGGAAGAGGGGGGGGACTCAGTGAGCCAGATGTGAGATGTTTGAGGCAAATGGCCACAGAGTTGCCAACGTCTATGGAGCCGTCTTATGCGCGTCGGTCGAGCAGAGGATGATCTTGCTGAAGTTGCGGCACTGCCGGGGTGGCTCTCGTTCACCCCATTCGTTCCAGCGACGACGCCAACTTTGGTTGTAACCTTTTTTTTCCGATTTCCACTCAAAACAACATCCCTTATTTTGAGCGTCACATTGTTTCTGGCAACTCTTGGCCTTGCCAGTGTCTGCCTCTTTCTTCGTTGTTTCTCTGCCTTCACCGCTTCGCCCGTTCTCTTCTCCCTCGCCATCATTGTTTAGACTGCGACGCAATTCACAAGTTCTTCCCCCCAAAGTCGTCCCCGGTCACCCTCGGTCGCGTCGTCATGGAGTCACACTTCAACCATCGGCACCTGGAGGAGCTTTGCGACGAACTCGAGCCCGCTGACGCTGCCGTCAAGGGCCAGTTCCGCGGTCGCGTCGCCGCGGCCGCCGCCGCCGCGCGACAGCCGATCCAGGAGGAGGAGATGATGGACGACGACGACCCCGAGCTGGAGGCGCTGGCCAACGGCGCCGCCGACGTCGGAGATGGTACGGGTGCGCGGGAGCAGCAGCTTCAACAGCAGCAGCAAAGTCGCGCTGCCAGGAAAGCGCGACGCGTCAATCGCGCTTACAGCATCGGCGAGGAGGGGAAGTTCGGCTCCAGCCACCACGGGGCTGCCGAACGGAACCTCAAGAACTCGCGCAAGTCGCGCAGCGGACTCGGCAGGGGACTGCCAAAGAAGGGTAAGTCCATTTACTTCACGGTTTACACATAGTGGAGGTTGTTGTCGACATTACATTCAGGGATCCATTGACGTCGCCAGGAGTACGTAGTGACTTCATGAGGGTCTCAGTCAGAATAGGAGAGCTTTCCCATGATCTTCCACAGAGGCCACGAGGTCGCCCTGAAAGGCTGCAGTGCTGCTGAAGTGCGAACTGTTCATGTGCACAATGTCCTTATTCGTTCTAGGAGGCGCTGGTGGCAAGGGCACATGGGGGAAGTTGGGCTGCGAGCTGGAGCCCACGTGGGTGGATCCCAATGACCCCAACTACGAGTCTGGCGATTCCGATGGCGGCACCGAGAAACCGAAGAAGGCCAAGGCCAAGACGCAGCTGAAGCCGCTCGCACCCGAGATGAGTGAAGAGGACGTGCGCAAGGCGGTGGAGCTGCTCGTGCTGGAGTACTTTGAAAACAACGACGCCACCGAAGTGCTCTTCAACCTGCAGGAAATGCTAATGAACTTGGGCAGCCGCCGCTGGATGATTGTTTCCATCTTGGTGGAGTTGGCCATGGACCACAAGCCTTCGCACCGGGAAATGGCCAGCACACTGATCTCGGATCTCTACCAGAAAGTCATTTCCCAACGGGACATCGGAAAAGGCGAGTTGATACCTGAACGCGCGGATGTTCTTTTAGATCTTGAAGGAGAAATGTCTCTTGCAGCGTTTGACAGCCTTCTGCGCCAGCTGCCCGACTTAACTTTGGACACTCCTGATGCCGCCATCATTCTGGGAAACTTCATGGCGCGCGCGATTGCTGACGACTGCATCCCGCCAAAGTTCCTTCAGACATACAAAGGCCACGTGGAGAGCGAGGAGGCCAAGGAGGCGCTTAAGAAAGCGGACACGCTGCTCTCCATGAAGCACGGACTCGTGCGACTGGATAATGTCTGGGGCGTCGGTGGTGGCGTCCGGCCGGTCAAGTACCTCATCAAACAGATTGTATTGCTGCTCAAGGAGTACTTATGCTCTGGAGACATCCGGGAGGCCACTCTCTGCCTCAAGGAGCTCGAGGTCCCCCATTTTCACCACGAGCTTGTCTACGAGGTGAGCGAGTCAACTTTTTCCGCTATCAAGCTGCTTCATCCGTTGCATCTTTCAAGGCGGTCATCATGGTCATAGAATCCATGCATGAGAAGACTGAGGAGGCCATGTGTAGGTTGCTGCAGTCGCTCTTCAGGAGCTTCGTCATCACCATTGACCAGATGAGAAACGTAAGTTCTTGCATCACAACTGTATCTGACCGTTCTTTGGACGTGCCGTCTTTATCAGGGCTTCGAGCGCGTGTACGACCTGATGCCAGAGATCTCGATTGACGTCCCCGCCGCGTACACGATCTTGGAGCGATTCGTGGGTCGTTGTCGTGGTGCAGGATTCATCACGGACGAGCTCGTCAGAAAGATGCCTTCAAGGGGACGGAAGCGATTCGTCTCCGAGGGAGACGGCGGAAGGGTCAAATGGTGAACAAAGAAAAGACGAGGAGACCTTGAAAGAGATCAAGTATTTTTCTGCGAAGACGTTACTTTCTCCCCGAGGTGAACATGGACCGAGTTACGATGACTGGATGGAAGTCAATGTCCTTATACATACCATTGTGTCCTGTGGAAAGAGATGAGACAGTTTCCAAATGTCTGTTTCACAACATGAAATAAACGTTTCCTTCGAGTTTCTCATTTTCGTTTTCGGAGGAGGTCGAGTCCGTCAAGGTCAGAGCTCGTCTGCTAAAGCTTCTTGGTCCAGCCAGACGTTCAACACCAGGTTCGACTCCAGCTACCTCAGCGCGTGTGACTCGACGTACGGCACGCACATCTCGAAGAACAGAGAAACTGCAAGGAAGGATCTTCTTCATTCCGGGGCTTCAGGATTTTAGCAGGTTTCATGGACTCCGTGACCACTCAAGCGGACGAAGTCAGACTAAGCCGGGATAACAAGATCTTTTGCTTCATCCTCGAAAGAAGTCATCCTTGCGTTATTCCGGAGAGCCGAGTCTACGTGAACTCAAGTCGGGTCTAGATTCAGTCACGCAAGCGTCGACGAGAATGGCAACGCTGACAAACAATCAGCAGATACGTAAACAAAAGGCTGAGAGAAGACCGAAGTAGAAGATCTCGGAGATGCCGCTCCCGCCCGCGTTGGCCGCGAGGTTGGCCAAGAGAGGAATCATCCCCAAGGAGGCGGCCGAGAAGCAGAAGAGCAGGGGCAAGTCCAATTCTGCGCTTCCCGTGAAAGTGCGTTCGTCATTTTCACTTTGTTATCTAGATGCGGACGAGGAGGTGTTCGCCGAGAGCTACGACGACGGTCACGAGTCCAGGGATCACGGGAGGAACGCTGAAAAGCCTATCGACGAGAGGATAAAGTTCATGGTGCGGATGGCGGTAAATTCATGGCTCATTGACAGCTCACTACGTGAGAGGATTTGTTTCCAGGGATATCCGGGCTGCCCAAACAAGTGGAACGTTTACCACGAATGTGTTCTTTGGTGCCAGAACACCTGGGGATCAGGAAAGACCGAGGTGGACGATCCGAACTACCTGGCCAAGTACAAGGCTATGATGGCCCAGTACGAGCCCCTGCCGGACGAGTGGAAGGAGCAGTTCGACCCAGGAACGGGAAGACACTTTTTCTGGTAAGTGATTGTGCGCTTGACGACACACATGAGAATCACTTTGAGTATGCTTCCAACTGCTCACTGTGTTTGCCCATGCTGTACGCGGGGGTCTTGTCCGAGCTCTCAGACATTGCGATACCGTTTTAGGTGCACTCGTACAGACCGCGTCTCTTGGCTACCCCCGGGACACCCCAAGGCCAAAATAACCGACGCCGCCTCTCACGTCAGAGAGATGCTGCAAAACCAGTTGGCGGCCGACGATGATGACGACGACGAAGAGGAGCACGCGATGGACTTGGACTCCGACATGGTAAGACAGACCACGTACGTGCTTATTACCTACGACTAATCGACTGACCCCAGGAGAGTGACGATGACGCTGAGGAAGAGCGCGAGACCCGTGACAAGAGAGACAGGGAACATGACCGATATCATCACCGGAGCAGTAGATCGAGAGGTCGAGGAGAATCCGACAAGGTCGATCCCATGGATCCTTCTTCTTATTCAGACGCTCCCCGGTAGGGTCGCTACTAAATTTGCCATTGTTCGTAGCACCGAAAGAGCGCATTCGTGACTCTTCTTCCAGGGGTTCTTGGTCGAGTGGACTAGAGAAGCGCGAGTGAAGTCGTGGCTGTCATGTTGGAGTCCTGTTTCCCGCCAACAACACACAGCGGACCGCCTACGTGCACAGCAATCATTACATAACACTTTCTGACTCCTGCTGTAGCTGACATACTAAGGTGACAAGAAGTCGACCACCGCGAAGGAGAAGTTTCGGATGCAGAAGGAACAGAGCAAAGATGATTGTGTAGAAGAGTAACAAGATTTTGAGACTGTTGAACATTTCAGACCGGGTTGCGTCGTCAATTAATTGTAGTCGCGATCATCATGAGGAAAAGAAGGCGGACGAGTCCATTGTTCCTTAAGACACCCGCTGTCTTCAGCGGACACAGTGAGGGACTGCGACAGAGAGTGTGAGGCAGGACATGCAAGCACCCCTGTTATCTACATCGAGAAAAAGTAGCACCCATGCGGACTAAAAAGTAAAGGAATGAGATACACGTAGAAGCACGTGCAAGTGACTTTTGTGCTCCCTCTGGTGGGGCACTTCAACTAGGTACAGGCCTCTCCATTGCTAACCATTTAAGGACATCCCCCTTGTTCCTGTCGTTGAGCTGGCTGTTGAGGAGTTCCACGTAAGAGCCGCGTCACCGGCAGTGCAAACTTCGCAATAGCAGTCGTCCATGGTGGCTTTGGGGCATCATGCGTACGTAGCAAATCAGTCATGGGTGTTGTGGTTGCACCAATGACAGCAAAGCTGCGTGAGGACCTCCGAGCCTCACACTGGTGAGCTGATACTGGCTCATACTTGGAGACCAGTCAAATGAACTGTATGAAGACTTTGACCAGCACCTCAAACTACACTTGCACTTTATCCGTGAAGATATTGCCTGTTCCTTCTGCTGCACTTTCTATGCATTTCAGTTGGGTCTGAAGGGTTCTTCGCCAGGCAGTGTTTTCTGGTCGAACTTGCTACAGACTCTAAACTTCTTGGGCTGCAGAAGTTACTGAAATTGATCTTATGCTGATCTGCACCGCACTGGGACCTCCAAAGTTTGTAACTTATAGCACCACCACTTTCCTTGAAGGGCTCTTCCAGTCCTTGTCTGATAATGTGTGTGACTGCATCAAATGTTGCAGTCACTTTCGGGTTCGCAAGCGAATCATGCCTAAAAATTAGACCTCGTTTAAGGAGGAAACATCTCAAAGGTTGCGTGATGTTGGCGGAAAAAATTGCGTCGCGACAATCGTTCCACCCGGCGCAGCTGGCAGAAAGCTCGAGCAAAACAACTCAGTAGTAGTTCATCAATCCATCCATGTAGAGTAAGGAAGGAATTGTAATATAAGTCACATTATCAATGTATAAAGCTTCGGTTGAGTGAACAATGATGGTTAAAGCTTATGAAGACAAGTCCTTCATGGCCAGAGACTAGACTGACGGCCTCACCCACTCGATCAGGCCGGAGCTGGGGGTAAGTTGGCTAGTACCTGTTTGATCGATTTGACATTTGCGGGATGGTCGGCCCCATTGACTTCTCATTCACGTCGTCTTCCTCCGCCTAGACGATGCCAAGCTCCCCGACCAGTAAGGCCAATGGTCTTTCTCCCAACAAGTTGATGTCGACTGAGATATCCATCGCCGAGGCAGCGTTCCTCTGCGTGCGAGCGTCGTTGGCGGAAGAGCTAGAAACACGAGAAGAGTTTAGAGCAGCGTTACAAATTGCTGGTGAGTTCACCAAAGTGGTACAGTAGCGTCTTATCAAATTGATCCCGGATTTCTTTTCTCTCAGGATACAACCCTTCCAAGGCGTTTCTGGCCCGCTTCTGGAAGGACAAGACCCAGGGTGTCACCTATCAACAGTTTAGCACTGTCTTGCAGACAGAACCACTGCCAAGAAAGATTGATCTCTTAAGTTATTTCAAGTGAGAGACAGCATTGTCTTTTTAAGCAATTGCTGTACTAACTTAATATTTTTAAGGAAACTGGATCCCCAGAACCAAGGTTGGATATCGCACCAGACCCTCTTGGAGGCCCTGATCTCACATGGGGATGATCCCCTAAGTACAGAATTCATCAAGACACTGCTGCTCGAAGACCAGAAGTTCAATGATGCTGACCGCTTTGACTACAACTCATTCTGCACATACGTCTTCGACACCAGTGCCAAGTTGGTCACTGCTGCCAAGGAGAGAGCGGCTGCAGCCGAGGCAGAGAAAGAGTTTAACTCAAGAACGTACAAGGTTAGTTCAGCAATGACAATTGTTACAGCAGTGTTATGGGCTCTTTCACGGCAACTGGGGGGGTTTCACCGTACTTGTTTGGGGTGAAGAAAGTTAACAACGTCTTCAACTTGAGGCCCAAGGTCTCAGACTCTGTCTCTTCCCCAGTTAGGAGATGGTGGGGCCCAAGACCAGGTCCGACTCATCCTTAACGTCAGACCCACCGTTGGTTGCACTGGAAAAGGGTCTAAACCTGAATGGTGATGAATTTTAGTCATTTGCACATTCAGAGGTCCTTACATGCCAGTCAGCAAGGTGTCAGATATGTTGTCAAGATTGTCCTTCCTATGGTTCCAGAGGACATAAAGAACCCGGTTGTAAAATGGTCCCAAGGTTGTGTTGCTGTAAGTCGTGTGGACTTTCAGCACGAATTGAAAAACTTGATTTAAATAGCTTTTTGTCCTCTATCTTTTTGATCTCACCCCCTTCATGTTATAAATTTCGGTTTCCGTGAAAGAACCTGGGTGCCAAGCTGCAGCGTAATGTTAATGACGTCCGCCATCTGCAACAGCTTCTTTATGTTGAGGGCAGCCAGCTGTCAAAATTCTACCGTCGAGAATGTGTTTTGAGAGGGCTTGGTCTAAACTATGAAGACTTGCTGTTTTTAAGGTAAATAAAAAGTCTTCACCGTCCAAGTCGTCTCCAGACAAGAGACAATGGTGCTCCAGCAGGCTGAAGGGTGCCTTTTACTTCGAGGAGGAGTCCGTCATTGGCCACCAGTACACGTTCACAGTGAAGAAGCCTGGCCGCTTTAGCATATCCATCAGAGTAAGAGTTGATCAGGTGTCAAATCACATCATGCATTGACGTCACTCATCTGCATAGTCTGAGGAGGGAACAGCGAACCCAGTGGACTGCCAGCTCTACCTTTTCAAGCTGGAGGGAGGAGACAAAACTGGCAGTCCACGGTCTCAACGTCAGTTTGTGGCACGTACACCAATCGCTTTGGCATCCTCCACTGCTCAGTGGCAAGTATATGCATGACTAGATGTACACTCTAGTGAGCAACGTCCAATAGACGAACTTGGAGTAATGCATGAAAAGCAGCATTGATCCAGTTTTACTCAAGTAACTTTAACCAACACAAAGAACTGGTCATTTGGCAAACTAGTATGCAGGTAATGTCACAATGTAGTTAAAACCCTACTATTATTTTATTCAATACTTGGAAGTTGGAATTATGGTGTCTCTACAGGACTGGCCAATTGCCTCCTGGTGCGTATCTCCTAGTCCCCAGCACCACCGGGTGCAAGCTAAAGAAGCGGGCGAAGCAACCAGACAGTGATGTTAAACTGGTGAGGTCATCATGTAGAAAGTTTTTGTCCTTCCTTCTGTAATTCTGATATGCTGATGTCTTTTGGCCAGGTCGCCAGGTCTGGAGATGCCATCTCCTTGACTCCCAGCTTCACTCGTGTCCTGACTGACATTTTTGCCCAGGTAAATGCTTTTAACAATGTGTTAACGATGATAGATTCGAGCACTTTCCTCAACCTGTCAGGTTGATCTTGACAGCAGTGGCGGCTTAGACAAGCAAGAGTTCAATCTGTTCAACTGGAGGACTTCGGGAGAAGAGGTCCAGGCAAGTGATTTTCATCAGTCAATGGACATGATCCTTGGTGTGAACGTTTGCAACGTTGTAGGATGAGGAGTGGGAGGTTGTGAAAGAGAATCTCAACTTGTGTGACGGCGAGCTCACTCTGGGGGGATTTCTCCAGTTGCATCAGATGGAGGCAGAGGATAACGGAGGTGTGAATGTTTAACAATTCCATGTGTATCTGACTCTCTTGATAAGTGGCCATCTTAGGTGACTCTGCTGAGCTGTGGATCACCCTAAACGCAATGGGCTACAACGCCTTGCTACAGCAAGATGAAGCGTCTGTCTTTGAGGTGATTTCTTTACTGTCTGACACCACTGTTCTCCTCCATCTACTGTACGTGATGGATGCTGCTGCAGGTGTGCGTCCAATCAGAGAAAGGCCCAGCGGCTTCCTTGGAGGTGTCTGGTCTCAAAGCTGGCGGGAATCTCTTGGACTGGGCTACCATTAAAGTTATTCAGGAAAGTTCCAAGTTGAAGAAGAAGATCCAGGGCATGCATGAGGTCATTCTTTACAGAGAGGTACGAGAAATCACTGATCTGTTGATCTTTAAGACGACCCTGGTCAGTGCTTCTCACAACTTAGGATTCAGGAGTTTCCACTTCATTCGTGGTCCAAAATCGGTCATCTGCTAGCATCTCCCTCGAATTGGATTTCAGTGGCAGTAAGAACGTACTCGTCAATCACCCCTACATGATCTTCAGGTTCGCATAAGTGCCATGTCCATGTCCATGACAAGAAGGATGCTGGGTATGAAATGAAGACTGTTTTTGTCACTCCAGGACCTCTCTGTCGCCCAAGTCCACGGTCTTTGTCGCTCACCTCATACCGGATGACCCCGTCGCGGACCACGAAGTCCATCTGACGGAAAAACTTACGAGAAAATCGTGAACACGAGCACATTTTGTCAAATAAATACCTACATGCAGTATGAGAGTGACACCGTCATGAGGTCCGTAACGTTATTGACCAAACGCCCGGTGCCAGAAAGCTCCCCAACAGCTAACATGCAGACAAGCTAGGAAGTCGTCAACATAGCCATTCCGTCTATTCTGCCTGAAAATGGCTTGCCGCATAACGGACGAGCTGCTGGTGTCCCGCGCCGAGCACGCCGACGGCGACCTGGCCTCCATCGAGGAGATCTCGCTACATCAACAGCACTTGGGTAGCATTTGCACGGGCGGAACGCAATGCATCTCTACATAAGTCATGTGCTGTAGAACGTAAACGTGCATGCAGCGTGCACTTGTGTACTGCACATAATGTAATCGTTTCTGCTTTATATTTGCTTAAAAGTATGGCAGCTCTGGTAGAGCCTTTTCTGTCAATGTAGTTGCATACAGCAGCAAAGTTCCTCCTAAATTCTTTTAGGAGGTGAAAATTTTGACTGACCTCTTTCCAACGACCCCAGTCAAGCATTTGCAGATGCTGCACATGAGACTTCACTTGTAACTTTGTTGTCATGCATTTGTATGCTTAACACAGCTTCCATCGAGTCACTTTTAACCCATTCTGTCTCTGGTCAATGTACAATGGGCTGACAATAGCTCTCTTGCATGATCACTGCACAGACAAGTCACGTTTCGTGGAGTACAAACACCTCCACGGTCACCAAGAACCAGTCAAACGTTCTGGTCTGGGACCTGAGTGTGACTGCTGACCCGCTGCAATCCTTTCTTACTGTGCAAATGCGGCGTGTGAGAGGGAACCCGTGCAAATACTTTCTCTACAAAGAAAAACTTGAGTACATAAACCGCGTCTGCTCGCGCCTCAAGATCTTGCTGCTGCAGGACAACTGCATCGGCCGCATAGAGAATCTGGGCAGACTGAAGTCTCTTGAGTACCTCAACCTTGCCATGAACAACGTAGAGCGCCTGGAGAACTTGGGGCCTCTGGAGTCATTGAAGCGTTTGGACCTCACCCTCAACTTCATCGGGACTCTGATTCCGGACTTGGAGGAGATGCGCAGGAACAAGGCTTTGGAAGAGCTCATGCTGATGGGCAACCCGTGTGCCAAGTTCGAGGGCTACCGAGAGTTCGTCGTCGCAACTCTGCCTCAGCTCAGAGTACTGGACGGCGTCGATGTGCAAAGGTATGACCTGAAAAGTCCCGCTCGTCAACCCCCAGGTGTAGGCAACGTGAGGTTTTGCAAATGTACCCAAGTCCCGCCCGTCCACCCCAGGTCAGAGCGGATCAAGGCTGTCAGACGACTGCCTCAGCTGCGTCCTCAGATATTACGCCAGCAACAAGAACATGTCAGAATGCGCGAGGAACAGCGACTGCAGGGTCTTCGTGAGATCGAGGACCGAAGGAAGCAGTACGAGGATCCCAACAAGGACCCCGCCGAAAACAGGAGAGCCTTCTACAGGACAGAGAGCAGGTTCGTCGGAAGGACCTCGACACAAAGAGTCTCAGAGTATTTCTCTGCTATTTTACAATTGCTCCAGAAGTAAAAGAACATTACTTTGCAATCAGTTGAGGTACTACGTCCAGTAGCTGAAGTGCACACTACTGAAGGTCCCTGTCCCATCCACGGAGTGTCTTGAGCACGACCTCCTCCGTTGGAGAGTCCCATGCATTTTATTAGGAGTGCCTCCTTAACTCTGTCCACAGGCACACCCCTGAGGACAGGGTCGAGCTGTCACGCAAGAGCGCAGAATTCGAGGCTGTTGACCAGCGAGAGCGAGCAGGAGGCAAGTTGAGGGGAGCCGACAACGAGGCCAGGAAGAGGAGACTATTTGACGATACTGGGAAGCCGCTCAACGTCAATGAGGCTGGGGTGGACTTTAGATATGACGACTCTGAGGAGGACAACCTCAAGCTCGAGCTCCTACTGCAAAAAGTAAATGAAAAAGTCGTGGAGAGAGATATGTGCGCTAGTAAAAAAGCTTGTTGCAGCTTTGACGGATCTCTTCTTGCAGCACTTGGACTCGTCTCAACTCGAGGTGGACGTGCAGCCGCACTACGTGCGCGCCACCATTAGGGGCAAGGTGAGCTCGACCGTTTGTTGAGAGTACGACCACGCAGTCAACGAGCCACGTGCCGCTCACTTCTCGTACTCGAGTTGGTCCGGGATCATCGACCCGGAGCCGAAACAGACCCCGAGACTCGGGTGCAAAATGTGCAGAATGCAAAGAATTCTTTCCAGCTCATTTCAGCAAGTCTTGATGGCAAATTAATATTGCCATTAAGTAATTTTACGGATTCACTTCAATTTTCTCGAAATTGCACGTTAAAGTCGATCTTGTTCTCGTAGTCCTTATGTATGAGACGGCCCCGCCTGACCTGGCCAAATCTAACTTTTTTGATAATTTAGCTGCAGTGAGAGTTTTTACTTGGTTGGAGAACTTGAGACCTCTGCAATTTAAGCTGTTTTCTTCATTTTTCGTAAAATTGGTTATTTACTCTCTGTTCATACTTGCTCGGCAGCTTTCCCGCCTTGTACACACGATCTTTCATCTAGTTTTTTTCCTGCCCTAAGACCTTTCAACTCCGCTTCCTGGAGGAGGTCCGGTGCGACGGCGCCACCGCTGTGAGGTCCCAGGCCACCGGGCACCTCACCCTGACCATGCCGAAGGTCCGCAAGGTCCGTCCAGGCTGTGCAGTTGCGGCACAAGTCTTACGTGAGCAACCGAAGACGTCTGCGAAGAAAGATAAAGCGCTTAGCAGCAAGAGCTTGAGCCTGCATGAGTTGGCAGGCATAACGTCGAGGACGAAGACCGAGATTGCGGCCGACGACGACGAGGACGACGTCCCTCCACTCGAAGAGATCACTGAGGCGGAACAATGATGTCAGTACAACAGTAATAACGAAAATGAAGGAAAGAGAGGTCAGATTTGGCGTCCAGCTGAGTCCGGCTAAGGTTCGAATGTGGAAGATGTAGTGTGTTACAGCCGAAGGTCTTCTCCATACATGAGGAGTCGGCAGCAGACTGCACTAGTGGACACAGCTCAGACCTGTGCCAACAAGCAGGATATGATCAACTTCTTTGTTTTCATTGACTAAGATCACCTAAAGTACTGCACCTAGTCCATTCTCATTTAAAAATTCAGACTCCTTTTTGTTTGGGCAGGTCTTTAACGCACTTTTTTCCTTTTGATTTGACTGCTTTACAAGCTGTTAATGCGATAATGGGTGGAGCAATCGCCTCCAGGACGAAGAACGCCAAGAGGACTGCCAGCGTCTTGGACGTGCAGGGAGCGAGTGGCGACGCCGCAGGTCTCAGACAAGGCAGAGCCGGTGAAGGGTGACTTAGAAGACATAGCGGATATTTGGTCACTTGTATAACGACGTGTTGTTCCGTATTCATGCGAGGGTCCCACAACGGCATCGATGTGATTATTGCAATGTATTGTGCACTGTAGACAATCCTGTGTACACACACATGAAGAATGTATGAGGGTTGATCTGCTATTAGGTGTGCCCTGGCCTAAAAATTAGGCCCTGAAATTTGTAGAGTGGTAAAAGTATTTACCACCTGCAACGATCATATCACTTTACTGCGAGACAGCACCATGGTACAGAGTTTACTTGAACTTCTTTGATCGCTTTAGAGCCATCTTTAAGTCTCTGGCCTTCTCCACAAATGACTTTTTTGCTTTGGCCTTTAGCTTGTGCTTCACCATCATGAAGTTCTTCTTCTTGGCCTTCTGCTTGTGCGTGGTGGATGCACCAGGGGGAGCCACCCTCTGGGCCTTGCGTGAGCCAAACTTCTCTCTATCTTTCCTGCCCTCCATCACCGTAGCAAGACGAGCCTCCTTGTCATGGCGACGCTTTTTGTACACCATTTCAATGGCAGAAAGGTCAACAAGCTCCTCCCGGCCTTTGGATACCGAGTCATCCAGCTCATCATCGTCATTTTCAGTATCTTCGTGCTTTCTTTTCTTGGCCTTGCCGCTGCCTTTACGGAATGATGCAACTTGCTTCCTAAGCTGAGCAGCATCAATCTTTTTGAAGTCATTGTCCGTCAAGATCCGGCTAACAGTCACTTCAGCAGCTTTGGCTCGCTTTTCTTCCAACGTGGCGAACTTCTTTTCATTGCTACCTTTCTCTTCCACCACCTCCTCTTCATCAGAGTGCTGCACATTCACCCACCCGTCACTGTCATTGCCTCCGTCACTGTCATTGCCATCGTCACTGTCTTCATCACTGCCATCGTCCTCATCTGCTTGCTCTTCGATGTCCACCTCTTCAGCTCCTGGCACGTAACTCTTGGCCTTTGTCTCTCCATATCCTCTTGTATGGTCGTCCTCAGCAACAGCCTCAGTGGGCTTGCCCCGATCCTTCTTGTGCAATAACTCTGGATGGGCCGTTCGGTACAAAGTAATCAGAGACCTGTTGGCACAGAATGATCACGTTAGGAGTGACATGACTGACATGTTACACCAACATAATAGAACAACACCAATATAAACTGTCTTGCAAAAGTGAGGCTCCTCACGCAAATTAGCAAAAGTGGAGGCTTCGAAGCAAAGTCTTACTTATACACAAAGACCTTGTAAAACACATATTCATGCAGGCCATATGTACTATGGGTATTTGACATACATACCGTGCTGCCGCCATCACACCCTTGTCCTTGTACGTCTTGTAACCTGCCAGATCTCTTAGAAGAGTTTCGTCCAGTGCTAAAGGACATCGGTTACATAGCTCCCTGACGGCATTAAGTCCAACAGCCATGACTTCAGCAGCATTGCGCTCAGTCACAAAATTGTCCACGATGGCTCGAACAACTGGTTCAATGGCATCAGGAGGGACAAGGCTATGTGCGGCTTGGGCTGCAAACTGTAGCAGACGCACTACATCACGTTGGTGAGGCTGCAAGAAGCGTGCCACGTATGGATAGAAGTTCAGCACGAACAGCTCGTGTGTACCAATGAGGCGGGAGATCTGTGTGAGAGAGAAACATGAGAGATAAACGTTCAACATAAACACCTTAATCTGACATACCAGATCCAGGAACAGAAGCTTGATCTCAAACTTTTCCTTCAACGTGTCCAATTTGCGGAAGAGTTTTTCCGCAAACCCCTGTGGATCATGCACTAAGTGAAGTGCTGAGAAGTTAAAGGAAGATGCTTTTGTTTCCTTCTTTTTCTTGCGGTGAGCCTTCTTCACGTTCTCCAGGAATCGTTCACGCTTCTTAGTCTTCTTGTTCACTTTATTGGCTATAACAACATTCTTCACAGCTGGCAGGTCATCATCAGAGTCATCAGAATTGTCATTGCCCTCTTGGTCATCTTCCTTGCCCAAGAAAAAGTTGAGGGCGGTGACCATGATCTTGGTGTTGCCACTGAAGCAGGCAGTAGCGACGGCATTGACAGTCTTGGCATCACGCCACACGTGTCGGTGATAGAGTTCTGACATGACATCGAGTGCAATTTTTGCGGAGTGCTTTTCTCCCGAATCCACCACTTTGAACATGAAGTTCTGCAGCACTGAATTCAGACGTGCATCCTTCTTCTTTGCATTGCAGTTTCTGATGTCATTGACGATATGGTCCTTGAGAAACTTTCTCAGAGATTTGTCCGGACACTTGAGCAACTCGAAGAAGAGGGCCATCAAATCCGAAGGTGTGAGGAGGTTCTTGTGTCGGAGGAGGATGAGCGCCCTGCATAGGGTCATGCGCATGTTTGGATCCAGCACAGTTGAGTGTGTCCGTAGGAGGTCCACTAGCATCTGTGGAAAGGAACTCATCTCTTCTGGGTAGCATAACGACACCTGGGCAAGGAACATGACAAGCTCCTCCAGCTCTTTCGAATACTCTCCCGGCGAGTGAGAAAAGGTCTCCAGGCGAGAGTGGAAGTGGCGCAACTGCTCCTGGAAGTCCGCCACGTATGACTCTGGATCCCGCTTGATCAGGTTCTGCAGCTGCGGCAGGTTGTGTGAGAGCTGCACCCTAGACATGGTGACTGCCCTCCGCGTACCAATTCAAACACTGGCGTTTGGAGGATTTGGGTCGTGAGGACCTGCGTGAACGTGAAGAAGAATCACTACTCGTGTGAATGTTTATTTATGTGAACTCAGAGTTGCCACTCAGTCTCCAGTTGACTTCAGTAGTGTGGGACTGCGCGGGAACTTCTCTAAAGGTGGACATAAAACACGAAAGGCAACGAGCTGAAGGTCCAACTGGAGACGTTGGACGAGATAGATCTATGCAAGACTCTTCAGTGGTCTTTGGTCGGACCACTGAGCAGACTCTGTGGGTCAGACCTTTGAAGTTTTGCTACTCTGAAGTAGATTTCTCCAACGTGGTAACCTTGGCCGTAAAGCAGCAGCTGTCGCTGTTAATAAACGAACAGCTGAGATCCCTCCTTTTCCGGTCTCATCGCCAGCGAGGTCGTTGTTCCTGCGCTTTGCGTCGTCCAGAATTTAATCAGGATGAGGTAGGACATCAACCTGAAAAGGAGAAAGTGACCCTCAACGCTCATCTTGATTCTCTTTCCAGCAAAGTGTCTAAGGAGACGCTGTACGAGTGCGTCCAGCTGGTACTGAAGCATGCCAAGGAGACAAAGAAGCGCAAGTTCATGGAGACGGTGGACTTGCAGATTGGCCTAAAGAACTATGACCCTCAGAAGGACAAGCGCTTCTCCGGCACAGTCAAGTACGACGGTTGAGTATGTGACCTCCACCCAGGGTCCTTAAACCAACTGGGCAGATGAGACTTTGTCTTGTCGAATTTTTCCCTGTAGACTGCGCCACACGCCTCGGCCGAAGTTTTCCGTCTGCGTCTTCGGCGACCAGCAGCACTGCGATGAGGCCAAGGCCAAGGGTATCCCTTTCAAGAGTGCGGACGACCTGAAGAAGCTGAACAAGGAGAAGAAGAAAGTGAAGAAGTTGGCCAAGTCATATGATGCTTTCCTGGCATCGGAGTCCCTCATCAAGCAGATCCCTCGTCTCCTTGGTCCTGGGTTGAACAAAGCTGGAAAGTTCCCCTCCCTCTTAACTCACGCTGATGATATGGAAATGAAAATCGCGGACTTGAAGAGCACGATCAAGTTCCAGATGAAAAAGGTACTGCCCCAAGTTCACCCCCGTGCTGTACTCGCTGTTCCTCTATTCTTGGCATGGCAAAAACTGGCAGTGTCTTGCTGTGAATACTTTAGAGGAAGAGAAAAGATGAGCTTTATGCCTTCGGTGTCCAAGTGAATCTTATTTGGATCCCATCCTCAAGAGCTCTAACAATGATTCATTCACCCCTTTGTAGTCATTGCTGCTATGGTCAATTTATTCTCATTCGTTATAGGTACTTTGCCTGAACGTTGCAGTGGGCAACGTTGCTATGGACGAAGACCAGCTGGTGCAGAACATCCACTTGGCGGTCAACTTCCTGGTGTCGCTCCTGAAGAAGCACTGGCAGAACGTGCGATCGCTTTACATCAAGAGCACCATGGGACCTCCCCAGCGGCTGTACTAACTGTTGCGGGTCGTTAAAGAATAAATATCATGCATCCGACATGTCCATAAATCTTTAATATAGTTTCTTCTGCGTCGGAGTCTTCTTTTTCGCTTCAGTCGCTTCCATGTTATATTTGTCCCGCTATCTCTCTCAGCTGCTCTCCGCTGAACGGGCAGCCGTACCTGAGCTCGCACCTGCGCACCGACCCCATCCGGTGGCCGTTGGCCATGGCGCCCATCAGGTTCACGTGTTTCCCGGGCATCGAGTGCTGGACGTCCTACAAAAGTTAAAATGAGTCCAAGTGGTGCGAGATCCTCCAGCTGGGCGCAGTCCAGGGAGCACGCGTACGCGGGGTCGAGCACGTTTCGCGAGTTCCCCGTGAGGAGCGCACGCGCTATGATACACCTACCCTGATCGCGTTTAGCAACTCGGTCCCTTTTTCTCCTCCCATCTGTCCTGTTGCGAGGTCGCACACGAGTCGCTTGACACACTGCTGAGGCTCTTTGGCCGCAGCCTCCATCAGCTCCGCGGCAGCGATCTCCATCGAGGAGGACGAGGAAACGACCTCGGTCCTCGTCTCCTCTTCCCGGACAGGGAAGGCCAAGAGGGGGCAGGGAAGGACAAGGGAAAAGATGAATAGGAACAACATAACTGCAGTGGGGTTGAGGAGAACAAGAAACAGTTAAAGGTCCCAATAACGTTGGTCATGTTCTCCTTACTTAAATAGATAAATCAAGGAAGAACCAGAGGTGAAGGCGGTTTGCAACCACGAAGCAGACTGAGCTTGATCGCGTCGCCCACTACCTCCCCACCGCGCCACCACCCCTCTCGCCTTCAACCCCCCCAAGTAGGCGTCATATTTTGCTTCCGCGTGCATGGATGCGCGCGCGTTGGTGTTGTCTCATGCGTACATACATGCGATACCGTAACAGTGGAAGAAGAAGGCACGACCGGAGTGGATGCATCGGATACGTCTCGAGTACCTGTTTGTGTACTTGCACAAGTCCTCTAACGTTACACCTGAATGTACAGTGGTACTTCTGTGGCTGGTGCTGTTCGTGCCACGAGCAGAGGTTCTGCCCTCAAGTCATCCTTAAAACTTGCAACTCCTGACGTCCCGCAGGCAGTCTGTGAATCTCTTCTTGAACTCGTTGTCCTCCGGCTTTTCTTCTTTTACTTCGTTAGAATGGAGGTCGTGGTGAGTTTCCAGTGCATCCTCGTCTGGCACAAAGTCTTTCTCCAACACCTTCTGTCTCTTCAGGAGCCTCCGGGCCTCTGATTCGATCGACGTTGTCACCCACTCGCCCGGAGAGACTTCGATGTGATATTCTGCCTGCGGTTTCTCGTCCTCCTGATCTTCCACTGGCTTCGTGGTCGTCTCGTCAAGTATGCGGGCGGCGACGACGTCGTCGTCGATCTTCTTGCACCACTTGCGCCAAGTCACCTCTTCGTCGTCGACGTCGAGACAAAAGTTCTCCGTCTCCTCCCTGCAAACGTTTCTGATCTCGACGACCGGACGCACTTTGATCCTTCCCTCGACGCACTTCTCGCACACCACCTCCTTCAGCTCCAGCTTCTTGGGCAACTGGTCTCGGAAGCAAGATGTCTCGTTCTTCACCACGTGGCAGCCGTCGTTCGACGGATAACAAAAGCCGCCCCCGTTGTCCTCCTTTCTGTACGAGCAGTCTACCCTGGAGTGACCGATCTCGGAGTTGACGACTTTCATCTCCGTTCGACTGTCGCATTCGTCGCTCTCTCCCACGAAGCTCTTGCACTCGCCGGTGCCGTCGGTGCGCGTCATGCACATCTTGGTCGTCCTGTAAAAGTTCTCTCCATTGCATCTCTGCTTGCGCTCGGTGAGCGTCACCGTCTGCGGGACCGCGTTGCACACGGCGATCCGCCGAGGAAGGCAAATCAGCTTTTCATCGCTCTCCTCAGACCTGGCCTCGCTGCAGTTGAGGTGATACTTTTGCTCGCAGAAAATGGTGTCTGCCATAACGGTCTGCGTGCGGTGGTTGGCCTCGCAGAACTCCTTCTGCATGGTGCAGTTTTCTTTGATCTTCTTCCTGAGCAGCACGTACTCGTCGTTGCAGACCTTCCTGGTGAGGAGCTCGCATCTTCTCACGGGCTTCCTGAACACGAACCGCTTGAGCGCGCATTCCTCGGCCGATGAGATGAGCGTGTAGCGCACGTGGTTGGCGCTCGTGCGCAAGATGGCCACACGGTCGGTGCCGCTCAGAGGCCGCTCGACTCCGTGCACCAAGATGTCGGCCACGCTGTAAAAGCAGCCGGCGAACGGTAGAAATAGCGCCCAACAGGTGAGGAGGAGCAAGAGAGCGACGAATTCCATAACTTCACATCCGTGTGTTGCGCATGATCTTGACGTTGGACGGATGTTAGTTTATGTTGTCGCTCCCTTTTTAGTCGTAGCCGTCGCCCCCGCCCGAGCGCTCGCTAGCGCTCGCGCCCAAGATCCTTCTTCTTCTTGCTCTTCTCCTCCAAAGGGTTTTTCTATGAGCACGTAAAAGCGCTCGCTCGCCCTAAGATCTCATGATTACGTGAACATTTTAGACGGCTCATTCGTGCGCACAAGGAGGGGCATCATTGCGCACCTGGCCAGGAGACGCAGGAGCCACACAACGTGCAGCCCAGGAGGAGGAGGCACGAGCATTTAGCACCCACCCACTGCTCACGTGGTGCAGACGGTGGACTCTGGCTATGAGACCACAGAGCAACTCTGGTGATCAGAGCAAAAAATGTTTGGATTGGAACGGAGAGGGCAGAAATTCCTCGATGATCAGTGTGAAGCTCGTGTTCTTCCTCTCTTTGGTGCAGCTTCCAAGGCACTTTCCAATGAATGCAGAAAGGTTCAAACTTCATGCAACGGTTACACATATTTTCTTGACTGAACAAAAATTCCTGCAGACCATTCAGCTCTCATAAGCGGAGTCAACTGTATCCCCCCTCCCTTCGCCATCTCACACAACCCCACGTTGCGGTCGTTCTGGCGCGTGAACAAAGGCGAGACGGTCACGAAATCCTGAGGCCGGCGGTAGCGCCGCATTGGTCTGGTCTAGTCGATCGGGTGGGTCAGGGTCTGCATGACTGTGAGAGTTGCCTGTCAACCAAATGTAGTTTTGGGTACGCCCAAAAATACCCAATGATGCTGCTGACAGACTGATGGGGACTGTCCTAGAGAGACTTGCAGCAAGTACGTAGATCTTACAGGCTGAGAATGAGCTTTATGTGCAGATTATTTGCTATGAGACTTGCAAATTGCATCCCCGACAACTGTGGTTGAAGTCACTGAAGGAAATTTTGGCCATAGCGACTGAGACCAAGATGAGGTTACGATTTGAGCTGAATAGGACTGACTGCAGTTCTATTACGACTTACTCAATGGTCTGAGACAAAGGACGGGGCTCGAGCCCTCCCTAGAAGTGTCGAGTCGAGCTTAGTGAGTCATGACTGTCATGAAGAAGGCGCGGAGAAAAGTGACGAACTGGTGGAAGGCCTCAAGCATGTCCGTGGCAATGTTGTAAGGGTGCTGGAGACGGCCCGTTACACCGTGAACAGCGCTAAGCTGCCCACGACCCAAAAGTCCCGGGTTGTCGCACGCGGTGGGCACCTCTACAGAGGTAGAAGAGTCCATCATTTCAAGTCCTTACAATACAGTACTGTTACCCATTTACCAGAGAGCACTGCCAACATCAGATCTTCACAAAATGGAGCCATAAAGTCTGACCCGCAACCTCGAAGCCATACGACGTCATCGTCTACATCGGGGTGACCACCCTGTCCGGGTCACTGCTCATGGGATCCCGTGAAAACTTCAAGCACTGTTGATAAAAATTAGTGTACAAGTCCATCGTATGCATAACTCCTTGAAATACTTGCGGCAGAGGAGAAATCTCCAATGGCTACTGAGGGAAGGTCTTCCTTCGGCTCGATGACAAGTTTGAGCTTCCCGAAGAGGTCCACGGTGTATTTCGTAGCCCCGTGGACAACCCCAGGGGGAAATGAATATTTGGTGTTCGACGCCAATGCCCAAGAAGGACTCAGCGATGTCGTCCACCTCACCTGGTAGAGGGACGACGCCAGTCACAGCTGGGATGACTCCCTCCATGACATGGAGCCGGCTCCGTGCTGACTCTTGCGGCCGAATCCGAACCATACCACGCACTCCGGAGCGTCAGCAAAGTGGCTGTCGTTCAGCTTGCTGGCCGTCGGGAACCATTTCGTTGACGGCGACGACCACTGGTTTACTGATTTGCTGGGAAATTTCCTTGCTCGTCTGGGTCCCTCTCCTGTCCTCGTCTTCAAGGTAGAACAGGCGAGATTTTCCCGCGTCCGGATTTATGGTGTTGGTGAACTCCGGCCCCCGGGGTTCACTTAGAACCGTTCCGGAATCCGAGACGCCCCGGAGCTCGGGATACAGTGGACAAGGCGGAGAGAAGTCCTTAAGATTTTGGATGAGTTCGATTCGTAAGCCTTTTCACTGCACCCACCTGTTTGCAGAGCAGCCAATGCTGGAGAACAAGGCTGGAGATGTGCAAAAAGCAACTTTTTCGCGACAAATGATGAAAAAAAGGCTGCAGGTGCAAAAAACAGGCACTTTCACTAAAGAGGCCTTTGCTTCAGATCAGGAATTTATTCCGTTTAAAGTTTCGCGCACATTTGCTCCTCGTCAGCTGACCCAATTCTCCTGGAATGTACTTGGAGGTCCCTAAAAACATTTAGAGGCCTCTAAATGCTTTGCTCTCAGTGTCTTTGTTTCTGTCGACCTTTCTCGTTTTGCTTCTGTACATTTTAAATTTATAACAGTTTCTCTTAATGCATTTATTTATCTTGGCTACAAAATGATTGTTTTTTACTGTCACTTGTCAAAGTCTCTGGAAGAGACCAACGTAATGCAATGTTCTTGTCTTTCCTGCCCAAGGTGCTTTGAGTAAGGTATATGGCAACCCTGCAAGATGATGCACTATCAAAGTAAACAATTTGAAGCAAGACATTTCTGCTAAAGGACTTCTGCGACCTCAAGATTAAATCCGTCAAGTTTATGTTACGTCATTTCTCCGTTCCGACGACGAAGCCCACTGCAAGTTGAAGAAGATGCGCCATGTCCAGTCAGTTGCCCTCCCCGGTTGAGCTCAACTCCGCGGTCAAACATGAGCGAGGCGATTCTTACCGACTTCTCAGCATCAGCCCGTCAGACGAGAGCGAGGACATCCCAGACCTGAATCTTGTCCCTCCTCCTGTGGCGGATCAGCGAAAGAGGAAGGTCCGACTAAAGCGCCGGCGACAGCGAGGCGGAGGGGGAAGGCTGTCAAGCGCCGGTAGCGGAAGTCAAGCCTCAAGTGGAGCGTTGGAACTATGGCGGGTCTGCACCCGCTGCTGCTCGGCGTCGGTGTGCGCGGCCGTGGTGACGGTGGCCGCCATGATCGTCGTCTCCTATGTCGCGGCTCAAGCACATGTCAGAATAGCCAAGATGGAACTGGAGCTAGAAAATGGTATGGCTTGATTGGCCCTGAAAATGCAAGTCCTTTCTCATCCATGTTCGGCTCTTTGCAGTGATAGGGGACAGGAAAGAACTCAAAGAAAAGTTCCAAACTCTCCAGAGTCAGTTACAGGGCATTCGTAACAATGAGACTCAACTGCAGCTGAATGTGTCCTTGTGGCAAGCCAACCTGACAGCTCTGTCTATTCGAGTGAGAGTCCACCAAGTACAGAATCACCCGTACATGGCTTGAGTGACGTTTCATTCCAGCTATCCGGTTTCAACCGCTCAGTGAGCAGCATCATTTCTAGTCTGGCTTCCGCTCCTGGATTGAAGGATCTGCCTCAGGACGTTGAGCAGATAAATGTCGACTTGGCCAAGTTCGGCTCCAGGCTCACCGAGGTGGAGTCCAAGATGCTGAAGCCTGATCTCAACGCTGCTGATCGCGTAATGCTCGCCCAACGAAGCAAGAAGCAACAGAAATGCACACGACGATTCTTTGTTTCAGGTTCAACAGCCCAACGACAACGCGACCTTGCAGCACTTACGACAAGACTTGGACTCCTTGGACTCGCGACTGCAACAAGCGGGGACTCGGATCGAGGATCAGTTAAGGCAACTATCGGGATCCACGAAAGAGGCATTGGTAGGCGCAAAAGACACCCCGAAGAGTTCGCATTCGTTCTAAGCTAAATCTTTTTCCAGAAAATGATTGAACAGCTGCAGAAGGAATATCAGAACTTGATCTCGCGCATGGACGACGTGGACGAGGAGCTGAGGCATGCAGACGCGTAAAATGGACGCTAGCACGCTCACCCGTACGTTGGTCCGTCTCTGTTAGTCAGCCTCGATGCAGGGGGTCCCCCAGTGGCACTCTGCGTTGATCAAGACACTGACACCCTGTCTTTGCTCTCTCAACCCTGCTTTTTTCTTTTTAGAACTTGAGGGTTTTTAAGCATTCAACGTCAATAATTTTGATGGTGCTACAAACATGTTCTGATTCAGAACATGCTTGCTTCTATTACTTGATAGCCATAAATTGTATAACGATGAAACAGTGTTAGCCAAGCATTTAAACTTAAATAGATTCCAGTTGAACATTCTAATTCACTGACTGTCCATTTGGGAGGAAAAGATGCCCTCAAAACCTGTTCTAAAGAAGATAATTTTTGCTAGTCACCACTGCTGTAGCAGTCTTTAAAAGAGCAGGGGTCAGTTTATCATCATATCCAATGGATAATATAGAGTGGAAACTTTTCTTCTTAGGTACTTGTTCGTTGCAGACATACAGTGCACATCTGCTACATAACGTGCGCACGGCTTATTTTAGAGACTAATCTCATCTGTCGTAATCCTAACATTGAGTAAACACATTTTGATTGAGCCGAACATGGAAATATAAATATAAAAGCAACGTTGCCAAGGACGACGCCCTGTGCGCGCTCTTCCTGTAGTGACCGGTTGCTCTGCCCTTATCCATTTAATCGACCGCGCATGAAGTCAGTCGGGAGAGGACGACCTTCCTGTGCTGCCAGCGTGTGTCAGGCCGGTCCAGACTTGGTGCAGCGGCAAGTTGCACGCGGAGTTCGGGTTGGACGAGATGGTCCAGAGCAATTACTGCACGTCACGAGTTTGTTTCTACTTGGGAGTCAGTCAGACCCAACCTTTGCCAAACCTCATCCTTCGGTTGCAGGTTTTGGCTCTCGTGCTGCAGGTGGTATCTCACGTCCGGCCTCAGGTAGCAGAAGACATGCTTGAAATGAGCACTGTCTTAGGAAGGAGTCCGGTCATGGTCCGGACAGTATGGCCAAACTTTCATAGGTGAAGCTACCTGGAGGGAGACGTCCAAAACTTCGAGGCCGTCACGAATCAGATTGTCTGCACAAGTTTTTTTTGCAAGCAGGGCCTCACTCAAATTCAGCGGCTCAAACCTCTACTTGCGGACCACATCGAACTTGAAGAAGTTGAATAAATAGCATTGGTGTGAGAGGCCCTGCATCAAAGTGTTAAGCTAAATTAATCCCACGCTGTACATACACAGGTATAGTAGGTGTCGGCCCATTTCAGGTGGTGTGTGTGTTTCCATAAGTTTTTCATCAACATTTATAGGAGCAAGCAACGCTTGAATGACATTACAGCTCTTCATGATCAGTTCTCATCGCTTCTCCCCGAGAGGTCTTGACCATGGTCCAGATGCAAACTCTCCTCTCGCCGGACTCCGTGCCCACCCTGCCGCCGAGTGGCCTCGTTGAGAAGTAGTAGCCGAGCCGACCCAAGGCCCTCATGGCTCTCCAGGGGTTGCAGAGGACCACGATTCTTTCCGCATCGGCTGCCCACCGCCTTGGACGCACCTCAGCGACTGCAGCAAGTGCATTGTACTCTGCCTCTTCAACGCCATACACGTTGCACTTGCGACTGACGTAGTCGCTGTCGAAGTCGCGTTTCAGGTCCGCCACAATCCCCACGACGCTTACTATCACATTGGGCTGCTGGGACATGGCGTCACGGGTCAGTGCAGACTGCAGTCGCGTATAATCCTCCAGGTTCCTGACGTAACTGACCGCCTGCAGCACATGCATGCAGTACAACTTGTACTTTTACTTGCACACAGACGTGTTGCAGCATTATTATCTGTTGAGGTTGGCCGAAGATTAACACGAGGTTATTCCCCTCTTCCTCTTCCTCTGCTGCAAGCGACAGCACGTGTCCCTGATCCGCTGCCAGTCTTGCCTCACGATCTTCTTGAAGGCCACTCGAAAGGTCCTGATGGCGAGGCCGTAGATGATGGGGTTCGTCACAGTCGTCAGCATGCCGAGGCAGAACGTGCCGAGCTGCAAGTCGAGGTGCCACTGGAGATTGTCGGGATGCGTCGTGTTCTCCACGAAGTAATTACTGATCCCTACTGCCACAGGCAAGGGCAGCCAGAGGGCCAAGAAGGTCAGTACGATGTAGCTCGAGCGCTTGGCGGTTTTGGCCTCGCTGCGTCGACGACCTTGCTCTCTCCCGATCCTGGGCGCCTCCAACTGGCTGCTGCCCCGCTTGCTGCCGCTATAGATGCGGAGGTCGCCGTTGGAGCCGCGTACGATGACCGGCGAAGACAGGACGCTGAGGCCGGAGGCGACGCTCGCCGTGCGATTCATGGTAGCCGAGCGGCAGCGGTGGACCATGGGAGAGAGTAGCTGCAGCTGAGTTTTTTGCGGTAACGAGGTCATCGACATGGAGGACAAAGTGGGATTGTTGCTGCGCTCGGAAGTGGTGCTGTTACCGCCGTCCGCCATGGTGATGGCAATGATAGGTGCAGTCATCTGGGTGATGGCGGATTTGGCACTGGGTGACTGAGGCCGAGACCTTTGCAGTCTAATTGCCGCTAGCTTAAGCGAGCGGCCTACGGAGCTGCAGTCGTCGGTGAAGATGGACGAGTTGTCGGCCTCGTCCAGTGAATTAACAGCTGAGGATACACGGCTGGAGGAGCACACGGAGTACATGGACGGTGTTCTGGTCACGTTCAACGCCGAGGTATTTGCTGGGGGGACGGATAAGTGGTGCATTGCAGTCATGACTCTTCTCTTGGCCGAGACCGAGGCCGACGCCGACGCTGACGCTGAGGCCGACGCCGACGCTGACGCTGAGGCCGACGCCGATGCTGACGCTGAGGCCGAGGTCGAGCTGTTGGCAGGAGACTGCTGCGGATGAGGTTCTGCATCATCAATGCAAATCGCCGCTTCCTTCTTCAGGGGCGGACGCGCGGCCCCAGCTTTCGTGCTGGAGACAATTGTGATGCGGCTGCGATCCTCTTCTGCGCTGGCGCTGCGGATCCTTTCCTTCTTCTCCTCCACGGACTTACCCTTCTTGGCCGAACCAGCGCTGAGTCTCCGGCGAAACTCCTGTAGAGGCAGGGAAGTCCGCCGTTGTGGCTCCGTCGAAGAGCCCCGGGATGATGAATTGGGCAGGACCCCAGAGGCGCCCACGGCCAGCCCCAGATGCGCGATGCTGTAGAAGCTGTGCACGTTGTCGGACATGGCGCGGCGCTTCTTGGGGCGGCCGACGACCGCGGGTTGAGACCCTATGCACTTCTTATTCTGCTTTCTAACCTTAAGCACGATGAGGAGGTAGCACACAACTGACGGACGAAGGCTAGGTTTAATAGGCCATGCAATGCTAGCGAAATGCGCGCGTACCAGTGATTGAGACGCAGACGATGCCCAAGGGCAAGACGACGCAGTAGATCTTCATGAAGATTTTCGAGACTCCCTCGTGGTGCAAGGCGGCGCCGTCGCAGTACAGCGAGACGGTGGTCACGGGAAAGGTGACGACCGATGAAACGGCAACGACGCAGCCAGCAATCCAAACGCTGGCTATGAAATGAAAGAGGCTTATACGTAGATGAGGACACTTTCATTCTATCTTCTGTCTCTCACTCACCACTCAGCCAATTGACCCGGTGAAGGTGTCGCTTCTTCTCAAAGGGTTGCTTGATGGAGAAGTACCTCTCGAGCCCGATCACCGGAAAGGCCATGATCTGGACGGAGTTGGCCAACGTGTGGACGCAGGACTGGAAGTCGCACATGAAGGTGTTGGACCAAGGCTGCAAGCAAATTCAAGGTATATTGGGGTGTTGTTCCAGCCCAAAAGAGGCCTTCTCCGAGAACACGGTTGGGTTCCCTCAGCACCCAAAATGATGAGCAAACGTGTTCAACGTCTCGTCCTGAAGACGAGCGATCCACTTCTTATGGATCGCCCCGAGCTGCAAAAGCAAGTTGATGGATAACTGATCCCCCTCACCATGTAGCCCATGTTGTTGCCAATGAGTATTGTGGTGGTTAGCGGGACGTCAAGCATCACCGTGATCATGTCCGCCAGACAGAGGCTGAGGACAGCCCTGTTGATGCTGGTGGAGAGGAGGCTGTCGGTCCGTGCGATGGTGGAGATGACGAGCGCATTGCACACCACACCGCACAGTAGGGTGAAGCAGTTTAGCACTAACGTGACGATCAGAGTCTCATCGAAGATGTGCACGGTGTCGGTGGTGTTGTTCCCCTGCCCCATGGCCGGTGTGGTCCCTCTTCAGGCTGAACCCGTACTACTCCTCACGAGCGCGCGCGTCGCCCTCGCCGCCGCCGCCGCCCAAGGAGATGACTGCACATCACTTGCCCGTGCTATTCACTACTCGTAAATCACCGAGCTATGATGAATGTGTGCGATGACGACTCGAATTGGTCTCATAAAGATAGCCTTTGCTATCTCCACAAGACTTGGAAAAACAAGCTCGCTCCTCACAACCGACTTGGACAGGTAAGATTGGCCAGGTAAATTGTTTCTACTACGCGCACGTGTCCAAGAAAGTTCTAATTGCTTTCCATGCATGAAAGTCGAGGCTTTCAGATTTGGATCGCGCAATAAAAACCTCTGTGTGTATGCAAAAAGGAGACGAATGGACAGACTCAAAGCAGAGCACTTCCACTTTCATTCTTTCCTTCTGTCTCCTCTGTGTGTATCTTAGTCTTGGGCTATGACGCTCGTGTGTATACGAATCAATCCTGAGGCCCCTAGCGGGATGCCTCACACGTGTGCATGTATGGGCCAGCAAGAACACGAAGAAAGCAAGAAAATTGTTCATTCCATCTTGAGGTCTCAAGAAAGTTCCAGACTTTTCTTACTTTCCAAGTTTGTGTGTTCAAGAAAGAGAGAGAGAGAGAATCATTTAAAATGGGAACTTTCCATTTTGTCTCCGTTGATCACGCCGAATCCGAGACGATGGCTTTTTTTGCGCTCCAATGGATTATTTCTCGACATTTCAGTCCGTTCAACGTCACCTCCGTCAACGTGTAGACGGGGAAGTTCTCGGTCGCCGGCAAGGCCAGCAGCAACTTGTTTCTGCCCTCCTTCATTGATGTGTGATTGGCACTATTTGCGGATTTCCTGGCTCGCCAGGTCTGTCAATGGACGCATCAGTGTCTTTGTCAGCACCTGGAGAACGCATCAAGGTACGAAGACTCGTTCAAAAGCGTCGGTTTTGCATTGTTCGGGGTGAGAAATGGACCGTAGATTGGGCAGGTCAGATTTTCTGAAAAAATTATGCTTTGCCATAGTCTCTTTTGACCCAAGGGAGGTGGATGAAAGTGAACCAAAGCAGACTTGAAGTAGTTGTTTCCTGCCATCCATGTACTAAACTTAGCTCATCACACTCTGACTTAAGGCGTCCAGAGTGAATGATGACCCAACTACACAGAAAAGTGCCTTTTCCTACCAGCCTGATATCAACGTCCATGTGGTACAGATATCGATCTAAATAGTCCTGGCCGTAAGTCGGTCATGACGGCACCTCCTACGCTGTACTGGAACGTGTTGAGGTGGAATTTGGATGTGGAACGTGTACAGGGACAAAATGTTGAGTACACAGGGTCAAAGTCAAGCCTGCCCATTTTGGTGCTACAGTGCTCAAAAGGAGGCCACCTGGAGAGGGGGCCATGCCAAACAGAAGAGAAATTTGGCATTTCCACCGGGATTCACTCCCCAGGCCCTTGGGTGCCATGCGCAAGCATGCAAAACCCCCGTGTCCGGGTTGAGAGGTTCCTACGTTCCATGAAGCAGCAAAAAGAGAGCGACAGGGTGACACTTTAACAGGTAAACAAAACTCAACACTCATTTAAAGCAAAATATCTGGAAAACAGTGCATTTTTTTGAATATCGTTATTAATATCCCATGTACAGCATTATCAGAGCTTTCCAAAGAGCTATCGCGCGTTCGTGCAGCCCCGTCCTGGGCGACGTCGCGGGTACGTTCTCTACATGCTCCACGTTTCGTCCGACTCACTTCATGGCGTCGTGGAGAGAATTGCCAACGACGAGAGCTTTGCCAGGCGCGAGCGCAGGCGTGAAGAGGATGGGGAGGAGCCGAGGCCGAGGCCGAGGATCTCGAAGTGGGAGAGCTTTAGGGTTAGCTGAGGGGGGCCTCCTGGAAGGGAGGTTGGAGCAGGAGGAGATTCCAGAAGCTTTCCCGAGCCGACGCCACGTTCATGCTCCGGGTTTCGTCCAGCACACTCCGTGCCAACGATGTCGTCGTCGTCGGGCTCCTCGCTACCGGTCGGGCCCCCAACTTCGTGGCCAGTCTCCCGCGACACTTCGCCGCTCTCACTCGAAGCGCCACGGTCGCCCTCACCAGAGCCCCGTGTGCCGTACCCATCGAGGGGCGAGGCGACACCCCCTGAGTGTCCAGAGGCTGAGGCTCCAGAGCCCGAAGAGCAGGAGCCTGATGCAACACATCTTGGCGGTAGTACCGACGGCACAGAGCAAAGAGTCTTGAGACAACCTGAACGACGCCGGGTACTTCTGCTAGCAACTCATTGAACTGGTAAGACTGGACTTGAATAAGGTCTGAGGCCAAGCTGAGTCACATAGATGTATGAACTGTTATTCTACTGACGTCAGCAAGCAGACGCCCTCAGGATTTTCCAGTGCAGTCACGTGAGCAAGGCCAAAAGTCTACGAGAAGGATGGTTTTGCTGCGCCACCCTGTAGACAAGTAAAAATTGTTTCCTGCTGCTCCCCAGGGTTTTCCCCCCGACTTCAGGCATTTTCTTCTCTGAAATGAAATTATGAAATTAGAAATTTAATATCTTTAAGTGAACGTCGGTCCCAAGGCGATGTCAACCGTGTCGAGGTCTCGCTTGTTCACTGCGCTCACGATGATTCAAGGCTCTTGGATGATTCATGCGGTTCTTCCTTCCCGTCAAGGTTTGTACCACCTCCTGCTGCTCTTGAGGTCTTAGAACCGGGAGTCCAACTAACGAGTCAGCAGGTGTTAGTAAAGTTAGAACAATCTGTTCTAATACCCTACTGGCCGAAACAGACGGAGATTAGTTAGCAGGGCAGGGTTGTCAGAAGTGGCGCTTCTGCGCCACGCCATGGCTTTTTATATACAGCGCTTGGCGCTGTTTTGTGCGGGCGCTCTTCTGAAAAATGGCGCTTTTTGAGGAAAAATCCTTCTTCAGCCGTGGCGCTTTTTGAATAGAACGCTGGCGCTTTTCGCCCAAGATCATCTGGCAACTCTTGTCCGAGGACAGAGCGAGCGCATTTCAAAACACGTCAGCTATTTAGAACAGAGCTTGAAGTCGCAGTCGAAGCCAGGTATTCGTGACCGAGGATACCTGCCTGACGTCGACATCGGTCTCCTCGTCATGCCATTCTCGTCGACTGGTTCGGAAAGTCGCTCCCGGGCTCATAGCGCCCGGGGAAACCGCCCCCGGCCCTTCTCGGCCAACCCGGACTTCTTCGCTGGAGCTCACAAGGCCCAGCTCGAAGCAGCCATAGTCCGGCGAAGAGATCTCGAGAGAGAAAAGACAGAATACTGGTCCAGAGCCACGGACTATTACGACCGGATAGAGAGGAACAACCAGCGATACAACGCTTGGACCTCCGACGAAGCCCAGAGAGCCTGGTGAGCTCCAAAGAGTCATGCTGCTACTTTGATGAGGTTACATTACAACTTGCAGTGCAATGTGGAAAAGGCGGTGCCCTCCGGTCCTTTTGGCGATCTAAGTTTCGACCTCTGTTTCAGTGTGGAGGGGTACGAGAAGAAACTGTCCGCTGAGGCCAGGAGCAAGAACCTCCTGGTCCGTCGGGAGAGACTTCGAGCACTCCTCAAGCGAGAGCGAGAACAATACGAGAGCGAATTGATAAAGACGAGGACAACCGGGGGTGTCGTCCAGGTAAGTCCTTGCGAAATAGGCTTCTCTACCAAGTTTAATGCCATGCCCTGCAAGTAGCTTGTTGTCTCGTAGCCAACTATCTTGGACCTACGTGCGGCCAGGGAACAAATGAAGAAAGAACGAGATGAAGAACTCCGAAAGGAGGCCGAGGACAAGATGGTGCAGCACTTCAAGATCAACAACCCCGAGTTCAGAGAGGTAAGACAGTTGGTTGACAGGACAAGTACGCACAGGTGCTGCAACTGACTTACGTCTGGCTGACCTTATTGCTAATGGTGGCGCATCTAAGATGAGACGCCTGCATCGGATGTCGCAACTTCTCACTCCATATCTATCACAGATCCAGCTGAAGAAACATCGAGAGCTGGTGCAGAAGGCCTGGGATGAGCAACGGGTCGAGCGAGAGCGCCAACGCAGGGAGGACGAAGAACGCGAAAATGAAGAAATGCGCATTCGCGTGGAAGAGAACGTGAGAGCGGAGATATTGGAGCAGGAGGCAGAGCGGAGGAGGTTGGAACGACTGGAGAAATGGAAGGCGTCAGTCTTGGACCAGATAGAGACCCTGAGGGCGAAACAGAGACGCCACAAGGAACTGGAGGACCTGATGGCAGACGAAGAGAAGAGACGCCAGGAGATAGAGAAGGTGGAGGAGGGGAGGAAGAGGCGAGAAGAAAAGAGGAACAAGATGGAGTTCGGGTATGTAAATCCTACTAAGGAAGGGAGTTTCCACCGAAAGATAGGGATGCGTGACCATAAATGAAGCGATGGAGCCACTCCATTAACTCGACGATGACCGACTGCAGCTGCGCGATCAAGGCAATGCAGCCAAGTGTCCACCATTCGTGTTCCTTGTACAAGAGTCAATGAAGTGAGACTGATGTTGCTTTTCTCCCTCCAGCCATTACCTGCAGCGCCAGCACAAGCTCCGCCTGCGGGCCGAGGCCGCCAGAGTCCAGCGTGAGCTTGACGATGACCGAAGAGCCCTAGATGAGCTACAGAAGATTGAGGAAGCTCGACAGGAACACCAGGAGGAGGAGAAAAGAAGCAACAAGGACATCCAGTGGATGAGAAATGCACGTCATTTGTGTGCAAGATTGTGAATGTGCTTTATGTTGAGTTGTGTGCATCCTTCAGGTATTGGTTCAGCAGAAGGAAGAAGAAAAGCGCCGAATGAAAGAGCTGGACCTGCTGTTCGCTGAGGAGACTGAGCACTTCTGGGAGCGCCAGGACAGGATCTGGAAGGACGAGAGGAGGGCGAGGAATAAGCTCATGGAGGACGTCATCGCCGGGTGGAAGGAGCAGTGCGAGGAGAAAATAACAGGTAAGATACTACGATGTTTTACCTATAGTGTGTTCGTGCCGTGGCACATGCCTCTGTCAGTCATTCACGATCAGAAGGATCATGAGTAAGCTGGGGTTTAATCCGAAGTTTTATTTATACACGTAATCTAGCTGCTAAGGAGGAGGAGGAGCGAGTGGCCGCTGAGAAGACCAGGCTGGAGAGTGAGGTCAAGCGGCTGAACAAAGAGATCGTGTTGGAGGAAAAAGCAAAGGAGCGGCGGAGAGAGGCATTTGTCCGAGGGTTGGAGCAACAGCTGGCCGAAAAGAAGACCGACCAACTTTCTGACAGGAAGCACGAGGAGGCCGAGGCTTTCAAGAGGGACAACGAGCTGGCCGCCAAGTTGGCTCAGTGGAACATCAGCGAAGAAGAAGTCATAACGGTGAGCTTCACGTGTATACAAGTCACAAACATGCGATTTTTGACGTTGACACAAGTCGGTCTTATCTTTCATAAATAGCGGATCCACTTTGCTGCAAGTGTACAGCAGCACCATGATCGAAGCTGCCTCGTGTTCTCATACGCGGTCTCTCTGTTCTCTATTTCAGGACTTCCGACGACGAAGAGCGAAGTGGTTTTAAAATCTTGAACAATCCAACTGTTCCAAGTGTGGTATTTGTAGCACAGCACATAGTTGACGTGATCCAAAGGCAGAGCAACAATGACACTTTATTAATAACTGACACCTGTCCTTTCCCCTGTGTGAATTGTAGCACGCACTCACGGACATTGAGGCAACAAAGCAAGTAATATAAGTGACACGAGATGTATGCGTAACTTATAGAGCCGCAAAGTATTGTATTATCATAGTGCTTTTAGCGTATACGTCAAATGCGTTGGTGTCGTCGTCTTGACGACGGTAAGAAAGAACGCAGCTGAGGTCTACCTTACTTTCCTGGTAACACTCAGTCCTACATAGGTCCTACTCCTCCCTAGACCCCCCTCCCTCGCCGTGCAAGTCCGGACGCGTGTGCATCCTGTAGACGTCGTCCGCGGACCTGGCGCAGACGCAGACTGGCGCTGCCCGACCGTCTTCTTCGGCCGAACTACGCCCAAATCAATGTTATGTCCTTGACTCATCCGCTATTGGGTGTTGAAAACGCTCGATCTCACCCATTAGAGGTTGATTATATGCGCTGGACTCCGCCGCGCCGCGCCGGCCAGGGTCTGCAGCCTGTTGGCCTACGGCCTGTTGGCCTGCGGCCTATTGTACCATCTCATGTACAGGAGAAGAAGAATAAGAAGAAGTAGTAGAAGAAGTAGGACTAGAAGAAGAAAGCATTCGTGTGTAGGCATAGAAAGCAGATGAGAAAGCCCCCAATTTCTCGCCCTTGAATCCAGCATCAGCATCTCTGCTCTATTTTATTTTTACTCGGCCCGAGATGCCCCCCAGTGGCGTTCCCGGCCGAAGCCCGTACGAAGAGGAGCCCGCAGAAGAGGACGACGATGAAGAGATCGACCGGAGACACAGGGAGATGTGTGCGCAATACGACTCGCGCGCGCTGCAGCGCACCGGGTACGACGTGAGGAGGCAGCAGCAGATGCAGCAAGATACACAATTCGACTACAACGTGAGGACACGGTGAAGAGGTGCAAGGACGTAACTCAATGTAAGCACGTCTGCCTTGTCTTAGTACGAGCTGGACATGCACTCGGGCGGTGCAGGCGGGGGAGGCGGTGGTGGTGGCGGAGCGGGTGGCGGTGCTCGATCTCGCGGACATCGAGGTGGGGGTGATTGGGGCGAAGACCCTGACTTTGTTGCCAGCTTCAGCGACGGTGAAGACGAGGAGGCCGACGAACTAGACGGCATGAGGATGTCTCGCTACTCCTCCAGCGGCGGCGGCGGCGGGTCGCACCCGCACTCGCGATCCAAGTCGCTCATGCGGTACAACGAAATCGAGCGTGAGCGGTCACGCAGGAGGCAGCACATCGTCAAGCAGAAGAACACCTCCAAGTTCTCGCCGGGGACGCTGAAGCTGAGCATGATGAACGCTGGACTCATTCCTCTCAAGAAAGGTAAGGAGACGACCTCATGCTTGCATCGCCTCTTCAACTTCTTGCTCGACTTGGGCCTTATTTGTGGCAAAGTTTGCGTTCAATGCTTCTTTCTATAGGCCTACTCAGTGGCCTGGAGAAGCCACTAAGCTTCCGAGAGAGAGAGAGAAGAGTCTCTTTCACTATTGGTTAAAGTTTTGTCAGGACTAAGAAGTTTGTCCGAAAATTTTCGGGACTTTCCTACAACATTGGAGAGAAGTGCAAAGAAAATCTTGAACGAAGTCAACCTTCAATGGCTTTTTCCGCTCTTTTTTGGAGCCTCAGGAACTTCTTCTGCTTTGTCCCTGGAAAAAGAAGACGACACAAAGAAGATCCATTGCTTTTCTTTGAGTTTCCCTCAAATGAAATCCATTTTTTGGTAATGGAGAGCACATAAAAGGCCTTAGGCCTATAGGCCTGCAGGGTCGTCTCGCACCTCTTCTGGCTACGTTTTTCTCCTTTTTGTCCGCAGACAGAAATGTCACGCAACATCATGGAGGAAAGGCAATGTCTCGTGCTCGCCCCCTGAAGCTTCTTCTTAGGCCTCTTAAGGCCTCTCTCGACCCTTTTCAATATGGGCCCTCGCAATGGAGGCCCGGAGCATGACTTAAATTGTTGTCACATTAGGTTGTTAAAATAGGTTTTTGCTGTTGTAGCTGAGAAGGACGCGCTGACGACTGAGTTCTACGAGAAGCCCGTGGCCGTTGGCGACTTTCAGAAGCACTGCGCTCAACGCCGCAAGTTTCCGGTGCTTCTACAAATTGAGTTCAACAACGCCGTCAGGGACCGCGAGCAGCACTTCACCAGCAGGCACGGGAGCAAGAGGAGCAACCAAGAAAAGAACCAGAACCCGCGGATCGTCCCATGTGCGTCGTGATCTCTGTTCAGTCGCTCAGGGACTTGTGTACTACTATGTCTTGCTTTCTTCCCTCACAGTCGACTACAACAGAGTGGTGCTGGAAAATGAGGACGGCATCCCGGACTCTGACTACATCAATGCTTCCTACGTGGACGTGAGCAACTCCGAGTCGTTCCGAACCAACGGTTTAATGCAAACGTGTCCTTCCTCTTCTCATAGAGTTTGGTTCAGCCCAAGGCTTATATTGTTACCCAGGGGCCAACTGAGACGACCATAGGCGACTTCTGGCGGATGGTTTGGCAGGAACGAGCCTCCTGCATCGTCATGGTCACCAGGACGTTTGACTTCATCCGGGTAAGCGGTGGAGCCGCCGATGGATCGAGCCACTAGTGCAATTCATGCCTCATCTCCTGCAGGTGATGTGCGTCCAATACTGGCCAGCCGGCAAAGGTCGGGAAGAGGTCTACAGCGGGGTCGGGGTCACTGTCGAGAATGAGGAGCAGCTGGCAAACTTCATGATCAGAACAATCACGATCAGAAAGGTATTACGACAGGTCAGTAGTTCCGACAGAGTCACGTACTCCACGTATTCTTCATCCGCGACACGAAGTACGACGAGGAGCGTACAGTGATGCTGTTCCACTACACCGAGTGGCCGTGCCACTCCAATCCGTTCTCCAACGCGCTGCTCGAGTTCCGGCGGAGGGTGAGGAACGTGATGAACAACCATCCGGACACGCAGGACGGACCAGTCATCGTGCACTGCAAGTAAGCGCTCTCCAAATCCACAGTGAACGTATGCTATAGTAGTCGACCCCTCCTACGTGATAAGTGACGGCGCTGGTCGCTCCGGCGTGTACCTGGCCATCGACGCCAACATCGAATTGTCTGAGGAGGACGGCGTCTTCGACGTCTTTGGCTACGTCAAGAAGATGAGGCAGCAACGACGGGGACTCGTCGAATCACTGGTGAGTGCGCATAACAGCCAGCCGTGAAGGACGCCGATGACAAAAAGTACGACTTCTAGGATCAATACAAGTTTGTGTATGAGACCCTGTTGGAATACACGAGGGGGATCGACTCGCGGTTCCCAGTGTCCGAGCTGGCGAGCAAAATTAAAGAGAGGGGGATAAAAGATAAGAAAACGAAAAAGAACGCCTACCAGATGGAGTACGCGGTAAGTGTCCGAGCACAACTTTCTCCTGGACGCAAGGTTCCAGACCGAGCTTGGACACGCAGCAGACGTAGTTGCTATGACTAATTTTGTCACCCTAAGGTGCACCAGCCAAGAGTTGTTATGCAAGTTTGAGCGTTGACCCCTCCCTCCAACTAAGCACGCAGGGACGTCCTCTAGTTGCTGTTAACACGCACTAACTTATTTAGTCATGCACTAACACTCATTCCCCCAGGAACAGTACAAGTTCATATACGATAATCTGGAGGAGCTGGCGTCGTGCGGCTACACCTTCTTCTCGGTGAAGCACATCTCCGAGGAGTTGAGGCAAAAGTCCAAGCGAAAGCAGCCCGGAAGCAAAATGAACGATTACGAGAAAGAGTACATGGTACGTACGCACTAGAACACAGGACTTGCATGAGTACGTAGTCCATGGCATACTAAATCCAAACAGCTCTTGAGACTGTATCAGTGACTTTGTTGCAAGGTGTCCTACCCATTGTACACGTTGCCCAGCTTGATCTGGATAACTGATGTGAATGTGATCCAAGTCTCTGTTCACAAGTTACTCTTCTCGTAGCTAATAACGAATCAGACACCGAGGTTTTCCATCGGCGACTGCGCCGCCGGACACAGAGCCGACAACAGATACAAGAACAGAAACGTCCTCATTGTGCCTCGTAAGTCGTTAGTACAGACTTTGGTCAGAATCAGTCCTCATCGTCATCCTTGTTCCTATGTTCTGCAGCCGACAACTTTCGGCCTTACATCACCTCGTTCCAAGGTAACAACTGCACGGACTACATCAACGCCGTCTTCGTGGACGTGAGTGTAACCTAGTAGAAGTGGCGAGTCAAGGAAGTCCTTCACACATTGACGTATCCCTAGGGTTACACCCATCCACGCGAGTACATCGTGACGGAGTGGCCGCTTCAGTCCACCTGCTCGGACGTGTGGTCGCTCGTCTATGACCACGACTGCTCGGCCGTCGTGGTGTTATGCAACCCGACCTCAGGAGTCGCAAATGTGAGGATAGGGCAACATCAAGGTGCGTCACGTCTACAGCGTCACTTATTCCTGTACTCAACTGTAGGCTTATCCATCGTTCTGGCCGGAGAACACTCGATCCAAGAAGTACGGCCAGGTTTTCACCGTCGAGCACCTCTCACACTCCCACGCGCAGAACATCAGGAGCTGGGTGTTCAAGATCAACAAAAAGATCGTTTCTCTCACCGAGCTGATGGCTGGCGTCAAGGCGCCGTCCAAGACGTGTCAGCTCTTCCAGCTAATGTGCTGGCCTCAGGGACACAAAGTACCCACGTCGACCAACGCGCTCGTCGAGCTCATGAACCTCGTCGAACGCTGGCGCCAAAAGACAGACTACGGCCCTGTCGTTGTCGTATCGCAGTCAGTATTATCTTTGTTATACTTAAAAAAGCTGAACAGTTTATGCAATGTCATATTGAGCATAGTCACATTCTTGTGTATCTCTTATTCCAGAGACGGGCACTCCCGTGTCGGCGTCTACTGCGCCGCCAACGCGTGCATCGAGCAGGTCATTCAGCACGGCGAAGTCGATGTCTTTCAAGCTGTCAAGACCGTTCGCAGACACCGGCCGCAACTCGTGGAGAACATTGTAAGGCATGATCCGGTACTTGCTGGATGCCTTAATGATCCTTCTCTCTCCGCAGACCGAATACAAATACTGCTACGACGTCGTCCTTCACTATGTTCTTCACTACCTTCATAAGGAGGACGAATATGGTCGCAGGGAGCATCGATAGTGCCGAGGGAACATTAATGGCCTTGTTGAAGCACAACGCGTACTTGTACGTACACACAGATTGGATGAGCTGTTATTGTAAATGGACCAAGATGATGTTAACGTCAATGGGACTTAGATTATTCAGTCAGTAGCGTCGAGATTAGGTTACTCAGTCAACAGCAAGAGAGTAGCGTGCATGACAAAGGTGACCTTCGCAACGACCTCTTGGTTGATGCACTGACGGAACAGCAACTTGGAAAGGTTCTGACAACTCTGCGTTGCCCTTCTTTCGGTACTCCGGGGCCGTCGATTTCTCATTTATGAGGAACAAGGCCAACAACAACACTCATGAGTGTTGTTGTTGTAAGGCCAACAACAACACTCATGAGTGTTGTTGTTGGCCTCGATGGCGATGGTCATGTGCAGCTCTTTGAAAAGCAGGAACCGGAACCATAGATATCGATGTGGGCCACATTCATCGTGTGTGAACGAGGAGTCTCTTTTTGGTCTGCTTCGACATCGCCATGTGTGGGACTCGAGGACACGCACGGACTTCACGGACTTGTCCGTGACTACCAGGGTCTGAGGTCGGCAGCAACGACAAGCTGTTGGTGCTTCTGTCTCAACTCCGCCCGATTTCCTGGTACGGGGACATACGCAGACTTGACAACGGATCCGTGACTCTTAGCGCCGTTCAAAACGACACTCATCTCAATGACAAAGTCGACTTGTCGATCCTATTCTGCATAGCGTGAAAGACCAGGATGCCGGAGCAAACTCCTGACGTAATGACACCGAGATCCTTTCGCCGTGTGCGCCTGGATTGCTCAGCTTGCTCTCTGCCACCGCGTTGCTGCTGCCGGCCTGCCCTAGGCTGCCCGGCAACGCCGACCGGCATAACGGCAACAAGAAAACAGACACTGTACAAGAGAGAGAGATAAGTTGCATCGTAACCTTCAGGAAGGAAGTCTTTCCCCTTCACTCGGTCGCCTCCGCTGCCTTCTCCATCGCAGCCATGGTCGTCCACGTGTTATCCGTGGCCTTCACGGGCTTCATGATGTGGCTGGCGGTGCCCGGGTCGGACCTCTTCTCTTGGCATCCAACGTGCATGAGCGTGGCTTTCATGCTGTTGTTGCTGCAGGCCATCGTCGTCTTCTCGCCAGAGAGTTCCCTCTTCCCCGCGTCGACCCGCGCAGATAAGGTCCAGCTCCACTGGATCCTGCACGCGTTCGGACTCGTCTCGGCAGCTTTCGGCTTCTTCGCCGTCTACCTCAACAAAGAGGTCAACGGGCGCTCCCACTTCACCTCCTGGCACGGAACCTTTGGCCTTGCCGCCGTCTGCGGCGCTGTAGGTGCCGCTTTCGGCGGCCTCGCGGCGAAATTCTCCTTCCTGCGCAACTTTGTCAAGTCGTCGCGCGTCAAGATGGCGCACGCAACCGGCGGGATGTTAGTCTTCCTGTTGGCCATGACCGCGGTGGCCCTGGCTGCGTACACGAACTGGTTCCGCAATCGGGTGGGGAGCGGCTGGGCTTGGCGAGCGGCCTTTTTCACGCCGATCGTGTTGGGCCTGTGCGTGGCCAGACAAGTGACGCAGTCGTACTTGCCTCGGATCTTGGAGCAGCGGGAGAGCCAACTAGACGCCAAAGCCAGGATGGTCCAAGAGAAAGTCGAGGCCAAACTAAAGAAGAAGGAAGACAAGAAACGTGTGGCCCCTGCTGCCGGTGGTGGAAAATCTTCCTCGGATCAATCTGTGTCAGACGCTGAGGACAAGAAGGAGACTTAGACACCAACCTAGTGATAAGAAGGTCCTCGTCCTGCATACAAGGATCATTGAGCAGGGATCAACAGTATCAAGCTACCATTGTCATTTTATAGTGGTGTTCACTATACCAATATACATTATTGAACCGAGCAATCAAATCCCAACGTTATGATCATTGCAGAGATCACACGACAATTCGCACCCCGCGGTCTTGTTATGCTATCAATGTCTTCATGCTGTAGTCGACCGCACACCTCTGCGGCGGTTTCTTCTCTTCTCCTGGCTGGTCTCATTGTTCCGCAACCACTTGGCGTTCCTGTCTCCCCTCTCACTACCTGTCTTCCCTTGGAAGCTGCTCTCAGTGCCAGAGGGTGGGTGTGTGAACAGCAGCTGCGGCTGGTGACGGCCAAGATGGACGAGAAGGTGTTGGTGTTCTTGACGTTCTTGTCCTCTTGCTTGGCACTTGCGCTGCTGTCAGGCAGTTTGGCCACCGACCACTGGGTCACGGCAGAGGCGACGCGGGCATCCAACTCAAAGTCACACGGGAGCGTGAATTTCGGGCTCTTCTTCGGCACGCGGCGCCTCAACCATGGCTTCGGCGAGCGCATCTACGACATGAACGTGTTCCAGGTCCAGTACAGGGAGAGCCAGTTCATGGTCCGCGAGCTCTACATTACCACGATAGCGTGCGTCGCCGGTGCAATCCTCGTCGGCGTCGTCGGGGCATGCATCGCCCTCTACAACGTAGCCGCAAACCCTTCAGAGGCACTTTGTCAGTACCCAGGTGAGTGAGTGCGTTAGTGTAATCGGTGCACCAAGTGACTCACACAGCCAATGTTGTGTCCACAGGCCTCATCTCTTTCAACGTAGTGTCCTTTCTGTTCGCGCTGGCCGCAGTCCTCTCTTGGCTGGTGCAGTACTTGGTGAAGCTGCGCTCGAACGTCCTGATGCGCGAGGACGTCCTTAACGGCGGGTGGACCTCGGAGGGAAAAGCTGTGCTCGACTACTCGTTTTGGATGGTGATGTTCGCTGCCTTCATCTTCTTCGTCCACTCGGCCATTTTCCTGCGTTACCAGCGACACAAGTCCAGGAGTTTGAGCGCCAAGGCCCAAATCATTGATGCAACCAAGCCAAATGGGAACCTCATGCTGTACTGATAACTGTCAATCCTGCCATGTTGGGAGCTTTTCTTTGCCTGCTTGTGAAGCAGATGCACGACGGCGTACTACTGTACGGCACCACGACGTTGACGTTGGAGCCATTGTGGAGGAGGAAGAAGTTCTACTCATGCGCGCAAAAGAGCGTTTGCCTGTGTACCAGCTCATGTACGTAGAAAACACTTCTAGGAAGGTGACTGTTTGTACGTACAGTACGATCACTGTAAGTTAATACAAGCCATACGTATTAGTGCTTCCATCGAGGTCTCTCAGTCACACCTGTGGGGAAGGAAATGACCCGTCAGGTGCAAGTAGTATGCATATATCTACGTTCAGTATGTCCTCGCCCTACTACACACGTCCACTAGTCGACAAAAGCGACATCGTAGCCCCGTTCGGCCTGTCTCGTCTCCAAACCACTAAAAGGAGTCGCTGGTCTTGACATCAGGAACATCATAAGTTGAACAGACCCAGGTTCCCGTTGCTCACCAGGCGGGGACACGAATAGGAATTCAACTTCACTGAGTTCTTCTCGCCTAGGTAAAGTCGAAATTACCCGGGAACCTGTTTCGCAATCACTCTTCCTCGGTCACGCCTCTTAAACCAGCACGGTCAAGGCAGCTGCAACCGCTGCAAAAGCTCCCAACGATCTCGCACGTTGTCTTGGAGATCCAGACTTTGCTATGATCAGGACCTCGGGAGAAACTACTGAGGTTTGCCTCTTTTTTTTAATGCGGGCGACAAAATAGAATTGTATGGATAAAGGTGTGGGACGGAGGTTCTCGAGTGAAGAGATGTAAAAAACACTGGTATATCTCTATCTCAATAAAAATACACAATAATAATAATACTTAAGACTTTATCAACAATTACACGCCTCCTTATTGGATAGACTAGGGTTAACGCTCGAGTTCTTCGCTCCTTTTCCAGTCATTGGCTTATGCTGGACTCCGGACTCAGCCGCGTTGAGATCCAGACTGCCGTCCTGGATGTTCTGGAAGATGCTCTTGGCCGTGTCGATAAATGCCTCCTCCACTCGCTCGCCTGTCTTGGCACTCGTCTCGACGAAGGTCAGCCCATTCTCCTCGGCAAACTGGCGAGCCTCCTCGAAGGTCACGTCTCTTTGGGCCTCGAGATCACATTTGTTGCCAATCAGAAATATCACCTGGAGTCCACAAAATGCCAGACACTCTTTTTATAATGCTTTACTGCTATGAATCTTTGCGGACAAGGTTGGAAAACACTGACACTGATGATCGCACCGCGATGGCAAAACTATGCATATGTTTGTGCACAAGTTCAAGCAACTGTGTACGAACTAATGATATGCACCTAACGAGTGCACTAAGGAGGAGGCTCAGGTTGCAATAAAAATAAGCTTCTGCTACTTTATTTTCAGCAGTGTTAACAGAACTGATAAAATTTCTAAGTTGTAGTCACCTGAGGGATGGCAACAAGTGACGCGGGCAAATCTGGATCAGATTCATGATATCTCGAGTCAAATCAGACATTTCGACTCAACAGAGTCAAATGGATTCAGGATGTAATTTCAGTCAGAGACCCATTTGGCTCAAGCCGAGTCGAGGCCTACTTTGAAGGCCTCGTTGACAACACTCGACTGGCCAATGGTGAACAAGGAAAACTCAGCTCCAATAATGCCAGGTTTTTATGAAATTTAGGCCAAGTATGCAAGCTGGACTGAAACTATGCATTTTGCACGATTTGGCTATGATTGTGCTTATGAATGTCCAAGGAGAGTTTTTGCCATATGTACAGCAGACAGTGTGGTCGTGCTGATTGATCAGAGGAACATGGAGAAGGCTCACTCACCGTGTTCGGATTGGTCAGGTTCCTGGCATCCGTGAGCCAACTGCTGAGATGATTGTAGGTGGATCGCCTGGTGACGTCGTAGACCATGAGGGCGCCGGCGGCGCCGCGGTAGTAGGAGCGCGTGACAGCCCTGAATCGCTCCTGTCCTGCGGTGTCCCAGATCTGCAGCTTGATCTTCTGCCCGGAGACCTCGATGATTCGCGTACCGAACTCAACGCCGATGGTGTGAGGGCAGTCCGACATGACTAGGGAGACAGCAGTAATCAAGTGGGGGGCGGCATCGTGCATAGGCGTACTGTATTACTCACACTTTTTCTCGGTGAACTGGTGCAAGAGGCAAGATTTCCCCACGCCCATGTCCCCGATGATGATGTACTTGAAGATGTACGAGTAGTTGTAGGGCGCCGAGGCCATCTTAAAGTTCGACCTCTCACTTTGGATCGTCAGGGCAAGGCCCCCCTTGTCAAGTGGCCCCAGTAGCAAACCGAAGGCTTCTCTTCCCAGTCCTGAGTCACGTCAGAAGCGCAGAAGAGAGTGAAGAGGAGCCAGCAGAGGCCAGGATAGAGAGGCTCTCTTTCTTTCCTTTCCCTCTGCATAACAGCTGTCGCTCGCAGCCCAAGTCGCACTCGTCGTCGGGGTCGCACAACCTCTCCGCCTCCTGCTCAGGGGTCGCTGCCTGGCCGGGGTTGGCGGGCTGCAGCCAATCGGGCGACTCCATTTTCAAATCGAGGCGCCGACGACGAGAAGAAACGGTAGGAAAATCGTAAACAAATTTGGGTCCAGTTTCACCGACTTTCTCGTCCGGAGCCATCGTGGGGTTTGGGCCGCGGGCAGCTCCGACACCATGGAGGAAGAGGGGGCCAACACCATGAAGTTGGAGGTGAACTGTCCAGGTAAGAAGTTCGGGCGATTCTGGTCTAATGGCTGTGTTTTCCTCCGTAGACGCCAAAGTCGTTCCACCGCCGCCTGTCAAAGATCCTGGAGGCTGAGTCGCGCCTCGAGGCTCTGCTCGACGACGCGGATGTCACCGCCCCAGTCTCAGCGCCCGTCACCGAGGGTTGCACGGACATGATAGCCAGCCTCAGGAGGCAGAATGACGACCTCAGGCGAAAGATGGAGGAGCTCGAAAAAGAGAGGCAAGAGTTTCAAGCCAAAGAATCGGGAGAGATCCGCAAGAAGCAGCAAGACGAGGCCCGAGAGCTCAGGTCCACCGTGTCCAAGCTGGAGAAGTTACTGCAACTAGAGAGGGAGGAGAGAAATGTCACCGAGAAGAAGTCGCTGGAGCTGTTAACTCAGGTGAAGAAGAAGTGGAGCGAAAACGAGGAGGCCAGAGTCGACAAGATACAGAAGGAGCTGGAGAAGTCGGAGGCGAAGAAGCAGTTGCTGGAATCCGAGCTGAAGACGGCGTTGGAGGCGGCTGAATCCCAAAAGGAAGAGCTGGATGCCGTCCTGCAGGTCAAGGCGGCGCTAAAGTCCAAGCTAAAAGAGTGCAAGGCTAAGCTGGAGGCGACCGGCGCCAAGTACGAAGAAGAGATTCAGAAGGTGAAGGACTTGAAGGAACACAGCTCGTTGCTCCTGGAAATGGAGTCACGGGTTGTCGATGCCGAGAAGAAATCAATGACCAAAGAGCTTGAGGACGAGAAAAAGTTCTCCAGAGAGCTGAAGTTGGAGTGCGAAAGGCTCAAAGAAGAACTCCAGAAGTGTCGCAACGTCAACACGGATCAGAAGGAGACGTTGCAGTTTCTGAAGGCAGAACGAGAGATCAACGAGGCTGAGCATAAGAGGAAAGTGAGCGAGTTGCGCGAGACGCTGGACAGAGAGAGGTCGAATCTACAGGCTCGGATAAGAGATCTGGAGAGAGAGGGAGAATCGGCTCAGCTCAAGATGAGTGAAAAGGAAGAGAAGTTGGAACAGCTGGGGAAGCTTCTCGAGAAGCTGGAGAGCAAGATCAAGCCGATTGACTCACTTTCGAAGAAGTGCGAATGTTCTAAGGAGTTGAAGAAGACTCACGACGAGCTCAGTCTTCAGAAGGTTGATCTGAGGCTACTTGAGAGGAAGAACCGGGAGCTGGAAGAGAGAGTGAAGCTGAGGATTTCCATGGCCAAGGAGGACAAGGACGAAATTGCTAGGCTGGAAAAACAGACGAAAGAGGCTGAACATAAGGTGAAAACGATGGAAAAAGAAGTCGAGCGATTGACTGGTGAGAAGGAAGCTGCAGAACAGAAGCTCTCGCGTCTCCAGAGTCACGTTGGCGAGATGAAAGACCTGGCGAGCGAAAACAAACAGAAAGAACACGAACTGAGAGGCGTCAGAGTGCGGCTCGACAAGGCTGAGCTTCAGTTGAAGGAGGCCCAGCGTGACGAACACAAGGCGACCAGCCTGAAAAAGTCTCACGATGCCCTGAAAGCCACGTGCCTCGAGTTGCAGGCTCAGGTGACTGAATACGAGGGCATCCTGGAGAAGCTCGAGTCAGGCCTTGAGCAGTCCAGCCACGCCAAGGAGAAGTTCAAGCAAGAATTGGCCGAAATAAAGGAGGAGAACATGCAGCTCCGCATCGAGAAGAACGAGCAGAAGTCACGACTGATCTTTGCGGAGACACAGCTAAAAGAGGCCAAGGCCAAGGCGGAAGACGTCGAGTCTCTTTACCGCAAGGAGGAACGAGGCTGGAGCGACCGCATCCGTAAGGCGGGCGAAGCGCGTGAAGAACAGGCGCGTGCTGTGGTCCAGCTTAGGGAGCAGCTTGAGCTTGAGCTGGTCAAGTGTGATCGCTTTAACGAGGAGGCTGTTGCACTCCAAACGCAGAACAGGGAGCTCAAAGAGGAGACGTCGAAGCTGAGGACGAAGGAGAACTCGCTCAAGGAGAACTACTTGAAGCTGAAACGAGGGATGGAAGAGATGCTGCCCAAGCTAGAGCAGTACAAGTCTGAACGCTGCGAGCTCCAGCGACGCTTGTCCGTGGCTGTGGAGGAGGGCGAACGCAAAGAAAACGAGTTCTTGGTGCAGATCGAGCAACTGAAGAAGTTGATCGAGCACCTGCGGAGCAAGAACGACGAGCTCAGCTTGGGAAAAGGCAAAAAGAGAACAGCAGAGACGAACCTTCAGGACGAGTTCTGTCGGCTGAGGACACCGTCGAAAACGCCGCTCAGGTCACCGCCCAGGAAAGCATTCAAGTAACCAAGAAATTACGTAAGTTGCATAATTCTCGCCTTATAGCTTCATATTCTTCCGTTTTATGCTATAATAGATGATCCTATTCATAACTTTCAACCACTATTCTAAATAGTTACTGTCATTTTTATCATGTATTATCCATTCAGCCTTTAGAAACGTCAACATACACCTGAAAATGTTTGTACATAGGCGCGAAGACTTTATTTTGTAAGAAGGACAGACACACATTCATGATAGAAGTATAGCTCACATTTACAATACGAGACAGCAGTGATGCTGCTCAGAGTCCATAAAGCTTCAGTGTCCTGTCCATGCTGGAGGAGGCGACGTACGTTCCGTTCTTTCCTAATCTGACGCCTGTGGCCATTGCGGTGTGGTCGTTGAAGACCTTGAGCTCCGTCCACTGCTTGGACAGGTAGATCCTGACGTCCGAGCCGGCCACTGCGAGATAAGTTCCACTTTGGTCGAAGCAGAGATCGCGCACCTCGTAGCGCTCGTCCAGCTGGATCGTCTTGAAGTTCTTCAGCTTTCGCAAATCCCACAATTTCACACAAGCGTCGTCCGCGGCCGTGGCCAGGTAGTAGCCGTTCTCGGAGAAGGACAAGGCGGAGATCTGCCCGCTGTGGCCTTTGAAGTTGGCTACGTTTTGTTGCTGGAAGAAAGCACCGAAGGTTAGAGAGAGAGATAGTTGACACCGGAACGTAACATGCTAAAGCAGACGTATTCAATGAAACTTCTTGATAGTCGCTTACTCCTTTGAGGTCCCAGATCTTGATGACAGCATCAGAGGTGCCCGTGCCAAAGATCAAACCGTCCGGGTGGAACTGAGCGCAGGTGAGCTCCGCGGCAGTGGCTCCTGGAGCCTGATCCGTTACTTTCGCCACGAGTTTTCCAGCGCGTATATCCGAAAAGGCCCAATGCTTGTCCAGGGAGGTAGAGAGGACGTAGTCGCCGGTGGCATGGAGCGAGAGTCCGGTCACTTGCCCGTCATGAACACGAAGAAGTTTCAGTGTCTGGGCAGTCGGGACGTTCCACAAGCGAATGGTGGTGTCATGCGAGGCCGTGATGACGGTGTCCTCCGAAGTGGGATGATAAATCACCCGGTTTACCTTCTTGGTGTGGCCCTTGAGAATTGCGATCACCTGGACGAGTTGGACAAGAACAGTTGCAAGTATGTTGGCGTACAAATACTGAATGATACGAACACCTGTAGCATGTCGTACGCGCTTTACCTGTTCGTCATCCTTGTTGAAAACGGTCGCTATCTTGTCCGCGCCACCGGTCAGAATCATGCTTGTGTTGTTTGCGTTGATGTCGAGTGACAGGATTCCCGGGATACTGGCCGAATGGAGGCCAGGGTGTGACGCAAGCGTCCTGAAGTTGGAAATTTGCTCGTCGGTCATCAGGCCCTCGGGAACCGTCTTGCCACGCTTTTTGCGTTCGCCCGTCAACACCTTCGCCTTCTCCTGGAGCTTGAACAGAATCTCCTCCGTCATGCCAGTGGCCTCCATCGTCTGTTGACTCGCGGCCGCAGCCGGAACTAATGGCTCGGCCGACACCGGCGTAGCTGGCGTAGCTGCCGCCACTGCACTCGGCGTCATGGGTACACCCGCCTGAGGTTTGAGCGTGGCCAGGGCCTCCCTGGCCGCCGTGACCTCCTTGGTGAGCCTAGCGATCACTCTACAAGCGGCGTCGTGCTGGTACAAGGCGTGGCTGAGCTCCTGCCTGGCGGTCTGCAGCTGCTGCCTGAGAGTGAAGGAGTGCAGCATGACCGCATCCCACTCGTCTTGCAGCGAGCGCAAGATGGCCGGGATAGAGGTAGCCGACGGAGCCTTTGGCCTCACCAGAGGGGACGCTTTGACCGCGATGAGCTGCTCGGGCGTCAGCGGCTCCTGGTTCGTGGGGTCGCATCCGTTCTCCGCCAAATACTTCTCGATGAGGCGCCGCTCGAAGATTTGGCCCGAGACCGGCGAGACCACAGGGGTCTCGGGAGCCTGGAACAAACGTGGAATTAGACGTGCACGAGACCGACACCGCCCAGACGTTTTTCCTCACCTCGTTGGAGATAGCGCAGACGAGGGAAGCCATTTTCTGCCGCCGCCGGAAAAGTGAGCCACAACAAACAACTGAACCAGCGCCTCAACGTTGGTCAGACCATGGACTACTAGTGTGCAGCTGCGGATTAGTAGTCCATGGTCAGACAAGAGCAGAGCTGCTAGAGGTGCGTCTTTCAAGCTTCGAATCGGGCTGAATGGAGCAAAACTCACTCACTGACACAAAACAAAGTAACTTTGAATTGGCTTATAAGAAATCCTTAAAAGCTTTAAACGTTAACTTAAGCTCGATGTTAGTGATAACAGCTCGTGAACAACTCGGCTCAGTAGTAGCTCGGATCCATCTCTTACGATTATTTTGTTCTGCGGCTGCGTAGGATGACTGAATGTTTTGGCGGGAAATTCAAATTGGACATAGCTACGGTGGGCTTGACAACCTTAAAGATGATTGGATGAACACAGCTTTTAGTGTATTTTTAGCTAAATCATTGTAGTCTGAATTGACTCTTGCATTTCTTCTTCTGCTTCTGGTCACATTACTAAATTTGTACTCTAACGACTCAGGTTTTCCCTCCAACACACCTAGTCCATTTCTTGAAGGGATGGGCCGAACCGATGAAAAGTCGAGCCCGGGTCGTTCTCATCTGCTGCGCGGGTATTACGGGCTCGGGCTGACCCCCGCCCACCCCTCATTGCTGCTGTTCTGCCCAGTGGTCAGTTGTCCCGGGTAAACATCGATCCACGTCTGGGAGGAGTTCAGCGACTCGTTGCCGACATGGACGTCGTCACCATCTCCTCCGATGAGGCGAGCACAGACAATCTACCGTCCTCCTCCACCGAATTCATCGACGATTCCTCGTCCTTGACCAGTGTGGAAGTAGTCGGGACCCCGAACTCCTGGAAGCGGCCTTCACCCAAGAGACGACGGACGAAGCGCGTCCGACGACCGCCCTGCAACGAGTGTCGTCAAAGACACGATGAGGTCCAGACTCGCGCCGAGCCACATCCGGACTTCGAGCCCGAGGCCAAGGTCATCCTCCATCCTCGCCTCGAAGTCAAGAACACAGACCAAGAGAGGCCCGTCCTACACATTACGGGTTTTGAAGTATTTGACAAAATGGGTCACTTGGTTCAGTTGGCCTCCGGGCTTATTGAACGCGGCCGTGATATCTTCATCTCGGGCTTCGTCAAGCCTGTCTTCGACAGTGACCCGGACAGCGGGGTCGGCGGCATTGGCGTGGACCTCGCCGGCCCCATTCAGGAGTGGTGGGTCACCGGCTTCAGAGAGGAGGAGCAGGACGCCGTCGGCGTTTCGACTCGCAAGGCCGATTATTATCTGAGGAAGCCTTCCCAAAACTACCGAAGCTATATGTTGGACCTGAAGACCAAGATCATGCTGACCAAACTGGTCATGTCTAGCGTAGACAGGGCGTTCCGGGAGCGCAGGGACATGACTTACGAAGAGCTGTTAGAAGCTCTTCATGAAAAAGCTCCCCACGCCGGTCTCAATTTTTTTAATGAGGAGGAACTCCTCAGGCATACTGACTTCATCGTGGAGCAGGTGAGTGTAACGTTTAGCTGTAACGTAGTAGCGCCGATCGTAGTAGCGCCGATCGTAGTGGCGCCGATCGTAGTGGCGACGAACCTAGTAGCGACGAACCTAGTAGCGACGGCTAGCGATGGGTGAGGAGAGGTGCAGAGGTGCAGAGAGAATTGCTACAGCAAAGTCTGAGTACAGACTGGGGATACTGTGTATTTTTGTGCTGTCCATTGTTCTGAATTTGGCGTGCAATAAGCAGTTTTCCACGAGACTAGAGAAAAGATGCTATGATGTCCAGAGATGAGCAGCTTTACGAGTGAACAGGAGGCAACGAGTACGAAGCACAAGTTGCCTCCTGTTCACGAGTAAAGGTGCTCATTTCAGGACATCACAGCACGTTTGAGAATTGCCGAGTTGAATTAACTGCTTATCACTCACCCAATTCAGAATCATGGCAAGCACACGATTTTTTTTGCAACACGAAGGGTTTTTCCTCAACTTTGAAAGAAAGTAGCGATCCAAGGAAACCTAACTAGAAATCTTGAAAATGAGTGAGGAAAAGTGGACTTTTCTCCACAGTCAATGCGGGGAGAAAAG
>JAAUXU010166325.1_pt1 | contig 57403 bp, 62 predicted proteins | sample 7278151 | NCBI WGS metagenome assembly JAAUXU01 (sample SAMN14350113, study PRJNA611818) | marine sediment metagenome | isolation source: surface marine sediment (1.8m) | place: French Polynesia: Moorea | collected 2018-08
CACCTGCACATTAGAACACCTGTGCGCTATAGTTGACTGATCCGTTCACACTGCAAAATAATGGGTGACAATCATAAGGGCGGCGGCTACCCGCCGTCGTCATCTTCCTACAGCGGCGGCGTGCCGCACCCGCCGCCACACCCGCCGCCGGCAAACCACACCCTGATCACCGTCAAAACGAACCCCAACCCCAACTCCCCGCAAGTCGTGGAAATCAATCTCAACCTGGGATATTTCAAGACCCTTCCTGGGATCCTCAAACTAGTGCAACTCGTAAGTTGTTGTATGAATAAACACATGCACTTCGTCTTAGACGTGCTTACGCGACGATATATACGTATAATGGAACATGACTGCCATAGCAGAGGTCACTTTCGCCTGAGTCATATCCGCTGTGCCATTTTGCCCAGCCGAGTCCTTGTATGTCTCATAGTACAAACTACTACGCACGTACACGCAGTCAACTGACCACTGGATCAGTACAAAATTCTGTTTCACTGGCTAAATCAAACACATGTTAAGTTTTTAAGAATGACAGTTGCACTTATCACTTTTTTAAGTGTCTACTCAGAAAAGTGAGTGAACCTGAGCGCCAAACACTAGACAGGTGTGCTACGTCCCAGCTAAGATCTTTTTTACCATTTGGAATAGTCAGTAGTTTAAAGTGGTGTCATTCGCCCGTTACAGGTCATAGGTATCGTCTGCATGGCCTGCGCAGCTCCTGCAAGAGCACTAAGGTGAGCCTGGATTGGAAGCAAGCGAATTTTCCTGCCAGAGATCGATAATCTCGTTCCAGCGGTCCTTATTACTCTACCGGTCACAATCACTTCTTTCTGGCCGTCGTGGTCATAGCCTTCATCGTCACCCTCCTCTGGACCTTCTTCTACTTCCTCCAAGTCAAAGACTCCATCAGGTCTTACGTGCCCTGCTCATGGCTGGCTCTGGTGAGGACACATACAAGTGCCTACTTAAACTTGATGATTTCTCAACGCCCCTTTTTCTTAGGAATTTTACTCTACAGCCATCTCTACCTTGTTCTACTTCATCGCATTCATCGTCATCCTGGCCGGCTTCGGCTACTGCGTGGGGTCAAGCTGGTGCGACGTGAGGGTGGCGGCGGGGGTACGAGAGAAACAGTAGAAAAGTCTTAACGAACTCCTTCAAGCGTTACCTGTTATAGGTATTCGGCATCTTCAACACGATTGCCTATGGCCTCAGTGCCTACATAGCCTACAACGACTACAAGGCGACTCCGCCGGAGCTGCAGTGAGGAATGGAGGGGGAGGTCAAACCTTAACAAACATGAGTAGCATGACTTTCATGGAAAGTGCCAAAAAACAGCATAACAAATGTCAGTTTACTGTAGTTCTCAAGCTAATAAATTGTGCAACAGAGCATTTTTTTTTGGAGACATGAGTGAAGATGTCCTTCATCTCGAACGGGACATGCGTGGCAATGGAGGGAAGTGGCGGCTCCTTTGCAGCAATCAACGCAGGGGCGGGCTGCGGCAGGCAGCATTTGGAGCATTTTCGTATTCCTTTAAGCATTAATTTACCCCAGCCTGCATGCACGCCCACAAGCACTGACTGACTCTGTCAGACACAGCCACATACGTGATCCCGAGACCGAATGCGGAGAAGATGGAGATGTGCGCGACCTCGACGCACACGCCCAAGTGCTTGGTGAAGCTGGACAAGAACTAGGTCTTCAAGTAGTTGTCTGACAGAGCGAGCAAGTGGGACGGACAATTGATGCTCGTTTGAGCAGTACGAGAAGGAGGAGAGTGAGAAGGAGAAAATGTGCAACAGCCCCCGCGAGCGAGCGAGCAAACGTGAGCTAACATAGTACGGTACAAGAGTCTTCGCATTCTGCCTGACTTCGGCTATTTTTGCTGTTACCGAGCTTTCTACACATGCTGAGGCCATCTTTTTCCCACTTCGCACCGGAGCTGAAGCCCGAGCTGCTTAGGTGAATCAGGAGAGCAGCTCTGAAGTCAGGCAGGAAGAAGAAAAAGATGCCTGTGACGGTTGATCTCAAGTATGAATATCTGGTATTTGGTTGGTCTGGCAGGGTCAAGCTCTTGGAAGTGGTAACGTCAACTTGACGAAGAAGAAGAAGGACGAGAAGATGAAGAAACTTCACCCCACTATCTTGTTTTCAGCTGCTTGCCATCGTGTGCATGATCTTGTGCGCGTCGCCAGCCACCGAAGGAACCCAGACCTGGTTCTTACTGGTCGTGATCTTCTCCTTCTTGGGCACCATCTTCCTCGGTCTCTATCACCTGTGTCTCGACGCGTACATAGCAGGATCTCACGCCAAATGGATACAAGGGGTAAATAGAATAGTAATACTTACTTTAGGTTAACAGTGCAGTATCAGCCCAGTAACGGGTTTTACATTCATTTAATTTTGATATCTGCGGTACTTTCTGCGGCGACAGCGTCTTCCACGACGTCTCCAGCAGCCAGAAAGTCTGCTATTGACGGATCCCCATATGATTCGTCGATCCATACACCTACTACTGTCTTGGGGTCCCACATGCATACCGTATGCGTCATGTTTGGCTTTAACGTTTTTTGCAGAATTTATGCAGATTTGTAAGATCAGTCCAACACTATTGTCAAGGACCTCATGTCTTTGACTCAATCGTGTTTCAGTTTTTAATTCATTTCTACATTTTCTGTTAACATCAGATCGTATGTACAACATCACAGAAAAAAGTCATCCTGTGCTTTACTTGGTCCTGAATTATACCTGAAATATGTGAGACATGTGAGCATTTGCGAGGGAGGGAGGAAGGTCACACTCTCCCCCTCTCTCTCCCCAAAAATATTAGTGAAATTTTTGACACAAAACACTTCTTAAGGAAATATATATATAATAAGTAAGTATTACAGCGCAGTCATGTCGACAAGGTTCCCAAATTCGAATACTGCCCGCACCCTGAGGCACCTTCATGGAAAGCCAGAAACCTAAAAAAGTGCACAAGTGCATAGAGGTACTATTGTGCCTCAATCCAGACAATGTAAGAGAAGTTCTACTTGGATGGATGCTTGCAGTGATGTTGTAGAAGTTTTTATTGCTCGGTCTGGCTGCCCACAATATTTAAGCTCAAGGTGAACATTGTGACTGTAACAACTATCTCTAAGAGCATTACAGTGGTCTACGCTTACAGGAATCTCTCTTTGCACGGGACAAATCCCGTTTTTCCGCATGGATCTATGTAGTGCTCAGTAGATCTTGTCCTTTTAAAAATCCCCACAAAGCGACAATCCCGTTTATACCAATCCCGATTCAGCGGAGATCACTGTATAGCCAAATATGACTTATACTGTGGTAGTTCGTCAGTTCTCTTCAAGCCTTTTTGTTGTCACTGTCATTGCAACTGTATCGAATCGACACATCCTATCATGCTCTCAGGAGTTCTGGTTCACGGTCGCAGCCACGTTCTTCTACTTCACCGCCTGGACCGCCCAGATGGCCACTTACACGGGCATCGAGGAGAAGCAGTACGTCGTACACGCGTCCTGGTACGACGCCCAAGTTACTGCGGCGGTGAGGAACTCATCCAAGATCAGGCAGAAGATCCGATTGGCACTTACATATGTTTCCTTGTCGGCCGCAGGTGTTTGCCCTGTTCAACAACATCGTCTACGGCGTGGGCACCTACTTAGTGTATCTGGAGTGGAGAGCCAACCCCGTGGTGACCACATTAACGGCAGTGCCGCCTCCGCCGGCCTCCGCGTGAAAAACCCTTGGCTGTTACTACGACTACCATTACCTGTTAACTATATTCATACCTGCGTCGTGACTGCGAACGTGGGTTTCGTCGCAAATAAAGAGGAAACAAGACTCTTTATCATGCTGCATCCGGCTGCTGGAGGCTCGAGTGACACCATAGTAGGGAGTTCAGCTCGTATCATGGAGGACGAGACTCAGACGCCTCGCTTTTTTAATGTCGACTTCGTGAAGTCCAAGCAAGGAATATTACAGCTAATACAAACGGTGATTCTCTTCTTTTCTTACTTGGAACGCGTCATAGTCAGTTGGATCTCTACCTTTAGTAGGCATCCTCGTTGGTGGCTCTGTGCGTCACTGCCTCCAGCGCTGACGACGGGACCCTCAGCGTCGCGGAATTCAAGCTCTTGGCAATGGCCAACTTCATCAGCTTCTTCACCACGGGCGTCATCTTCCTGGCGTATGTGTTTAGATTAAATAACATCTACCCACCATTTGCGAGGAGGAAGAGCAAGATTGACCGATTAGCGGTAAAAAAGACGCCCAAGTATGATGTACAGTGTGTTTCGAAAGACCAACGCTAGTTTTGAAGTTTAGTTCCTTATCATTCCATTTACGAAGCTGATTTTGGCACCATTCGACACCTGTTTTTTTATTTAAGTTTAAAAAACATCCAGCACATGTACATAAGTGCACAAAGAGACAGGACTTGAGTGGTGGGGGTCACGGCGACGGCGACCGCGGCCGTGAAGTATGTGTAGTGCATTACATGAGGACCACACTGTTCTCTGAAGTGACTGCTGCCACAATTGTGACCCGTTTTTGTTCACATCAGACAAAACATTAAAAACTGGGGATGCCAAATTGTTCCGAAATCAATCCAATAACTGATATATTGAGCAAGGAATTGAATGTCAAAACTAGCACTGGACTTTAAATTGACGCACTGTACGTCAACTTCGGTTACGTCAGCCTTGCTTCCAGCACTTCGTCGTCCCCATCATCCTCGCCTCAGTGGTCTTCGGATTCATCTTACCCTGTGCTTCTCTGGGACCCAGGAGTCGCACGTTTGCCATAGTATGTTGTGGTGGTTCCAGCAGCCCCAAACACTGCAACTCTCTAAGTTTTAGATCTTATCCTACTTGACTGTCCTACTCCACCTGGCTCAAGTTGTGCTCGTTGCCCGAGGTGACCAATGTCACTTTTAGTACATGACCCAGCATTTCGTGGACTTCTCTAGCAGGTGAGCCTGGAAACTCCATGACCGGCGATGGAAACGTGGACGACGACAGCGACTACTTTGACTCTGGCCAAGAACCTGTCCACTTCATACCAAGTCACTTGAGGAGCAGGGAGGAGCACGAGATGCCGCACGAGATGTCGCACGAGATGTCGCTCAACAGCAGCGGCACTTTTTGTCTCAACGAACAATGAAGACCTAACACCAATCAGAAAAAAAACAATATTTCCAACTCAAGCATGCAACGCATTACACAAGTAACTCACATACGTACATGTGTACGAAACGAGTACAATTCCAAACTTATGTTAGAGGAGAGCCAAAACATGTTATTATGTACAAAACTTTCTATAGGTTGAAAACTCGTCACCAGTTGACCAACAGTCTGGTCCGGATCCATCACTAACGGTAGGTACCGGACAAGAATGATTGACGACATACAGGGTGGACAAAAAGTCACATTCCAGCTGGCTCTATCTCGGTCAATACTGACTGCACAGGCAAAAATCTTTGCATATCCAGAAGCCGTCATGTTTTTAATCATCATCTAAGGGCTAAAACACTGCAGGGAATTCAAATGTAAAAAATCGGGCCCCTGATGCTTTTTTCAAGAAATTGCACATTGCCCCATTTTCTGCGAAAGAAAAAGTGCCAGAGCAACGTAGCTGCTCTTACTACAGACTTTGGACTTTATATATTTATTTAAAAACCGCGATTTCACGGAAAGTCTGCGATGGGCAAGCAAATTTGGTCTGCCCTTTACCAAATCTGCCTTTTTGGTGCCGGTCGCGAGCAATTCTTCTTGCCTGCTTTTAAAATGAAACGTATGAAACCGGTGATTTCAGGGATATACATGTTATGTACGTATTTTTGCTGTGCAGTCAGTAATAACCGATGTAGGGCCAACTGAAACGTGGACATAACTTTTTGTCCACACCGTAATACCTTCTAATCTGTGAGTCATTGTAAAGTGGCGAACAAAGCCTGAGTGAAGCTTTTATTTACTTTTTTAAGGAGGAATGTGGATGGTTACAATGTAGGCAGCACGTAGACCATGATGACAAGCGATGCTCCAAACTTAACCTGCGTCATCTTCTTCCACAGGCTTCTTCACTGTCTCATCTTTCACCTGGAAGATTTCTTTTCTCAAGTTCTCCAACCTGTACAGGTCCCCGAAGAAGGTCACCTGTGACCTGAGGAATGGTCGCACATTGATCAAGATCTCACTTCTGTTGAGGATTTTATCATTATTCTTGTCCAGTTTGTGCATGAGAAAGACGACTTCCGATTTGGTCTCCACCAGTCCTGTCGGTTTCACCCATTCTGCCAGCTCACGGACGTCCAAGTAGCCGCTTCCGTCATGGTCGAGTGAGTCGCGAAATAACTGGGTGACCGCTGTCAACTCCTTGTTCTTCTCGTTTGCGTCGTCGTCGTCGTCGTCGCCGTCGTCGTCGTCGTCGTCGTCGTCGTCATCGTCGTCGTCGTCGTCGTCATCCAGCCTGTGAACAGCAAGGAACTCTCGGAGATCGACCCGCCCGTCATAATCGGTGTCCAGGTCGGCGTGAGCTTCTGGCACGAGCACGGACCCGGCGTCCGGGCTGAGCTGAGGAAAGAGGAAGTACTTGTACTCGTGCTTGGTGAGTTTCTCATTTTTATCTTCGTCGGCAAGGCGCCAGCGTCGTCGTTCCTTGACCTCACGTTGCGCCTGCTGCGCATCGCGCCGACCAGCCGGATTCACCTTGGAGCGGAAGTCGCCCCAGCTGAGAGTCTTGCTGCCGTTGTCGCCGCTGACTAATGACGTCCACTGCTCGTCGAGAGTGTGTTTGTAGACGACGCTCTGTACCCAGAGCATCCATTCATGCAGCTCCCACGGATCGGCCGCGCTGTCCTCATCGCGGTCAAGCGCCAGTAAGAGCTCATCCACTTTCTGCTCCGCCGTCAGGGGCGAAGAGACGTTGACCTTGCGCAGCGGCCGAGGCAAGTTGTATGTGATGCGCCGCGCCGCCGAACGGGGGAAGCGCAGTGCAAAAGCCGCCGCCAGCGCCTCCCTCTTCGCGGACTGCGCGGCCGCCAGCGCGGCGGACAGAGCGGGCGATTCTAGCCTGAAAGAAATTGGCCATTGGTGGCTCCACTTGAACACGGCGTACTTGCTGTCGGACCTACGAGGACATCATAGGTAGTACATGCATGATAGTACACATGACGGATGTGGAAGCGAGCATATATCACTACCGTCCTCAGGAAGAGCATTAGTAACATGAGTACTGCTTAGACAAGCCCGATGCAAAGTAAGGAAGCTGTGACAAAAGTACGGACAAAAAAGGTCGCTGCACTCTTCTTCTTGACCACGATAGACGTACGCAAGCACTTCCACGTGTCCGTCTGTATCTTGAGAGCATTTCCCAAAAACTGTTCAGCATATAACATTTTAGGCACCAGTGCAAAGATTTTGCGGTGGACTTGGCCTTGGTCTAAGCACACACGTGTTCATTTCTCTTGGATATTCAAGCTGTCGAAAGTGAAAAGTTGAGGATGACTCAACAGGAATAAGACATAATCATGCATTCTCTCGTGCTGCCGGGTGGATGGAGCATGAGTCCTTTTCTTACCCGTAAGGATCACTGGGGTCACGGGTCACTGGGACAGTCGTGCCTGACTCCTTCACCGGGTCAGAGGTCCTCCAGTTGATGACGACCACAGCGACGGCGAGGCAGAAGCCGGACAGACAGACCGAGACCAAGAGACAAAGGGCCTGCAGCATCCTCTCGAGCCGCTTCTGGTTCCTCCCGATGGTGAGGTCCAGCCTGTCCCCGCTGAGCGAGCTGCATTCGCATGAAGGCGGCGTCATCATCGCCGTCGTCGCACTCGTTCGGTAGGGGTGCATGACGAAGATGACGTCCGACTACCTGAACCTGGTCACACTTGCGTATTTGTTCTACTCACGCGTTCACCCGCGCAAGGGGCGGGACGAACAGAGAGCAAGAGCTTTATTCGGGCAAAAAGTTTCACACTGACCGAGCAAGCTCAAAAACGAGCGAGCGCAAAGTCAAGGAGAAGAGCTGAGCGACGCTCCCAAAGTCAGTGACCACACAAAGCACCTCCTCTGCTTCTTCTCTCTGTCGCACTCACAAAGGTTGATGTTTGCAGAACAGTTGTGAACAAAAAGTCAATACAGCGTGTGTAGCTTGGTCTGTCCGTTGATAGGCCTACTTCATCCTGGAGGGATTGGGAGCCAACAATGATTTCGTTCTCCACAGTCTCTTTTCACTTAAGAATGAGCTAGGTCAGACAGACGCACGAACAGAGATCTCTTTCATTGGAACTCCTTTCTCGGAGATGTCGTTGGACATCTACGCAAGTACAGTACTTTAGCACAATTCTGTTCCTGCTGTTTGCTGTTATTGCGCCGAAAACAAGATTTTTTCCTTGCATCATCGCTTTTTCGTCCAGTCTACGTAGCAACAATGAAGTGATGACTCGATTTTAAAGCTGTCCCAAGCTGTGTAGTAAGTTGTGCTCTTACTACGAAAAAGGTTCGACTTTCAAGAAAGAAAACTAATCGATGTAACCTGATCGTACGGAGCGAAGTCGTAGCAGTTTGTACGCAGTATCTGGAACGCCAGAGCTCATTGGAGCCGTCAATTCCCAGTTGGCCGTGCTTCCTGCGAATTTCAGCCAACTCATGCGCTCTTAGTCTTAATGTGATTTCTCTCTCTCCAGGGAGTCTCCATTCCACGCCCCTAAGTCGCGCATTTAGCACGGGCGACCGAGATTTCGTCAGTCAGCGTGACTCTCTGCACTGACATCTTGGAGCTGGCATGTCCAGTCTGACGTGCATGAAACCTCACAAAGACTGCAGCTATTTCAGCTTCCAAGATTGCTTGTTCCAGGTCAGCACCACTTCCCCGCACCACTGTGGCCGCACTGGAGCGCACTGGAGTGGTCAGGTTGTGGTCGCACCAGTGGCAGGACTTGTGACAAAGGAGCTCGCATTGACTGTCTAAACAGCAGTGTTTGCTTTTTCACTCAGACATTGACAAAATTTCAAACAAGTGTAACAAATATGTTTTATTCGTTATGCACGCTACGTGAACTGGACACGTCGTAGGCGATGCTGCTATCCATCCAGGCGCTGTTGACCACGAATGAATGGCACCATTTCTGTGTCCGCCTTGAGGTTTTTGCGGGCTTCTGGCGCTCGTATGCAAATTTGTTTCTTACTGTAGCGCTCGCCATTCCACGAGGGAAGGATTAAATGACCGTAGAAGTGCATTGACACGTTTGTCCGATGTTGGGAGAAAATCTGCAGATACAGCAGAGAAATCGTGTGCGCGTTGGTTTCTTACACCCATCCTCTCCTGTCAGCCCAGCAAGCCTTTTGTTTTATTGGGCGAGTCAAATTGGAGAGTTGGTATATAAGAACCCCTTTCCGGGGAGTTTGATGGTAAAATCGTCCAAGATGTGGCGGCCGCGACTGCTCATTGCGCTGCTCCCCATGGTCGTCCTCACAACGGTCTTCGGGCTCCACCACAACGTCGTCGAGCCCAGAGAGGCGCCGCAGCCGCCCCATGTAGATGAAGAACGGGAAGAATCGCCCCTCTCGAGGGTAAAGCGATGTGGGTATCACCATTATGTCTGTGTGCACGTGCGGCGCATGTTGCTGTCTTGTCTCACGTCTTGTAGTTTTGGGACTGTTCAGCGTCATCCAATTCGAGAACAGCCCGTGCAACTCCACCGAGAACGGCGGCTCCAAGCAGGGGATCTGCTACACACGCTCCGAGTGCCAGAACTTTGGGGGCTTCTCTGGGGGATCATGCGCCTCAGGCTTTGGAGTGTGCTGCATTTGTAAGTGAAACCTCGTTGCGGATTCCGTAACATAATTCGCGTACATTACGTTCCAGTCGAGTACACGTGTCAAGACCCGAGAAGCGAAGCACAGGAGATCTTGTACTTTCAAAACGAGGACTTTCCACAAGAAAGCAGTGAGCCCCAGATTTGTCTCTTCTCCATTGCTATTAGAGATGAAAGCATTTGTCAACTCAGGTGAGTCTTGAGTCGTCCAGATCAGTTAAACTTCGCCCGCGGAGAAACCACTACGATTCGGATAGGTTGGATCTCCTAGAGTTTTCACTCGATCCTGGTTCTACCGAGGTGACCCCGTGCGACCGCGACGCAGTCGAGATCCTCAGCTCCGGGGTCTCCGACCTGAGGTTGGGCAAGCTGTGTGGCGAGAACGGCGGTCAGCACATTTACCTGGACATATTGAACCAACAGACGCAGCCCATGCTGAGGGTCATGACGGACGCTAGAGGAGGGGTCAGCGGCAACAACAACCTCACTATGGCCTACAGATACAATATCAAGGCCACTCAAATCGATTGCACTGCCCCAGACTTGGAGGCCATGATGATGATCAGAGGTGAGTTGGACATGGCTGTTGTCTACGGCTAAGGCCTCACGCGTGGCCATGCACTGGTTCATGTGCATCGTCCTCGTGGCGTGTCTTACGACAGCTGACTCGCCGCAATGTGATGATGGGGAAATATATTGCATACGTTGCGTTGAAACTCTCTGGCGTAAAATCTGCTCCCGGGGGAACGAGGGCTCGAGCAGGGGATGCATACGGTTTCCTCGAAGAAATTCCTGACATATCTATGAAGAACGAGTACAACCAAGATTCAGACCCCGTGGCACCCCCTGAGGGTCAGTGCTGTCATAAAGTTGCTCTTGGCATTGGATGTTGATGTGCGATGCATCATTGGTCAATTTCAGGCGCGAATTCCACACCAGAACGTTTGAGTACTACGTATGCTATCTCCTTCCCTACTGACAGTATTGCGGCAAGGACTGCATCTGCGCGGCAGATGGCCTCACGCAACCTTTTTATTTTCCGAGGCCGCTCGTCTATGTGCTTGTCCTCATGATGAACTCTTTCTTCTGCAGCTCCTTCCGGCTGCCTCCAATACCACACCTCCCGCGAGGGGACCGTGAACAGCTTCAACTGGTCGCCGTCGGTGTCTCGAATCTACCACCCCAACCAGGTACTGCACGTAGAATGATGAGACGAAGCTTGCTCAAAGTAGTCTCTCTCAGGACTACGCAATTTGCTTCAGGCGAGCAGCGGGGGACTGCGGCCTGATGTTGAGGAGGTCTTCGGCGGCGCCGGCGATGTCCACGAGCGTAGGGCAAGCGAGTTCATACCAGGGCCCGTGTTCGACAGAAAATGGTAAGCATAACACGTAGCTAAAGTATGAGCTTTCTCTCTCTCAAGTGGATTTTCCCAACAAACAGGCTGCGTCGCTGGCGACTGCATCAAACAGAGCACGGTCAATAACCAGAATCTGCTCCGCAGCGACCGCTTCGAGATCGTTGGTCTCTACAGAGTGAACACCAACAACCAAATGACGACGGCGGCTCAGTACAAGCGATCGGGATTCTTCTGCGGGATTGGGTTGGGTCAGGACAACACCGGCGCGGGGGCCAACTCCGACGGCATCGACAGTGGCGAAGGTACCATGGGGGTGTACATTAGCGTAGGGTATTAAGCAGTGGAGAAACATTGAAACATTGATACTCCCTCTTGCGTACATAAGCGTAAGTACAGTAAATAATTCAGTGGTCGACCAGCCAGCCGCTGGGGTCACGCGAGGGCGGTAGTTGCAGCAATCTTGCAACTTTCTACTACATAGGAAAGTTGGAGAAGGAAGTTACAGGTAGCTGTAACTATCGCCCTCCGGTCACCGTGGCTTTACAGGCATTTTGGTACGCTCAAGCGGGCCTTTCGTCATCCGGTTCGTGGCAGACGAATTCGAGCCCCCACTACCACAGCAACAGCAACAGCAGCAGCAGCAACTGGATGAACTGGGATTCAGCATCGACTACAGGATCGAGACCTCCTGCAGGAACATTGAGGAGGTGCAAGCAGCCTAAGCATAGTGAATTCACGACAAGGAAATACAGATCGTTATATCAGCATAGCTATACTTCACTACTTCCTTTGCTAAGTTAGACGTTAATTCACAAAAAAAACTGAGCAACAACTTCACAGCTCTGAAAATGTAAACGGCGCCTTTTACCTCGATAGAGAGGCCGCGACGGCCTTTGTCGTTTCTCTGCAGCATTGCGCCATCCCATGGGGCGGGCTATGCATTCAAGCTCTTCCTCGACCGAGTGATCTCTGGCGTGCACCAAGAAGTGCTTGGCGGTCTGGACAGCCACAGGGCTCTTGGCGGCAATCACCGGGGCCAAGTCCAAGGCGGCAGGCACCAGGGACAAGCGGTCTCTGTTCTCGGGGATGCTGCTCACCAGCCCATGAGAGAGCGCCTCCTCACTGCCAACCGATCAAGCAAATCTCCCGCAAGAAGCTCTCGATTTGCTCTGCTTACTTGATTCGCCAATCTCGTGCCAAAGACCCATGTTGAACCCTTTACGCTTCTCCGGGCGGTTGAGCTTCACCCGCGCCGCGAACGGGGCCGGCGCCTCCACCGCCAGGAATTGGAAGCCCCGCTTTTGGTCCGCCATCCAGGAAGTCATCGCTGGAAAGCAGTGCGCCAGCGGGGGCCGAGCGAACGTCCTCGGCATGGGCAGATCCATTCTTTCTCGCCGGTTGGCCGATATCTCGAGATGATAACGCTGGCAGGGCGCCTGAACTGAAAGGAGCAAGGCAGTGGGTTAGTTAAAGAGACTAACAAGACGTCCTTAATTACAGCAATGGGCGCGACGGTCAGATGGCCCCTGGCACTTAATCTCTTCTCATCTGAAAGCTCAACTTCCTCAATGGTGCCGCTCTCATCAGGGTGGTCAAACCGTGGGCCGAACGCTGGACGGCACTTGCCTGTTGTACCCGTGACGCCCGCCCGGGCGCGGGGAAGATGGGGAGATCCTCGGAGTGGCGAGACCCGGCGTGGTTGACCCCGCTCGCGATCTGCGGGCTCGCCGCTACCCCCACACGCCTCGAACGATTCGTCTGTTTATATTTTATTCCGCGCTAAGCAGAGTTGCCACCGGGCGTCGCTCCTTAAGCTGGAAAAAAAGCGCAGAAGAAAATACTCAGTCAATGGTGTCAGCGCAGGATGTTGTAGGTGGTGAATAATACTCTCATACTTGCTCGTGATTAGGAAGACGATTAATCAGTCAACCTCGCTACAATTCTCCATGAAGACTGAAGACTCCATGAAATGAATGTCTAAAATTGATTGTTCGAGTCATTTCGAACAATTTTTCCTGCCAGTTAAAGAAAAAAGTGGGAAACACCGTGCAAACTATGACATTAAATGTTGTGTTCATCTCATCACTTCCTGCCTCCCCCCCAAAAAAGACCTACACAGCGACTCTTCCACTTCAGATCTCTTGAGATGAAGAGGAGCTTTGGTGCAGGTGAGATCTTGATCGAGCTGAGGACCCAATTAAGCAATGAATCTATCAACTGTCTCACATTCCCTCAGTCTCATTTTCAAAAAAAGAAAAAAAAATAACGCCAGACTTTGGTTTCACTGGCTCTTTGACATATTTCGCGAAATTCCGCTAATTCCGCTGTTTGCGGATTTTGAAGTAGGAGAAATGACTCAAGCGAAGAAAAGAAGGCAAACAATGAGAACCGAAAACCCTGGATTTTCATTACAAATTGCATCGTTCCTTGCTTTTTTTTTGTGAGTCCTTGCAAAATCCTCGGACTTCAGAAAGTCCTCGGGTTCGTCAAAGAGCCCGGTACCAAAATGCGGGTTTCAAAGTCACAACGATGCAATACATAGTTAAAGAAGCTTTCATCTTGGGCAAAGTATTCGATTAATTTTTTATGCATTAATTCGTTCTTTGATGGCCCTCAAAAAGTTATCTGAACTTAATGAAGCGAGAGCCCATTATATGGGCAAACTATACAGCACTAAATTTTGCTCACTCATGCGGCGGGTAAAATCGCTTATAAGGACAATAAACTGTCCTTAGAACTGTGTTTCAGCGCAATCACTACTTGTGATGTGACCGAGATTCGACTCCATCTGCTGCAGAGAAAATGCGATGGCAACTTTGTTCACGTAGATTGTGCAAGGGCTTTAAAAGGCCGGAAGCAACATTCCAACAAAGCCGGAAAGGTCGACCTTCGCGTTTATGTCCTGGGTCAAGTCGGACACGTGGACGTGGCTCTGACGTCCGTTGCCACGATCACGAAGATCCCGTGTGTGTCAGAGCACTCACGCCAGAACAGCCTGGATGTGACTGGCAGAGAAAGAACTTGGTGCTGGTTGCCAGTGCAATAGGAAAACTTTAAAGGCGTAGTGCAGACAGCGTCTGAAAGCAAAGTGTGTTTTTGCCTCACTCGCTAATTCTAGACAGCAAACATGCGAAAGCGTCACAGCAAAATTTTCGCTTTTGTTAATATCTCCATTTTTCCTTGAAATAAAAAAAGACAAACCAGGCTTAGTAAGCGTTGCTTTTTCAACTTTCGATCGTTCTCATAATGCCCAGCTTCCAACTTCCTTAGACGAAGCACAAGAACAACTTTTCTGACGGTTGAAATGAAAGGAACATTGGTTTTTTCTCCGAATTCAACACTACGAGACACTTTCCCCCTTCCATTTGTGTCGGAAGAGGAGTACGTAGTAGAACGGACCCTGCCTAACATCTTTTAAAGCTGTTTCTGAGCCCCTGAAATCCCTACAAGCGAAAGACGTGGAAGGGGGCACCGAGAGCGAGCCCCTCCGCCAGCCTTCCGTGAAGACGACGTTAATATTTCATCCTCCGGACACGTTTTGAATTAGTTAGAATTTATGAGCGCGCGCGCGACCTTTCCGGGGGAGGGGGGGGTGTAGATAACACTGAGGATATACACGATGCTGAGAGTGATGATGGCGGCTGTGTGAATGCAGGAGAGGCAGGAGCACGAGTACCGAGACGCCGTCGTCTCTCCCATGTGGTTGTCACTTTTTGGCTCGGCAATGTTGGCACACTCGAGTCTTCTCCGCAGTGGCCGAGGCACTTGGGCACCTTGGCCAAAAGATATGCACACGATCCTGTATGTAGGCAGATAGCTTTTCCCGGCTCAACATTTAACAATTTCTCCTGAAGTTGTCTCTCCTGCGTCTGATAACTTTGTTCTCCTCCCTCTCATTCCCCCTCCCCCCCTGTCTTTCTGCCTCCCCAACAGCTCTGTCTACCCGAAAGTTGATTCGCCTTGGGCTTTTCCATCCGCGTTTGTATAGCCTGCTATAAGCCATAATCTGATTAAATCCTATCTGATATCGCATTACAATGGAATGCCTGGGGGATCCTTCAGGGATCCCCCAGGGAAGAGACGAGGTCGCTGGGCACGAACTGGAGCGCATTCAAGTCTCCGTGCAATAATTGTCTCGTTGATTTTGCACCGTGCACTTGTTTGCCAAGACCAGGGGTGGACGGAGAGGGTTTTGGCTCGAGGAGCGAGCACAAGTTGCTTGTTCTTCTTCTCCTCGCCCGCGTCCTGTGTGTTAGTAACAGCTGTTTGCCAACGCGCCTCTCATTTCAGTGTGTGTCTATCTGTCCTCTCATTATTCCATCCAATCTCCAGCTTTCTCTCCATAGAAACGTCAACAGAGCGTGAACCAACGTCCCTACTCGGTGCGCACATGTATGAATGCTAACATGAATGAAAGTACGTGCTTACAAAGCAGCGGAGGAGTCTCTTAATGCAACCAAGGCTGTTCAGCCGGAACCTTCACTCTCACATTCTACTCTGACTATGGAAAGTCACTAGTTTGGCCACATCAATTTCCAAACTTTCCGCCAGCCACCACATCTGGTCCGAGGGAGGGAGGGAGGGATGACCACTATCACAGCTCGTCAGGTTTCTGATGGTCTGGAGAGTTGCTCTGGTGGCTCTTTTGTGGCATGACAGCACTGGGCCTTCGTGTCCTTGTGGATGTAGAACACTTGGAACCATCCATCAAACTCCTTCGTTTGGAGAAACTGGCTGCTTCACGGCGACGTCGTCTGCCTGGTCGACGAACACTGCCCAGTCCCCACAGTTGCTGCTCACCTTCGCCTTCCCGCCAAAGGGCCTCATGGTGAAGTAAGTGGACGTAGTCGGTCACGCGGAAGCAGTGCGTGCCATTCCAGGGGAGTGTCCTGGCAACTTGTTCACCCGCAGAACAAGGAGCTCGTCCCTCCGTTGCTGTGCCAAGCGTCCTCGAAGGCCAAGCTCTCCCAGTGCGGTGGGGACGTCCAACTTAAGCCATGACCAGAGCGCGGGCAAATTACAGTCATATCGACACGTCAAAGTGGCTCTTGTCTTCTCCTTACTCCCGTTTCTGACCTGTCTAAAGCTGGCGTTGGTCCAGACTTATCCGCAGACCCCCAGCAGTTGCGACAATTCTTTCACTCGGCGTCGAGGCTCTCCCACTTGATGATGACGCTCCCGCCGTGAACATCCATCAGGTCGCCGTTCACATCTCTTCGCGCTTGAGTGTTGTCGATGATGGATGGGTGGAATGAACGAAGGCAGAAACTTGCAGTCAAAAGGAGCCCTTTTCCCCCCCCTCCCGTAATGTGATCACGTCTGATCATTCAAAATTTAAGCTTTCCCCGGGCTGCTGCTGACAGACAAGAGTGAGAAATTTGCAGTCGCTTTTACAGCAACGCCTCCAAAAAAAAAGAACAGTGTTACTTTCTTCTAGAGCAACTTTCCAGAGTAAAAGTCAACTTTCTGCATGTTACAAAATTTCCTGCGTCAGAGTTTTCCTTCTCCCTTTCATTGTCGCCTGAGATGAAACCCGTGACAGCCTTTTTCTTCTGAAGAGGAGAGAAGCAAAAGAATGCGACGGCAAAGAAAAAGGGGTTGGGGGAGGCAGAAGGAGGCGCAGACAGGCAGGAAGGAACATATTGTTCCAATGGCTTGCTGTAAGAGAGACCCCACACATATAACTTCTGTGTATAGGTAAGGCCAACACTTTGTACGCGGCGGCGCAGGAAATCACGGCTGCTCGCGTGTCTGGAAGCTCTCAGTCAAGTTTGTGTCCCTCTTCCATGGATTATGACACGATTCATTGTCCACGACTTTCTCTGTGACGACCCCCCCTGCTTTTGTGCTTCCCCGGCTGGCTTCTTCTCCCACTAACTAGCTTGTAGGTACAGAGTGGAAATAAGAAAAGGAAAGGAGAGATCTCAAGAGTCCTGTTCAGAAACTTATCTCCTGGTACGGCTTTGGGGGGGGGGTTGTGTACCTTGTATTGGATTTGGTCGGATGAGCGCAGTTATCTCTGGTGCTACGAGGCCTCTGGGTTCTGGGCTGGGGTGGGGAGGGGAATATGAAAAAGATGAAGCTCTTTTCGTCCTTCCTCAGACTTGTTTCCATTTCGAGGTTAGGGAGTTTTCGTGCACCTCATCGATTTCCCCCTGCTGCATCTGATCAGGGTTTGAAGGGGGAGGGGTTGTTTCATACCTGCCTCATTTCATGTGAGCAAACTCAGTCACCTGGCTGACATGTGAGACTACTACTTCATTTTGCGCGCATGCGTTATTAGCCTCTCTTTTCGAAGAGAGGGGCCCAATTTACTTCGCCATTAAGCCACTCTCTCTCATGCCAGCGGAGAATAAAGAATGGCCCCTTTGAGCCGGCTATTATTGGCAGGGGACTATGAAAAGCAGCTGGCAGAGTAGGGAGAACCCCTATTTCCTTTAGTTTAGTGGCTGTATTGGCTCATATCTATGCATGCATGTCAATTGTGTGTGCATGTGCGTGCGCGCGCACGCGTATGCAGACAGACTGTTGTGGGTCGGACCGCAAAGGAGTAGCCACGTTGGGCAAGGGGGGGGGACTCTGACTCTCTCGTTGGTCGCCAGCTCGTCGTGTGCGTGCATGTGCGCTTTGAGCGCTGCGAAGCCCACATTCATCGCTCACACACACACACACACATGCACACTCAAATGCGCGCGCGTGCTCTCTCCCGCGCACGCTCGAGCTTGGCTGCTCTATGAATGTCATATCGTGTGTATAAGCAAGTGGCATGAATAAGTAATGCCATAATTGCCATTCGGTACCGTCGTCGTCTTCGTTGTGGTCGAGAGTAAGTTCGGGGAAGAAGGGGGGGAAGAAAGAGCGCAGTTCGGATCAAATGCGGAAGGAGGAGTCCCCGATACAAAGCCAATTTCGTGACAAATACCTACAATTTGTGATTTGATTGATGTAGATCGAGCGTGTTTTGCGGTGGGTAAGCTAGGAAGAAGTAGGGGGAGAAAGAGAAGTCCGCCGAAGCCGCCGCCAGTTGGTCTTCGCTATCGCCGTCGTCGCCGTTGCCGCAACAACCGTTGGAAGAGTAAAGAAACGGAAAGAAAGTCCCCGTTTTCAGTCGACGAGAGGCGCACGAGCGGGAAAGAACGGGGAAAGAGCGAGAGAACGAACGAGAGAGAGAGATGCCTTCTCTCCTTTGCCACCAACAACCGCGTTGCCGCCGCTTTCGCCGCCGTTGTCTGCGGCACAAGCATCCTGTTGCCGCGAGAACGACCAGATCGTTTCCTTGACAACTCCCGAGATATTGTGCTTCTTGGCCATGGAGGCCCTGGCGTGCGGGTCGCTGGCATTCGTGGCCTACTCAAACACCATCTGGGCGGGCTTCGTCTACGACGACTCGTAAGTGCATCACAGTGATAAAGTTCTAACTTAGTTATCCTTCAAGTGGATCTCTTAACCGCGTACCAAGTTGACGTACTGAGAGTACACCATCTGTTGAGTCGGGAAAGAGCATCTTCTGCTCAATGTTTCTTTTCTCTGCGCAAATTCTATTAGAGAATCAACCTCCTCGTAGCAGATGGGGAAGAGCTTCACAGAGCTCTTTCCTGGTACACACATGCACAGTTTTTAAAATGGCCGAGAATAAAGTATAGCAGTTGGGCATCGATCGATGCCAGCAAAATCTTTTGTTCGATCGTTGGAAGCTCGCTAGCAGGAGCGGCGGCTACAGCACGCGTGGCATCATCTCCATTGCTGTTCACGAAAGCGTGTCCGTCGATTGAGCGAGGGCGAAGGAGGCAAGGCTATTCCGCTAGCAGCATGATGTTGATGATACACTGGCCGCAACATGAGCGAGGGCGGTGGCGGCGGCAATGGCGGTGGCGGCGGTGGCGGTGGTGGCGGCGGACCCCTAATGGAAATTCCTCTAATGGATGGAGCTAAAAACCATTAGCGGGAGGGCGTGATCACATAGCAGATTTGACTGAGAAAGCGGGAGAGCAAAAATAGGCCACTTCTTTCCTTTCAGGCGAGCCATCTTGCAGAACGATGACGTGATCGGCGACGGCCCCATCTTGGACCTCCTGACCAACGACTTCTGGGGCACGAGGTTGACGCACAGCGGATCCCACAAGTCGTATCGGCCGCTGACGACGCTCTCCTTCAGGGCAAACTTTGCCGCGGGTGGGAGAAACCCCATGCCTTTCCACACGGTGAACGTGTTGCTGCACGCCGCAGTGACGGCGACGTTAGTGCAGCTGGCGCGAGAACTCGGCGTACGTCGGCGCAGAACGCGGATCCTCGTCGGCGCACTCTTCGCTCTATTACCAGTGCACAGTGAGGCTGTTTCAGGCATAGTGGGAAGGGCGGACCTGTTGGCGGCGCTCTTCACCCAAGTGGCGTTGCTGGCGTATCAAAGACACGTCAAAGTGAGGGGGCGAGCAGTCAAAGGTGGCAGCGAAAACTTGACCTACTTGCTCCTGACCGTGGTGTTCTCGTGCCTGTCGATGCTGAGCAAGGAGACCGGCGTGACGACGCTCGGCGTGTGTGCTGTGATGGAACTGTGTCATTATGGTCGCGGGCTCTCACTGCGTCGTTCCAGCCTTTTGTGCTTGGTGTGCGCTGCGGCGCTGTTGCTGGCGTTTAGAGCCAAAGTGATGGGATTCAGTACGCCCAAGTTCGCCAAGGCGGACAACCCGGCGGCGGCGAGCGACTCGTGGATGACCAGAACGCTCACGTTCCTCTTCTTGCCCGCCTTCAACTTGGGCCTGCTGCTGTGTCCCGTGAAACTGAGCTTCGACTGGTCTATGGACGCCATTCCTCTCGTCACCAGGTTAACGGACGCCAGAAACTTGCTCTCTCTGGCGTTGTACGCAGTCTTGGCGAAGACGACCCTCTGTCACGTCGTCTTCTTTCTCCAAAAGAAGAAAAGAGACGGCACCGTAGAAAGGATCAAAACATCATCCTCATGTGTTGTGACAGCCGTCGCTCTCGCCCTCATGGTCCTGCCGTTCCTTCCCGCCTCCAATCTTTTGTTCTACGTGGGCTTCGTCGTCGCAGAGCGGATTCTCTACCTGCCCTCCATGGGCTTTTGTCTCCTCTCCGCCGTCACAATGGAGAGGGCTTGCCTGAGAAAAATGGGCCCGACTTTAGCGGCGATTTGCTCGGCTGCGCTTCTCCTGCCCTTTGGATTAAGGACAATCATTCGAAACAATGATTGGATGGATGAGGGTCGGCTTTACCTCAGTGGAGCCAAGATCAATCCGCCGAAAGGTAAGCAAAAGCCAGAGGAACACGGTATTTTTTTTGTCAAGGAGCTCAATTCATCTCTCCTGTTGCAACTTTTTTAGCTTTCTCCCCCCCCTCTTCTTTGGTAGAAAGGCAGCAGACAGAAAGTCGTCTGCTATATACCAGCAGTGGTGGTATATTGTAGCGTTCGCTTTGACACTGACAAATTTGCACAATAAACCTTCTTCTGAGTTGCGCCAGCAGAAACAGTCGGTGAGCCCCCATTTCTCTCTGGCAGTGACATTTTGCCCCCCTCCCGTCAATGCCCGACTAATTAATGGTCCTCTCTGCCATTTTAGCCTACGGCAACCTGGCCAACGTGTTGACTCAGGAGGGGAAATTGACGGAGGCGGAAGCTGCCCTCAAGCTTGCTCTCAAGCACAGGCCAAACATGGCGGATGCTCACTACAACTTGTAAGTGCTACTCATCGCTAACCTAAAGGAGGTAGAGAGAAGCATCTCTTTGTTCTCTCAGCAGAGAACGCTGGAGGACCTTGTTACTCTGAAATATCAGATTAAGACGGCATTTAAGCAATGCTGTGACCTTTTAACCAATGTGGTTTTTGCGTAATCCTTAGGTGACTTTGTGGTGACGCCGAGAGAAATCATATATGAACTATGACGTTAGTTGCTAGTTAGGCTAGGCAAGCGGGGAGAAATCGGCTCGACTACGTATTCTAGAGGGCACCGGTTAAGTTAGGTTAGGTTCCGGTAAAAATCAGCTGTACTATATAGATACTAAGTGACTCTATAAAGTCTATTGCGGTCACCTATAACTCACTCGCGTTCTGTTTCTCCTTGCAGAGGCGTCCTTTACCAGCAGCAGAACTTGCTCCAGCAGGCAAAAGAGGCTTATGAAAGGGCAATCTTCTTCAGACCGAAACTGGCCTGTAAGTAGACAGATCAACAGCAACGAAAAAACCATCCCTCTCCTATTCAACAATCCTCCCTTAGTGGCTCATTTGAATCTGGGTCTGGTTCTGACCTCGCTGAATCGGAGGCAAGAAGCTTTGGCCATTTACGAGCACCTCTTAAAAATCGACGATGACGGCCTCAAAGACCCCAAGACTCACGCCAACACCCAGCGCTCTGCCAGGACCAACATGGGCAGGCTCCTCATCGAGTTGGACCGTCCTGTGGACGCCATTGAGGTGCTGTCCAGAGCTCGGAAGGAACCTCCGCCGGCTGGAGGGGGCAACGCCCAGGGAATTCTCAATCTGCTGGGTGAAGCCTATCAGGCGCTCAATAAGAGCGACCAAGCGGAACAATGGTATCGGGCGGCGATGGCGGAGAAGCCCGATCACATACCGGCTTATCTCAAGTACGGAAAGCTGCTGGCCAAAAACGTGAGCATTGTCGATATTTCTTCTTCCTTCTCTCTGGTCCATGGATATAGCCTATTCATCCGTCCCTTCTCTCGCAGAAAACTCGGCTGTCAGAGGCGGAAGATTCATTCACCAAGGCTAAATCAATGGCCCCCGAGGACCCCTCAGTTCGACTTCACTACGGTCTCTTCCTGATCGACATTGGGCGCAATCGGGAGGCCGCGCTCGAGTTCGAGCGCGCAGTCAACCTGTCGGCAGAGTACGAGAGCGTCTTCAACGCTGGCGTGGCTTTCAGGCTTGCGGGACAGTTGGACAAAGCGGAACAGTATTACCGAAGGGCGGCGATTATGAGGCCAGAGGTAAACAAAAGAAAACTACCTACAAGCATTGTACAGGGTGGACCAAGAAAATGATTGGCAACGTTGCTTCTCCATCGTGATAAAATTGATCCATTGTACATCTCCGTACTCCACCATCCTTGAGACAGCTTTGATCCTTACACTCTTCTCTCTCTCTCTCCCTCCCCCACCCCCGGCAGGATGCGTCGTCCCACATGAACCTGGGCGCGATGCTCCACCTGGTGGGCAAGCTCCGTGAGGCCGAGCAGCACTACTTGGTGGCGTGGAATCTGGACCGCGGCAACGAAGTCACCAAGGCCAACCTACAGAGACTGCACAAAATCATGAGAGGCAAAGGCATCGAAGTGAGAGAGCACGATCTGCTGTGAGAGCACGATCTCCTGTGATACCATTAGGGGTTCTGGGTGCGTGCGTGCGTGCGTGTTGGTTTTGCTTTTCCGCGAGATTGCAACAGGAGGAGAGCACGCAACAATCGCTGCAGCCGCGTAATTATATTAGGTCGTTCATATATCCTCTTGCTCCCTTTGCTGCCTCCCCTCACTCTTCCCATGGGGGCTGCAGATGAGTGGAAAGGAGGGGCAGACGCCTCTTCGTGCTCTCCACTGACACTACAAGAATGGATGGACGGACCCTTGTTCGACTGTTGCCCCACCTTTAAAGGTGCAGTTACGGCCGTGTAGCACACATATCGAGGGAGGAGGCGAATGTGCAACTGTGAGGCCGCCGCCAGTGACAAAATACTGGCCCCCAGAGAGTCGTGTGCCCGGAGTCTTTCACGGAGAAAACGAGAGAAAGAGCGTGGAGGAGAGAAAGACCACCTGGTAGAAGAAGAAGAAAAAGTTGGCTCCAACTACTATTACTGCGCTAATGAAGACAAATGGTGTTACTTCTGTGCCACATGTGTTTACCAAAGAGAGAACGAGAGAGAATATTAAAGAAGACAGAGCTTTACCGAAAGTCAAACTTGCTTGCATGGTGTTAATAAACACTGCCGTGCTCGTGTCTGAGTCTTCCCGGTTGCATGACATGGCTTTAAGACCGCCGGACTCTTCTTCCTTCCTCCCTCGCAGCCCCCGGACTTCGGAAACGTATTGAAAGAAGGACGAAGGAGCAATTTTCCACCCATGAAACGATGAAAGTCCCCTTTATTGCACTTTCTGGCTTGCTTTCTTCCCCCTTTAACTGCCACCACCACCGCCATCCAAATGAGATGACCATGGCGACAGACTCCGCATGGGGTCCCTGATATTGGTCTCTTTTCTTCTGCTCTCCACCCCCCCACACACACATCCACAGTACGGTATAGTAGTCTCAATATGTGAAAGGAAAGAAAGGAAGGGGGGGGAAGCACTTGGCTGCTGACTTGCCTTCGTTAAGCTTCTATTCATATCTTTCGAGACCTTTTGATTGCGTCGCTCACGTCAAAGTTTGGCAGAAGCCTTTACTGCAGCGGCGGACGACGACTACGACGACGGCGGCGGCGACGACGACGACGGCGACGGCGACGGCGACGACGACGTTGGTGGTGGCGGCAGCAGCAGGCCAGGGCTGTTCCCTTCATTTCATGTGCAGACAGAAAGAGAGAAAGCAAAGTTCACACCGAGGTCTCGTGCTAAAGACCAATAAAGTACTAGGCAGTCCTTATGTAGTTGTCGTCGTCGTCGCAGCAGTTGAAGGGGGGGGGGGGGAAGAGAAGCATTTTAGATCTTTCAGCCCTCTGTTTTGGACGCGCTGCCATGATTTAGGGCTTGCCTCCATTTGCTGATTGTCCCCACGCAGGCAACGACGACAAAAATCTGCTCCTCCAGTGGTCTTGGCTCTGAGCAGTGGCAGAAATGTAGTACCTTTTTCCCTTTTCCTAATTGAAAACTTGCTCGTCTCTCTTTCTCTCGTCCCCTCAGATCGTTGTAGATGAGAGGAGAGGAAGAAGCTTTCTCCCCCTTTTACCCCTTCGTCTCCGTGGACTCAAACTTCTTTCATTACTCGTTTTTGCTAGCAGAGGAGAGCAGAGTAAGCAGTAGACAGTCTGTCCTTCTTCCGCGCTCTTGCTGTCGGAGAAGAAAAACTCTCATTAGAAACTCTCGAAAGTTGGCCTCCCCAGGGGCCTTTCTTTCTTGCTTTCTCTCAAGATCCCCCCTGCTTATCGGACAAGAAGGCAGCTATAATATCGCTAATGAAAATTTACTTTTGGAAACGCTTCCAGATATCAATTAGCCATCCCCACCCCACCCCCAAAAAGGTCGATCGCTTAAGCACAGCTCAGGGCTGAGCAAGAGCAACGATACAAATTGGCGTCGTTATCGGTCAGATCCATCATTCTTCGTGAATGCCACGCCACATGAAGACACGCACAATGAGAGAGTGGAGGGAGCTTATTAAATAATTAATTTGGCGCGAAACGAAGAAAGGTCTCGCAGGCAGAGGGGGCAATATATTTTTCGAGACCTCCGGCACGAGGGGGGCTCACTTAGCACTGGAGGAGGAGGGGGCGCCGGCAGACCCTTAATTGCCGTAAGAGACCATTAGTTTCGCAAGAGGGTCCTGCACACGACAATGGACTTGAAGCATGAGAAAACAGCAAGAGTATTTTGTACGGGTGTTTTCTCCCCACTTGTCGAAAGGAGACGAAAAAAAAAAAGGTGTGCACGTCGCCGGCATAGAGAAATGTCGTTTAATAGGTGTCTGTTGACCAGAGAGGTAGGATTTTTGTTTGCCCTTCGCTCCGAAGTGTCTCTCACGTGCAGTGCAAATAATGCAGTTTCCTCCTTATTGAGAGTCTTCTTCTGCTGTGTATACTTGCCATACAGTAATGCCATTCCTCCTGCTCCAGAAGATCAAAGCTGTTCCCCAGAGTGATCAAAAGCACAAGCAAGGAGAGGCTCTCGGCGAAGTAGAAGTGGAAGGGAAAAAAAAAAAAGACTGTTGAAACTCGCTTTTCGACGCTCGCTATCTACTGCCTCTCCCCCGACGTCGCCGCTGCCGCCCCGAAGCTATCTCGCGGGTAAAAGAGATAGATGTGTTGAAGGAAGCAGAGAGAAAGTGGGGAAGGAGAGGGTGAAGAAGGAGAGTAACTATTTTCACTCACACAGCTGCTCTGAGAAAGAAATTCCCCTCTCACTCGATCCACTGCTCCACGGTTCTATGGCCTGGGAGAGAGAGATTGAGTCTCGTGAGGCTGGTTTTGTATATAGCAGTGAGGCTGCTGGCCTGTTATCTTGTTTTCCTCTCTAGGGTGGCAGCAGACGAGGTAGACCCAACATATTTCACGTTAATGGAGGTGATAAGACCCGAGGCTGCCTGCCTGCATATACCAGAGGAGAGAGAGCTTTCTTCCTCCATCTTCTTTCCTTCCAGAGCCCAGTTTTTACACACTTGGGCGACTCAACATCTGTTTCATGTCAAGACAAAGAGCCTTCTTTCTCTTCCATCCTCCTCCTCTCACCGTCTGTATGTAGCAGAGACACGTGATGAAGATTTGATGACAGCCATTAATGAAAGAAGCTTCTCTCGCTGGCTCCGTGAGTCTTGAATCGATATTCCAACCCCTCTCCATCCAGGCTTTTGTATGCCGCCACATGATTCCTGGTGGGAGGGAATTCCAGATGTATCATGTCTTCTTGCGCAGAATACCAATGGCCAAGAGCCCAGCAACCATAAGGATTTCCCTTTTGCTTGGCCGCAGGCTTTTCCCCCTCCTCCTCTTCCTCCTCCGTGCTATCACGGTCCCAAGGTGGTTGGGAAAAAATCTCTTCATCGCTTCTTCTTCTTTTCCTCAGGAGTACCGATTTGGCCCAAAGAGAGCGAGGAGAAATGAAAAGAGGAATTCTGCTGCTCTGTCGTATAAGTGCAAATAGCACGACCATTAGCCGACCAGCATTTGCATAATTTGTTCGTTTGATGCTCCCTTCTCGCGCACAGCTCAGGGGAGGGGGGGGGAAAGTGGGGGGGGGGGGGAAAGCCCTCCTTTTGCCTCCCCCCCATCCTCCAACGCTCAGTGCGTGTTAGTGCACGAGATGAAACAACAATAAGCCATAAACCCACTGCTCTCGCTCTCTCCTCTTCCTTTGCTATAAACAGGACATCCAGTGCTCATTTTCTCCCGCGCTGTCGAGGCAGCCCAGAGGACCATTATCTCTGGCATTTGGAAGAAGTTATTGGACTGGGAAAAGGAGGAAAAGGGGGCTGACGAGAAAGGAGGAGACCTAAAACTGAGAGTGAGGGAACTAATGAAGCACCGAATGCAGCCAACGAAAACCTCAATTCGTACGAAATGCCTCCTTAACATGCGCGTGTTGCTGCCGCAAACTTTGTCGTCGGTGTCGAGGTCCTAGTGAGGAGGGACAGCCCCCAGTAAGGGGTCGATGTCTTTTCTCTCGGGAGTCTTGTTTCACTCCAGGAGACAAATATTTGTGGGAGAGAGCCAGCCGTTCATCCTGCTCCTCGTCGTCGTCGTCGTCGTCGTCGTCCCCCACGCAGTCCCTCCAGTATATGTAGCAGCCAGCAGCCTTTCCCTCCTCCTTGCCGCTACCATCGATCGGAGAGGACGACCGAGTATTTTATTTTTCAGAGCAACCCTCCTGCAGCTTCCAACATACGCACATGCGCAACTGTCGGATGCTGAATCGAAGAGGGGAAATTGCGACCCAGCATTCGCCCATTAACTGACATCAAGAGCGAATGGAAATGGAAGCACTTAAGTCGCCAAGAAGTTTTAGTCTGGGGGAGAGAGCGCGAGAGTGCTTTTCAATGCGTATCCTTACCAAGTACCGCAGCAGGAGAGAGAAGCTTCCACAAGATATTGGATGTTCTGGTTAGTGTAGGCCGCCGGCTATGTCATCTCTATCTATCTGTCCCCCCATCCTTCTCCTTTCTATTGAAGTGGTGGTACAACGAGCTTGTTTGGAGACTCATCTTTCTCGTTGCAATAACACAGACCTCTTCTTCGTCTGTCAGAGCTCATCTCCAGGGGATTTCCTCAAGAGTAGGAGTACGAGTAGTAGTCGTAGTAGAGGGGGAGAGAGAGAGACGGACGAGAGACTCAGTCAAGGGGGATTTACGACGAATATTGCATTCATATCAGCGCATACACAGACTTTCTTCTTGCATCTTCTTCGTAGAAAGTCAATTTCATGCTTGGAGAGAAAGCAGCAGGGCCTCCATCCCCCCCCCCGAAATTTTGTCGGCAGAGGGCAAATTCCGCATGATATATAGGCAATAAGTGTCGCCTCCAATATTCGCAGTTGAGGCATTGCCTGCCTTATATAAACAGCCCTCGATATATTGGACGTCGTCATTCACAACGCAGCTGGTGCAACAAATGGACAACATCACAGACGCAATCAGAGCTGGGAGAGAGCGAAAATGTCGATATAAGAAGCCGACACCATATTCGGCGGTTCCCTTTACCACAAAAAAGAGCCGCAAGTTGTAGCAGACGCTCCCTGTCTCTTCTGCCTTCCCTCTTTTCAAGTAGTCTTTTCGTGCGAAAAGAGAAAGTCGTTCTTCGGCATCGGAGACATAAATCCAGGCAGCAGAAATTGATTTTTAAAGGGATCGTGCAGCCTCTTACTCACGCAAAGCGACGAGCGCAGAGTCTAGGAGACAGGAAAAAAAGAATTATTCTTCGACCCTACGAGCATGGATAGGAAGCAGAAAAGAGCGTTGCTTCTTTGCTTTCTCAGACATTTGAAATGTAAATATGCGTGAGAGAGAAATGTTTCTTCTTTTCTTTGTCTTGGCTCACGAGGAAGGAGGGAGTGATGCTCTGGGGATCCCTCGGGGATTACTCCAACAGGCAGGCATGAATTCGTAATGAAGCCTCTCTCTCTCTCTCTCTCTCTTCGCTTGCTTCTCCGTAGGTAGTTACTTAATATTGTTTTGCGCTACGAATCCGCGAAAAGGTCCATGATTGGATTGCCAACCCTGGTCGTATGTACTAGTGCGGTGTTGGTCTCACTGGAACTTCGCGATCTGGAAAAGCTGCTACCTGCTCTCTCTGTCTCTGCAGCCTATCAATAGTGCATCTCTGCCGCGTGCAGCAACCGTTCACGGCCGGGTACGAGCACACCAGGCTGCCCCTCTGGCAGGCGTTAGCCTCTTTTTCCAGGGAGGCTGGGAGGGAACTTTATGTTCCAGGCATTACTATTTCCAATACGTCAAATCCTCCGGAGCTCATTCGAATTCTCGATGGAATCCGTTCCGGACCATTTACCTTCGCTGGAAGACAGTCGGGCTGGCATTTATTAAAGACTTGCCTGAGCATAGAATGGAATACTAAACAGCCAGGGGAGCCTCTCTTTCTGTCACACTTATACATGAAAGAGTGAGAGAGCGACTGTGTACATTTCCTAATTCAATAACTTCAGTTTAGACAGCGGACGACGAGTGCATTATGATAATTTGGCAGGTGAGAGAGGGAAATTCGTATTAGCTTGCCCTTGACTGTGCTTTCAAGCACAGAGTGTAATAACAAGAACCGTAGCCGCACATACGAACTGCGTTATAGAGGTTTGTGCAATCTGTACCAAAAGTAGCGCGTACGCCACTGTAGGCTCTGCGCTAAGTATTCACTATGCTCTACCATAGGCACACACTGTAGGCAGGAATATAACAAAACCGTGTCGACTCATGGCACTTCGCATCCTGCTCATTGATCATTCATGTGTGCTACAGTGCGACATAAAAACTGCCACCATTGTGCTAAGAGCCATGAAAAATTCACCAAGTCAAAAATGTGACTCCTCGCAGGGTGTACAGAAAAAATGGAGGGTTAAGTTTTTTTTTTCAACAAAAAAAGGTTATTATGGTCTATAGTTGACGTTCTCCGGGATACGTGATGCGTCGGATCCTGAAGCAGACGTTGGATGAAAAGTGAGAATTCTGGACAAGCAGTTTTGGGGCACCCACGACAAAGCAGCTGCTGGAGGTCTCAAAGTGGCGAGCACTAAGAAGGAGCAGGCCTTGGACAGCTCGACCGCGGAGGTGACCTCGTACAAGGAGGTCTCGAACGGATCGAGAAGAAGAAGTCAGGCCTTGGACAACTCGACCTGGACCATCTTGCCCTTGAGCAGGCCAAATGGCTTCATTCCTGATGGCTTCTTCTTATGCTTCTAATGCCATTTCAAGACACGCAGCTGCTGCTTTGTAGCTGGTTCGAAAGTTAACCTACAATTTTCTACAAAGATCAACTTCTGTAGGGCAACCTCAACTTCGACTAGGAAGGAGTTGGCTATAATAATATTATTATTTCCAATGTTGCAGTTAAAAGTCTCTACTACGTTCTGGTGGAGGCGATGACTTTGGTACACGGGGAGTAAGTGCAGGGTGACAGCATTTGGCATCATTTTGACCTCTGTTGCCAGACTAAGGAAGCTTTGTCGAGCAGGCAGTCCCGTCCCGACACCCAAGTCTTCCTGCCGCATCGGGAACTTGAACGACTGCCCGGTGCCCAACAGTTACATTATTGCGACCTGAAGATACGTGAAGGAGGCGTCAAAGACCAGTACAATCTGAAACTTGTGCAGCGTCATCCCCATTGCTGTGCCTGACAGCAACGTTAAATAATAATAGCTGGTTTCCCCGTGGGTCATCAACACCAAGACGCAGGACGACGCAACCATGGAGACCTTCAGGGACTTGAGAGCGTGCAGCCACCACTTCAGCCTCCAGTTGAACTGGTCTCGGATGTAGGGGACGAAGGACTGTAGAGAATTTCACACCAGAAATGAGGATCCCCACAACTTCATGTCCATGTACACGACCTTGAAGAAGAAGCCTCCAGGTCTTGACAAAGTGTATAGAAGAGCGTCGTCTTCATGTCCCTCAGCTTAGGCGAGTCCCCCCCCCCCGCGTAAAAAGAAGAGTGCATTGAAGCGATAATGGAAAGGTTATTGAATGCAAATAGCATGAAGGCCGGCAGGGGGCAGAGGGGAACTTACCCACCCCCAAGTGAGTAATCCCTCGAGGATTTCGACCGCAAATCGCCGTCCTCCAGACAAATTTAGCCAACGTTGGTCGGGGCAAACTACTCTAGACGTACTTTGTTGTTAGAGAGAGATTCTCCTTCTTTCTTTCTTTCATCCCAATCTATTCAGTATTATCCCCCTCCCCCACCCAACATCCTCGGTTGGTCCTTGGGAGCTCTAATGGATTTGCTTTGGCGGGAAAAAGGGGATCCGATGGGTATTACAGCCTCCATTAAGGCATTAGCTTCTTTCACACTTGGGCATTGACATTTTTCCCTGTGTCACATGCAGACTCGGTGGTTGTCGAAGAAAGAGGAGTCTCGCAGAGCTCCGAGGACGACTGAGACAGTATTTATGCCCGGTGCTCCGGGTGCTACTGGCCGCGGTTAGCAAGTAACCCCCACTTCTCAGTCCCCTCATAACTACTTATGATGCTACAATTTTATACTCAACGATTGATCGTAAATTTGCAGGAATGTTGCAAAACATGCGAAAGCTCAACCGTCCGCCACGCCTGAAGCAAGGTCATGATGTGGAACGGGGTTTCCTAGGAGAACGTGGGTGTCGCGTGCTGCAGTCTTGTGACAGACTCGACGCTGTCATCAATGCCAATTTGTAGTCATACAGCAATTCAGAAGCAAAATTCCAAGTAAATGTGTTCATTTTTAAAGAAGTTGTTGCGAGGAAACCGTCCTCTCAATTTTTTGAATGACCCTGTACATTTTCGTCCTTGCAGTACATTTGGCTTGGTCGAAACAGGGTCAAATTTGAAATTTCCTTAAGTGTACCTATGGTTAGTTGCCTAAAGGTACAACAGGAAGATGCAGCCAAATCTTGGTAAAACAGAGTTGCCCAACAGGTGTTTCAGTTTCACTGGATAAAGTTGGTTGAAATTACGCGAGACAACTCAGAAAACTCAGACAATTTTCTTTTCTGTGACTTCAGTCATCTTTTACACCATGAAAATACGATACCACTAACCACGAAAAGTACTTAGCGGAATTCATAAAACTTTAAAGGCTGTGAGGCACCCATTAGGACACTTTTTCATTTTCATACAAAGTTTTGATGTCAAATCCATTAACTAACCGTTACCTCGCATATCCAGCACTTTTAATTTAAACTGAGGGCAGTATCGAGCTTGTTATTAGCACCTAGAAAGGATGAATCACTGATTTTCTTCCTTTTTCATTTGACTACGAGGTCTTAGTATGACATGCAGTAACGAGTGTTTTATGTGTACACTTGAAATACAAGTTTTCTACCTAGCGTGAGGCGTGCACTACGTTCAGGGTTGAGCAACATTGATTGCATCATGAAAAAAGTATTGGGCTCCCGACGTCTCTTCCTGCGTGACGAGACATTCTGAGGTGCGAGACTGGTGCCAAGGACGGGGACTGGAGGCCTGGCCCATAGAGGACGCTAGTTGGTCCGTGGCCAGGCAGCGCGATGCACGATTCAGCTGATTTCTTCACCTTACTCCTGGCACCAACTCTCTCTCCCTCCCCACGTTCATAAACAGGTGCGCCTACAACAGGGGCAGACAGAGGAGGAGGAGGGCAGTGGGGACGCAGGGAGGGGAGGAAGGCGACAGAGACGCTTGCGAGCGCCTCCCATTGGTCAAATTTCGTGGGGTCCATCTTGGACCCAAATGCTGGTTCACTGTGCCAACTTTGTTAGTGGACGTGGGACAGATCTACTTGGGGGTGAATAACTTTGTAAGACACGAGTAGCTCAGGGTAGGTAGTGTTACAAAACAGTGAGTCCTACTTAGCAATGTCTGGTCGACGAGGTAACCCAGAGGTTCAAAATGGCCGCCGCCCGTTGTTGACACCAGGTCGTAAGCTGTTTTGTATGTATACTATTGAAGAAGGGAAGAAGAACAGTAGCTGAACATTTAAAGTTAAGACTGTTGAAACGCTTCTTGTTGAGGCTTGTTTTTTTTAAGTACGAAGAACCTTATTTTTATAACGCCAGTTAAAGAAACCACAACGGGAGCACAGACACAATATCATGAGGAAGACGAGACTGTTGTAAGTGAAAAGAGATTCTCCTTTGGAAAAATCTTTCGTTATCCTCCTTGTTCCAGGATAAGATGGAAGCGACCTCAACCACCAAGAAGAGAAAGAAAGTGCAGAAGCGAATGAGGAGGTTTTTGCAGCCCTGGAAATGGAAGAAGATCCGTCGGAGTAGGCAGCAAAAGCCCAATGCAGGTAATCAAGTACTGTGGAGTGTGAACATGAGTGTTCCAGCTCGTGTCGCTACGTTTTGAGTCCTGCTTCAGTTGGACTTGCATCGGTTGTGCTCGTACAAGGGCTTGAACGTAATCGAGGAGTAGTCGTATCTTTGGCACGTGGGTTTGCAATCTGCTCCCAGAAAGCTTTGGAAGCTTAAAGACTGTGCTTAAGCTTTCGTTCAGTCGGGCTTTCTTTTCTTGTCCATCTAATGCAATGTCCTTCCTCCAGCGGCGGTCGAGGCTGCGGTGGCTGTGGCGGCTGAGGCTGCAGCAGCCCGGCGAAGAGCAGAGCAAGAGGAAAGCCCTTGCTCACCGTCTCCTACCCCTCCTCCTCCTCCTCCTCCTCCTCCGCCTCCGCCTCCGTCTCCTCCTCGAGTGTGCGGCTCCGACGAGGAACTGCCTAGGCCCAGTCCGAATATTAGCACTATAATAATTGGGATGAGCGGGTCCAGAGGCGGCGGCAGCATGAACGAGGAGAGGCCGTCCGACTTGTTCGTGGGTGCCACGGCCGTAGCAGCGACGAAGAAGAAGACCACCACGACCAGGTGGCTTCTCTGTTATCCCACCGCGAGCGGGGACAACTCAGACGGTTCTGCTGAGTCGGACTGCGAGAATGGTGGAGGTCCAGGTGGCTCCGGCGGCGGTCCCGGGGGTCCAGGCGGTGGCGGCTCTAACGCATCCACGCCGTCACCCACTGACCACGGATTCAAAATACCCAACTCCTACTCCAACAAGCGGCCGAACAGCTTGCCGGTGGCGCTTCAGAACTCGCTTCTACGGAATACAGGTGAGCATTTCCGCCGGATCAACGGTCCATGGTGTACACCGCCGAGCTCTCTTGCATACTCATGCGGCCTTTCTGTCAGAAGATGCAGTAAACTTGCTCTCCATCGACCCCAATGAGCGAGTGACTCCTCAGCTGGGCAGCTTGACCGACGATACTGGCGCCGAGGAGATGTTGACTGTGATCGACGTAGGGGTCATCCCACCGCCGCCAATGTTTAGCTCACCGCCCCCGACGATGACAGCGGTGACGATTGCGGGGCCGATGAACGAGGCACCCCCGCCTCCCCCGCCGCCACTTCCTCCTCCCGATGAAGATCAGTCTGGTGAGCACAGTGTAATGACTAATTGTTGTACTGACAACAATAGCTAACTGAACAAGTGTCGCATGACGCTTGGGTGTGCGCAACACGAGTGACGTCATTGGTCTCATTGTTGTTGGTCTCATTCCGAACTCCTCTTGCTCCAGATTTTAGTGATGATGAGGACGAGGAGCCCAACGAGGACCCCTCGGAGAACTCGCTGGTGCTGAACGACAAGCTCATTCAGACCGTTCCGGCCAAGGAACCACATCTAGACGCAATTCCACTCAAGTCTGCGCTGAAGAAAAACCAAAACTACTTGCCAGTCCTCGAAGAAGCGCCAACGAGGTAAGTCTTGACCATCGTGACCATCGTAGTGTTGGCCTAATGTGATCTCATTTTTTATTTTGCGCTGCAAAGGAGACCAATTATGCCTCGAATACGCTTTAGGTACAGTATGGGTTAAATGGTGATGAAGTTGGGCTACTTTATGCCATGGGGAGGGACTCGGTGCCCAAATCCCCCTGAATGCAGATGTTCGAAAAGTCCACACAGACATAAGTTCTACTTTGTCTTTCAGTATCCCAGCAAAAACGTTGCGGCTGGTGTCCTACAAAGAGGACAAGGAAAATCGTGTACACCGATTATTGGAAGAAAAGGCAGAAATCGTTACCTACATAGGAGACGACGAGGAAGATGAAGGTGAGGACGAGCGAAGGGAAGTTGTCAGATATCAAGGGAGGGTCAAAATCATACCGAGGAATCATAAATTTGAGAGACATCTTCAAGTGATGCGAAAAAGATATCAAATCTGTAGGACAAAAAGTGATGAGAATTGGTAGTCGTCTGGATGAACAATTGAGACCCCAGTCGAACTATTGACTCTAAACAGTACCAGCACTGGCAAAAGATAAACTCAAGAAGTCAAGTCGAGAGTCCGAACACCAAACCCAGCTGGCACAAAAGTTGGCAAAATCAGAGTTACCGGAAATAATCTTATAACTCCGATATAGCTGATACGATATTAGCGTAGTGAGTCAGGAATTATGTCCTATATCGTATTTCAACAGTTAAGTTATACATACCTTGGACAGTTCAACATCCTTTGATACCATGACCCTTTGAGAGATATCTGATTGGCATCAAGTGATATAACATCTGGCATATTAGTCTACACTGTACATACTTCATTTCGTTGCAGATCGTCTGGCGGCAAAGTTAGCGAAAAAGGATACCCTGGCTGTGAAAATTGCCCAAAGACCGACTAAGCAAGAGTTGATCGACCGGAACATCTTGCACACCATGACTGACGAGGACAGAAGGATCGACAGATCTGTCATAGGAGCCAAACTCATCAGGAGACTCTCCCTAAGACCTTCCATTGAGGAGCTAGAGGAAAGGAACATTATGAAAAGTAAGTAATCAAGGAACGTCCATATAGGGTTGTTGTTACCTTGTAATAGGTGCGCAAGAAATAGCGTCATATGGAAAATGTGTAGCTGCACTGCTTGAGCATCACATGAAGCGATCTTGGCACCGACGGGAAGCTAATCTTGTCACGATCAACGTCTACGGCAAGATCACGAGCAAAAAAAGATCACAATAAGCAAAAAAACAATCAGCATTTACTACCAGGTTCTTTTTCTTTACAGCGAGTACGAACTATATACTGCATCAATGTAAAGTATAGCTTTATTTCACGAGTTTTGACCCGAGTCAATTTGACGTGTCCTTCGCCTTATATTGTCCTCGGGCCCCCAAACTTCCCACTCAACAAAACTGGGCATATTTTCGCCCCAAACCACCCGGGAAATATTGTATATTTCCTGATTTCGGCGAAGGTGAAGAGTATTTCTTGGTTTTGGAGAACATAATGTGATTTCATATTTTGGGACTCACAGTAAATGAGACACAACAGTAACGGAAAAAAATCTGGCGTCAAGATATGCACATCACCTGCAAGAAATGGAGATTCCAAAGGGCATTTGCATCAATTTTTTCAAAAGTATTAATTTTAAGAAATCTATGTCAAAAGGTGATCTTAGAATGTCTGTGCAGTCGTTTTATGTCATCCACTCTTCCAAACCAGGGCAGTCACAATAAAAAAGACTGACAACAAAAAATAACAGCAATAAAATATATTTTTCTTCAGCTGCGTAAAATACAATATGTTGAGATCATGTGGCGTAAATTAAAACGTGTGATCTCAATTTCTCCTGTTATGCGTTGTAGGAAGCACGAATGAGGAAATCAAGAAGGACAGAGAGGAGAAGAAACGATATCTGCTAAGGAAGCTCAGCTTTCGACCCACTGTGGAAGAGCTGAAGAGTCGTAAGGTAAGATTCACAGTACGTGGGGAAGGCAATTTGTCCCTCTTGACGTTTGGTCTCGAACAGATCATCAAGTTCAACGACTACATCGAGGTGACGCCGTGTCACGACTACGACCGTCGTGCGGACAAGCCGTGGACCAGATTGACGCCAAAGGACAAGGCTTCCATCAGAAAAGAGCTGAACGACTTCAAGTCCAATGAAATGGACGTGCACGAGGAGAGCCGACATCTGACTAGGTATGAAGGGACTTACTAAGGTTCAGGGAGATGGAAACCAACGTGCTTCCCTACTCTTTCAGGTTTCACAGGCCATAACGAATGTCTTCCTGCCAGTGATGCATTTTGCTCAGCAGATCTACTACTACCACTACCGCTGCTACATACCCCTTTGATCTGGATCTTAGCCCCGCTAAACCCGTGCTGCTGTGATGCATCAGAGAACAAAGATCAGAGACACACACTTTCCACGTGTTAGGATAATTTACAGTTGCCCAGCACTGTAATCGGTTATGTGCACGTTAGATAGACACTATGATTCATACTAGATGTGCTCTGAGCAACTGGAGGTGTGTGCTCGCTCTTATACAACATAAGAATAGCTGATAAAATACGTTAAGTATCAGATAAACTCTTTTACACTTGAAAATACAATTATTCGTCATGGAGATGTGTCTCACTGAAGCGTTACACCGTGAATGGAAAATCTTGTATGTCAGAATGTCCATTGTGCATTCAAGTTCTTCATGCTAAGGAAGTCTAGCAAAGAACTTCTTTTCCACCCTCCTGATGTCCTGAGAGCGGGTGGCAAAGACCTTTACCACCCTCCTCATGCACTGACAGCGTGTGGTAACGTAGAGGTCAGGACTCCTAAGGCACTCCAAAAAAACGTTTATAAATGTATGGTGACTGAGGTTACACTGTGGCTTCTATAAAATCGTATAGTATGTGCTCAATAGGTGCAAAATGGACAATCTGACGTAAAGCACGGTACGTGCATCTGGCAAGTGGCATTTTACAAACACTGGGTCTTTGCAGCGCTCATGGCTGCCCTCGTCCCTCCGGCTGCAGTGACCTCGTGTTCGTCAAATACTACTTCGTCAAATACACGTAATGTATTTTTGTGATCCTTACAGTTGAGAATCGGTGCAATCGTTAGTTCCAGTCAATGATGAGAGGAGAGCTGACAAGTGAGTTCTTTACTTAAGCACAGCAAGAAGAGGTCTTTGTCATGTTATTACTCCACTCCCAGCAGCTCATCATGTACGATCCAAAGAATCATAATCTCAACCAAAGAAGCAGTCGACTTCAACTAGGAAGGTTTTTATTGAAAGCTTTCAGTTAAGCTATGACTTTGACAATTTCTGCATTTGTGCACAAGTGGGTGCACACGAGGGGAGGAGAATTCAACTGGAGCAAGTTGGATCATCTGAAGCCAGGGAAAATGAGTTTCGCTGATCGCAGCTGGTGTGAGACCAGCGAGACCAGATTCATCCTCACTCCATTGGAGTCAAGGTTGCTTCAAGAGGCGTGGAGAGAGAGAGAGGAGGAAAAAGCCTTTTGGGGGAAACCTCTGCCACGCTTCGCACACACCCCCTTCAGACCACCCATTTGCGGAGGAGTCACGTTTTGGCCGAAACAACGGAAGAAAGGGGGGAGGGGAAGAGCGGGAGAAACAAAAAGGTCATAAGGAACTGCTCTTAGTTGTAGTTCGTAGCCGTTGCAGTCGAAGAGGAGAGGCACAAGTTGCAGAACATGAAGACGATCATCCTCATATTTGCCATCATTTATCTCTGGAATGCATTTGTCTCTTGTGCACACGTAAGTATGGGCGTGGTGGACATGGGTGGGACAGAAGTCTTGGAGCGTGTAGAAGATCTCGGGCATATAAATCCTGGATTGATAATCTGGATAATGTGAATTCAAATGATAGATTGGATAATAATAATCTGTATGGACGGATAAAATAAATGGGTGCAGTGAGCATTGTCCGTGAATTTTTTCTTATCGAACGGGCAGAAACTGATGAAATACCCATTCTAAATTTTTCTTGTATAATTAAGTTTGCCTTGAAGCAGATGGATTTATGAGTGGGGCCGATACTTGCAGATCAAACCACAGAGCATCGGTATGATGGATGATGGGGAATTCAAGCGCAACTTCCTCCGCTTTGGAAAGCGCTCCTCTGAGGTAGTCTCCAACATGTTCGACTCCAAGTTGGCGCCCGGCGGAGACGGCGCCGACTCCCCCGCAGGGAACCTGCACCGGAGGGACTACAGAGAGTTCGTCCGGTTCGGAAAGCGGAAAGTGCTGCCGGCCGCCGCGGCAAAGGCGATGACGCCACAACAACAGCAGCTGGCCGCGGCCGCCGAGGAGTTCGCCAAGCGGCCAGACAACTTCTTGCGCTTTGGAAAGAATGCGGTGGCAGCCGCACCTTGCCTTAACAGCGGCGTCTGCGTCGGCGATCTGCCCATGATCAAGAAGTCCAACGATTTCCTACGCTTCGGAAAATGAGGAGGAGTTTGTAACGTCAACGACACATCATCATTGTGTTAGTACAGTACTGTTATTGCTGTGTCTTTTAAATCCTACCAGTATAATGGGGAGGGTAGAAGTGCTGTTGCTATGTACTACTACAAGTACTCTAATATGACCTTGGTCTGGTTGTTGAATACACGGAGTTGCACTTAGAGTTACGTGACCTCAGCTCAGTTTATAAAAAAGCAAGCTTTTCATTTTACTTCAGCAAATTCGTAACGTGTGTGTCCTTTTGTGTGAGTCTTCACAGTTCTTGGACATGTTTTCTTACATAATCAGATTTATAGTATAACAACACTAGTAATAGCTTCCTGTCCACAGCGATGGTCCGGCAATGCCATCATTCTCACAGTTGGAGTTGTACAATTCGTTGTAACTTCCATAGAAGTAGCCAGCGTCCGAGTAGTACGGATTTGTGAACTGTGGGACGCCTGAAAACAATTTGGATTTAATAGCAGCCGTCGAGTTTAACGAGAAGAACATAGTCTTCTTACCTTGACCTCCAGAGCTCACACAGCTGTTACATGAATCTTCGCTCGTTACAAAGGTCTGACCGTAGGCTAACTGCTGGGGCGGCGGCAACGGTGCCACCGCCGCAGCCGACGGAGGCAGCGGCAAGGGCGGCGGCGACGTTGTCGGTGCTGCTTGGTGGAATTCGTACATTTGGCTAACAGGGCTATTGGACTTTCGATCGACTAATGAAGTGTGGTGGTGAGATAAATAGCTGAGAGCTGCTGTCTTCTTTTGCTGCGCGGCAAACTTTCCCTGACTTGCCACTCCCCCCTTCTCCTTCTTCCTCCTCCTGGGCTTGTACTTGTAGTGAGGGTAGTCATGCATGTGCTTCAACCTGAGGTTCTCCGCCTCCTGGACGTAGGGCGCACGCTCCACGGGGCTCAGCGATTTCCACTTCTTACCTGAGGAGTTCAAATAGATTTGTCACTTCATGAACGTGATCAGGAGCCACAGGAAACGGTCGACACAGCGGTACACATCCAAAGGTTGGGAGCTTCGGAGACGAATCGGCTGAGGAATTTGTACCTAACATTCTGGAGAGGTCAGCGTTGTGCAGGTCTGGATTCTCGTCTGCCAATCTCTTTCTCTCCACCTTAGCCCACACCATAAAGGCATTCATCGGCCTCCGTATCCGCTCGTCTCTCCGCCGCTTCCTCTGCTCCACCGAGGACGACCTAGCCTGGTGGTCGCCGAAGCGGTAGTTGGTCAACACCTCGCCGGGAAGGAGATTGCAGGAATTGTCCATTTCATAGGCGTGTTATGAGGACAGAGCCATAAGACCTGAAAAGGTTCCAAGGTCACATCAGGAGGACTGCGGCCTGGCCACAGCTTCGTCGCCAAATTGAAATGCATGCAAGACAGCGTCTGGGGTGTGCGACGAGAAGAGATCTCCAGCAAGCGTCCACGACGGGGATGTTGATCTATAGAGACTGCAGGAGTGATCTTATCTAGTGAGACACATTGAGGTATGTTCCGACTTTAGAGGCCTCTATCATTGAGGTTGCAGGAGGCCTCATCGAGGCCTAAATTGATATCTCTTTCGAGAAATATTGCAACGTATATGTTTCCTTGGGTATTCGACAAAGTTGGGTCGAAACTTAAAGTATTTCTAGTTTAAGATCACTCCAGTCGTCTTAAATAGAGGAAGAAAAATCTGCTCTTTCACCCTGTATTCGTTTGCTGAACATTTTGCGCGCGATACTGAAACACACTTGAAACTTGTTGAAGGACCGCGATCCAAGTGTCAGGTATGATTCAGACTCGCCATGTTGATAGCAACAACCGTTACAATCGCACTTGCAATTCTCGCACAGTCAAGCAGTGAATGAATAATCATTTACCCACTGTACGTGTGAAAACAACCAAAAAGTCTTGAGAATACAAGACAGACAGATATTTGTGGGTTGCCCTTAAGGTGTTCATGAGCAGAGAGAAAAAAGGATGGGGGCTTTGGGAGATCCTTCGGGGATTCTACAAGGAATTCCGGGTTTTGTAGTTGAAAGGGGCCCCTAGTCGATTCTGTATTAGCTCGCATCTTTGTGCGTTGAGCTAATTCATCTTCAAATTTAGCACCAAACCATTTTTGGAGGCTTTTAGAGTTAGAATTTCGTTCGTACAACCGTGCTGCTTCTTTCCTCGCTCTTCCCCCTTGGATGACCTCCTGCGAGTGCAGCTTATTTAACCAACGAATTCCTTACGCGCAGGTAGGACGTGCAATCAGAAAATTCAGCGTCATCTGTGTAACTCAAATTACGTGTTGCACTGGAAAAAATGCTATTTAGACTAAAAAAATGCTTAAAATTGACCCTCTCCCGGATATATAAAAACACTTGTTTGTACTAACGGCTGATATTACTGGGCACATCTCGCGCTGAAGTCAGTGAGATAAGCAGTGAAAGTCGAAATCCTAACGAAGTGTTTGCAGTTTCATGCATACTTGGGACACTGTGGCTCAGTCATAAAGTGCTTGGAAATCAATGCGTTTTTGTTTGCTGATTTCATCGTTTTCTGGCGGAATTGTACGTTTTATTTTAAGTACGACAAACAGAGACCCTGGTGGAAGTTGGATGGCAACGCTGAGTGCTTCAGCGGCCTTCCGTGAGGAGGAAGGCGCACACAGTCGCGGGCTTGTTTGGTATGTTACAGCGCCATCTAGATGAGAGAAAGAATCTTCTCTCTCTACGGCTATGGACGTGTTCACATTTCAAATTGCACTAGAACAAGCTTGTAACGTTCACTGGATATGAGGTTCAGACGCTTATAACGTTCATTTCTCCACGAACAAATGGCCAGTTTAGAAAATAAGTGAATACATTTATAATGTGCATTCAAATCGTTTATAAGGTTCCTTCGATGCGTTTACAAGGCTCATTTTGATGAAACAGTCCACTAAAAAGCGCAAAAATTTGCTGATTTTTTTTAATGTGAGTCTGACTTCGACTGTTGACACACAAAGACAAGACGGGTCTGCGAAAACCATGACAGTCTCAGAAAGAAGAAAGTTCTGCATAAGTATGATGGCCTCCCCAAGATGAGTCAATTGACAAGTATCTTCGCAAATAGTCTGGTGCCCGTAGCAAAAATTAGAAGCTTTGCACTAAATACGGATATAAGGTTCATCCGTGTATAGGGTTCACATTTGTCCGTGGACAAATAAGGACAAATGGACATTTTAAGCTTGTTCTACTGTACACCGCAACACAAACGGGGAACCATTTAGCTACATACAAATGGCATTCAACTACTTTTTGGAGCGCCCAATATCAGTCTCAATACTGTGTGCATATTGATGAGAACGTGGTGACGTTTACGACGTCACAGGAGGAAATTTTATTACGCACTGAAAAATGATAAGTCAAACTTGCAAATTATGAATTTTTCACATTTCGACTGCCGTGTCGCTGTTTCATGCACCAGGTATTGAAACAAAACCTTCTTGAAATTTTGCTCCGGCATTGTGTACCTACACATTGGCTCCACTTCTATTGATTTCTATAGTTTTCGGCCATGCCTGTACCAGTTGGCTTTTTAGCGAAAACTCTGTTCTTCTGAAAAATTCAGCGTATAATTTGAAATATTGTCATTGCACCTTCAAGCGCACCGGGTCCGCCGTAAGTCCTCTTTTGGAAAAATGGAAAAAAATGCCGAATTGATTCATTGAGACACTTAGACAGAAAGTGCCGAAGTTAAGGGGATTTAGGTTGGGAGAGGATGGGGACCATGTCTCCATTGACCAGATTCGCTCTGACCCCGGCTTCATCTGAAGATGCTTTTCTAGTAGATTGCTGCATTTGTGGCGGGGAGCGCCGTGGTGGGTCCAGATGTATTTGCACGTGTCCTTCAGGGTTGGGAAGACTTTGTGGATGAGGTAAGTATGACTCCTACAGTGAAACTTTGATATGGTCAACTCCGCTATAGATAGATGTTGACATCGTCCAAATTCTTCCAGTAGAGGAGGAAGATGCATCGATCAGATGTCAAATCAAACCAATTTTGAGTGTTTGGACGCCGATCCTTCTAAAGTCTGTTGTTAGGATTGGAGATTAGCAGACAAACCTTCGACTCATTGAGTCAGAATGTCTTAAAGCAACAATTGACGGGCAAAGACTTCCCAGAATCACTGACTTCTCCAAGAAAATCACTTTATGTTCTTTGAAGACCCTCAGAGACTTTACCCCAGAGCAAGTCAAAACTTTGACGGAGTAAATTTTTTTTAGGCGTGCAATGGAGGACTTGACCACATTGAAGTTCTACTATTCTTCTTCCCATCCATACTGCCTTCATACTGCACTGGGGAAAAGAGTTTGGCCATCAGACCAGTGACAATCTCCAGCATTCTGGCCTCACCGGAATGCTCGCTTGCTCCGATGTACTTCAACTCAGGCACCACATCCTTGACAGGGGTGGCGAGGTCGAAATGTCTTTTCAGTTGTCCGTTTACAGTTGAGTTCTCTTCATCGTCAAGGACAAGATCTTTCAATCAGACTGTGCTTTGAGGAAATTAAGAATTCATCGCCCACTCCAGACGTCATTTTCCTGCTGTCTGACATCACCATCTGATCCTTCTGCTTGGCCGAGCTCTTAAGGCCCAGGTCCCCCCTCATCAGCCTCCTGGTGATTGCCTCCGCCAAGGAATGCTTTCTTGAGAGCTTGAGGACGGAGATGGAGGGGTTCTCCTCAACTGCGGCCTTCACTTCTTGCATCATCGCCTCTGGACTCCCAGTCTTTCGTCTCCCGATACCAGGGCGCTTCTTAGCCGTGGCTCTCTTCGTACAGCTTCTTCGTGTTGTACACAGTGGTCGTGGCGACCTCAGAGTGCATCGTGATTTCCTCCGGCTTGGTCCCCGATTGGTCGATGATTTTTTCCCGGAGTTCTCAAATCTTGCTCCTGCTCGACGTGTACTTAAGTTCGGAAGGCGAGACGCTTGAGGGATGAAAAATTCGGGCGCAAGGAAAGAACAACATGAAAATGACGGGACATTCAGAGTGTCATTGTAATTACAAATATCTGAGGGTTTACGGAGGATCAGGTACATGTATAGTGTTGCTCCCCCTCTCTCGGCTGTGTTGCGAGGCCAATATCACAATTACTGAAGAGAATGATTGTGCACTGACCACAGAGGTCCCGGGTGTCACCTACTTCTGTAGCGTGTGGTAAAGTAACTTGACGCCAGATTTTTTACTTATTGTCATGTCCTATTGACTGTGAGCCGGAAAATATGAAACCACATTACGGATACCCTTTATTTTCGCCCAAATCGGGAAATGTGCAATAGACTTTGGAAAAAACATGCACCGCATCACCCAGTTTCGTGCGCTGCTCTGCACTGAGCTGCTCTGTGCCACTCCCTCCTACTGCAGCCCTGTGGAAAGAAAAAAATCCGGCATCAAATTACAAATTGCGTCGCTATACAGGAGGTTTATTTCTCTCGTGTTGATCCTCGTCAGTTGACATGTCCTAAGGGTTTATGTTGTCCTCAAGCCCTTCCCACCTAAACCCCACCACCCTCCTCCTCTCGCCCTCCGACAACATAAGGTCTCGGCCATGCCAAATGGACGGGAATCAAATTCCCAAAAATACAGCCCTTATTTTCAATATACGTACAGTTATCATTGCATACGTTTTTGTCCTTTTACTACTCGCTCCAGTTGCTATCGTGTTGCTGTAAAGCACCATTTGACGCTGTTAGTAAATGTAGCGATGTTAATTCAGTTCACATCAATACGGTGAATGACACTGACATGGGTCACTGGGGATAAGTGACCCAGAATCAATACAATGCCCAGTTTTTACATACAACAAATAACTGAAAGTCCCGGCGCTGCCCGGGGCCTTTAGGCACTTACGCACTTTTTGTAAGTCCGAATAGCCCCACTTGAGCCCGCTACGGTCGGAGTCAGACTGCTGTCAGACGCTTACTAAGTCTCCGGTTTTTTGCATGCACATTTTTTATTTTCTGGACAGGGGTGGGCGTATTAAGCCACTGTATTTTACTGAACTGACAGTGCTGCGTAACAGGCGGTATAATTACACTGATAGCAGTAGCCGGCGAATGCCACCTAGCCTATGCCAGTACTACCAGTAGCCTAAGGAAGTATCATGCCAACTTTGAGCCGTCTCGGCCTTTTTCGGGAGGCCGCTTCGCGTTCTCAAAGAGGCGCACAAGAACGTGCTTATTCTTCTACAAGTAGGAGTTCTATGCGCAACCAGCCAATGAAACGGGCATCCAATGGACAAGTGGGCAAAAAAGTTATGATGGTGAGGTGCAGAATTGTGTGTCCAAGCCGGTTCATGACTGCTTTGCAACAGCTTGCTTCTATCTACCCTTCTCCCATCCAGAGGGCGCCACAGAGCAGTCGGACACCAGAACTTGCACTTTCATACACTCTTCGTATTCTCTCCTTCCTACTGCAGCTTTTGCTACAAAGCTACAAGGAGGGAGAGAGGAAACGCTGCGCCAGTTTCCTTGTGCAACAGTGATGTCAATGTGCAGCTGTTATGATGGACTCCGCTGCCTCATCTGTCATAACAAATCGGTGACTTTCCGACGGCAACGTGACAGACCTACTGATCGCTGAACACGTTGGTGTGTGCAGTCCACGACAAAAAGCTGTGCTGTCCAAAGCAGATTTTTCATCCACCCCTCTCTGCACTTTACTTCCAAGGAGTTCTTTGATCTAGAATCCATCGTAGCAGCTGAATGCTGCCCGCACTCTTCCACAAGCATTTCCTTTTAACTCTCATCACTCATCAGCAGACATCAGCTGTTCAGACCAGCCGAGGGGCCAAATCAGCCCTAGGAACTCCGACTGCTGTAGCTACTACTGTTTACTGTTCGCTCTACCGCGTCTTATAATCAGCTGTGCTTGTGCTAGCACCTTGACAATGTGTCGTTACGTCAGTCTACATTGGAGGTGATTTGTGAAGAAGCTTCTTCAACGGTGAGGATGTTGATATTTTTTGTTGTTCTAACGTAGCAGAGAATATAGTTCCCCTACTTGTGTCTCAGAATAAGTTCTTTTCTCTACGGGTATGTCGAACACAGGTTGACGATGTTCATGATTACTTCTGCATGCAGATATCGTCCCTACGCCCACTCCCTCCCTCCTTGTGATGTTGCCGGCTATCCTAGCCCTGTTACGCGCTTACGCACCCATGGTCGTCTTCCCCTTCGCCGCCGCCATCGGCGTCGTCGGGTATAACCTGGAGAAAATCGTCCCCAAGGATCCAAAGTCCATCTCGTGGCGGGAATCCACCATTCAGAGGAGAGAAGAGAGAGAACTGGAGAAGCACGGCTTCAATGACAGGTTCAATTTGCCGAAGACCATATTCGAGAAGAAGAGCAATGACTAGCGATACTGGAGAGGAAGTGCTCATTAATGCTGTGACGTCCAAGTAATTCGGGACAGCCAATGTTTAGTCGTTAATCGTAGTGAAGTGCCACAAGCTTCTCGCGCAGAGGATAATAGAGTGTGGTCCAAGGCACCTTTTAAAGAAAGGAGAAATAAGAATGTGACGTATAATATGATGAAGAGGGTGGGTAAGGACAATCTGACTAATAATAGTAATTATTAATTTGCGAGTTTCGCCTAAGGAAGAGACACATTGGTGAACTTGTTTTTTCCCTGTTATGCACCTCATCCACTATGAACATCTTGTTTGAAAAGATGATTACTGTGGATGGGTGGCGCGTCACAAGTTTTTTGTCTTCAGGACTCTGTTCTTGTGGGCTGTTGTCGAAAGCTGATGAGGTGGGCGGACTTTGGACTTCTAGGCAGTGTCGAGGTTATTGAGGACTACATTGAGTACGCGACGTCTGTGACTACCAGTGCTTTAGTATGCACAAGAAAAAGTTACATTACATTGTAGCCCCCGGTTGCCTCCAGAACGTTCAAGGCGGTGCTGGAATCTTGCGCAGGCAGTCTTGAGCTTCTTCATGTCCATGTTGCTGCAGGCCTGGGTAATTTAACCCTTTTTAGAGAGTCCTTAGTTAGGGGGCCTGCACTTTGTGGTCTCTCTGTGCAAAACGCTCCGTACGTACTATTCAAAGGGACCCCAAGTGTCGAGAGCTCGAAGGCCAAAATGTCTCGTCCCAGAATATCGCCAGGTTTGCCTGGCACCAGAGTTGTATGCCGTCAGACATGCTGGCGGTAGCTCTATCTTGCTGACATGAAAAGGCGTTGCTGTCTTGACAGCTCCGGACTTGATCACAGAGGAGAGAAGATTGAAGTAAACATCCTTCGTAATGTTCCCAGCATTCATAAAAGGTGTGGCTCTTTGAGATCGCCCTCCGATGAGATGACCAAGAGAACCTTGTGATCTTAACCGGCATCCGGCCAGTGCTGAGGGCTTCATTAATGGCAATCGTACTCTGGGCTCATTTAGAATGTGTTCGGACTTACTTGTAAGGTGAACACCAATTCAGGGTCCAAAAAAACAGCTCTAGTTTTTTGTGATGAAGGAAGTAAGTGCAAAATTATAATTAAGAAGCATAGCTAGTGATTTCCACTTGTACAATTTCGCCTTGGACCACCCTGTACGTGTCAATATATATACTAATCTCTTTGGAAGTTCACTTTCTGGATCCGTGTACAAGATCCTGGCCTGAAACGTTTCCTCTGATATCTTGCTTTCAGTGACAGTAATTGCATGATGGGTGACATTTGGTCCTCCCATCAGCCATGCACCTGCAACCTCCAGATGTGTCCCCCTTGCCCTGAAACATGACTTGCATCTCAATCACATCGTCATAGGGAGGCCAAAACTTACGTTCGGACCCCATCTGAGCTTCTTCGTGACCCAGCAGATCTCCCTCTTGCAGAATGAACACCTCAGCCAGTCACAGCCCCACTTCTTCAGCAAGAAGCCCTCGCAATTTGGACAGTGCAGCCCGTCGCCGTTTTCAATGGCTTTCTGCAGGTCGAATGGAAAAAAAAACCAGTGTACAATGTTGTGTTACTTCTGGGCTACCTGCATCCACTCCAACGTTTGCTGCGTTTCTTTTGACTGGGTCTCGCTCCTCTTTTTAAACTCCTCACACGAGATGTTGTCGTGGATCGCCTGCAGGAAGCAAGACTTAGGCAGTCGGGATAATGGATGGTATGTGCGTCCACAAGGCTAAGGCCTTTACCTGACAAGAGATGCAATTCTGCGATTTGCACACCTCGCACTTGAACGTGTTGATCCCGTTTTCTACGTAGCACCAGCCCGGACAGTTGGGCGTGCGGCAGTGGAACGTGGCCGTCGAAGAGGCGAACTCCGCCGTCTTCAACGACTTCTTCTCATGATTCGCATACTCAGTGACCGAGAGCAACTGCAAGGAAAGCATCATCATCTTGAAGATGAACACGAGGGTCAACATGGTCAACCTTCTTCATTTCTTTCTCCAGAAGGGTCATTTCGCAGCTGTACTCATCATCCTTGAAAGGACACTTCACTACGGGTGTCTCGGAATGTCGAATTGTGGCTCGAAGACAGTCTCTGCAACTAATGTCATGAAAGATCAGTCTTCAGGTGAAAATGAATGTGTCTTACCTGCAGAACTGATGAAAGCATTCTTGAAGAACAACCCCGTCACCAGCTTCTATATCGGTGAAGCACACGGTACAGTAGAAGTCCTCAACGTTTGGTATAAGATCCAATGAATGGATGTCAATGAGTGGCTGAAGGACACCAAAACTACTCTCTCAAAGAAGGACAATCTTGAAAGTTGTCGTACCTTAAAAGTTTCTTGCCTTTCCTTTCTGACGTCAGGTTGGTTTTCTTGACCAGTATTAGGCTCTAAAATGAGGCACATCTAGTACTGCGCTTGTCTCCAACTCACCTGTATTAGGCTCTGCTCTGCCTCGTTGATGTTCTACTCCATACCTGTTGTGATGTAGACGTAAAGGTCCACGCTTGCTTTGTCCTTCTTAGGCAGCGTCGTTCCACGCAGTGGCTCGAACATTTTGCCGTTCCTCATGAACCACTTCTGCTTCTGCTGTGGGATCTTCAGGTGTAGGGAGACGAACGTCTTGAGGTCGTCCAATGTGGCATTCACACGAGCGTAGATCCTGATGGGACCGTAGTGAAAGCCGTTGTCTTCGACGTATAAATTCATTCTGAAGGAGCAAGAAAGTTGTAATATCCACGCGAACGAATCAGAACGAATTAACTTACCTCGTTTCAGGATGTTTTTCTCCTTCAGGCCTTCGCAATTTGTGCTTACCTGCCGTGGCATCAGTAAAGCGGTAAAATCGGAATATAACTTTGTGTTTTCAACTGTCAGTTAGGAAGATTGTAATTCACCCTACATCTAAGCTAAAAATATAAAAGCGAGGGTATTCGTTTTCGAGGGTCTATATGCATACTGTGAGTATATGCGTGTCTGTCTGTCATGTCATGAACACCCCAACCGCTGCACCGATCGTCACCAAACTTGGTCAGCAGATACTACTTCTCACGACTTGCTTTTTTCGTCTAGGGTCGTTTCGAGGCCGTTTCGAGGTCCAAAGTTGCATTTAGTACATTTGCTACGTAAGCAAAAGATAGCTATGCCAAACGCTAGCCTATTGGGAATAACTATGGAGCATCAGTATATATCAGCAGCTATCTATAGTGAGAGCAGGAGAGAGTATGCATGATGTGCTTTTTGCGAAGCCAGCAGTTGTTGAAATGATCGTGCTACTGCCTTTTGCACTGATTAACATTACATCTTCACTTTGAGAAGGAATTCCCGAATCTCGGGATTTCAAGGGATTCCGGCTTCTCAATGCCACATCTTGGGATTATGAATTAAAAACCTTCCTGTCAATCCTAGTAAAAAATTAAACAACTCACGTCTAAGAGCCGGTTTTGGAGGTTCTGCCGCAACCCTTCTCTTGCCGGTGACGTCCGGTGTAATTGGTCGAGGCTTCTCACCAATTTTCAGTAGAGTATTATTGTTTTGACACTTTGCTGTCAATGCTTTGGCGTTGCTGTTGTGATGGTGGTTGAGAGTGCTTTGATTCGAAAAGTCCGGCAGGATCGGTCCCGACGGTAGGTTGGGACCCCACAAGGCAGACAGACAACTCTCGTCCTTCTTGGCCACTAATCTGGGAGGCGGACGATCATCTACAGGCACAATGTTGTACTTCCTCTCAATGACATCAGCCACGTTATTTGGTGTCTCCTCCACAAATCTGGATCGGTTGTGCTGCTTTGCCTTTGGTCTCAGACCCGCAATGAACTGGAAGCTCTCGTCTCCAGAGCTGTTGCCACCGTCCAGACTCTGGACGTCCGCTCCTGCATGGGTTTTGTGCCTGCAATGAGAGATGCCCAGTTTATGGCACATTATGTACACACACACAACAATCAATGAACGCAGGTGGAGGCAGAAGTCATGCAGATGAAGCAAACGTCTCTAAACCGAAACGTGTGAGCTATTTGATAACACGTCTACTTGGCCGTGTAGAGCGGCTCCGTCTTCCGCACGGTTTCTGGTACACAAGAGATGAGTAGGTGCAATTCAAGGAAAAATATACCTTTTTCTTTTTGACCCTTTTTCACGTTTTAGGGAAAGCAACAGCTCTGAAACTAGTTTCATGTTTGTTTGAACCCTTGCCAAGTTGCAGACCTTCCCTACTTTTGGACTCGAGCACAGCAGGCATTTTGTCCTCAATGATCACAGCTTTAAAGTTCCAGTTAACTTCTACGGCTCACTGCATTATTACGCTTGTTTGTCTACAATTCTTATTTTTGCCTTTTTCACCCTCCTTTTGTATTTTTGCGCTTGTGGAACAACTCAATATGCCAATTTCAGGATATCATGAGGCACTATGAGACGATGGCAATCGCCATAAGGTCAAACAACGCCACGATCGTGACTACTGCAAGGAAGATTTTTCACTCATTCTGACATTTCTGCATCAGTAGTGAAGTCTTTTCTAGCCCTCTGATGTGCAGGGAGGCATTTCCTACAGCGGGGGGAGAAAGAAAAAGTCTGCAGATTTTCGTTGTGTCTAACTGGCAACGCGAGCTCCATCAGGACTGCAGTGGCGAAGAGACGTCCAGACGAAGGCTTCTGTCAACCCTAGAATCTGTAAACAAATATGTCCTGCTCTACAGAAATGCCAAGAACGACACAAATAAAAGAAATCATGTTTTGGTAGTAGAAAATGGTCCTGGACTCCTAGTTAAACAGAAAAAATGGATGGTCTTAGTGAGAACCAGCACCAGTTGCTCAAGAAGCTTATGTCTAGAGGGCGGAAGCGCAAGAAAAAGCCCCCGAGCAGAAAGTTTAGGAATGAGTGCAAGTTTTGCAAGAAGTCCTTCAGAAAGCCGAGTCAATGCATCCGTCACGAGAGAATTCATACAGGAGAGACGCCATACAAGGTATAATAGAAATAACTACGTAAAACAGTTCCTTTGAGCCATACCCATCCTTTCAGTGTGACATATGCGACAAAAAGTTCAATCAGAAAGGCTCCTTAGAAATCCACAAGAGGAAACATTCAAGCAAGAAACCCTACGAATGCTCATTTTGCAAGATGACCTTCACACAAAAGGGTGAGTGTGCCATTTCAAGCATGCAAATACGCATGCAGTTTGGACTGACCAAAGCACTCCTTTCCCCAGGCAATATGCACACGCACGTGCTTCGAGTCCACACCAGAGTGCAGGAAAAGACGAACAAATGTGATAGATGTTCTTGTGCGTTCAAAACTGCTGGAAGTCTGCGGACACACATATCAAAGTACCACGACAAGAAAGCAAAAGCTGCTGAAGAAGAAGAGCCAGAGGAAGTGACGAGGCCGCAGTCAAGGTTAAGAGAATACGAATACTTGTTTAGCTTCTGCTTTATAAGTAAGACTTCCTTTGAATGTATAGAACTGAAAAGGCTGATGAGTCGGTCAAAGACGAGGTGAAGGCTGATGCTGCAGAACCATCTGGTGGTAAAGAAAACGGCGATAGAGCTTTGTTGCCAGCAGGAGTAAGCTGAAAAGTCTAATCATCCCGTTCAGAATGTATGAAGAGTTTTAACTGCAGGTGACAACGACCAAAGAAGGGACAATCATGTTCAACCCAGAGGATCTTGGAATTGATTTGTCTTATCTGCAGCAGCCGACTGTGGGCGAGCAGAGAGAAAAGTCAACTGAAGAAGCCACGACTCTTTCACCTCGGGCAGAAATGTAGGATTCTCTTAAGCATTAATGGAATGGTCCCCCAAAAGTGATTTCTTCAGACAAGCTGACCCATTTCGATGGAGGGATCTCACATACAGATTACGGGGGAATGGAGATAAATCCGGATGTAATTCAAAATACGATGGCAGTGCTGCCATTGCTCCTACTCGTTCGTATTCCTGTCAGACAGTCTCTTTCTGGCCCGGGTTGAGTTTGTAAATGGAATTGACAGCAGTGACGAGATCAATCCTCTTGTGAAGTGTTGTAGAGCTCTATATAAGAGGATTCATATCTGCGTCATGTTGCACCAGTGCCTTTAAGTTGGTCTTCACGCTAATGTAGGTTCATCTTTGAGAGACTGCTCACCTTACTGTTATGGAAGGGTACGTCGATGGAGGAGGTGGCAAAGAATTGCTTTGTTGGCAGGTTGCTTGACTTTGCTCCTTTGTCTTGGATGTGGCCACCCATGGAGTGCGAGTGGAGAGTGGAGTCCGATTTGTTTTTTCAGTAGTGCCTGCTACATCCGCTCAAATTTAGTGATGCAAACATCCGTCCGGATTTATGTCGACCACCCTGTACTATCACAAACGCAAGATCACTTGGTTTGTCCATACCTTGACTTGGATGCTTGGTTGTAAAGTTGTTGTCACTTTTCAAAGCCTTCCAAGCCAACTGTTCCCTATAATACAGGTTGAAATGTGGGCACGTGTGAAAGTCAGTGGACATGAAATGAACTTTCCTCCCTCCCTTGAAGGCCCACGACCGATGCCAAGGAGGACTGCTACAACGCAAAGGTGGACGACTACGTCGCCAAGGAGGAGCACCACGACTCCAACGAGGACCGCTTCGACGCAGACGAGGATCGCTACGACGTCAAGGAAGAGTGCTACGGCGCCGAGGAGCGCTACGATGCCAAGGAGGAGCGCTACGACGCCAGTATCAAGATCTACCAGGAGCTGTCTTCTGGCATTAACGCCAGTGAGAAATCAAAAAAGGCTGCTGCTGGTGACTGCGAGACCCTAACCAATCAGTGTGAGTTCTGCTCCAAGTCATTCAGGAAGCCCTCAGACCTGGTTCGTCATAAGCGCGTTCATACGGGAGAGAAGCCCTACACGTGTCAGCTTTGCTCCAGAAGCTTCTCGCTCAAGTCCACCCTGGTGACGCACCAGAGGACCCACGACAAAGTATCCACAACGCGGTTGAGCTGTCACCTCTGCCCGAGTACATTCTCCTGCAAGTCCGCTCTCAAGACTCACCTAAAGAATCACATGGCGGACAAAAAGAAGAGCATTGACGGGATCGAGGTGTCTGTACCGACGGAGAACCTGAACGCGGCGTTGAACACTGTCTCTCAGATGGGCATTCCCTTAGTCGGTTCCACCCTCAAGATCCAGTTGGACGGGTCAGGTCTGGACGGCGCCGTCACCGATCTCAGAGTGGACGAGAGTCTGGTGGAACAGCTCAGCCTGGGAGAGAACAGCATCAGGCTCATTATCCGCGATCAAGAAGAGACGGAGAATGCTCCATCGAGCGACGTCCAGCAACGATCCCCAACGACTCCAGCTCCGATTCCTAGTGAGCCTGAACAAGGGAACAAAGCAAGCAAGACGTGCTCTTTCTGCTCTAAAGCTTTCAAAAAGCCTTCTCAGTTGCAAAGGCACTTGCGGATTCACACGGGAGAAAAGCCCTTTACTTGTTCACTTTGTCGACGAGGCTTCAACCAGAAGAATTCTCTCCAGATACACATGAAAAAGCATACAGGTAAGAAAAAACCTTAGTACTAGAATACAGGTGGACTTGTGAGATTTGCATCTCATTCTGAAAATGGAAAGCAGCACAGTCCAGTTTGTACACGTCTGTGGGATGATTCACAGCTGCTGAATTACAGGTGAACGTCCCTATGTTTGTCCTTTCTGCGCCTTCGCCTTCACGCAGAAGTGCAACCTCAAGGTCCATGTGCAGAGAGCTCACGCGGTCCAGGCTCAGAAACTGGTGGAGAGGACAGCTGCCGTCGCGGCTGCTGCCGCTGCCTCCCCAGTTGCCGATAAGGAGGCTGACGATTAAGTCCAGACTTGAATGTGATCTTTTTTTTTCTCCAGGAAAAAATGTCATTGGGATGTGATGCAAATGCAAAATGACAATATAGTTGATGTACCTGCATAGCTAACTTCTAAGACATCTCGACTTCCCTTCCTTTCACTGAGAGTAAAATCATTCACCACCCGCGTTAACAGGAGCAGAGTACTTAAGAATGGCAGTGTCTGTTTAGCTCCTTCCTCCAGACGTTGATCCAGGCCTGTTCGCAACCACAAGAATCTTCCTTGTCCAAAAGTTGACGTTCCTGTTCCTGCTAAAACACTTTGAAGTTTGATTTACCCAAGTTGCTGAGAATTTGCATGTGCTTTACGTGCCAAATTTTTAATGCCCATGTAATTCACATTAGAAGCCGGGCTCTCCTAATGATGATTAATCCTGACTACATCATACAAGACCTATCACACAAGACCTATCATACATAATGTATAGTACAAATAACAATTCACAGAAGTGCGCTCTACGTACACAACGACAAGGATAAAGTCAACAAGGGGCTCTTCTTATTTCTATCATCATGGTTTTTTTTCTCCCCCACTTTTCTATAATCCATCAGCCCCGGCCAGGTGTCTCTCCCCTCCTGCAAGAAAGGGTCTGGTACAAGTCAGATGTGTCACCCGGTAGCTTTGCTTCAAGTCAAAGAAGGATTTGCATGTAGTGAGAATCATTCCGACAATGCACACCTCATGCATTGCGTTGTCTCCCGGGAGTGGAAAGCGATGCACATGATCGCCATCGGGCCGGGCGAAAGGAGAAAGCTTGACGCAGAAGGAAATTTCGGTCTCAGGTGTAGCAAGACTAAACTGTGCCTCGATTTATTGATTGTGCACTGTGCTTTTGAGACAGATGGATGAAGCTCCGCTAATGTAAGGAGAAACAAGGGAAGCAACTACCAGAGCTGTGAAAGCAGGCACGTCTACTTCAAGTTGACATCCTGAGAGGCTCGACAAGGGTAAACGTAACCAGGTGTGAAAGCTGGATTTCTCCGTCCAACGGTCTGGTTGCTGGCTGTTGCAACCGTCCTGCCCAAGAAAGACAAGGGCACCATGGCCCCAACGGATAGCAGCGACACAGGGTTCTGGGGACAACCGACGTCCAGCATTGACTGGTGCGAGATAAACTACGAGGCAAGTGTCGAGATGAGCTTTGCTCGTTACTCCCCCATATGTGCCCTTTTCTGAATGCTGCAGGTTTCACCCTACGTCGCCGAGATGTGGAACACTGTCTCCAGTCTCAGCTACATCTGCGCGGGCACTCACGGGATCCTCGTGCTGAGGAGACGCCACTTGGAAAGGCGGTAAGATGCACCAGGTTAGTCAGAAGTTGCAAGCAGCTCCCAGCAGCGGAAGAGCAAGTAGTACTACAGTACTAACGTTGAGACTTGAACTGCACAAGCCTGTAATGCAGACGGTCAACAGTATGCCCTTAGGTTCACCGTCTGCTACTTAATCCTGATCCTGATCGGCGTGGGTTCCACCTTGTTCCACGCTACCCTCAAGTACGAGATGCAACTAGCCGACGAAGTCCCGATGCTGGTGGGGATACCAACATTGCTCTTCGTCATGGTGCAGGTGCAACGCATGAGTAACTCATTTGCGACTGACCGCATGATCACAACACCTTTATCGCAGATTGACCCGCCGAAAATCGAGTCTCGCCGGAGCAAGCAGCTCATAATCGTCTCCTACTTCGTCTCTGTATTGTTCTTGTTGGGCATCCACCTGTTTACTACGTACTGGATTATTTTTCTTGTGATGAACATAATGATTTACTTGACCATGATCGCCGTAGGAGTTGCTCTGCTAGTAAAAGTGCCCAATACGTGGTCGTTGGTCAAGATGGGAACAAGTCTGTAAGTTAATCTCAATTGTTCAGCATGAGTTTCAAGTACAATGACTGCTTCAGTCTCATGAGAAACATCAAGAATTGTAGGAAGCCGTCAAGTTGTTCCCTTTTTTTTACGAACGGGGATAAACGAAGACTCATGACACAAATGACAATCATGTTCAGGCTGCTAAAAAAAATAAATTTTAGCATTCTTGCCGGTGGATTCTCCTGGATCGCAGACGCCTACTTTTGCGACCAGTTGACAGCCTTCAAGACTTACGACAACATCTTCGCTAGGATCCTCGGACCCTTCATTCAGGGTCACGCACTGTGGCATGTATTTTCTGCTGCGGCTTCGTACTGCCAAGTAAGTCCCGTTGGAGACTAAGATAAGTCTAATCTATATCTAACTCTGGTTTAGGTAAAACTCACAATCACGGCCGCCAGAGAACTCTCCAGAAAGAGGCACGAAGGAGCTGGCAACGGGAGAAAAAAAGTGCACTAAACAGATGTCTGTCCAGTCGTCAACTTATATGTGAACTAGCACTGACGTGCTGACCACCTCGTTCGGTAGGAAAAATAAAGGACATAGCGGCCTCTACCCGCTCAACACGTGCTTCGTGCTCACCCCGCGTTGCGCGCTCAACACTCAACACGAAGCTGATCACGTCCTCTAAGATGATGCCACCCTGGAAGCTGATGTCGCCCTCAAAGCTGATCTCGCAATTCACACTCACCATCCACTCTGGACCCGGACCAGATCCATTTTGTTTTTACTTTTGAAACTGGCTGATCCGGACTAGTGGTGGGACAGCTCATGGGCCGAAGGGCCGAAAAGGCCGCTCTTTTCAAAATTTTGGCTATCTTGCATTCTGGGGTGTCATGACGGCGACAGCGGCGGCGGCGACTGTGGCCACCGTAGAGTGCTGTAGGCGTCGTATACCTTGAGTGAGTATGTAGAAGTGAACAGAGATGCCACCTTCCAAATAAATGCAGAACAAAAAATGGATAGAAAGGAATTTAATAAACATAAACATAATGTTGAATACAAACAGAAATATATAGAGACATAAGAGACAAATACATATGAATGAATCAAGAACAAATAGAGTTATAACGGGTAAATTTCTGCAATGCTACAAAGAAATGCACTAAATGCAATATCTTTTTTGTGATGACATTGTGACGGCAATTGATGTTCATGTAAATAGCTGGAAAACATAAAATACCTTGTACCATACTACAATGGAATTGTCCCTGTCCCGGCAATTCTCGAAATGAACTTAGTCCGGCAAGTGGTGTGATTAGCGATATATTGTGTACGTATTGTGAATATCTCTGACATGTCTTCTCTTGCTCATATCGACGTGAGGCCAAGAGAGCTCTTCCTTCCTCTTGCTTGCTGTGAAGCCAAGGGGGCCATCCAGATTCCCTCTTTTTCCGTCATTCTTGCTCCTATATTTATAGGTCCTGCATCCCTTCATAGGTGTTTTATCGGCCACAGGCACCATATATTACAGCGGATGTCACGTCAGCAAACAAAGACCAATACACTGGAACAAAGAACATCAGCCTGTCCTGACAGGACAGGACACGTACACAAGAAATGCCACTGGATGTGCACAGCACATAGTGGCTTCCAATCACACATGTCACAACACAGACACAGATTCAAGGTCACACAAAACATCTGTCCACAACAGGGACACGTATTCCAGGTTTACACAAACATATGTATATGCATATTCTAGTCTGGTCATCTTGAGGAATATTCATATCCCCAAACTGTTCCTTGTACTAAGTGTCTAGGCGCACTTATTCCACTGTAACACTGGTGCCTCAATTCTCTCTTGATCCGTCCCTATTTGCCTTCAATGTTTTGTGTGTGCACACTTTCATCCTCTGGATCCACAAAATGCCATTCATGGATGACAACATTGTGCTTGTATATGCCTCCATGAAGATTGTCCAAGTTGGCATAGCTGGCCCAGCCATCTGAAATAATTCTGGTACCTGGCTGGACCCACTC
>JAAUXU010089211.1_pt1 | contig 57257 bp, 64 predicted proteins | sample 7278151 | NCBI WGS metagenome assembly JAAUXU01 (sample SAMN14350113, study PRJNA611818) | marine sediment metagenome | isolation source: surface marine sediment (1.8m) | place: French Polynesia: Moorea | collected 2018-08
ATGAGTTGTTGCAACAACTGCATCACAGGCGGAGAGGAAGAGGCACACACACAGAGAGAGAAACCGATTTCTCATCCTTGAGATCCCCAGGGGACCCCACTTTCTCCACTGAGCTACTGCCTGCGTCGTCCCCAGCGGCGGGGAGGGGGGGGGAAGGTTGAGAAATTCGCTATCTCATTTCTATCCCCGGGGATCTTCACTGCCCAAATGAGTCTTAAAATCTGTATCTGGATGTGTGTGTGTGTGTGTGTGCGCGCGCGTGCGCGCCCACGCGCGCGCGTGCATGCGCTTATCTCGATCTTTCTCTCTCGCTCGCTCGCTCGCTCGCTCTCTTGTGTACGTGCGTGCGCGCGTGGTCCTTATCTCCGTGGGCTGCAATCTGTGCTAAGTAGCCATAAGAAAGTTGTTTCTTGTGATTGTATAAAAAGGGCGAAAGATGAGCAAGAACTTTCTGCATTCTGCCTTGCTGCGATTCGCATTTATTGTAAGCAGCCTTGAGCAAGCCTTTCCATGCATTCGAACACGTCACCTCCATCCACATCAGCTAAAAAAAGAAAGTCGAAAGAAGTTAATTTGACTGAGCGATTTGTTGCTTTGCTTTCCAGGGAGTTGCAAATCTTCAAAGTCTTTCTTTCTAGAGGCCTATGTTCAACGTCCTAAGGGAGACCGAGTTGGCGACTTGAAGATAGTTTTTTGTTTTCGACAGGAGCTCTGCTTTTTAACGGCTTTCCAACGTGGGGATGCGATATTTGGCGAACTCTTGGCTGCAAATTTCGATGCTGCTTCAGCAGTCACAGTGGTATTTTCCAATTTGTAAATAGCTCTCATGTACATACATATATCAGTCACACACGCGCACACACACTGCTGGCTGCAGTGGTGGTCCAAGTAGGTCGACCTAACCCGCCGGACCACCCCTCCGGGCACTGCGTCATGCATTTGCCCTGCACTCATGTGGCTGCGCCGCAACATCAAGTGCTCAACGCACTTGCAGGGCTGCACTTGTGCTGTGAGTCGGTCTTCAATAATAATACAACGGATGCAATGAGTGAGCGACGACAGTGACGCCGCCCTTGTAGGTGGCGGCGACGTTCCGGGTCCGGCTGTCATGACTCTTCCGACTTGCTGGTCAAGTTGGCAATGGCTGAAACGTTTGTGTTCCTTACGTTACTTCACTTCACCGGGCTGAAATTGTTAGTTTTTTTTGTAGAAACTCTAGCAAGGTGCAGTCAAGTCAAGAAAAGGAAGCAGTACAAGCGTGGAGAAAGAAGCCAAGTGTATGTATGTATACCTGAGTGAAATGATGCGAAGTCAGATGTTGTACCCAAACACTTGAGGCCCAAATGCCCCAGAGGAAGCCTTTCTCCAAACTCACATGACAAGAACAGCACCTTCGTCATGTATGCAGCTAATTGTAGAAATTTTCTCATAGAATCTCTCTATCCATGGGACTTTTTCCATGCGAGGTGCCAGGAACGTTCTTGAAGCGTGTGTGGGAAAAGAAAAACCATGGGCTTTTTGATAAATCCCTTGCTCCAAAGGCCTCTCAATAGGAGGTGCGTACGAAGAAGAATATCATTTTTACTCTGACGGGGATCCGGACACGATGGCATAAAATGTAAGGTGGACACAGGAAATTAAGGGGGGGATGTTAATCCCACCCCAATGCATCCTCACACCTTTTCAAACTTTTCGAGTCAATTTATTTGTTTGTTTGTTGGGTCGCCTTTCGCCTGTATTCCCCAAAGGATTTCTGGAGGCTCAGTTTGCACAGAACGCTGGGACTTCAATACTGCTGAGGGTGCATTTACTCTGGCACAGTTGCGGAGCTTCTCATCTGCGTGCACGATCCAGTGTGTGGTGAATCTACATCCACGAGCAGGCCAAAGTTGCTCAGGCCCACTGACAGAGAGACTCGCTCGACAGACGTGAAACAAAGGAGTGTAGTGATGTTCATCATATATCAGTGTCCGCCATAGAGTGAGAGGGGGAATTTCCGTTGGCACGTGTAGGACTTGGTTTTTACCTTTATAGGGAAAGTACAGATATCAGTGGTTCATAGCCTCAAGTAAAACGATCAATCAAGTATGTTACAAAAAGTTCTGTCAAATTGTGACAATCTTGAAAAATTCTACAGAAAGACTTAATCTTTTTCAAAGCAGTTTGTTTATACAGTTTCGGATTATCTGAAGGCGCAGAAGACATGGGCAAACATAAAAGGAGTGCACGCAGGTGTGGCACGAGGAAAGTGAGTTTGCTGAAGTCAAACTTGTCTTCATCTCATCATGCTTTCCAATGTCATCATCCTTCCGGAAAGGTTCTTCACTACACTGCTAAGCTGGACAGGATCTTTCGATGTCCCGACATTCCTTCGTTCATATTTTGAAAAAAAACTCACCAGGTTCGTTACATATTGTTTCAAATTATCCGATTAGTCTTCGATCAATATTGCTTTTTATTTGCTGTTCAAGGCTCCACGAAATTACTCACTAATTAATTGATTGCATCATTCGATGCGGCAGGAAAAGCAACTTGACACTTTTTAAACGAAAACCAATAATCAGCAGATTGACTTGAACAGAGTGACGTAGATAGAGGGAAGTAATGATGTAGGAAGTATGAAAATAGTTCCTGAGTAACAGTTCAACCATTCTCGCTGTCGTCACAGGCAACTGCCTTGATGGGGGGCAAGCAATAGTGTTTGGTCGGCACAAAGCGGCCTCCACGCCAAAGTCCCTGACGACCGACTGCAGTGTTTGGTCCGCACAAAGCGGCCTCCACGCCAAAGAATAACCACCCTCAGCGGCCTGGAATTGTTCCATCGTGACTGTCGTCTGGCACAGTGTATGCGAACCCCGTCCCCTTCTTCATCTTCCTCGTCCTAATCTTCTCCCCCCCCGTCGCTGTCGGCTTCTTAATCTCGATTGTCGTTTGGGAAACGTAGGAAGGGAGAAGAGAGGAGGATGCGAGGTCAAATCTTTTTCCCTCGTCTTCTCCAGTTCTCTCCCTTTGCCAGTGACTTCATTGCTACTGGAGGGAATTCCAAAAATGAACCCAAACATTGCGTTTGTGTACACGAGAGCTCGAAGGTCGCAGACGCAGGAAGGAAATTTGATTACGTTTGTGTGCATGCGTCTGCGAAGGAGAAAAAGATCGCCGAAGAGTAAAAATGGGACGGAGGGAAACGATAAAACTGACTTTACAACCTTTCTAACCTTTTGCCAGCCCGAATTTCAGCGAAGTCGCACATGACCAGCGCTTTCTCCGCCTCCCCCCTTATGCGTATGTGTGAGCCAGCACTTTGGCAAGATCAATAGCACTTTGTGTAGGTGCAAACCTTGCAAAACGTTGGTGGAAAGAGAGGAAAAGGAAACGAGACAGGCGAGAGTCATTAAGAGCAGTGGTGAAGCTGCTTGGAACTGCAGTCATCAGTTAAGAAGGCGAGAGATTTTTTTCTACACGCTCACGTGGAGAATTCCTTATCTCATAGTGCAGAGTTGGACCCATGGGACAATAAGAGATAGAGAGAGGACCATTCCTACATCACCACAACATATAATGGTTCCATTTTGCACTGGAGCCGTTTGTCGCAATTTTACGGCGAAAAGTCCTCCAGAGAGTGCGAGGGCGAGAGGAGCCAGAAACATTTACCATGAGCAAAGTCCGTGAGGTCAGATTGGCCTTGCATTCAGATCAAGGCTAACCTCTCTGGCTGATATCTTGGCCGGGGTCTTCTGCGCTGTTGAAAGTTGCGCAGCCCCCTGCGGCAAAGTAAAGTGAGGATAAGAAAGACCTCTTTACAACACTGCGAAAGTGAAGGTGCATTCTCACAAAAAAAGGGGAAGGAGGGCGACAAATTACTTTCACGAACTTTTTTTTTTCTCTTTCTTGTCCGCTCAGTACAAAGCGGACAACTGAATAGGAATCCTCGAGCACGTACGCGGTACTTTGGCCAGGAGTGACAAAGGAGAACATACCTGACTGCAGGTGTAGCTCTTTAGGAATGAGGCACAGGTGCGTGGACGCGCGCGCCTGCCAGCTTCGTTGTAATCAGTTGATTTTAAGTTGTTGTTTTTTTTTTTTTCTAATAACAAGCACTTAAGATGGGAGGGTGTTAAAAGAGTCGAAGTTGTGTCACTCGTGGCCAGGTCTCGTTCGCCCTCGCTATGCAATGCACAGTCTGCGCTGACGCCGCACTGCTGAAACACACCTCATTTCACGTAGCCGGGAAGTTCTTTTGACGATGATGATTCCGAAAAGTTTCGCCTCCTCCAGACTTTTCAGCGGAGTCTCAATCAATTGAACTTCCTGCTCCGCATTTTTATCACAAGTCTTCGTCTCAGCATCCTCAATTGGGGATGAGGAGGATTCAACAGGGTGACCTGAGGAGGCTTGACTGGCGTGACGTCCTTGACACACGTGTGTCTTCTTTGTGGCTCACACGCTCCGCGCACGCCTTCCTGGCCACATTTGAATATCTAATTGAGCAATGGAGAGAAAGAGATCTTTTTGATTAAGAACCAGGGGTGACGGGGAGGACACATCTTGAACGTCTTTCCACCTGCTCACTTTGCTGAACGATCGATGCGTGTGATCAAGGACCATCTCATTGTACTAATATTTTTCTTATTCGAGTGAGGTGCGCGGTGACGCCCTCGTGTCATCTGTCTGGCCGAGGTCTTGCCTGGAGGCTGCCGCAGTCACCACAGTGATAAAGGCTGGTGCATTCTACAGGCCTGTGTCCAATATAAACGTATGTGTAGCACTTTCTTGTGCGAAGGGATGTTCAGTCCTGATGCTTCTTAGCTGTATCGAGGTCAGACCCTTCACTTTGAGTCTTGTGCGTAAACAAACGGAGCTTCAGCGTGATCAGATGACAGATGATGAAGGCGTGGGCAACAATGGAGACGAGTGTGACGACGTCAGAGTCATTGCAGACATGATGAACTTGTAAATGGAGCCATTAACTAACTCATTAACTAGCTCCATAGCCTTGTCTGATGATGACTCACTTAACGTGTGCTGGAGTGAGGAGTCATTACTTTTGGGACACCTCCGTAGTACGAGTTGCACCACTCCAAGAGAACGTTGGTATGCCAAGACTTGATCCTTCGGAAAGTTTTACAAGTTATGTAGATGTCTCGTTTCTCAAGGTTCTGCTTCGTAAGAGCGAGCTAGAACTAAAAAGTGTTGGCTCATGTGCAAAACTTTTCTCTCTAAGCACGTAAATTGTTCACATTTCAGGAACTTTATGTTTCTCCAGCCCTCAAAAGAAGCTCAGTTTGTCTTCATTGCGCGAACTTTACCATTGTCACTGCTGCCTTTATTGCCGTAGATCAGTGACAGTACAAAAGGAGCTGATGCTGTCACTGTACAGGAGCTGGGAGATACAATGACGAATCTCTCCTGGTCATAAAATACCAATCATTGAGCAGCTGACACAGTTATGACAGTAGGCAAGTTCTATTTTTCGGACTCAATAATATGGGCAGCAGCCACGATCTCAAGTGGGGAGAAATACCCGATTCATCTGCTACACCCTCTATACTTGTACTACACAAAGAACCATAACTGAAGAGAGGCTTTTATCAACCCCCCCCCTCCTCTCCCATCACTCAACAGTCTCGAAGGCCTTTGAGCTGTTTTTTTTTTAATATTTATAATCTAGAGCAAATGCAAATGTGTTTGCGCGCGTGCTGAGCAAGTTACCTCATGCGAGAGCACAATCTACCTGCAGGTGACGTGATGTCATGGGTGGTTTCAAAGGCAATAACTCATGTATGCCACATTTTTTTTTTAAAAAAAAGCACACACCAGGGAGTCGTGAAAGAGATTCGTAGTCAGCATGTGGTGCTTTCTCATTTTTTTATATTTGCCGGGAGGGCCTTCTTGATCAAGGCATCATTTGTATGGATCCTCTGGTCCAGTAGAACCTGTAACACCAGTGCCAACGATGATAGGACAAGAGCCTTTGACAACTTTCTCCTTACTTCAGCTCGCTGGACCAGAAAAATAGGAACCCGACCAATACTAAAAAAGATCCTCTTCTTCTCACTCAAAAGTAAAGATCTTCAGAAAAGGGTGTTTTTTCTTTTTCTTGTTTTTTTTTTTCAAGTTCGTACGTCTTTTTGTTGGCACAGCGCAGTTTCCCCCCATTTGATTCTGTCCTGAACCCAATCTGGGCTTAGCATTTCGTGGTTGGGACTCTATCAGTGTTGCCTCCCGCGAGCATCGCAATACTTGAGCTTATTGAGGCCTGCCGAGACCTCTGCTTTCCCTCTCTTCCTAGGGCTGTTCGCACTTGGCCAAATTCACACTTGTACACACACTTTTGCAGAACAATTTTGCGTCGTGTTCAAAGAGCAGCAGCAACGACTCACCTTCATTCCGCAGGCACGTCTCTGCCCGAAGTTTTTGAGCCCTTCCTCCTTATTCTTGGGCCAGACCTCCACCCCCCCAAAAAAATGCCAGTCCGAAATGTGACGCTCAACATGCATCAGCCCCCCATGAATGAGATATCCATCTATTAAAGATCCTCGGTCAACGCCTGAACGCGAGCTGCACAAAGAGAAAAAGCACTCCTGGAAAGAGCCTCAGCCCGACTGAAGTTTCTCTCTATCCCTCGAGGAAAAGTTTCTTTTTCGCTCTCTCTCCCTACTCCTCCAAGCTCTCTTCGACTGGCGAAACGCCCATGAAAGCAGGCACCGAGAAGAGGAACCTGTAGCTTTGTCGCCGCGACGCAGTCCAAACGAACGACGTTTATTAAGCGCTTTCTGGCTTCTTCTACTGCGGGAGGTAGTGAAAGGTCCCCTTTTAATTACGGTTCGCGAGTTTGAGTTCTCTTTTTTGGGGGAGGGGGGGGAGAGGGTTGGATGTGGAAAGTTTGGGAGGCTGCTCAAACTTTCGAAGAAAGTCCATTAGGGTCGGGAGGAAGAGCAGCCACGAGAAGCTAGAGATGGATGAATGGATGGTGAAGAGCCTCACCTGGTGTCATCTGCACCAGAGCAGCCGAGGTCAGGTTTCCACCACATTCCAACAGGTGAGGGGACACGAACACGCACACCGAGCGCCCCAGCTGGGCCAAGAAGAGAGGGGCTGACGGCCAGGGACGCCGCACTCTACCAGCGTGACCATGACCATGTGAAATACCTCGCCACCATGAGCCGCTTCAGGTGTGACGAAGATCAGATCGTTTCGTCGTGGTCATCCAATGAATTTGAACCGGACTACAAACAGCCAGACTCATCACAGATGCTCATTTCCAGCCCTGAGCACTGATGTCGATTCTGCCGAGATTTGCCAAGACCGACAAGACATCATACCCCATCCAGCCTCGTCCTCAGTCTCATGCTGAAAGCTTCAAGCTTCTTCAGCACCGTCATTGTACTTTGGGCTTGGTGTGTGCTCAACCACGAAAGAAGATTAAAAACACATTCTAAATGGGGCCACGACCTCAAACCCATTATTAACAAAAAGTGATAACGCTTAAAACTGAGCTGAGCTTTCTCCCTCCCCCCCCCTTTTTTCCGCCACAAAAATGAAAAGAATATTTTTACCTACTCCCATTCAACTCTTTGTAATCCTCAAGTACCCGAACTAGAAACGTCAGGAAGAGTTTTACTTTCTCCAACAATGACAGATAGAGAGCGAGGAGGCCCTCGCCATTAGGGTGGAAGAAAAGCAGTGCATAACGCGTCGGTCGCTGCTCAAGTACAATTGTTCGGTGCATTCTCACTCTCCAAATATCCGCGTTGGTGTGGAGTTGTGGGTTGTATTTGTACGAGGTACAAGCAAGTAAGGAGCCTATTGAGTATTGGGTTCATTGGTAACCAATATGCACACACCTGGCGCGCACGCACGCGCGCAGGCGACGTCAGGGCCTTCACCAGTTATTAAACTTATCAATCTTCCGCCGCTGCAATTGGCTTCTCTGTCGACAAGTGCGATGAAAATTAGGCCTCAACACTTCTGGAATTGTAGAAACTACTACTACGCTCTTATGAAGAGGTCCTCTCTTGTTATTACCACTTCCTGATGATAACAACAGCTGAAACGTTCGTGCACAAACAACGTAACTTGTGGGGGTTGCGTCCTCCCCCCTCCCTCACTGGGGAGTTCTTTTTTGGACCAAAGACTTCTAGAGCTTGGCTTAAATCATCTCAGGTCAAGCTGACTTCATCTCACTGAAGTGGCCTGTACAGCGCTGCAACAGCACTTGACGGCCATGCTTTGCTTACTTTGCGTCTCCTGGTCATCCTCTGGACTGGGCCGTTGGACTTGATCTGACTTGACTTCCACCCCGGCGAAGACAGACCCGCCAACTTGCCAGCTAATGACGACAGTCTTACTTCTTCGCAGCCTCCAGAAGTGACTGCAGGCGGACACATTCACGCAGCTCCACATTTGAAATGCGAGAAAGCCTTGGCAGACTTGACGTCGAAGACTCTCCTCGTCCTCCTGGAAGCGGAGACTTTTTCTCGTCCTCCGAACATCCCTATGCAAAGTAAATTGCACAACTCACCGCAAAAAGGCTGAGTCGAGGGAGAAGAAGCGCCTTTATGTGCGCATGTAAAACTCGTAACGATCTCGTCATGTCAACCGACCTTTAGCTCGTGCTACCTCATAACTGCTGCAGATGTTGGAGATGTCGGGTTTCTTCTCCACCCTTTTTCCTCTTTTTCTTCTGGCTTCCACCTCATGTTTTTCCCCCTCCCCCGGGACCACATTAAAATCTGGCGCCAAGAAGAGAATAAAAAAAACACCAAAGGTTTCGACTGTAATCGTGTGAACCAAACAGAAGAAGAGTCTAATTTGGCGCCAGCCACGCTGAGTCTGTGTTCCCAAGTGTCGGGACTTCCGTCGTTGGCTTTAGTCACGCAGCAGCTTCTTCGTCTCGCTCTTGTGCTTCTCCCGGACTGAGCACAAAACACACAGACTGGGGAAGAGCTTCAAAAAAAGCAATTTAACAACTTGCCGCCTCTTTCTCACCCATTCCCTCACTCTTTTACCTCTACCCTCAATTTTTCGTTCCGCTCTGCATAATCCTTCGAGGCCATGAGAGCTTTTCTTTGATGCAGCAGCTCTTTTCCCCCTCCCCCCCCCCCCCGGATTCTCTTTGCTTTCTTTTGTGACCTGCTGACTTTTAGAGGAGTCGGAGGGGGCGTAGACAAAGTCACACACCCTCACGGACGTACCAGCAATCGCCATAAAGCCAGGAAATCTCGCAAACTCTCTTCTTTGGCAATGAAATGGAGAGAACCAGATGTGCGAAATTTTCACGGCAGAAATTGCACAATCTCAGGAAAAGAGAAACAGACGATCCCTCTCTTCTGCCACCACCACCCCCTCCAGACTCTGCCTGGGGCGTAAAAATCGAAGAAAGCTTCCTCAAGGTGTGCTAACGCACACACTCCAATCGTCTTTCACCTTATGCTCCTCTCATCTGACGGGAGGGAATAAAAAAACTTGGACTTGTGCAAGACGTCGAAGGTGGTGTCTGGGAAGGCTGAGAGAAGGAGCCTTGACGTGATTTCCCCAAGTTTTTCTTTTTTCTTCTTGTCTTTCCGGCTGCTCCAGGGTTCTGGACGGCGACGACAACAACATCGTCGCTGCCACGAAAATTGATCTTTCCAAACTGCACAGTAAACACTTCTCTGGCAAAAAGGGAGCAAAGAAGCTCTGCTCAAATCTTGAAAATTTTGTGTATATTCACTTTCCCAACACAATTTCAACATGTGTATACGACTTCTTGGGCTCTGCACTGAGATGATCTTGGCAAAGAAAAAAGTTATATGAACCCCAGCGAGTTCAAGTCATACTTCAGCAACAGGAAGAGAAGAAAGAAATCCAAAAAGTCAACAGACCTTTTTTATCGACAAAGCTTCGTTCTTTCCAAAAGCTTCTGTCAAAAGGTCAAAAAAGAGAGAAAAATGCCGTGTCAGTGTGTTAAGGAGAAATGGCTTTTGACGTAAATTACCCTACCCTGCACATTTTTGCACTTAAGGTTGTTTTCTTTTTCGCAGCCGAGCAAGTCATGAAGCATTCATTCTGTCATTCATCTATATAATTTCATACAAAACATTCAAGATTCTGACAAGAACCATTTAAAAAACTTGAAAAGACGCGAGTCGACTTTTCCGTACATTGGAGCCGGGGCTTTAAACGTACACAAAAGCTTAGATTTACAGGCACAAAAGTAGCTTCGTCACTGAGCTTCTCCGATAAAAGAAGACAAATAAAAGACTTGGGAGACGTTTTTCATCCTGCTCTTATTCTTCTTAAGAGTCACTGTCCGCTGCAAGCCTCCTTAACAATCTTGATGGCGTTGTGCAACTTCAGGGCCGGCCCCAGCCTCAGCCCGAGACAGCTGACCAGGTCCCAGGGCGTCAGGAGCAACAAGGCCTCGCCGTCGATCTCTTCCTCCTCGATTCGTTTGGCTAGTTCGTCCTGACCTTGACTTGGTGTCAGAGAGGTCACGAGGCCGGCAACCTCACGAGGCTGCCAAGAGAGGACGCGATCGAGGTCGAGGCCTTCCTGGAGGAGCTTGAGGCACTGTTGGTTTTGGCGCAGGAGAAGGGACGAGTTCAAAGACCAGTCATGACTGAAAAGAGTTATGAAGCTTGAAAGCAACTCAGCAGTTAATAAAGTTGTCATCATGAGTCCTGACCTAAAGCTTGGAACATGAAAGTCTCATGATACTAAGATGAAGACCCCAAATTAGGTTCACGACAATATGACTTGAGCTGAGCAGTGTAGTGACTAAAAAGTCGATCTGAGCTGAGCATTGCTCGACCCAAGCCGGGTTGTGTGTCCAGCCTCAAGCCGAGGCCATGCTGAGGGGCCAAGTCTCCAGTTGAGCCAAGGTGTAAGAACAAGGCATGTTGACTACTGTTCACATTGCTTCCAATGATGACGGAGCAATAGTCATTCGTAACATTGCAGCCACTGATATCCACTATTCCAAAAGTCAGCTGTCAAAGCCGTCGGCTCGAGCTGGAGAACTGAGCTTAAGATGAGCCGGCTCGTGCTGAAGCTCTGCATTGCCCATTCAGGTATCGGGTGAAAAGTGTATAAAAGCAAACAAAAGAGCACAACAAATAGGTGAATAGTAAGAGCTACATTTAACATTGTGGTTGTCTGGACCTCAATTAGTAGTGTCATGCCCAATTCAGGGAGCCTCGTGATAATGACAGGTTGCACAACAACATATTTTTTTGCCGCCGGCCCTCTAATGTCGTTATCACCAACCTTGACTGCATCTGAGTGCACACTGTTATGTAGACTCACTTAACGACCTGACAGAACTGAAGTACCTTATTTCCGGATATTCAGTAACTAATAAGAGTAGGTAACATCGTACGACAGGGAAGACATAGGCTCCGTTCATCCGGGACAAACTGAACTAGATGAACGAAGAAGCATCCGCTAAGCGTGTCAGATCGCACTTGAAGGGTCACGGCAAAAAAAGTCCCTGTACACGGAGCATAAGACCTTCGTCTTTGTACTTGTCCTTATTTCTACTTCTGCTGAGCAAATTCTTCTTGGCTTCTTGGCTCACCTATTATGTTGGCTGTAGGTCCCGGAGCAAAATACCGATTGGCGGACCACAGTCTCGTCCTCCTCAGCGCACTTCTTCCTCTTATTGCTTTGACCACAGGTGACCATCGTGTTGTCGTCATCAAAGAATTGCCGCCGCTTACGGCGCCGATTGCCGCGGCCCAGAGAACCGGACGACGCCGCAGCCGTCGCAGGGGTCACAGCCTCCATAGGGGCTTCGTGCTCGCCCTTATCGTCAGTCTTTGACGATTGAGAACTGCAAGTACTTGGCAAATGTAGCAAATGAGGCGGGCAAGCTTGAAGAGCTTTTCACCATACCCCTTCTTGTCCCGGGCGGTCAAATTCTCTGTCAATCTGTCCGGTCTGCTTATTGCAGGGGCCGCCAGGTTGTAAGGGCACTCGGATACGGTGCGGTGGATCCCGGAGGCCGGGCTGAAGATGTTCCCTACTCCGAGGCACCCGGGAACCGAACACTCGTCGGAGCCGTGGGCGTGGATCAGCTCTGGAGCTGCAACGTATGAGAGAAACTTTGACTAAGTGCTTCTGCCTTTTGCACCCGTCAGGTGGTTTTGAGCGCTATGATTAACGCTTTTCTACCTGCCATGTGATCCCCCTTGGGAAATGACCAGAAAGCAAGACTCACAGTGTGAGCAAGAAAAACGTATCTAGATCAGCTCCCTCCTCTTCCTCCCTCCGAGCTGCAACATGTAGAATAGCGTGCACCCGCGTACACCCCGTGCATCTCCCCCACGTCCTCATGCATGGCAATCGCCGTGAGCAGTATATTTCTCTCACTTCTTCGAGATCAAAACAGCTGTGGCTGCTTCCTTTTTATTAGGACTACAAGGGACTCCCTGGAGGGCTCGATCTCTTTCTTACGCACCCTCTGAGCCAGAAACATCTGTTCGCATAAAGATCACTTGGACGCCGTCTGTTCGAACAGGGGAGGCCAGAACAATGGATTCATATCCGGACGTACGATGTGCCAAACATGTACATGTTCTACATGGCTCTAATCTACTTCTAATGAGATTTTCAGACAGATGAGCCAAAAAAAAATTGCCGTAGCAACCTCTGATATGCACGCAAAGGGAGGAAGAAGAAAGCTCATGAATCAAGGAGGGTTCTTCCTTACTGAGCGGCGGCTGCAAGAGGTGTCCTGCTTTCTCGCACCACGTGCAGGGCAGCAGCAACGTCGAGGTGTCCTCCGTCCAGAAATCGTACTCGTGGGGCCAGCCGTCATAGTGGATCTGGATAAAGAAGAAGAAGAAAAAAAAGAGAGATCAGCAGAGATTTCTTTTCTATGGTCCGCATAAAGCTCAGGATATTAATAGCACTGCAACTAATTCTCGTTCCAAGAAGAGGCCCTTTTATGAGGGGTTAAGGAGATCTTTCTTCTTGGTAGGTGCCATTTCTGTGAAACTGAATCCTCCCCATTCATGTCGAAGGAGGAGGCAAAAAATACTAGAATGCAGATAAGTGAAGAGGTCTTTGTGGCGAAGAAGAGGGCTTTTCAAAAAAGGGGGCGCCTTTTTTGACTTTTAAAAATGGTAGAAAGGGTGTGAATGCGTGCATTATGACTGAGCGCGAGAGCGCCCATTTTCAAATAGAGAAAAGACCGAGTTTGATTGACGACTGGGGTAAAGTCGTGCATATCGTCTGAAGTTACCAACTACTTTTCCCAACATCTGGGCAAGGTCTGATTCTTCTCAGAAGAGCAGTGACAAGTCAATAAAGTCTCATCGTTACTCGAGAAAAGGACCTCTCACGTTCTCGTCAAATGCTGCCTAGCACGGACTTACCAGGCTTAACAGTCATTATTCATGACTTCCGACCTAGCATCACAGGATTACTGTATGCACAGTTGTCCGGGGCCTGATACATACATCAGAACCGTCTTAGTTCACGAAATGAATTCATTCACAAGTTCATTATCATATTCAGATAGAGGAGATATCAATGAGGTACGCCAGTCAACATCGCCCATACACTCTTGAAGAAGCACTTTGCACTCTGAGGCAAACTCAGTCAACCAACTTCATGATAATTTTTCGTTTATCAACCAAATTATTCATAAAGAGGGATCTTGGTGAACCAAGGCTCTCCCGCAATGTACGCATGCGTGAGCAAAGGGTTCACTTGAGAGTGCTTGAACACGCTTAATCAGGTACTTCGGCACGCCACCAAATGCTGCATGCATACGGGGTTGGGCGTAAGTTCGGTGTTATTGAACTTCTTCAATATTTTCCTTCTTATTTAATGAAAAGAAATTTTATGTAAGGGCTTCTTGGACATACAGGATTATTGCGCGAAACTTAGTTTAATATGACGGAAGATATCATTACGTTGATTCAGGACTGCGTCAAGTGCAACGCCAAGTCTTGACTTAAGCATTTAAATCACACTGGATCTGAAAAGCTGCCTTCAGTGTCTCCAAATTTCTATATTTTTGCATCATTCCAATGCACAAATGCAGCAAGTTTAAAGTCAAGTACAGCCGAATCTCGATACAAAGTATTTTTTCCGGGGTCAAATACAGGTACATTTGATTGGGCTTCGACGTTTCCATGCGATACGTTACAGAGAGAAGTAAACAATGGGGCAGCAAGGAGAAATACATTTTATCAAGATTCAAGTGTACGCAATGCAGGATCTGAATGTCAGAGGACAGAAGTTACGGCCAACCCTGTATGCATTGCATTAATAATACCCGACAAAGCACATTTGTGCTCTTGTAACTGAGGGTAGCATCTCACAGCTTGAGTGAGTATGCTCATTCGTTGGCATTACCTTGACCAGCCTCCCTGCCGCTTCAGCCACCGTCGCCACCCTGATGAGAGACGTGTTCCTCTTGTCCACGGCCTCCAACTTCATCCCCTTCTTGAACAACGACCTCTCGCGCGTTGACTTGAACGCGTATTCGGGAACCGCCTAAAGATGTCATTGATGAAGTAAGAACTCGCACACTTGTTTGGATTATAGGTAGGGCTGGTTTTTTTTTCGGGCTAAGAATTATTATTAGCTGTACAATGCTGGTTTGGAGTTTCTTCTGCCAGACAAAACCGATTTCTTAAGTTATCCGCTATTTACTACTTGGTTCCCACGTCTGAAGGCGCAAGTGAGTATATTGAGCAGGGAGTTGATACGAAGCTTTCAAGTGGTCTATCCTGTTTCACTTTCAATATTTAAATAACAACGGCAGATATTAAATGTTTCTTTTACCATTTTAAAAACATTTTATCTCCAACAAGGGTCTTCCTCGAGTAAAAGTGTCACGTCTGGTTTATCTGGAATTTGTCTTTCTGGAAGTGCCGCATTACTTCACCGTCGCAGCCATTTTTGCCGAAAACTGCCATTACACTTGCCTCAAAAACCAAGGTCTGCTAGCTGTAAGTATGTAAAGCCACTCACCTTTGAGCCAGTTTCCACGAGATAGTCAGGCCAGCTGAATGTGTCCATATCATACCCTGCAAGCATTGATATTCATAGATTCTTTTTCCCTGTAAGATTTGTATTTGCATGAAACATCCTGTTCGTGCAGGGTTTCTCATTTACAGTTAGGAGGGTTTACCGATCCTAGAAGAATTTTAGAAAGAAGTTGTGGGATGTTAAGCTGTGCGGGCCCGCAGGGAAAGAAAGCGAGCTGAATTGTTAAAAACTCCGAAGTTTCAGATCGTCCCAAACTACGAAGGCATTCAACAAGTCGACAGGGACTTTGGGGATGAAGGAAAAGTCCTTTAAAATGCTCGCACTGTAAGCATGCGGCCTCTGAGAGCTTGGCTGCAAGCAGTTCCAATCTGACACTCTCTCAGTAAGATCCGTACGTAGGTACAGAGTCATCGAGATAAATCCGGACTGTTCTTAACATGCCGCATTTAAATGGATGTTACGAACTTTGCAGAGAGGCCTGGCCTTCCCCCATTCGTACTTCAATGGTGACACCTTGGCCATGTCCAAATCACTCCATAGCAAACTGAGGAAGGAGTATTTTACCTTCCGCATCTTCTCTGACCAGAAGATGTGGACGGGAGACCAAGCACACAATCACCACATAACATATTACGGATGCCTCCCCCCTCTACTCCAATCCAAAAACCTAGCATTAGTCTTGTTGCTTGAAATAATTGCCAAGAAGGACGAATGAAAGCCACTGACTGATTTGGCTGGAAGTAGACGAGAAGATCAATGGTGGCAACTGCTAAGAAAGTTGTCAAGCCCTGGCTGGAAGCTATTTATTCTGATGGCAATTACATCTTCCAGTAAGATTCTGCTTCAGTGCACAAAGCTCAGACGGTCAAGATATGGTGCTGGAAGCACCCGGTAGGATTTGGGCTTTGGAAAACCTGGCCATCTTCCAGTCATGACCTCAATTCCTAAGACTACGCCATCTGGGACTTCATTGAAAGGAAGACTTGCCACACCAGCCATCTCAACAACAGCTCTCTTAAGGCTGATGTCGAGCAGGAGTTACACCTCTACGTGGGGCTACTATGTCCACTATGTGGGCCACGCCTCGGGCAACGCTTAGAGGCCATAATCACAGTCGATAGGGGCCACGTTGAGCAGAACTTACCAATGAGCAGTAGAGCATCAATAAAAGCTCCACCCCTCCTATATCTTACTCACGGTATACCTGTTGATTTACCATCAGTTTGCTTCCGCACACCTGCCAAAATGTTGATATCAATGTTGCTAGTAACATAATATAAAAACTCTGTCCAGGGTTGAAAGAGTCTCCGGCATAAACTTGGAATAAACTTGAGCAACAGAAAACGCTTCAATCGCATTTTAAAGTTCGCCTAGACTTATTGGGATGCCCTTGTACAAACTCATTTCCGCCAGACTCATTTGTAAGTTTATCAGTTGCGAAATCTTTGCGCAACTTTTGCCTGCATGTGTCAAGTCTCAGACCACTTGATCTTACCTCTAGGAGGATTTGGCTGCATTCCTCGGCTTCTGCACCAGCCCATGGGCCGAAGGTGGGCCCCCGCGGAGGCGGCTGAATTCGGCCGCACCCAGTAGTCGTAGTCCAGCTCCCAGCCGTCCATGTGGATGAGGATCCTCCCCTCCAAAACCTTAGCCACCGTGGCTACGCCCACCTGGCCCGAATTACCTTTGTCCACAGCTTCGAGCTTCATGCCCACCTCCCAGAATGAGAGGGGAGAACCCTGGGAAGAGTGAACCTTACTCCCGCACTGTTCCAGGGACTTTCAAGGGATCCTGGATGCATTCGAGTGTGCTGCCATTTCTCACCTTTTGCCTCTGTGGAAAACACTCCTTAGGCGCGGCCTCTGCGTCCAAGGCTTGGAGGTAGCGGGACCACTCGAAGTCAGCGCCGGCGGTGGCGCAGTCCGACGACGACGACGGTGGCAGTGGGGGTGCTACCAACGCGTGTCCATACGTCCTAGCGAAGCCGACTGGAAATAAGTTCGGTGAGTCTGCACGCTCCCAAAAGTCGTAGCACTCTGGAAAGCCATCGAAGTGGAGCAAGACGCGGCAGCCTGAAATTGAAGAATTAACCTTAAGCCTTCAACACCGCATTGGTGTACATAATCCTTGAATCTGCGAGGCAAATTTCCGAGGTAAGCATATTGTTAAACAGTTGGTTTTTTATGCATATGTGCCTGGCCATCACGACCGACTTGGTGGAATAAATTGGCTTCTCAACTATCGATGGAGTTTTCAGCATGACTGTTCTCCGCGCGTGTATGTGAGAGAGAAATGTAGGAAAGAAAATTGGTAGTTTTTTTTTTTAAAAGAGAGAAATTGAAGCAAAAAAGTCGTCCACAAAATTAATTGAGACGATGTCTGAATACAGACAAAATCCTAGCCTTCTTAATCTGGACAGCTATAACTAGGACCCAAATGGTCTGACAAGAATCTGGCCACGGGACGGGGAGATTAATGACCTTGAACTTTGACGACCGACACTACGCAGATGAGGGCCGGATGTTCGGGATCAATGGCCTCCAGCCTCATGCCTGATTGGAACGGCCTCCCCGACGGCCTTGGGAACGGCTCCGGATCAGCTGCTGCGAATAATTTAATAGGCGCAGCCTTCGACTTCGTGGCCTCCAGGTAAGCAGACCAGGAAAAGGTGAGCCCATCCGAGGACTGCCAAGGAAGCACTGGAGACATCTGGATACAAGTGTTAAAAATGACAATAAATAACTGGAATAAAGACCTGTACAAGCGACATCTCACCTTCAGTTTTGTGTCCTCATTCTTTCTCTGTAGTTCCTCCTCCTCGGGTTTCCTCTTTGCGGTCTCCGCGGCTGCCGCGGCCGCGGCTGCTGCGGCCGCGGCTGCTGCTGCTACTGCGGCCGCTTTTTCCCTTTCGCGTTCCTTGCGCTTGGCGTCTCGCCTCTGCTTCTGCACCAAGAGCTCCCGCTCGCGCTTCTCGCGCTCACGTATGCGCTCCAGCAACCGGCGTGAACATTCGATGCTACAGCAGCTATTGCTATGCCCTCCAGCGACATTGTCGACCTCTTCGAAGTAGAAGTCCCCGGCCATTCCATAGCGACCGCATCCCTCACAACAGAGCAGCGTGTTGGGGTCACGCTTCTGTCGAGGTGGGGCCGGAGGAGGAGGAGGACTTTCCTTTTTGGGACCTAGCATTTTGGGACGAGAAGGACAATCAACATTGCCCAACGGTTCATATGACGCCTGTACTTACTCAGCTCCTTCTTGCATGTAAGACCGACATTTTCCTCCTCGTCGTTGGAAATCTTGACGCTTTCAGTGGTGGTGGAGGTGGCGGTATCAGTGGCGGCAGTAGCAGCGACGGCGACGGCGGTGACTTTACCAGAGATCTCGATGGCTCCAAATTCGTTCTCCGAGCACTATAAATGTCAGTTATTCATGACACGCGTGGTCATGTCTGTAGCATACAATAATCCTCGCCTGGATGTTAGAATTGGTCAGGTGCAAACTGATGCTGCTCTTCTCCTCGTTTCTCGGATCTTCCAGTGGCTTTAGGAGGGAACTCAAGTCTGGTTGAGGTATGGAAGACGTTGTTGGACGGTTTTCACTTTGCAGCTCATTCGCTCGCCTCAGGATCTCAGCCTCTGAAATAGTATCAGAAAGTCGTTCAAGACTGTATTCTCACAAGACCTCAACTGGAGCGATGGGACAAAATGTGCAGGACAAACCAATCTGACTAAAATCCACTTCTGGCTCCGACCGTTTCTCCTCGTTTCTTATGAACTTACCCTCAACCCTCTTTCCATTAATGATAACTTCCGTATGGACTTCAGGTGGCGGCAGCATCGGCGTTATGACGGCCTTCCGACGATTGGACGTCTGTGACGGCGGCCCCAGTGCTGCCCCCGTCGCCAGCGCCGACGGCTTTATTGGCGCAGCCGCTGCTGCAACTACTTCTGTCCCCACCGGAGCCATCGGCGAAGTCGACGACGAAGCTGACAAGCCCGACGAAACTAACGAGGCTGACGAAGCTGACGAGGTTGACGACGACGTCGTTGACGTCGGCGACGCCGAGAAGGACCCCCTGATGATGTTCGGCAACGGAGGGACCTTGACTGTCCCACCACTTGCAGGGAAAGACGCGTTCACGCCGCTCCCGCCGGGAGCCGCCGCTACCTGGACGACGTTCAGCTTGACTGCGCTGGAAACCGGGACCGCCTTGACTGGAAGCGCGGCCGCCACCGGGGTCGCCGACGCCGCGATTGTTGTCGAATTACTGGCCGACGAACAAGCCGTCGGAATGTTTGCGACCAGAATATTGGCAGCCTTCTGTCCGCCACCGCTGTCGCAGGAAACCTGAAAAGAGCAGGAAAATGTTGATTTTTTTCTCTGCACGGTATCCTTTTAAGGTTATGATACAGCACGTCCAGTACCACGGCACATGTTAGTGCCTCTAAACAACTAAGAAATGCTCTATGCAAGCTATCACAGTAAAATAAGAGGCCGTATACCTTGTTGGTGTATAATAGTAAGTACGTACGCACGCGCGCACACACGCACGCTGGCAGTCAGCTGCTGCAGCTGCTGCTGTGGGCAAACGGGCGATTATTGTTAAATATAAGGCAAGGTTTATAACTTATTAACCACCATAGGGGGATTCATTCAGGGTAGGGATTTCCTGTCACTGAGTCTGGGTTTTTTCCTAAGACCTGAATGACTGCGCTCTAACAATTGCTGCCTAATAGATCTATAAATGTTTGTTTGATAACACAAGAAGGAAGTAAAATGGGGTAGGAAACAACGGATTGCTGGAAAGACGAGAAGTGGAGAAGAGTTTACAGGGTAAACAGTCGGATTCAACGCTTACCACGTCCTTGATGACGACGCTGGCGCCCTGAGGGACCACCTGGACGGGCATTCGCAAGGGGACGATGTTGGGGGTGGTTGTGGGGCCGGACAACGGAGACACGGTGGTGGCGAAGGCCGGCAGCTGCTAAATTAGTAATGAATAAGTTATTTGGCTGACAAATCTGGTCCAAAAGGAAAAAAAAGGGGGGGAAAGAGAAAGAAGAACAAGACCACATTTGCTCCTCGCTTGTTGTTGCTTACCAAACCAGATGTGTCAGTCACCGTGGAGGCCCCCGGCGGATCTGAAGACGACGCCGACGTCCTCGAGACCTCTGACATCTCAATGGAGATGCCGCCGCCCTCAAAGGCTGGAATGAAGACCCAAGAAATGTCACTTGGTGAAATCTCTTCAGAAATTTCAGCCTTGGGCTTGCCAAGTTTTCGGAGTATGTTTGAAAATGACTTTTCTTAAGTCTCGCCTTGAAAGGCTCACCTCGGGGTTCTTTTGGCGGCTTCTCAGGGTCCTGGACGGCACCCGGAGACTTTTTTCTTCCCATACGAGTTTCTCCGGTCTCCTCACTTCGGTCGGTGGGTGCGAGCGTGCGTGCGTGCGTGCGTGCGCGCGCGTTGTGTTCGCTCTCTCCTCCCTCCCCATGATTCTCCATTTAAGCTTCTCCTTCAAGGAGGAGGGGCAGAGGAGGTCGAAGTGAGAAAAACCGAAGTGGGACACGTTTTTAGCGGCAAACACTAGAAATCTTTAGAGTGTTAGATTTAGAACAAGCATGGAACAGGAATGTAGACGATTTTTTTTTCAGCAAAAATGTCACAGAACATTTTTTGAGACCATTAAATTCGCTTCGGCTTCTCTTACTACAGCTTCTCCATTCAAACCCAGCCCGGGATCGGCCGCAGGCCTAAGAGACCCGGATAAAGGTTCTTACTGGCACCCAGCAAACAGCTTTCCTGGCCTTTTTTGTCAACACTATGGTCCGGAGGACCGATTTTTGACCCGGATTTTGGTAGATGGGCGTCCGTTAACTGCCTCCCTCATTTCTTCTTCAATGAAACTTACTTGGCCATTTCTATTTTGTCACAAGAACCAGACAACTTTTCTGCCTAAACTGCATGAAAAAGTACAATTTGAGCTAAAACCTCAAATATGCTATCCCAATGGACACTTTTCGTAGTTAACTTGCTGTATCGCTAGAGGAGATACTGTTCAACATCCTCAGAATGATTTCAGCTTGTAGTAAAATTCAGCCAGGGCCAGTTGGTCAGACAGCATACACCAAGTATAGGGGGTCACAGGCACCAAAGTTGGCCAGTCCGGGGTGTTTCAGCAGTAATCCATGAATTCGGCGCTTAGTGGATAGATCTGCATGAAATGCACAGTGTGACTGACCCCTACTGAGCAGCTGCAACTGTGCAACAAGGTGTGGAAATGCATGCAAGCAGCCCCTTTTATGTTTCATATAGATTGTACACTCGAGATTCGAGTAGGCAGAGCTTCGGAGACGTTTGTTTTTTGTTCAGTCATCAATACGACGCACAAACGCATCTCGAAAAGACACCTTTTACCGTCACGCAACCTCGATTTCTTTTTTTTCTGTTTTTGTTTTACCTCTTTGTTACTTTTGAGAAAATCCTATTACTACATGCAAGGCTCGAGCACGAGTCAAAGCTTCTCTTGTCAGCTGGATCCGGACGAATTGAATGTGGATTCGACTGATCGACTCCAATCAAATCCTGATTTGAGTTGGATCCGATCACCCCTGAATTGTTCGAATTGTAACTTCTGCAGATGATGTGCAAATTCGCAACTAGAGATATTGCATGACGTATTTTTCTACCTGTCACATCTATGCGCGAGCGTTCGTAAGGTGCGTATTGCCTTGTCGGTCCACAAGTAGGCTCGAAAATTACTGTGCAATCTTTGTTGTTGCACATCAAATGAGACGTCACACAGTAAATAATTCACCCGAATCCTTTAAAGCGTCAAAGGACGTGAAAAATCGGTTGTGGTCAATGATCTTGCATTAAAATGATTGGGCAGCATGGGTTAGTCTCCCATGCACTTGCCGACGCTGCTCCGCTTCAAAACTTTGTAGGCCTCGTGCTCTGAGCTGATGCCACCGTTCAGAATGCTTTTTGTGTGCTGTTCACTCAATATCAGAACTTCTCAACTGTGGTAAGTTTGCACAACATCGTTATTCAATCTCTTTTTTTATGAGAACAAACCTAAAATGCGCGACTTATGAACACTCCAGTTGCTCAAAGCAGCAACTTTTTATGAACCACCATGTCGTATATTTACGAGACAAGTAGTACGAAGCTTTAACAAATATAGCAGTGAATATTACGTACAGTGCTCCTGTGAACAGGGAGGTTTTTTAACTGAAAGCATCTTACAATAAATCGCAAAAAATATCCTGAGGTGTTGCATATTACAAAACTCAGTCTTTATAGGAGATATTTAAACATTTCTTTTTTTTTATTTGCCCTCCTCATGCATTCTTGTCTTACAAAGCAAAGTCTCTTATACTTGGCAGTCCTCCGTTGGCTGGTCTACTCTGAAGCGTAGATGAGTTTGAGTCAGTTGCTTGGTCAAACGCTGACGAGGAACTCCTGGGAATGACGGAGCCCGTGAGCTTGGCGGACAAGGAGTCCAAAAACAGCTGGTTCTGCAGCGCCTCATGATTCATCAGCGCCATTGGCGGCGGTTGCGGCTCTAGCTGCGGCGGGGATGCGTGACGCCGCTGCTGGGAGAGAGCTGGCGCAGCCGCCGGGACTGGCGGCGGCGCCGCCGCGGGATGCGAGTGGTGATATTGTCTGGAATTCTCTTGGAATCTCCTGCCAAAGCCGTAGATTTCCGCCTCTGGAGATGAAATAGCGCCACTCTTGACTGGGATGACATGTTTGATGTCAACTCTGTTGTAATGGTGATCATCTCTGACCAAGGGAGAGAAGGTCACCCTGGCGCCCTTGTTCTCCAGCTGAGGATAGTTGTCCATGAGTGACCTTCTGGCCAGAGCTCTGCTGTCCAAGCTGTTTCCTCCATGGTTGCTCGTCGTCATGGAAGTGGATCTCTTCAGCAGGCTCAAGATACTGTTGTTGTTGATGCTGGAGAGGCTATTTGCCATATCCGAGGCCTTGGCGGCCATGACCTCTAGAGCCTCATCTCCTCCTGCTGCTGGCGGGAGATTTTCCACCGAACCATGTGGGGTGGCGTCGTCGGGGTCATCGGCGCAGCTGATGGCGTGATTGGATGTGATGGAGGAAGTGCGTCTGAGAGGAGGCGGTGGAGGGGGCATCCGCGACGACGAAGAGTTTGACGACGAGTTGCTGCGCTGTAGAAGAGCCGCGCCAGGACTCTGCGCAGCCGCGGCTGGCGCTCCAATGCTGGCGCCACTAGCGGTGGCGCCAACAACAGGATGACAGCCTGAAAAGAAGAAAAGGTTTACTTCTACTGCTTCCATGCACAAGCAATGTATATTTATGGCGCATGAATGCAAGTTATGCACATACCATACTAGAGCGCCGAGCCTGGACTGTTAGTTCGGGTTAAAGAGAAAACCGGCGCTTGCATGATCCACTTCGTAAATTTTCACTTATAAAAGAAAGCTTAAAAGCAAAGATTTCACCAATAGTGTGATTCATCCAATATTTAGTCTTCCCAGTCAGGTTCTGCAGCTTCTCCAAGCACTGACACATTCTAATCATTCGCTAAAGATAATTTAAAAGGCAGTCTCACTGCATTAAAATTTTGGTACAATTAAAAGTGACTGCAATAAGGCATGTTAACAGAGATATTGAAATGCAGAGTTCAGAGTGAGAAGAGGCAACCTAAACCTTCATTCATAGTGACACTTCCGTATGAAAAAGCACTTGAGAAGCAACATGGAAAACTTCAACTGTGACTCTAAATGGCATTTGGGAGTGGAAAAATCTGAAGCAGCCAGAAATTGACAGCGTAAACAGAAGTAAAAATCTTGGCCTAAACACTACACACAAAGTGATAATTCGCACCTGGTGTGAATGAATCGCTCCTCTTCATCTGCACTGATCGCCGATCAAGACGTCTGCGATCCAGATCGCCCAAGATTGAGTATCTGGGAGGTCGGTGAAGCACTGAATTCGTGGATGACGCAGGAGGTGCACAGACGGTGGAGGAGGAAGAGAAAAATCTCAACCCTTTGTGTGCATGAGTGGAGGGAAATAAAAAAAGAAAAATAAATAAATAAATAAACTAGATGTGCAACTTCTGTCCAAATGAAAACACTCACTGCATGCCTGAAGGATTGTCGTGTACGACTACAAGTGCAAGTGGTCGTTGATGCTTTCCCACAAGTTGTACACACGTACACGTATATATAATATGTATGTGAGCGAGAGACAAATTGTTGGGCAGCAAATAAGTGGACGGTTCATACATGCTCACAGGGGTGGAGAAGGAGACGGGGTGGGAGATTTCTCCACATAAGAAAGAGTTACTTGGAGGTAAAGCATGCGCCATTGCACTACTGAGAGAAGGAGAGAAATACCATCAACGCCAATATTTTACCTTCTCCCTTGCCCGATTGTTGCTGTCTGATCTGCTGCTGTTGGGCCTCCTCCGTGGACTTAGTGATGGTGTTCTGGCTCCCGTAACCGCTGGACGAGCCGATAGAGCCCGAGCTCGAGCTGCTGTTAGTGTCCTCGGCGCTGCCGGCGACTACAGCAACCTTGAACAACGAGAGGATGTATTCAAGAGGAATGGTCAATTTCGGCTTCTGCCATACTCACAGCTTTCTGCCCAGGAAAGGAAAGTTCCTCCACTGTCGGCGTCTTGAGGTCGTCGTCCTCATCATCTTCGGTCGGAGGCTGCTGCTTTGGCCTCAAGTTGAGGTCATCTGTATTCATGTAGACAGGTTGTGGAATAACTAGGGAGAGAAAGAAGGAGGAATGAAAATGTCCCTCGCCACGTCCATGTGTGTAGTTCTGTGGTTCGTTTTTCACTTTAACACGGAAACCTGAGTAACACCTAACAGTTTTGAGGCCCCGAATGTAGTGTTCAGTAAGGAAATACAGGTTGTTCAGTAAATATGAGGGATTTGGCAGTAAAATTGCAGAATGTGCAGTAAATGAGCATATTGTGCAGCACATTAGACGTAGTAGGCGTTCTGGCGACTGACCTCACGTTACCTCTCGTTTTTGTATTGAAAATAAAGTAGAATCGCTCTTTGAAGAACCCAGGCAAGTTGCTTGCCATGAACAAAAAAGCAGATTTACTACAAATCATGGAATTTCACGTCTGAGCAAATCATAATTTTCCGATAATTTTGCCAATCTGCAGTACATTTTGCAAGAATACTGAGCAATTTGCCAAAATCCATAACGGCTTGACACTTCAATGAACAACACATCATTTTACTTGAATCTACTGGGCACCGATTCGCTATCAATTACTAAACGTCTATACTTATTATCTCTTTTGAGGCTCGTCGAGGCAGCACTCGCGCACTTACCCATGTCGTTCTTGCCGACGTTGAAGTCTGGCAGGAACGCGTTGCTGCTCTTCATGAGTTTTACAGCTGCCGATGGTATTGGCTTGAGCGGCGGTGGACCCAGGCAACGTTCCGCTGAGGCGCATCTCTGCGGCAGCGGCGGCCTTCGTGCAACGGAACCCGCCGCGGGAATAGGCCCAGCCGCTGCCGCACCCCCAGCCGCTGCTAATGGTGCCTCAGAAGAAGGCCTGCGAAATGGACTGCTACGATGGCTGCAAAGTTAAGTTTTGCATAATTGTAAAAAAGTGTCTTGAGTTTGTGGCTTGTTCGTTAAACCCAAACTTTGCTCTACGTCAGTCTGATTATTTGAATAGCCTCTCTGGGGAAGGCGGCCAGGAGAGAGGTCTTTTTTGGCTTGGCTAGTTCTTAACAGCTTATACAAAGTTCCAACATACAGTATTCGTGTTAGAAGAAGAAATCCACTTTAACACAACAACAGTGCTACGCTTCCTGCTTGAGAAGTACTCAATGAGACAAAGTTGCATGACTTTTACCTGAACGAACGCCTGATGGTTGAGAAGTTCTGCTCGGACGATGCCGAGGGCGACGCCGGCGGTTGCGCCACCGCTGTCAAGACTGCGCTCGCGCCGTTGGACTTGGCCGGGCTGACTGGCTCAGATGAGTGCTGGCGGAACATTTGGCAGATGTCTTCGCTGGCGGCGGCAGCGGAGAAGGAGGAGACGGAGGACGTCGACTGCTCCATTGAAGAGGGAGGACGAAGGCTGCTCGACTGCCATCGGAGGCTGGAGGCCGACTAGAGGGGGAAGCGGAGGGGAGGGGAGATCAAAATTATGAGCTTAAAGAGATATGGGGAAAAGCACGCTTGTGTGAGAGTGTGGCTAATATGAAATGTAGCCTTCCCGAGGGACACATCAAGGAAGGAGTGTAGGGGGGAAGCGTCTTTCTTCTTGTATCTCGACTTCACCTCCCCCACCACGGACGCCAAAAAGAGTCTGACTTGAGTACTTTTACCCAGGGGCAAATTTCGGTTAAATATCGTATCTTTCTTGCTCAGTCATCCACTCTCAAATGTGTAGTAAGAAGGGCTTGAAATACCCGTTCAACTGCTGAGGACGGCCTTGCCAGTGTAGATGACGCCAGTGAGGTCGAGTCCTCAATGTTGTCTTCATTGGACATCTTGATGGACCCGCTCAAGGATAGGGTATCCATGGGCTATAAGGGAAAATTCTGGTCAAGTCTCTGCGACGTTAAGATGAGGTTTTCTACGCACTCTGTTGGTAGCGTTAACCGTGGAGGCGGCCGAGACCAAGGAGGAGATGGAGCACATGGAGTTTTTTCTCGACCCCAGCGCCGAGGACGCTTCTGAGGGGGCATTTGCCAATGGGTCGGAGTCCAGCAGGCCGATGTCTTCAATTACCTGCTCGCAGGAGTCAGGGAAAGCGTGAGGACTCACGGTCAGCTGGAAAAAAAGACCAGGCAATGAGTTCTTTGTCCTGGTGACTTTGGTCTTGATCTTGCTCACCACCGCCAACTTGTTCATGATCTCTTCGATTTGCCCCACCTCCGCCCATAGCCCCATTTCCTGGTCCACAACGGGCCTAAGTGCGCCAGCCAGTGCGCAGAAGCGCCTGCGCTCTTCTGCTAGGGCCCGGCGCACGGCGCGGCGGCCTGCGTCGCGCAGCGTGCGCCGCTGCGCCGACACCTCGCGGACGCTCGAGTCCAGGAGGCGCGACAGCGAAGGGTCCGGCGCTGGAGACGCCGCTCGGCGCTGCTGCTGTTGCTGCTGCATCTGGCGCAGAGACGACGACGCCGAGTTGTCCTGGCGCAACTTACGCCGTAGCCTCGAGACCGTCTCTGTCTTCTTGCGCAGTTGCAGGCGGTGGCGCTTTAACTCTGATCCAACATAACCTCAACGATCAACCAGACATTGACCTACTGAAAGCTGCTACCTTTCGTGTGCTCCTTGTCCACCGAGGCCGCCACCTTCTTCCACTCGTCCAGCTTGCCCTGAATGGGGAGGATGAGGCAGTCCAGAAGCGCCCTGCAAATGCTCGTCTTTGCGTGATCCGACCTTGTGTATGTCAAGTGCTGAATCTTCTCTTACCCTGCCAATGACTTCATCCTTGACTCCATAGCTCGATGTCGGATGACGATTCTCGTCAGACACGTTCCAATGTCTCTCGTAGGACCTGTAGCAAAAACGAGCAACAATAATGCCTTAGAGGAGTTGCCAACAAAAATTTCTTCTCAGCCGAGACAAAAAACGGTTTGTTGGTACAGCGGTTTTTTAAAGTCGCAGTAAACTTTCAGTTCGAAGGGACGACAAAAAAGCAGCGTAATTTTGTCGCGCAACAACTGCCTTAAACGAGAGTTCAGTCGTTGTCGCATTAGATCAAATAATGTCTGACGAAGTTGGGCTGTCACAGCACCCTTGGGATCGTACATAGACACCCAGCGAGCTTAGGACCGCACACTATACATAATGTGTAGCTTCTATAGGCCTCGCGAGATTAGATGAGGGGGGGAGAAAAAACATGGGGAAAAAAGTGCTCTGTTGGTGACCAATTTCTCCCGTTAAGGCCCAAAATGGGGTAGGCCCATTCATGAGACGGCCCCTGACTACATACAAGAAAGTCGCCCCCCTTACATGCACCGCGAAATACCCTTCCCTGTGGACCCACTCTCATTTCACCGTCATCTTTGAAGATAATTTGGAACCCTGTGGGTACCATTACTACTTTCAAAGGCATGGTACAAAGCGAAGAAGATTGCTGGGAAAAATAACCCTCACTGTGAGTCACAAAGAAATGAAGATTAAGAGGAGTGGTAAAAGAGGTGCCAGAAGTAATGAAGAACTCTTTTTCTATCCTCACACGGTACAAAGCATTTATTCTCATAAATAAGCGACGTAGAATAAGTTGTAATTAGGTGCATGGTTAATCAGCGATACTGTTGTTGTATCTATAGGAGTGCCGACGGGACCCCCATCCCGGGCTGTGAGGGGGAGGGGGGAGGCAGGTTCATCCAGTTTTATAACTCTGCCCTTGATGGCCCTCAGTGTGTGATTGGAGAGCAAACATGCGTCAAAGTGGTGAAAAGAATGTATATAATACAGTGTATTTAATTTATTTATTCTTATTTGACGGTGCATTGTGCAACAGCTGGGCTATTCGGGAGAGGGGAGGAGTTCCTAATTTATTATTATTAGGGAGTCAACACGCATGACATGAGTCAAAGCTGTGAAAAATACACCTATTCTTATTTTATAGTGTGTTGTGCAACAGCCAGGCCGAGACAGACATTTAATTTTCCCCTGAACGTCTGAGCAGAAGGAAATGTTAAAAGCAGCGCGGAATCCAGGTACCCCCTAAAGTGCCTCCTCCCTCTGTCTGGTCTGTACCACGTCCTAAGGAGAAATGTTTAGTATGGACGAGGTGGTAGAGTGACTTTTTGATGAAGTTTTTCTTCTACCCTCTATAACTGAGTTAGAAAAGTAGGAAGTGAAGGGAGGTAGGGAGAAAACTGTGGTCGTTGGACTTTGTGTGTACGTTGACCTCCTTTCTCTCTCTCTCTCTCTGCGCGTGTCACCGCACACCCGAACCTTTATTGCTCCGTGATTGTTCGTCGTCAATGCCTGCATGACGATGAGTGGAGGCAACAGCCAGAGGGGTGTGCATGAAGCATTTTTGCTTTAGGCTGCCTGGAGACTTGAACAAGACCTGAGCAAGAACAATGAGTAGTAGGACAGTAAATAAAAAGCTGAGGGCAGGGATAAAAGAGCTGAGAGACTCATTTTTACGACTCCGAGTAAAAAAGAGCAAGCAGAAGAAACACGCACGCATTAACTTCCTCCTCCCCCCTCAACTGTCTTACACACAAAAAGGTCTAGAGGAGAAAGCTGCTGACTGGAAAACAGATCGAACAGTCTGCGTACGTGTGAGAGAAGAGGAACATTTCGTGGTTGAGGATCATAAGGTTGAGAAGGACCAATGGGAAAAGCACTCAAGAAAAAGAGCCAGAAGGGAAAAAAAGCTGGGATGACGCGACTGACGCATATTTCAGATTGTCAGAGCTGAACTCCTAAGACTCCGAGATCGTCGTTCTGGCTAAATGGGATGGAGACTTTATGTGTGAGAGGAGACAGCGGAGGAAGAAGAAGCTGTAGAATTAAGACAGCTCGAGCTGGCAAACGAAAAAGAAGCTCTCACAGTGGCTGGACAATAATAGAATTTCTTAGTCAGGCGTACAGGGCATGCAAAGCAAGAAGAGCCAGGGGTGCTTCGTTCATTGAGGTCGGAGTTTTAGGTGATCTTGGCAAACCTGACTCGTGGTCACACGGATGGCCTCTTTTTGGCGCATTTCGGGATTCTACAACGACGTATTTGGGGACATTTTGCAACATGTTGTTCGAATATTTTCGCGATTTTCCCCCCACAATATATATATATATATTTTTTTTTGGGGGGGGGGGGCTCGCAACATACTTTTGATATATTTTGAGCCTTTCTCCCCCTCTGCAAGTTAGCTCGGTGTTTGGCCTGACAACTGGCGCCCTTCTGACACTTTTTTATACTGCACAACAATCGGAAAAATAAAAAACTTTCTCTCTAACAAAAGACAAACCTCGGGCTTTTTTTTTCAAAAAGTAAGGAGTCAAAATGTTTCTACACCTGTTGTTGTGAGAGGCGAAAAAAAAATGCCCGCCATATAATTTACCTACAACGTGGCCTAATGAGACTCGCGACCTTCAAAACAAGTGGCAAATCTCTTCAGTCCACCTTGCATTTTTCGCCAGATCACCTAAAAATCCGGTCTCCACTCACAAGAGCGAGCGCGCGCGTGAGAGAGAGACGCATAGCAAGGATAAAGCGGTCGAGGCCGTTGGATCTGGTGTGCGCGAAGGCGAGCGCGCACGCGTCCGTGTTCGTGTCACTGGGGGAGCAGAAGTACTCGTGGTGTGTTAGTATAAGGCCTTAATTTATAGCTTTCTCGGCTAATCTCTTCACACTTGCGTACTCAAACAAATGAAAATCTTTTTTTTTTGGGGGGGGGAGGGGAAAGAAGAAGAAGAAGCAGGCAAGGAATGGAGATAATTTGTCAATCGACAAATTTCTCGTCACAGCCATTTTATTGATAGAACCGGATTCAGTCTATGCTTGCTTATGGAATATTCTGTCGTACGTACGATTTTTTTTTCATCTACTACAATCAACCTCGACTGAAAACTTTCATACTTGCAACATCTTGATCAATTCAGAGAGTCTCCATTGCCTATGTAGGCAGCAGGCAGGCCCTGCCATTCAAAAAAGTTTCTGAAGCCTCCTAACTTTGACAGTCAAGCTCTCCAGAGAAGTGGGAGGGGGAAGGGGGCGTTTTCAAAATGTTTTTGGACTCACCGACACACACAGAAAGAAATAAAAAAAAGTTCAAGAACGCATTCAGCAAAGACTGGGTCGCCATGCGTAAAAAAGCAACAAGGTTAAAGGTGCGCTCAGCAGACACAATTTTCTGACACGACCACCACCGACTGACTCTTGAGCTTCCCCTCCCCCTCCAACCCCCTTTTTTTACAGCTCCGGAAAGTGCAGAGTTCAGTTCCAATTTTCGAAAGGCAGAGGACAGGAACAAATATTGGAAATGTTGGATGGAGGCCAGGAAAAGAGTCTCCTACTTTGTTACTAGAACTCCACCAGACAAAAGGAAATCATGGTGGAAGAAGTGCTCGTTTGATAGAGCAGTCATATTCCCTTTTTCACCTTGGACATTTCTGCCGAGCATTTACTCGAAAGCAGGGGGAATTTTTTTTCTGGCGGACAGGCAAAAGAATCCGGGAGATTAATAGTTTTGTCTTCGCTCCTCCAACGAAGGTGATTGCGAAAAAGGCTGTGTGGGGGGAGTAAAGAGGACGACGAAGGAAGACAGTAAAAGGTCACTGCAGATAAGATAGCTCTGGGGTGCGCGCGCGTCCCCATGAGTGTGCGTGTGCTTATGGAGCCTTTTAACGCCAGGCAAAAAAATGCCTCCTCTCTCTCCGGTGGAGTATGGGTATTGGGGAGACGGAGTTAGATTTACTTTGTCATCTTTTGTGAAAGGCTGCAGATCTCCAAGTATGTATTTGAGGCTGGCAGGCGGACAGCGAGAGGGATAATCCCGAGACAAATCCCTCCTTTCTTGGCCGAAATTGAAGGCTTTCTGGCAGACATGTCCGTACAGCATTAACAGTGTACGTAGTAGGGGTGTGCGATGGGTAGAGGCACCCAGGTGGGGAGTGACTGCCAGTCCTGCCGCCCATACCCATGGGCCCACCGCCGGAGGTGCAATGCGTAGGCGTCCCAGCCTGTGGTCGTTACCTGGGTACACGTGCTGGTACTCATACGACCCGACGCCCAGTGACCACCCACACCCACAGGTAGAAAGCGGGGCTGTGACCGCATCCGTTATCCGGATACCCAAACCGTTTGATGGTACCGGTCTAGTACCGGTAGCAGCAGCCGTACAAACTTCGAATATCCTTGACAGCCCTAACACGTCGTTGTTACGCATCAACGCTCAACAATGCTGTCGACAGAGCTTTCTCATTCTATCCGTGTGTTAATTGAAGAATTGTATGTTGTGGGTGTGCGGGGCATGTTGAATAAATTATTGAGGTTCATCGTTCTTGCGAGGAGTGAAAAGTATAAGTACTAACTCCCCACCTCGAGTTGATTTATGGTACGAAAAGTAGGTGAAGCTGCTAAGGGCGCAGTTATGCGGGCAGAAATGTGCACATTGCATCGCGAGTTGCACGCCAAGAAAGCCTTGTTTGCCTACTGACTTTGCTGCCAGTGGAAAGCAAACCTCACTGCCTTGGTCCAATCCATCTTCTCCTTCAGGACAACCGATGACAGGAATCGCGTGAGTGATGTGTCATCAGTGCAAGTGCACGTACAGGGTGTGGGCGGGGAAGACATAGGGTTGGAAGGGAGTTCGGGACTGAAGAACTCTAGCTAGCCTGAAGAACTCTGCGACGTTGCCTCGGAAGTGTTGCAGTGCCAAGTACAATTGGGGTAAAGTTACAATAGCGTCCTGACCCTTGCTCATAGCCTTAAAAAAAACCCTAATGTCTTTCCACTGTGTCAGTTGTTGACAAATTTGGCACTTTCTAATAGAGCAAGCAGCTGCTGTTTGTCATGGCATTCTATGGAGGGACGAACCAAGCAAACACTGAGATTTGGTTTGTTTGGGTCCGGACGGCAATGGCATGTTCTCCTGCTCCGTGGCCGTCGAGGAGTTCAGTTCCTCTTCTGCTTTTGTTCGTAACACTCACGACTCGAGGCATAGGGTACCAGGTGAGTATCAGTCTAGTTTAAATCGCCAAGACTTCGGTGGGCAGTTTAAAACTCAAGTACATTGTCGCTTAATGCTCTTTCCCGGCCGTATATCTCATCAGTATCCACTAGAAAAACATACTTCAAAAAGGCGTATGTAAAACAGGAAGAACTCATGTAGCTCTCATGAATCAAGTTTTCTATATATCACAGCAAAAGCCTTTTGACACGGGAGGCGGGAAGAAGATTGAGCACTTCCACTCCCCCTTTACAACACGGGTCCCTCCCTCCCCCCCCCCCCCCTTTTTCCCCCGATTGACCAGGCACATCTTTCTTCTTTATTCCGGGAAGAAACTTTGGTGCGAATGATGCAAACGCCATCGAACGAACCATTGGGTTCTCCGATCGGAACCAAGCCTGGTCATGAATCAAAGTTCTTTCTCGGTCAGACAGCTGCAGTGGAGTAACTTGTTCAGGCCCTCTGAAAACACACGACTTTCCATCAAGGGGTCTTCATCATGCCTGGTGGAGTTTCTTGCCTTAGTCTTGGTAACCTACTTTTTGGCCACGTACAGCAGGAGTAACTATAGGGGGAGGAGGGAAATGGCGGTAGGGCCAGGAAGCTCCCTGTCATCGTGTGTGTATCGTATGAGCGTGTAAACCATCACCGGACGTTAATGGGGCTACTTCAAACTTTTGTGGCTCCCATTGCATAGTTTTTCTTTTAGTATGTTCCACCTAACGACCCTCCTTTCTCTCCCCCCCCCTTCTCATCGTTGTGTATGAATGAATGCATGCGTAAATATTGTCGTGTTTGTGGGTGTCCGATAAAGTAATGTGTGTGTGAGAGAGAGAGAGGGGGGGGATATAGGAACCTTACAGGCTTCTTTTTAGGGTTCTCGTACTGTACATTAGAAGCAATCTTTTCTTGGCTTTTATCCAACCTATTACTACGTACAATTACATCGCACATCACACAGGCTTGTCCAAAAGTAGTGATCTGCTCCAGCGCTTTTATATAAAAAGGGTCGTCACACAAGGTCAATGAGGAGGACGCAATGACTTTATTACAAGACGACTATTATCCGCAAAGACTCTGTCTCACTAATATTGTCGGCGCCCCTTCATTGTCACCAGTGAAGCCTTAGTTACCAACGGTCTTCGTTGTCATTGACGTTCGCGGTCTTGTTCTCTGTTGTACAATTCCATCTAAAGCTTCCTTTTTATTCACAAGTAGAGACTCAACGTGAGGGTTTTTTTTGGATAAAAGTCTCCTCGACACCCAGAACATGTGACATAAGAACAGCCTAGTCGCTCTATTTGAACTACCCAGTAGAATTGGCCTGCAAACAGTTGATCGGGTGGGCACCAATACTTTCTAAAAATACACGATGACTAATTTGAGACCGCCATAGCCCCTTCTCAACGGCTCTATGGAATGATTGCTTAAATTCTCTCATATAGGCCCAGTACGTGTGTAGAACTTACTTTTTTGTTATACGGTTAAGCTTTCCTTAGACGTAGTTTTATATCTTAAAAACGTTGGTAACGCGGTATTGGATCAGTGCAGTCCCCCCCCCCCGCGTGGGTTTGCTCACGCAGGGCAGCTTCGACTTGCACAGCTGTGCCAGAAATGCATCGCTGATTGAAGGCAAGAAATGCTTAGAGGGAGTAGAAAATGCAATGAATGCCTACGCGAAGCCAGAAAGGAGAAAAAAAAACAACACTTAAAAACCAGAGGATGTCCTTGCACTCGCATATTTTTGTTCTCGTCCAGAAGTCAGGAAAACAGCCGCGTGCGGCGAGATGGACAAGTGTAAGGCAGCGTTAAAGGTGACGAAATTCTTCACTGGCCTAGAGCGGCTTCTGCTGCTACTTGAGAGCTGAAAATGCTAATCCCAAGCAGCGATCTGAAAAGAAGCTCACAATAAACATATCCTACTTTGGGCTTTAACTGCGTCAGCTTTGACTGCGGGAGAATTTGTTTAAAGTGACGTCCTGCTTTAAAAGATCTGGAGCTTTCTTTTGCTATACGTTGATCAAGTTTCACCGCTCTTCTAATCGTCATCTTGGGACCTCAAATGAAGGACGCTCTCTTGGATCTCAACGTTCGGAAGAAGAATGTGCTAAAAAAGTCAAATAATCCTGGATTAGTCCAAAAGCCGCGTCTTGCGAAAAAGAACACATTAGCGGGCGGGAAAAAAACAAGGGTGGCGGGGAAAGCAGAGGAGTCTTAAGGTGCTTCCTCACAAGAAGAACGAGGTGTGTGAGAGATGAAACAGCTCGATAAGGCTTAATTGCCCATTTTCCGCCTTATGCTGTGGAGGCTGCTTTTGTTGTCCTCCTCTAGACAGCCTCTGGTGGGGCAGCCTCGATGCCAATTTCCGAGGTGTTTTATGCGCTGCTTTCTTCTTCAGGAAACACACAAAGGTTGAGTCCTGAGATTACCTCAGCTAATCGGATCAGCCAAAGAGAGGAGAGGCCTTGGCCCTAATGAGACCTTTACGTCTGCGGTCTTTTTCTTCGCTCGTTCATCCACATGGGTATGCAGCTACACGTAACAGAACATCAGGTACATTATTTAAGCGACCTCCCCTCCACGTACATGCACACACTCAGGTCCTTCAGAATAGCCGTTCTTAAGACTGTTATTCTTGATTGTGCGTACGTAGCTTCAAATTAAGTTTGATCACCCATGGCTTCTTACTCAGCCTACTTTTAACAACAGGGTGGATATAATGATTTGGAACTAAATTTGAGGGTGAAAAAAAAACCGACATGGCGAACTCCTCAGTTCACCCTGAACGCTTTTTTGGACGTCGTAGGCAAGAAGAACTCGGCCTGCGCCTCTCAAGAGAAGAAAAATGGGCCACGGCCTTCATGGTGAACTCCTGGACCAGGCTATAGGCCGTCGCTACCGCCTGCAGCGTCGTAAAAAAGTCCAGAAACATAAACACTGAAAGTTCCAATTTTGTTCAACACCCTGTTGAGCTTGATTACATTATTAGCCCAGCTTTTTCCCCCTTTTAATGTAACATATGGTACACTGCTTTGCCTCCTACATACCTCGGGCAGACAAATGGCCCCCAGGTTTGCTGCTCGGCTTTCTTGAGCGTGTGGCCGTCGACCCAAACAGCACAATTCGATTTGCCATGGACCCTTGAATACTCGGACGACGCAATCAAGGAGTTTTTGGTTAAGGTGAGATTTCATTTAAGCCAAGAATCACTTCCTTATTTGGGGAAGCTTAGGTAAGATACCCGAATACATGATCCCCTCTTCTTCTGCAAGAAGCCAGGAATATTTCTTAGACCCATTTTTTGCCCATATTCATTTCTAGCGCACTGTTCAGACGAAAGAAGGAAACGTGAAAACGTGAAAATGTGATATGTTTCTGCTTATGCTACTCTCAGAAAACACGCATAAGTTCTAAGCACGTAGTTGTAACTAGAAGATGTTAGTGGCACATGAGAAGGAGACGTCGGCGGCAGATGACAGAACGCAGCAGGTAGACGAGCGACGACGGCAGCAGCAGCGACAGCCACAGCCTCAGGCACTTGTGCACGTACTATATTGCTCCTCATCTCTGCAGGATCACGACGGGTGGAGGAGTAACAAGTCTCGACCAGACAAGGAGAGGCATCACAATTTGTCTACGTGGCGTCCCTGCCCCCCTCCCCCTTTTCCTACTGCCTCAACTTTTTGTCTCGCTGAGTTGCTACTGTGTACGTACAGACTTCATATGATCTTGTTACAGCTCAACGGGCTCTTGCCGAGAGAGTTTTTCGGGATAAAATACGCGAATAAACGATCCTAACACAAGCAGATTAGCAGTGACTTTCGTTCTGGATCGATGTACACGAGACTTTTCATACCTTTCCCCATGAGTCTCTTAGCACGCACTGACTTTATTAACTCTGCTTCGCCCCTTGACTCAACGTGATAAATAATCTGTGGGTTCTCTCTCTCAATGACATACACACACACACGCGCGCGCGCGCACGCTCGCTCGCACACGTGCGTACACAAGTGTGCACGGTTGACTTCTGAGAGGACTCAATAAATCGCAACGTCAGGCGTCGAAAGTGACTTCTTTTTTCTCCTGTCTGGTAGCAACTTTCTCCTGATTAATGTCAGGAGCAGCCACCACCTCACTCCTGCGTGATGATGGCGTGAAGACGTGTGACTGACTGCGTTAGGCTTGGTTTCTTGCAATTTTTTTACAGTGACAGTTTCAAAGGAATGACAGTTCGCCATTTTATTCAACGGGAAGGGGAGGGGGAGACTGGAAAGGGACACTTCTCTCTGACAAATCTCCTCACCTTTCGCATTGGTGGCTGCATCAGCGATCTTCTGGAATGCGTCCAAGAAGGATCCCAGCACGACGATTGTGTTCCTGGAAGAAAAAAGAGGTGCAATGAAGGCCCGGATGTCATTTTGTCGGAGGAAGATAACAATTTCATGGAAATTCTGTCGAGAACTTACTTAATTGCTCCGTGTAGCTTTCCTGCCTTGCTGACAAATTCCTCCAGACTTGGAACTCCAACCTGCAACAAACAGATGGGAGATCAGAGCTGGAGGATAGAGATCGACGAAAATGTTTCACTCAAGTATCTCAGTCTTGGGACATCCTATGAAAGAGCAGCCCAAAACGTTGTCCCCCCCCCCACTTCATCGGCCCAGGGTCTTGGACCACACACGCATGTTGGAGACGCTCCATATGGTAAACTCGTCGAGGGTAGGGACATTTGGGTGCGCCAACGCGTTGTCTCTGCTCTTCCCTCTTTTTCTTCTTCCCTCAACCATATCCAAATGCGAATGAGAGAGATATAGAGATGGAGAGAAAAACCTCTCTCATTATGGATATCTGCTGGAGAATGGGGAGAGAAGGGAAAGGGTGGAGAAAGAGGTGCCCCAAAAAAGGAACGTTGGGCTGATGTCGATTTGTGAATGTGTGCGTGTGTGTGTCGGGATAGGTGGGTGGGTGTTATTTTTAGACGGCCATTTTGATGCACTCAACTTGAAATTGCTTCTCAATTGGTACCGAGCCCAAAGTCAGACTTCAGTCCAGCAATTCCAGGTAATCATTACAGGTAATCCGGCTGAACATTGATTAAATGGAAGAACCCCAGGAGGAGCAAGCAAAACTTAGTGTGTACTTCGAGGAAGAAGAGTCTCTTTTTTGCACAGTCGCAGAAAATGAGCTAGAAAGGCTCACTCATCCATCACCTTCCTAGATCCCCCCCCCTTCTCTTTTCTTCACCATAAAGTATTTCTCGGCATTCAGTGTTTTTTTGGTGCACTGCGATCCTGTGGTACCAGCCAAATAAGACCTGACAAGCACTATAGTCGTGTTATTTACATGATGCATGCTTATGTACGATCGACCTTAAGAGCTCCACACGTAACCTGAGATGTTTTTTGTGTCTGGTATCCTGGTCTCAGATGGCATCTATGTCTACAGTGAGAACAATGAAATTTTTTCCCCTGCGTATGTCCCTTGTGTAGGGAGGCTCTGAGATAGAGACTCTGACTTCCTGCTGAGCTCCTGGTCGCAATTAACCTTGGTTATTGTTATGAAGCTCGCCATTCTAGGTTAATTTACCGATGTATTCTTGACATTATGCATTCTCGTCAGAGCTAGGAGAAATGACACGACTCAGTTCGTGCAGGGAGCACCTTCCAAGTGCAGTAAAGTCTCCATGGACGACCTTTTGTCATACGACTGAGACTTAAAAGTAACTTACTATAAGGTACTTTTTATAATAAAAAATAAATGACGGGAGGTGAGTGGAGCAGGCACAAAAAAGAATTTAAAATTGTAAACGTGTTGTTGAATCAAGGCTTCACTGTATTTGTATTTGAATACGCTCCCCTGGTCATTTTTTTTCGAGTCAAGGAAGACGCACACACAAGTGCATGCGCACAATGGGTGGTCAGACAAAGAAAAACTCCCCGTTATTTCGAAATAACGATGGCTGTTATGGGTGCTTCACTATCTACAAAGGGGCGCAAATGAGTTCGTCAAATACACACAAACATATATCTACGAGTGGTCTGGTCACAAGTGGCAGGAAACCCATTTTTTGACTGCCCAAAAACCTCCAGATGCGTTTACACAAGGGTCAATTGCCTCGACGTGCTGTAGGTCCGTAAATGGTTTGGGCACCAAAGTTTTTGGGTGGAAAACAAGCAGTGGCCACAAAAAATTGTGGCAATTTTCAGCACTATGAATACGTAGAGTTGAAACTTTCCTCGTTCCGTGGCTTCATTTTGCAGCCACTTTAATCTCTCTTATTGGCCCCCCCCCGGGGAAATCCTTGTTTATTCTTAGTACGGCAAACTCGTACGCGTTCACTTATATCAGTGTTGTCTTAATTAGTAAGTTTAATGTTATGGAAGGACAGTCTAATAATTTCTGAACGAGGGAAAGTACTTTGGTCTCTGCTGTACTCGACGTGGGATATCCATGAGCAGGGGGATGATTTTGATGACTGCGCTGAAATCGAATACAGTGTGTTCGAACAAGGTTCTTTGACTCGAGTCCTTCTGTGCCTTGACACAAACGATCCCTCAGCTGGCTCTAAACACCACCAAGCTCTGGGTGGCCTTGAAGATGCTCGAACTTGCAGAGATGCTGCGGCAGCTCTTGTACACCCCAAAAATGTGCCAAAAAACAAGGGAGGGAAGGAATTAAACTTCTCGTAAGAAAGTTTGCACTGCCAGGTTCTGGTCTTTTTGGTGTTCTGCATAACTCTGGGCGTGGGGAAAATCAAGCCTAGGCACCCCTCACTGTCCAATATGATGAGCTCCAGAGAAGAAGTTGGCTGGCTGTAAACAAAAGTTGTAGTCAAGAAATGAGACTTTGATGAGACTGGAGTGAGTGTTTGGCCTGGAAATGTGGGATGAAATCTTGCCCCGCCGCACTGCGAAGCTGGAAAGTAGACAACACATTTGAAGAGAGAGAGAGAGGGAGGAAGCAATACAGACATATCGGCTTAACAACTGCTGTTCTCCTGGCCCCACCCTCAATTCCCCTCCATCTCCTCCCTAAAACACACACAAGCTCTGCACAACGCACACCCGTGCGCACGCACTCACAGAAGCTCTACACAACCCACACGCAGACACACACACAACACACGAGAAAGAGGGGAACTTTTCCTTGGCAAACCCTCCTGATTATGACACGTCCGGAGCAAGAAAAAGTCTTTTCTTCTTCTTCTCTCAATTTGGGGAGGGCCAACAGTGAAATATGGGTATGGGCATTCTCTTCCTCTTCAACTTTGGCTCGTGTACATTAAGGAACTGATAGCGATGACTTGCACACTGATGCATACGTAGATGAACACTTTTTTTTTCTTTCCTACCACAACTACTCTACTTGCTACTTGGAGTGCAGAGAAGCAATGATCTCTGCGTGCCAAGCCAGAAAGGATGGATCGACCCCTAATATGCAGGACGTATACAGGTTGCCTCAGTTAAGTTGTAGCAGCAGAGGTGCTCTTAGGTTCATTCAACTACGAGTACTCGTATTATGGAACAAGTGTGAGGAATCTCTGCTAGTCATGGCCGAAATATCGCATCTATTTCACATCCACATGTGACCATGGTGTAGAACTTGGGCAAGTGCAACATCTTCATCGTGCTTTCCTCATTGCTGACTTTTGGCGTGTTGAGAAGATTCCAGAAAGTGTTTTAAACCCGATCTTGATGCCAAGTGGACAAAACGTATGATAATCATTGATGAAAGGAGAAAAAGTTGATAATAACTGAGACAACCTGTGCACACAGCGAAGATTTCTTTCTTCTTGCTCTGTGACGACTCTGCCAGGGTCCCTTATGCACTACCAAGGCTTGGTTGTTCTCCCCTGAGGATGGGGGAAAGAGAGCAGCTTATGAGGGGGGGGGGATGACAGCAAGGAAAGAGCAGCCAAAGAGGCTAGAACAGAACTAATACAACTAACCAGAGGAGGTAGGGGCGACAGCAAGACATTGGAGAGGGTCGAGATCCTCCAGGAGGGCTGAGTGGATGCGCTGACACAGAAGATTCACGAGGATGGACCCGTGCATGATTAGTCAAGAGCCTCCCTTTGAAGTAACGTTAGGCGAGCTTGAGTCCCATTTGCATCGTGCTACGAAAAAATTGTGTGCTGTGGGGAAAAAAAGGAAGCTTTCTGTTAATATGGGACCGGAGTGGCTGATAAAGCACAAGCAAAACCCTCAAGGCAGTGCTTGTGCATAGAAGTTTCACCTCGGCTTTTGAACATCTCTCTTTATGAATAATCAAGTACCCACTTATAACACTCATGTCCGGTAAAAGCTTGGCACAGATTGCTTTATCATTTGGGTGCTGAAGACTCGGTCAGAGAACTTTCCGACAGAATTGGGGAACAGATTACATTTCTACTGGAAAGGAAACCTTTGCAGTAGGGAGAAGAAACACACAGAGAAGCTGTTCAGATTCTCAGAGGCAAAGGAATTTGCTCCAAATAGAAGCAGGATGAAAAAATGCTTCTGTTGCTTCACCCCCTTCAAATCCCAACAGCCTCATTCTTCGCAGGGCTCAACGGATGAATGAAATGTTGATCACAGCAGACTGAGGCGAAATCCTGTGCACGGACGTAGACACCACCTGCAGTCTTGACGCTGAGCACGATAACACAACAATGATTAAGACACTCACAGACTGTGAAAATGTTGCCCATGGATTCACTCCCAGAGAAAAATGACAGCGCTGGCAGTGACTTTGAGTGAGCGTGACGCATTTTGCCACATTTCTCGTCCAGTTGCGTCGAGCAACGAAAGAGCAAAGTCTATTCCTGCCACCCATTTGGCACGGCTCAGCCCGAATCTGGCCCGTCCGCCCGCCCACCCCTCATTGAATCGGAGGAAATATGGGAAAGGCTAAATCGCCTTCAAGTCATTTCTCTCCCTCACCCCCACTTTTCCTCTTTCTTCTTCTTGAGCGTCGAGAACGAGGACGTGGGGACGGAGGGAGGGAGCGAGAACAGAGGGGAAAGGAGGTTTGACTGCATGATGTTTGCGTTGCACGCACAGAGCAAAGAGCTTTTTTTTCCACTGAGGATGGAGCGGGCTGGAGAAGAGGCGGGCTTGAAGCCCGGAGGGGCTCGCCACAGACCCGTCGTCGGACTTTCGGGCTCAATGCCGCCCACGTCTCGCACCCAGCACCATCTCGCGCCGGCGTCAGCAGTCATTTTGTCATCTGGCAAGATCTGGCAAAATGTATCTAAGAAGTGGCCAATCATGAGGAATTTATGCAACACCACTTTAACTGTCTACTTGTCATCATGGACACTACTTGAATACGTCTCTGTACCTACCATCTGGCCAACCCGACTTGACTCATCAAGAACAGCTTCGGCAACATGATGTCTCTGTGGTTCACTCAATAAGCATGCTGACCTCGAGAGAGCCTGAGACGGGACGAGCTCCAAACAAAAGGGTCAAGCTGGGTCGCACCTTCCGGCTCGAACTCCATCCCTACTTTTCTCCATGAGTGCGAGGAATGTCCCCAAAGAGGCGAGGTGACGTGATATCTAGCGGTAAACAAATAAATCCCTCCAAGAGTTCAAAGAAAATTTAGGCTCAAAGGGGTCTCCTTGAAGAATTGGGGAGGGGTGGGATGAGAGAAGGTCCAATAAATATCATGAAAAGCTGTATTTCATAGCAGACGACGACGTCATAGCTGGGCGAAGACTGAGACACACGAGTTTGCCAATCTCTCGTGAAGCTGATATATGAGAAATTGACTCCGATCAATTCGAGATTGCATAAATTTGTGCTGGGGTAGGAAGAAGAAAAAGAAAAAAAAGGTGTGCTGGGGAGAAAGAAAAATTTTATTGCCCTGCAGATCCTATAACGTTTTTTCCTCAGTGAACCGACAAGTTTGAGCGCTGAAATGTGCATCGGAAACTTGGTGCGTTACGCGCAAAGATTCACAGACTTTGCACTTGACAAAAGAAGAATAAAAAAACCACGGGGTGGGGGGAAAATCCTGGCTCTAATGGAGTGACAAAATGGACGGGAAATGTACAAAAGCTTTTAGAGCATCCTCGCAAAGTTTCCAGTAGCTCAGTCAGTATCAGTGTGCTTCAATGTTGTTCAATGCCTTTTCTCTCCGCACAGATGCGGAATGTCCAATGCCAATAGTTGTGCACAATCTCAATGCTGTGATGAATGATTCATCCAGCCACTGCCACAGGGTGGCTCAGTCACAGAGATGGCCAACATTTCGTCACCTCGTAGAAGCAGCAGGCGGGCGGGACGGGATTGGCTCCGCACTACTTCTGAGCGGTGGTCTCGATGACGTCGACAGAACGTTTCTGCTCCACCCCGTACGTCCTCTTCTCCTCCTCCAGCGTCCTTCCAACACCGTGAAAATGGACGATCAATGCTCTGCTAATTAACCGCAAATCGTTGGATCTACTGTGGCTTTTTTTTATTTCTTTTATTACAGGTAAAGTTTTTTTATTTAAAAAAAAAGAGTCATCAGCAAAAGTTTTTCCTTGCTAAATTATTATCCTTTTCTTCTAGTGGAAATAACCCAACAAGAGGTGAATCATTAATTCCTGTCACGAGCTTATGGGCCTGACAATTAAAGGCCTCCTGCCTGCGTCCTTGCTTCTTTCCCGCCAGTTCTAGCAGAGATCTTTTCTTGTGGGACGTAGAAGAGGAGAAATTGCAAACGTTGCATGGTTTGATCTAAGACACACACACGAGGAAGGACGCGTTTGACAGGCGTGACAAAAGGGCTCTTCGTTAGAGACCTCGCCAAGGCCTTCGTCTGGCAAGGCTTTTTTTGCATATACTGGCAAATTCTTCCCCTGTCAATGATTGGAAGCTCGACAATCGATTTCTCCGCTCAGTTTTCCTCGAAATTTGCGTCGTGATAAATCGGCCAAAGTCTACTTTCGTCCACCTAGAATAACCGCCCAATGTGTATCTGTGACTGCTGTTCCACTTTCATTCATGCTCAAAAGGCAGGAAGAGAAAAATGGGCCTGGGCTGAGGTAAAAGTGAGAACTTTTTTCCCTCTCGCTCTATGCGATTGGAAACCTTGATAAATATCGTCTGCGCCACGAAGGAACAGGATCGGCCCATGCGACGCTCTTTGTGAGACAACGTGCGGCGCTGAGCGAGGGTTACCAATCAAGCGAGGCGAGCTTTAGGCCTCTTTGGACACGCATTCCTTCTCAAATGATAGTGCAATTTCCAAAGCCTCTTAAGGCGCGCTTGCACGACGCGCAGGAAGAAGCGGTAGCCCTGGAGTGGCACGCCAGGCTCGACCGGTCCGAGACGTGCGCGGGGGACAACGCGGCTCTGATCACCGCCGTCTTGGGCCGGGCACGCGCCCAAAACAGTGCAGCGGAGCGGTGGTTGCTGCTGTCTAATTGGAAAATATGGGCAATGGCAACAGTGGCAGAAGGAGAAGAGGAAAAAATGGGGCTAATGCCTTTTCCGTGTCTTGCACCCGTCACGAGAGCCCTGGAGGAGAAAGAAGAAACCTTCCTTAAGCAGCATTTAGCATGGTACCAGAGGAGTTTCTTAACGCTGCTCACTTCCCCTCCCCTCCCCTCCTCTTCCCTCCCCTCCCCTCCCCTCCCCAGAAGGCGTGTGCTATAGAAGCCATGACGCTTTTTTTTTGCATGGCAGCAACAAAAAAGCGAGGGAAGCGCTTGAGGATGATGGCTGAGCTAGGCGAAGCCAATTGGACTGAGTGCTTCTTCTCTGCCAACCTGGTTTCAAGGCTCTTTTTGCACTAGGAGACAAAGAAAAGAAGGCTTGGTGCAAAAAAAAGTTGCTCAGAAGTCGTCGTTGCAACTTTTGTCTGACATCTTTTTGCTCGAGCTGACGTGTGGGATATGAGTTAATCGAGCTTCTATCAAACGGTGTCACAAAAGTTGTGACCCACATTGGAAGAGAACCAAGAGGAATGCAGCAGGTGAGCAAAGACGCTGTTGCTACAGGGTGGCGAAGACAGCAGAGGGGACATCACTCACGCTGTGGACCACGCACATGTACTGCCTGGAGGTGGTGAAGTCCTCCTCCGTCGTGCGGGACGCCTGCCAGGCCTTCCCGCTGGCATTCAAGGGCATCATGAATCAGTCTGACTTGGTGTGATGTCAGTATTGAATGCAGTCAATCGATTCTCGACTTAGCGAGAGCGACTGACAAGTGAAGTCACTGTCACTGTCATTTTAACAATGTTAAGTGACTCGAACCAATAATATTGCAAGTATTTCGTCGTTGTCACCCAATTCCGTGTGCTTTGAAGCAACTTTTATGCTCCATCGCTTGACTGCTTGGGGTCTTTTTGGCCTGAAAAAACGTAATCACGTATACAGTGATGTTGTTCACATTCAAACAAATTTACGTGTAAATTTGTAAACCTAACGTGATTCAAGCTCTGTTCGTCAACCTACTAAACAAATGCATTCTCACCTTAACAATCCGTGACAACAGAATTTGCTGCCGACCGAAGATATTTGTTATGGCGACTGCATTTGGTGAAACCGTCTTATCAGATAAAGCCAGTCCGTCCGACCCAGTTCTTGGCCACCCTGCACGATTGCACTTTGATACCCAATCTTTTTAAGTTACAAAACAAAAGTAGGTTAATTGTGAGACATTGGGAAATCCGATCGTTTTGCGGCATTCCTGTGTGTGTGCAGGTCTGAGCAGAGTTGAGCAGAGCTGAAGCAGAGCTGAGCAGAGCTGAGCAGAGCTGAGCTATGTGTGCCTTCCTTGGAAATGGCCGAAGACTTTTTTTTTCTACGAGTTTGAAGAGCTGTGTAAAGCTCAGCAAGCAACTGAACAATCCCTCCGCCTACGCTGGCTCCACACACATCTCGGTCGTTGCCTGCCTGGGCAAACTCAGGACAGCGGTTCCCTCTGCACATAAGTGCACGACCAAATTCTCCTCATCTACAGGGTGAGAGTGAATCTTCTCCTCAGCCTTGTAGCCCATTTCAGTCCACAGGTGGAGTTTTCAACATCACAACAGTCACTAGTGATCCACCTGGTAGAAGGCCACTTTGGGTGACGTTAAATGAGTGTCACCTGCTTTGATTCCGCCTGATTACTTCACTTGCAGCAGCAGAACCTCTGCGTAGGGATGAATGACGTTTGTGGAAAGTTCAAAAAGTCCCAAACCTTCTCTCTGTTTCCTATAGAGATGTTCCACCAGATGATCAAAACTCCTGACTCACCCCGTAGATACGCCACCTGCATCAAGATTAAGTGTGTGTGTGTCTCGATGTCTTCCTCAGGAACAAATAGAAACAGTGTTAAACAACCTGTTTTCCCAGAAACCCTGGCAGCCTTGGACAGAATTTCCGAAAGCAGCCAAATTCTGGACTGCTCAAATGTGTTCACAGCCGTCACCTTCCACGCATACTTTGTCAACATTCCGGGAAGTCATTGCATCTGCTGCCGGAGGGAAAAGTGCCTGAGTTTGCGTCAAGCTGCGGTTAAACATGGCGCTAGAACGCAATGTCTGAACCTCGAGCACCTGAGGACAGAAGTGAAGACGAAGTTTATCCTTCATTTTCTTCTCCTGTGCAATGCATGACTTCCCCAAGGGTCATGATGTCGGAAAGTCTTTTTTCAAAGTCTTGCTGACCTCTTCTTCCTTCTGAAGTCCTCTTCGTTTTCTTAAAAAGATGTGTCAAAAGGTGCACATGTTGGGCAAACAAAAACAGTCTGGTTTGGGGGAAATGAGGACTTTGACGTGAACAACGGCTTAGTCAAACGCCGACAACAAGTGGTACGAGCAGAACGCCAAGTGCAGTGACGTGAATCTGAGGAGGAAAATTGCCTTGTTTTGCTTGGCCTGCAGAGTTTGCGTCATTCCCTCCACTGCCGTCCTCAACAGCCTGCGATGGATCCGTGGGCTCCACCCCTTCTCCTTCATTCACCCCTTGTGCTGCTTCGAGCCGAAGGAGTTTCTGCCCACGCGAGCTCTGGTCAAATTGGAGTCCAGAAACACCTGTGATCCTGTCAGCAGCCATAACTGTTATCGTGGTTGCTACGAAAATCCTTTTTTATGAAAAATAAAGTGGTTTTTTTTTCTAACGGTTGCAGGGGTTTTGAGTGCGTTATCCCCTTATGGAAAGCTTTATCTGATGCCCCCTGTGCACGCATGCGCACCCCGACTCTGTCAGACACTAATAAGACTATCTTGACCTTTTGAGGAAACCCCTGTCAGACAGGGTCTTTTGAACCTGTTCACCCCCCCCCCCCATTACCATGCATGGGCGCGTAACAAGTTAAGTCACGATTTCTAGCATTGTTGGCATGGGGAGGATTTTCATGTGAGATCACTACAGCCTGACCAATCTTGGATGCCGAAAATTCCGGCCTTCTGCTGTGCATGAAGAGTCGTTTTTTTCTGTGGAATTGAATCATGCAGATAAATCAGAATGACTTAAAAGGAAAGACAGAGAAGGCGGGACAAATCAAAGAATGTTGTAAAAGACATCTGGTGCCTCGGTCGCATATAACACAACTATATTGTCATTGATTGCACTCGTGATTGCAGCACCAAAAAGAGTGGAAGCTTACAATTTATTTCAGTTAGCTGACAAACAGTGACAGTAACAATAATAAATGGTCAAAGGAACGAAAAAGGAGCGCTGTAAAAGTTTGTTTCGCAATTCAATGTGCAAACGTGCCTTTTCCCCCCTCTCCATTGACCTTGTCTTTGCTCAAGTCGAGATAACGTCTGTATTTGTTCTCAATATTGTGTGACCTTTGCACCAATTCTGTTAAAAGGCATCAAACTCCAGCAGAAAATACTGTCGACATCACGATTGTGCTTTGTGTGTGACTCACAGGACGCGCATTGTAATGTACGCGGGCCTTACAGTGGGGCCTTTTTATGAATTATTCAGTTGGTGGAACGAAATTCTGTCCTAAATTGAGTCGAGTCTATTTGGCTGCATGCTCAAGTGCTCGATGGAAGCGCTATCAAACACTCTAAGTTAATAGCACAGTGCTTATGCATGCAACACAGGACGGCCTCGGTCCACCAACATCTCTCGTTATGAATAACTTGGTTCATAATCAGGATTTTGACACAAAGACGGTTGGCGAAGCTCGCCTCTCAGTCCAACTTGGTCCAAGTTCGTGTGGGTGACGCATGTCCAGGGTGCCAATGGAAACCTTGCTTCGCAAAGGCTTCGGTGCTCGATCAGAAGACTTTTCCGTGAGTTCGCTTTGTGTCCGGGGGAGGTCCGGGACCGCAGTCCGGGACCGCAGTCCGGGACAACAGCTCGCCATTCTCCGAGCTCTGTACTTGGCCGGGCGAGATGAGTAACGACTCCGGGGACCTGGCAAAGTCAGGGCTGAGGCAACATTTGACAAGTTGGTGAGAGCTTCTTTTCCTCATTCAACAATGAGACATCGTCTGTGTTCCTGAGAAAGAATCTCCTATGCTCAGTGCCGTGAATGATGACTGCTGAGACCGAGGTGGCGCTGTAGGATTTTGTCCTGAGACTTTTGAGCCGGCAAAGTCTCCATAGAATGCATTTACTCGATGACATCCATGACGTAAATTGTCACAGCCTCTCAATAATAATCATGCAATTCAGACCAAAGATAACAAACTTGACAGAGGAGAAAAAGTGCGTTATAAATCTGCTGAAATTCAAGGGAAACATCGTCATGTCACATCTCAGAAGACAGAAATGTGACTTTTCCGTTAGAAAAAATTCCTTCTGTGTTAACAGAAGGTTTAAGAAAAGCATCTGTGAGTGAGCAGGCGTTAACCCTTCTTTATCGCACTTGATTCTTTTGAATAAAAACCCTGCTTGAATGGTTTAGATTTCCATTCTGTCACCTTCGAATTCGATTTCGCGTGTCAGAAAGAAAAAAAAAACTTTTAAAGGCAGATAAGATTGAGCAGACAGACCCGACCTGCGAAAAAAAAGACTCGTTCAGACTTCTCCGAGATCTCCGGCTTGTGCACACGGGTCTTAAGTGCGCGAGTAACCATGCATGTGTAAACCCATTCTACGTTTACGCCCAAGGATTCTTGCCCCCTTTTCTTCCTCTGCCTGCGTCGTTGGACCACACACAAGGCGAAAAAAAGGTAAAAAGTTCTCATGCAAATTGGGTGAGCTTTCCACGAAAATGGGGGCGAGAAGAAGAAGCTTTTATCCATCTCTTTTTCGCGCACAAGCAAAACAATTGAAGGTCTGGAACTTGTTCGGACAGATGTGACTGCTGAGACAGACGGTAGGAGTCATTAGGCGAGGTTGAGGACTTAATGACGGGAAATTATCAGTGATAAGTGTGTCACTTCGTGACCGAAGCCGACGAAATGACGTCTCTGTTTCGTCGGCTGTGACGACGACCAGGTTCATCGTCACGTAAGTATTCGTTGTCTGCTGACAAGACTCCAAAAGTCAAAGGCAGGCTTGACTTTGACCTTTTCATATGTACGAATTGTGTGACGGTCACGCTACTTTCGCACGTCCCTGTATGAGGCAGTGAATGAGCACAAACAGTGTATTGATTGATTTATACACATTTGTTGTTCTTTAAAAAAGTTCCTCTTACTACGAGAAGAAGTGGCTTTGAACCTGGTGACTCACGCGCACTTCTTCACCTGCTGCGTGTGCTCGAGCACGCGCGTGTCCATGAAAGGATGGGGGGGGGGGAGGAGGGCAACTGCAGCAGCTTGTACATGTGCGTACTTACACAGATATGTGGTACAGTACACAATCACGCGCATGCGTACCCGACACACACACACACACACACGCAGAATTTGCGTTTCCGTTCCTGCAGTGCACAACCTCGGTTTTGAGAGGGGTCGAGACAAGTTTGTGGCACAATGAATTTCCACTCGCCCCCCCCCCCCTTCACCTCCAACCTGAACGCCTACACAGTCAGCCCGGTGCGCACCGTGTGCGCCAAGCTGAACGTGGCAGCTGCGTCCGTGGCGCATCTTTTTCGACGCTCACGCGCGGATGGATCACCAATAATGGCAGTCGAGGTCTTCCGGTGATCGGTGCATGAGGCGACAGCGCTGTCATTCCATTCACGGGAGGCCACAGCCGATATGGGAAAAAAATTGTAAAAGCAGCACGCCAAAAAATTGAACAAGTAGCCTTCATTGGCTACAGCTGCTTTAGCACAAAGAGAGTTTGTGCAATCATGGGGCGAAAATCACGAGGTCCCAGGTAGATGAGGAAAGTGCTGCAGTGAGCGAGAATCCATCTTGATTTCGGTGGCCGCCCTGAAAAGAGCGAAGAAGTCGTTCCACCAGAGGATTGGGGAAGGAAAAGAGAGAGAACCAAGACGTTATTTGCCAGACAAGAATTTTAAATGGGTGCTGGTGAAGAAGAGAGTAAGAAAAAGGGCCTTATAGGAACCACTTTGGTCATTTCAACACGAGTCCAGGTAAAAAACCCAGGATCAAGAGGAAAAGAAGAAGAGGACGGACTCAGTTCCCCCCCCCCCTGCTCCCGCCCCACTTTACTGCCCGCCCCTGTCGTGTAGCATGAGCTCTCCTGCCTAGGATTAACTGGCAATGGAGGAAAAAGCCCACTGAATCCAGAGCGTTTTTCTTTTCTTGGTCAGTGTTTTTCTCTTTGTGCGACGAACGCCACCAGCTCCGCCAGACAGAACGTGTGCATCGTCAGCTCTGTCTGGCCGAGCTTCGTCGTCCCCTTTTTTGTCTTCTTCCATTGGGGGAAAGCTATGAAGACAAAGCAAGAGAGAGGAAATCTCGACCTGAATGCAAAAAAGGGTCTCAGACGTCGGTGTGGGCACATTTGCATACTCAGAGCCATCGTCTGTCTTGTATTTGTTATACATTATATATATATATATATAAGGATACACTTACACATGCGTGGTATACGAAATATATATATGTATAAGATAATGCTATGCGTGCAATCACCAAGCTAATACAATACTGTGCCTTACACTGACTGCATTAGGGCCTACAAAAGACTGGAGATGTTGTCAGTTGTCAAGCCAAAGTGCAAGTCAATTCTGGTGACGTCAAGTATGGCAAATACTGCTCTTTCAAAGGGGTAACTCCCCTGTCCCCCCCCCCCAAAAAAAAAAAGTTCATCCACCTTAGCGGGAAGGTAGACTTAGTTATCTGGGCAATACAGAGCATAAGTGAGTCGGAGAAGAAATACATAATGCATGCAGCAAACGAAATTATTGGTTACTTTCCCTAACCCTTTCAATGCCCCTTTGGCGTATTGATGGAGGAAGGGAGGGGAGCAGCAGAGAGAAAATTATCCCACATGTAGAGAAAAAGGGTTGAATGGAGGCGAGCAAACAACTGTGGCCTCCTTCTGCTCAGATGCATTTCTGAGCAATTGCATTCTTGCACGCATCCACGTTGGGCACGTTCTTTCCAACACCGTACCTTGAGCTCCGTCACCACCTGCTGGAAGAGGCCGTTCAGGGCCGCGCACTCCTTGTCGAGGGCAGTCTCGCTGTCGCAGTTCGCCTCCATCTTGTCGGGAGGGAGGGGAGACAGACGAAAATAAGACCCTCTGTGAGACACTGAGAGAGGACGAATGTGTTTACTTTAACAAGATCTTTTCTCTCTCTCAGCGAACACAATCACTGCCTTCTTATGCACCCGCCCGATGATTGAGCCAACGCTCAAAAAATACGTGCCAGCACCACAAAAAGTGATTTTCTTCTTCTTCTTTTCTCTGTGTTATCTTTCTCTGTCCGCTGCCTGCTCACGACTGATCACTTATGCTTTTCTCTCCTTCCGTCATCAAGCAGGCGCACAAGCGCTCATTCGCTCCCTCCCTCCATGGGTTGGACGCCTGCATCAGGGAGAGCGAGCGTAGGAGGGAGGGCGACGAGGGCGACGGCGAGGGCGACGGCGAGGGCGGGCGCGAGGGCGCAGCCAAGGAGAGGGACCTTATGGTTGCAGTCACAAAGGAGGATTCAGTTTCCCCCATGTACCAGGAAGTAAGTACGTGAGTGAGTAGGTAAAAGAAGAAAATAGTTCCTCTTGCCCTGTGGTGAATTTCATCCGCCAACAGGGCTGTGACGGGTCGGAAATTGATCCAAACAAGGATTCGAGTAAAAAACGAAAAGGGATTCGAATCCGGATTCCACAAATATGCTCTTAATAGCAATTTACGCCAATTGATTCGCATCGTAATCCAACAAATCGGAAAACTGAGAATTGTTAAGCTCGGGAAAGCTGACTTAACGAAATCTTTTGCCGCAAACTTTCATGAGAAATACTTAAGCTGCTTATCATGCTTAATGCATTTCTCTCGTAGTTGGAAGAGTTTTTGGAGTTGAGGTAAACCTTACAGGGCGCGGCAGGCAATTTATCACCCTGTACTTACTACTGCTTACTTTGAGCCCCCTCAAAAATTGTTACAATTCTTCCCCGTATTATATGTCCCATTTACACAGTGCGCCTTGAAGCAGACTTGCAACACTGGGTCGGGCACACTGTTTCCTCCCATACTCACTAACCATTTCTCTAGGATGACGAAGAATTCCCCGCTTCACCCTGTAGACAACTGCAAGTTAAATGAAAAAAAAATGGTGTTGAGAGTCTTGACTCGATTAGAGTCGAATCATTACGAATTCGCAGCCACCTGACCGCCTAATGCGTAGTTGTGGCCCACACTGAACACATGTAATTATTTATTTCAGACACGTTGCACATAGTCGTAGTACGCTTAATTTATATGGTAAATACAAAACGAGGACAATAAAATGCTAGTTGAGCAGATTTACACAGCGTTACGTATAAAGAGGTTGCGTGACACGGAACAAATCCTTCCAGCGCTCTCGACGGTTCGACAGCTTGGAGTGTGCGTAGAGCGCATGTGATCTTCTCTTGTTTTTTGGCAAGTGTTTTTTTGCGCTAGAGAAGTGTGCAAAAAAAAGAAAGTGTACTCAAGTGTACATGAGTTCTTTTCTCTTTTCCAGATCACCGTATGAAGCCGAAATGACGGATTCATGCGCACAGATTCATCACATCTTTTAGACGTAGAAAAAAGTACACGCTCATCGATGAAAGTTTGTGCCACCTACAGCTAATTTCGGAAAGTTTTTCTCCATGGGACGGTGACAGGCCGAATCTCGACAGGTTACGACATGACTTTCGACTTTCCGGGTATCTCAAGTTGGGTTTATCGATTCGCAGAACGAAACATAGCGATGATGACATTGCTAGAGAATGGGAGCAGCAATGTTCTTGCAAAACGCACCCGTTTATCTAAGTCTCTCTCTCTCTCTTTGTGATATGTGCGTATGAGTGGATGTCCACATGGACGTTGCGACACGCTGGACGAGCTCGACGACGAGCAGGAGTCGCGGAATTCAACGTTCCACCGTGGAATATCTCCCAATTTCCCAATGTTCGATATTCGATTTTTCTTCATTAGAGTTGAAAATGTCTGCTCATGCTCGACGAGCGAAGCCCCAGAGTGCAATGGGCACTGGCTATAGTAACGGCCTCTTCAATTCCCATTTCATTTAAGTCTAAAGTTGTTAACAGCAACTTGGATCGAAGGTACAGCATGTCAAGATAATGATTTCGCCCGTTCCGATGGACAATTTGCATGGCTAAAAGGATTAAAAATTGGATAAAATTTAAGGGTGCCAACATTGGGACGAATTGTCTGGGGCAATCTACCATGAATTTGTTGAAATAAGAAAAAGAAAAGTACAGTTCAAACTCGATACAACGAATCTCGACAAAGCGTATTGTTCCCAGGTGGTCGATCTTTTATCCTTGTCTATAACGAATCTTAGTTCAGTTTTATTTATATTGCTCTGCTGACGAAAAAATACGTTACAATCGACGACAATGCGAATCGTGTAAAAAAATACAATCTCCGGTTGATGTAGAAGATTTGCTCTCGTGGCGCTCACTGTATTATCAAGGTGTCTTGAAATGAAGCCAGCAATAGAACAATACCAGTGTCACAAAGCATCTGCCATTGTTAAAGAAATTCATTTCTCCCACCAGCTGTATAATGCTTGATTCCCTGTCCTGCCTAAAAAACTCTGCTTTGCAGTCTGAAGGATCCGAGTAATTTTAGATTATCTGAAGTTCAACCGCCCAGACATGACACGGTTTTGGTCAAATCCAAACTCCAATTTTTTTCAAGTACAAGGAAAACCCCTACTTGTCCATTTTTCTGAGATGACCAAACTTGTACTTCTTAAAAACATTGGTGGCACGTCAATTGGCCCACGTCAACTTTGGTTGCAAATGTGGTCACGACCCATACCAAGACTGCAATTTCATCTAAGAGGGAAAATATAAATGGACTGAGATTTTCATTACAGCCGCAGAAACAGCGAGAATTGAAAAGAAAAGCTGATAGTTTCTCTTTGGCAGACGCTCCAAAGACTCTGGAGAAGTTCAACAAACTTAGATTCACTGAAGGGAAGATTGCAAAAGAATCCTTTGTCTTCAGGCCGATTGAATAGAGCAACTCGACAAAGTAATATGGTAAGGAGTTATCCAGTACTTGAACGTGAGACAGCTACTTAGTAGTTCTGGTGGACCATAAATTGAGTTAAGTAGAAATTGCTACCTTCTAAGTAATAATCTCCAAAGCAGTGACACAAAAGGTAGCTGCACTCTAAGTGTGTGATATAGCTTGGTACTTTTTGAATTTCCCTGTGTTGAGTCAGTTGTGTTTTGTGAGAGAAGAGTGTCACAGACAGGCCCGCCCTCAGACATGTCTGAGGCTTCAAGCAGAGATCTGACTCGTCCTGGAGCTAGAGGTGGTAACCACCACAACAGTGAAAAGAGCTGCAGCTACAAGAAGAGGAAGTAGTAGCCCCATTTTACCAAGGGTCTCCTCCAGCAGCTGGCAGGAAGTATGTGAAGCCAAGGTACAAATGTTTTGTGCACATAGTTTTCTGCAGCTGTGTCCTGAATCCCATTCTAAGTGTGCATCTAGATGCAAATGATGTTTTCTGTGCAAACTATACGGAGGCCACAAAGTCTACAGTTGAAGCAGGGATATTGGTTGGGCTGTAGTTGCCTCCTGTGTTGCATACAGATTGAGTAGAGTTGGGGAGATTGGGAATGTAGAGTCAGTGGCCATGGCAAAGAAAAGTTGCTGTTAAATGACCTCTGTGGTACTTGAGTTCCTCTATACCCTGGCATCATGTGTAGATCCTACCCTGTCGGTGGCTAAGCTGAAAATGAGAAGTTCTTGTCCTCAACAATCATGATGTTCACAGAATAGAATTCTTACTGGCCCCAGGAGAATAGCTATGAAGGAGCTCAGCTGCTGTAAAAGCATTCACCAATTTGACATGAGTACCATCATCTCGTAAGGTCTTTTTTTGAGATGACAAATCTTTGGTTGAGGGAGTCTACTGATACTGACACATTTCCTCAAGTCTTAGCATGGTAAAAAAGTCTGTCTGATTCTCTCACCAGGACAGTACAGACTCAATTTATGGTGTCATAGGCACCGTCTTCGCTAGCACCAATCAGGTACCCAGTAATGTGCTGACAGGACCTTCTGGCAAAGAAGACCATGGTCAGAGCCACTCGCTACATGAGCATGAGTGGCATCCTTTTGCTGGTGGTAAACTTGATGTCGTGCTCAATCACGTCAACCATCCTGAGGAAATTCTTCTTGGTAAATGGGAATGCCTCAGTGTTTTTGTACTTGACCAGAGGATTCTGTCAATCACACAGCTTCCTCCTCCCCCTTGCCCTCTGAGGTTCTTCATACTCTTCTTCTTCATCACAGTCATGGCGGAAGTGCTTGAGTTGCTCAAAGTCAACCATCAGTTGATCGTGGCTGGTGTAAGAAACCGGATACAACGATGATGCAGAATGTGGTGGGGGAAGCCTTGCGTCTCAAAAATTATTGACTCTTTTTGACCCAAACAATTGGAGGTCACATCTACAACATTTACAAGTCATCTACACCTACAAGTCACTAGATTTAGGGCAGGACTCACCCTACTGTTAGATTTATCGAGTAGCCTACTCAATATTGGACTGCTCCACTCATAGTTAGTGTTCATTGAATGCGGATATCTACTTTATAAACTTATGAAGTTACTTTAACAGAGTGCGATTTTAGAATCTACACACACATTAACTTCTTCTTTCATTGAGGCGATTTGTTTTCAGTTCTTACCTTTATCATCTGCTTTTAGTTTAAAAACATGAAGAGAAGAAATGTCCACCGAATATGATTGCCATGATGCGATTTTTGGGGCCCTTTGCGTTGGCCAGATGCCAGTTAAGATTGCAGAGTTTTTCAAGTACCTCAAACTTACTACTTCCTCAGTCGATGAGAGGGTCAATGAGGCTAAAGTTGAACGGTGACCAAAAGTGCATGAGAGTTCTAGAATTCCTCAAAGATGATCCTAGCATATTGATGAGAAACTTGGCTGCCAAGTTAAATGTCTTGGAGCTCCTGATTAGAAATGCCATCTATGAAGATCTGGTAGATAATGTTCGTGATGTTCTAACCTTCATGATGTGGCCCAAAAGCTACATCATGAAGGTTAGACAAATGTTGTCTGACGCCATGAAGAGTCAAGCGCTGCAACTATCTTCTGACCACACTCAGACATGCTGCTGCTTGGTTTTGCTTCTTTTCTTATGAGAAATTATTCTGTGTGGACACCAAAACTCGACAGAAGAAACGACATGTGGATAGCTCAGAACCCTGAAGATGATCCTGTGAATCAATGGAAAAATCAAGTTTCTAGCACAATTCATATCCTGCTGGTGGTGAGCCACAAGGGCCACGTCTTGCCACCTCACTTCTTTGGCCCAGGGCAGACTGTGACAAAAGAGGTCTACCTGGACATCTTGATGAATGTAGTCAAGCCGTGAGTGGTTGAGGTGGCCGCTGGGATGCCATACATATTCCAACGGAATGAAGCCCCAGGACACACCTCACACCTGGTACAGAATTGGATGGTGGACAGCGTTGATATATTTTGGTCAAAAGAATTCTGGTCACTCAGGACTTGAATCCTTCGGACCATTTTGGAGAGACAGCCAAACAAAAGTGTTCTTAATTCCACAGACTTGTTGAAAACTGCCATCAGCGATGCCGTCGCCAAAATGAATCCATAGTATCTCATCATGCATGCAATTGCTTCAGGAGTCGTATCAAGGCCACTATTGAGACTGAGGGTGGATGGTTCAAATGACATGCAAGTAGTCTCGTATTGTGTCAAGTGATATTTTTTTATAACACTAAAGTGTTCAGAAATTTGATTTGCTTTCTACACGTCTTCAGATTCTAAAGTCGCACCCTGTACGTAGTGCCGTCAACTTTTACATAAACTTTCTCTAACTAAGGGCCTCCACAAGTTCATAAAACTATGGAAAGATTGCTCTGTCTGTTAGATAAGTATTAGGCTAGGTCGAAAATTGGAAATCCCCGTGGGTGTCCAAAATTTGTCACCACCTACCATTTGAAGACTTGGTAGTCAAATGAAAGTGAAAAAAGGAGTTTTAGCTATGCCCAAATGCATTTAAAGAAGTACAATACTGTAAAATAAGTTGTATTTTTTTTTCTTCAGGACTTGCTGTAAAATATTTTTCTGACCAACTGGAGCAGGTCAGCATTTTGGTGAG